>Ga0315318_10000033_pt1 | contig 52239 bp, 46 predicted proteins | sample M1200m3416metaG_FD_203703 | JGI IMG/M metagenome (GOLD analysis project Ga0315318, IMG submission 203703) | Ammonia-oxidizing marine archaeal communities from Monterey Bay, California, United States - M1 200m 3416 | ecosystem: Environmental > Aquatic > Marine > Coastal | place: USA: California... | reverse complement strand
ACAACGGATTTTAAGTCCGTAGCGTCTACCAATTCCGCCACCCGGGCTTTAAATCGAGGCAAGGATCGGAATCGAACCGACGTCCACGGCTTTGCAGGCCGCTGCATAACCACTCTGCCACCTTGCCTAATAAAACACACAGATTATACCTCTTCATTGAGCAATTGGCTTTTTTTTATAATTTCTCTTTAATTAAATTCTTGGCTATGAACTTAATATTCTTCCATTCACTTAAACGACGCATTGTATAGGGCAGCCAATTACTCCCATAAGGCAAATAGATTGCAACTGAATGCTTTTTATTGAACTTGTTTTGTAAATCTTTTCTAACTCCAAAAAGAAACTCAAACGATAACTTTTTATAACTATCATCGCTTAATAGTGAATTTAATATTGCTTCATCTTGGGTCGCTATAGCATCTTGATCAGACTGATAATTGCATAAAATGTCAGCTAGCTTTAGGAAATTACCTCTAATGTCATCGATCTCTATGAAAGCAATAGATTTATTTTCGTTATAAGCACCTTTAACTAAACGTATAGAAATATTCTCTGATTTTAATACCTTGAGATCATCCACTGTTCTGAATAAATTAGCTTGAAGAGCTAGACCCACAACATTTGGAAAACGCTGATTAAGGTATTGGCATATCTCTATCGTGGAATCAGTTGTTGCGCTGTTCTCCATATCAAAACGAATCTTTTGTTGGGATAAATATGCTAATTCAACAATTGGAGTTAAATATTCCAAACAGTCATTAATAGAATGATTGAGATTCAAAAGTGAAGGCTTAATTGAAAGACTAAGACTTTCCATTGGGAAGAGCTTTAAGGCCTTTAAATATTCAGCTTGTGCATTCAGAGCTTCTTCTTTGGTATTGGCAGATTCACCAACTAGATTAAGTGCAACCCTAAATCCTTGTTGCTGGAGACTTAGTATTTGTTCAGATGTATCCTCAAGGTTTTCGCCAGCTATATACCTTTTAGCGAATGGAAACAGTAACTTCAATTCTTTGAGAAGACCAATTGACCGGCAAAGTAAGTTTTAGCAACTGTTGTTGCTTTTAATTCTCGTCCAACCGGTTTTGAAAGAGTTTGGTCGAGGATTACGAAATCAGCATATTTTCCCACGCTTATACTGCCAATTTGATCCCCCCACCCTGCCAGATCTGCACCCACTTGAGTATAAGCATATAGAGCATCCTCAAAACTAAGTGCCTGCTCGGGGTACCATGGACCGTCATACAAGCCAGTTGGGCTTTCTCTGAAAACAGCGTCAGCCAATTGAACAAGCGGTGAGAAGGGAGAAGTTGCAAAATCACTACTGAGCGCTAAACGTACTTTAGATTTTAAAAAATCATTCCAGACATAGGTGAATTTCTCTCTTTCTATGCCTACTCTCGGAGTGATGTATTTTCCAATGACTCCTGTTCCATGATTGGGCTGCATTGAAGCAGTAACTTTTAGCCGTTTGAATCTTTCTATATCCTGAGGCTCTATAATTTCAATATGCTCAATCCGGTTGGCTAAAGACGTATTGCCACTGAACTCAAATGCATTTAATGCCATCTTGACCCCTCGATCGCCAATGGCATGTATTGCCACTGGCATTCCAAGTGCATTGGCACGCTTAACTAAGCGATTGATCTCTCCTTGGATATAAAATGGCTCACCAATAGTCTCAGGTCGATCCGAATAAGGGTCTATCAATGCTGCAGTATGCGTTGATAGGACTCCATCAATCACGTATTTAATAAAACCGTATTCAATCATAGGTCCGAAATCTTGATCATGAACTTTGTATTGCTTGAGGAGTTGTTTAATTTTATTTTGATCATTGGTGCTGTCGTCTTCTTGGCTAAATTTTGACATTTCTCCCCAAAAAATCCTCAAAGATAGTTTTTTGTTAAGTGCCATGTCCTTATATTTATCTAACTCAATACGACTGGACATGTCATGGACACTAGTAATACCAAATGAGTTGGCGTAATTGATAACTTGGTCTATCTTGTCCCTAGATCGATCTGAATCTCTAATATAAGTTGGGGCATCCCAAATAAGGTCCATAGCACCCTCAAGCAGAATTCCATTAGGTACACCTGTGGATTCATCGAGAAGTATTTGTCCGCCCATAGGAACTTCTGAATCCGCCTTTAAATTAGTTTTTTCGATTGCTAAAGAATTTACCCACATTGAGTGTCCATCAATATCTGAAAGTGCGACAGGATTATTCGGAGACACACTATCTAATTCCCATCGCGTGGGCAGACCTTTGTCCTCAAAAGTGTGGTCCCAACGACCACCCAATAACCATTCTCCAGGCTCCATTGTTTTAACCCTTTTTTTAATCATATCCAACCAAACGGACTTTTCTCTGATGCCTGTTAAGTTAATACCGGTGACAATCTTGGCCCCAGAAGATAAATGAGTATGGCTGTCTATAAATCCTGGTAACACACTTTTCCCTTCTGCATCTAAGACTCTTGTATTAGGTTCTATAAGTTTCGAAATTTCTTCATTGGTTCCTACAGCAATAAATTTTCCAGCTTCAATCGCAAAAGCACTTGCTCTCATTCTGATAGGATCAGCAGTTCTTATATCTGCATTGATTACAATGAGTTCAGGTGAAGCAAATAAAAGACTACTGAAAATTGAAGTCAGAAGAAAAATAAATTGGATAGATTTATGCATGGTTTTCATACCCTACAGCTAATGTTCTCAAAGAGGTTTTGCATGGACTTATTCTTTAAAGCTTACTTAAACTTAACTCTATTAATAATCTGATTATCAACCATCTTCCTTATTTCCTCATAGCCTTTGGAAATAGTTAAAAGCTCATCTTCAGTCTCACTGTAACGTTCGGCAAGAATATCATTAACCTTATTGTATTGCTCTTCATTGGGTTGCATTGCTGCCATATTTTCATAAGTGATTGTTAGCCAAACATTTGGACTGTTTGCAGTGTCAGAAGTGTACACTCCATAATCAACAATATGGCCAAGCTCCTTCATAACTTCCATTGACCTCACCCAAGTTTTATTTAGGTTCACTAAATAATCATCTAAATAATTACTCTCAACTGCGATTACGGTTAATTGGATATGTTGCTCACTAGGTTCATAGTCTTTGTATATTTCTGAATAAGCTGTGTTGACAAAAAATAATGCTAGAACTAATAAATATCTCATAATGTCTCCTTGTATTGTTAAAAATTGAGCGGGAAACCGGGTTCGAACCGGCGACCTTTTGCTTGGCAAGCAAACGCTCTACCAACTGAGCTATTCCCGCTAAAATTATGAAGGTATCATTATAGCGAATTTCGATTACATCTCTAATTTTTTTGGATTGCTTTAGTAATAATAGAAATGTAGATTAATGCCATGCAATATTTCTGGACAGTCAAGGTTGTAAGATTTATTCCAATAGTATTTACAATTGGGATTGTAATTTCTATGTATTATTATCCAGGAGGAAACATCCATGACCCTCTACAAACTGGCTATTCTTTCACTCATAATTTTCTAAGTGATTTAGGAGGTATGAATGCACGCTCTGGTGAATCAAATATAGTTTCATCTTATATTTTCAATGCTTGCATGATCAGCTTTATTTTTGGTGGCATAGCGTTCTTATTTGTGCCGGGCTTATTCAAGCATGATAGAACTAATTATTATTTGGCTATTGTTGGATCAATTTTCTTTGTTATGGGAGCATGTTTTTTTGCAGGAGTGGGTTTCACACCTCATGATTTATACCTGGATCAACATATATTCTTTGCCATAAATGGCTTTAGACTAATGGTCCCTGCTGGTATCTTTTATCTGGCAGTGTTACTCAGAAGTCCTATTAAGAAAAGTTACTCATTGGTCACTTTATTTTTTCTATTAAGCACCTTCTCATATGTTTTATATCAATTATTAGCAGACAGTCCTTTAATGAGTATTGAGGCAATGATAATGCAAGCGACAATGCAAAAATTAATAACCTTTGTTCATTTATTAAGTATATTCTCCTTAAGCTTTGCTTTTTCATCACAAATAAAGAACACTGAAACAATTAATTAGGGAGTATAGAAGTAAAAAAAATAAGTATATCCCTGCTGATTTTGGTGTTTATGAATTATTCATCAATCGCTGATGCAGTTACTCCAGAGATCAAAAAACTAAAGCACATATCACCGAAGAGTATTCTATTTGTTGGTAATAGTTATCTGTATTACAACGATAGTTTGCATAATCATTTTAAAAGAATGGCTGATGAAAAATATCCAGGCTATGAAGGCAGTGTTAATGTCAAGTCATCAACAATTGGAGGCTCTAGATTAGAGCATCACAATCTGGATCATCTGTTAAAACCTAAAGCAATTAGCTCAATTAATAAATTTGAATTAGTGGTTCTTCAAGGCGGCAGCGGTGAGGGATTATCAAAAAAAGACAGGAAAGCTTTTGCCAAAACAGCGAATGAACACATTGAAAGAATAAAAGCTAATGGCTCTGAAGCAGCTTTATATATGATTCATGCGTACGTTGAGCCACACCACAGTTTTGACCCAAATCTAATCAGAGTGATTGAGAAAATGTATGTGACTGCCGGAAACAAAAATCAGACCCTTGTTATTCCAGTGGGCTTAGCTTTTGCAAACGCTTATAAGCAACAACCAGGTATAAAACTTCACAATCTTGATGGCACACATCCAGCTCTATTAGGCACTTATTTAGCAGCATGCACTGTTTTTGCTAGTGTGTTTAATGAATCGCCGGTTGGATTAAACTATGACTACAACGGTCTTATCAATCCTGATGATAAGTTATTTCTACAAAAAATTGCAGCATCAACAGTTAGAACTTTCTATCAATCCTCTGCTAATTAAGCAGAATAATCACGTAACATCTTTCTTAGTTCAAGAGAATGTTGTTCCTCTTGACCTATCTTATTTCTAGCGTATTCTTCCAAGAAAATAGATTTGCCATCAACGACTTCTAAAAGCTTATTATAAAGATCTAAAGCATGTAACTCATGGTCAAGGCTTTCTTGAAGAATATCTTTAACAGAATGTTGATGGGTTTCCTCTATTGGGGCAATTTGCTGGGTGGGATGACCTTCAAGTCCCGTTAATAATTCACCTGCCTCTTGAGCGTGTAACAATGATTCATTTGCTTGAGCTTGAAGAAATCCAACAATGGGAATCCTATATGGACCGCTAACCATTATTGAAGAATGCGTGTAGCGGACAACACCTGAAAGTTCATACTCCATGATGGTGTTCAAAATTTCACAAGTTTTCTTTAAATCCAAGTTTTGCATAACAACCTTTTTTGTAACCTCAAGTTATTTATTGTACTAAAAAATAAAATTTTTTTTATCTCCATAACCACTAATGATGATGTTCATCTTTTAAATCTTTCTCAATGTCCTCATGATCACCAATCATAATATGGCTTTTACTTTTTGTAACATATTTTTCTAAAAAGGGAATCAAGAACAATGGCAATAGCCCTCCCAAAACTATCCCTGCAGTTCTTGCCCTCATGGTTGGGTCAATAATAGCAGCGACAAGATCTGCAATTACATGGGCCAAAGAGGCACCTATGATGCCGGCAATATAACCTTTGGTGACATTCTTTAAAAGCCGATTAATACTCCAGCCGGTATAAAAACCCAGTATCACAAGGCTAACATGCACAACCCCAAAAATAAAACCGGGTAAAAGCACATCGTTTTGCATTAATCCAACACTTTTTAAAAGTTGTTCCATAGATTTTTCTTGTATTTCTACCAAAATACTTATAATTAATAAATGTTTAAAGCTATCTATAAATATTACCCATTATTCTGCTACATTTCTTTGGTAATTTTCTCAACCCATAGCTTTTCTGAAACTATTCATTATCCAGTATCTATTAAGGGTAATACACAAGATAACTATCATGGAATTATTATTGATGATCCTTATAGAGGATTAGAGGATTTAAACTCAGAACAAACTCAATCTTGGATCAAAAAGCAAAATCACTTCACTGATTCTTATTTAGATAATCTTCCAGAGCAAAAGCAGATTAAATTATTACTAGAAAAAATATACAACAAAGAAAATCAATCTGTTCCTTTTCGAAAGAAATCAAAGATTTTTACCTATTACAACAATGGAAGTTGGCAACAAAGTAAGCTCTTCTACCAGGAAGCTATAAAAGATAAAAAGAAACTGGTTATTGATCCTAATCTCTTATCCAAAGATGGCACTGTTTCAATTGGCTCAGTTAGTGTAAGCCCTGATTCTGAGCTCATCGCTTACTCCATATCGGATGGCGGGTCAGATTGGAAAACATGGAAAATTAAACATATTAAAAGTGGGGACATACTAGAAGATACTATTAAATGGTCAAAATTTAGTAACGCAGAATGGGCTAAAGATAATTCAGGATTTTATTATTCAGGATACTCTGAACCTCAAAAAGGTGATGAATATAAAGAACTAAACAGAAATCAGAAACTATTTTTTCATACTCTTGGTCAACCTCAATCCAAGAACCGACTAATTTATGAACGACCTGAACACCCTGAATGGGGTTGGGGAACCACAATAACTGAAGACGGTCGTTTTCTCATTCTATCTGTTAGTGAGGGTACAGACGAAAGAAATAGATTATTTTATAAGGATTTAAAAAAAGACAAGTCTTTCGTAGAATTGATTCCAGATTTGAGAGCACAATTTACTTTTCTTGGTAATGAAGGATCTATTTTTTGGTTCTTTACTAACCTAGATGCTCCCAAGGGAAAAGTAATATCAATTGATATCAATCACCCTGAAGAGAATAACTGGAAGGTATTGATAGATGAGCAAAACGATGTTCTAACAAATGTTGAAATTTTAGAAAACTATATTTTATGCCAATATTTAAAAAATGTTGCAAGTGAAGTCTTTCTCTATGAAAAAGAGTCTTTAAAAAAGAAAACAATTGATTTTAATAGACAAGGAATTATCTCCAATATTTCAACAAATCAAGACTCCGATATTTTCTATTTCTCATACACGAATTACATCCAACCGAATCAAATATACAAATACAATGCCAAAAATAACGATATTTCACTTATATGGGCAAAAGAAATACCCCAGTTCTTTAGTGATGATTATATAAGCCAACAAGTGTTCTACCCTACTATGGATGGAACCATGATTCCGATGTTCATTTCACATCATAAAGACACTGAATTGGGAGTGAATACCCCATTATTACTTTATGGTTATGGTGGCTTTGATATCTCAATACTGCCAAATTTTAGGGAACGTTACTTAGCTTGGATGTTAATGGGTGGAGTTGTTGCAGTGCCCAATATTAGAGGTGGCGGTGAATACGGGGAGGAATGGCATCAACAAGGCATGTTAAAAAACAAACAAAATGTTTTTGATGATTTTGTGAGTGCTGCTGAATATTTACATACAATGAATATTTCTAGTCCTAAGAAAACGGTTATTGAGGGTCGCTCAAATGGTGGGTTATTGGTCGGAGCGACCATGCTTCAAAGACCTAATCTATTTGGTGCTACCCTACCTGGTGTAGGGGTAATGGACATGCTTCGCTTTAATAAATTCACCATTGGCTGGGCTTGGGAAAGTGATTACGGTTCCCCAGAGAGATTTGAAGACTTTCAAGTGCTGGTTAAGTATTCCCCTTATCACAATATAGAAAGAGGAGAATGCTACCCACCTACTTTGATTACCACTTCAGAACTTGATGATCGCGTTGTTCCATCGCATTCATATAAATTTGCAGCCAGAATGCAAGAAGCACAAAATTGTACAAACCCTATTCTTATCAGAATAGAAACAAGAGCAGGACACGGTGCTGGAACACCCAGGAATAAAACTATTGAATATATTTCTGATGTCTATGGCTTTGCACTTCATTATTTGTTACAAAATTAATCAATAGTTGATTATTATTAATACCAGCAGCTGAACAACTTATGAAAAAAAATTTATACAGGTTCATTATACTAGTCATCCTATTTGGGGTGGGCTATAACTTTTTAATAAAAGATGACGCAGAACCAACTTACGAATTCACCATTGATGGCGTGGATATAGATATCATTGATATGCATCTTCACACTGGGACTTGGGAAGCTTTAACTGAACCTTACAAAGAAAGATACTCTGAAAGAGTTCCAAAACCCTTTAAATTTCTAATGGAAAACCTTCTTGGAAGTGGTTTAACATCAGAAGGAATTCTAAAACAAATGGATAATGCTGGGATTCGTCGTGCAGGAGTGTTTGCAGTCTACAGCCCTGATACCACTGGAATTGCAAATAATGAATTCTTATATCAACAAATAAAAGATCAATCAAAGAGAATGTTCGGGTTCTACAGTATAAGAACCGACCATTGGAATATTAATGCTGATAAAGAACTTAAAAAATTAGAAAGTGACCTGATCAAATACAAAGCTACTGGCATTAAGCTAGCTCATGCACATCAGCAAATGAGATTGGATGATCAACGCTTTGATGGGATTTATGAAATAGCTGGTCGCTTAAATAAACCAATTTATATTCATACGGGAACCAGCCCGAACCCCTACACAAGAAGAGAACCACCCTATGTTGATCCAATATATTTAGAAGAATCAATTATCAAGTATCCTCAGACTAAATTTATCTTGGGACACACTGGTTATGATAGTTTTTTAATTCAGTTAACTTATCTAGAATCTTGTATTCAATTGGCTAAGAAATACAATAATGTTTATTTTGAACCCGGTGCTTTAGGCGCCAGAAAAGCATCTGAAGTTTTACCAGAATACCTTAAAATTATTAAAAACGAAGGATTGATTGATAGAGTCATTTATGGGTCTGATGGCCCTCAATTTCCTGGTTATACAGCAAGTCATTTAGAAAACTTTGTTGAGGCTATGGAAATCAATGAATATTCAGCTATGGAGATGAAGTTAATTCTTCAAAGCAATTTCGAGAGGTTATTTAACCTCTAAAAGATAATCATCTATTCGCTCTTCAAGCACGGCCAAGGGAAGTGCCCCCTGACTAAGGACGGCATGATGGAATTCTTTAATATCAAACTGATCTCCAAGCTGATTCTTCGCCCTTTGTTTTAATTCGAGAAGTTTCAATTGTCCTATTTTATATGCGAGTGCTTGGCCAGGCATAATCAGATAGCGATCAATCTCATTGACAATATCTTGCTCAGTTTTAGCGGCATTATCTTTAAAGAAGTCTATGGCTTCTTGTCTACTCCAGCCTTTATAGTGCATACCCGTATCGACCACTAACCGAACAGCACGCCACATGTCATAAGTTAATGCTCCAAATTTTGAATATGGATCTTCATAAAGACCAATATCATAGCCTAAGCTCTCGCTATAAAGCCCCCAACCTTCGACAAAGGCTGTGTATCCTGAATATTTTCTAAAATTAGGTATCCCCTCAAGTTCCATAGCCAATGCTATTTGTAGATGATGACCTGGCACCGCTTCATGGACTGAGAGCACCTCTATTTCAAATTTTGGTCTGACTTCTGGTCGGTACAGATTAACATAATAATAACCAGCTCTTGATCCATCAGCTGCTGGTCTCATGTAATAGGCGGTTGTTGTATCTGGTGCGGATTCTTTTGGTATTGGTTTTAATCCATAAGGCGTTCTAGGTAAGACTTTAAACAGTCGAACAATTTCTGGATCTATTTTCTTAGAGGTTGCTAAGTAGGCTTCAAATAATTCATCTTCTGTTTCATAATAAAACTGTGGGTCTGTTCTAAGAAATATTAAGAAATCATTAAAAGTTCCTTCAAAACCGATTGAGTCAATGACTTCTTGCATTTCAGATCGAATTCGTTCGACCTCAGATAAACCAATGTTATGAATTTCATCAGGACTTAAATCAGTGGTTGTGTGATATTGAGCTAAATTTTCATACCACTCATACCCATTTGGCAAATCGGAAACACCATAAGTATCACGTGACACTGGTAAATATTCAGTCTTAAAAAAGAGATCAAGGGTTTGATAAGCAGGAATAACTTGTTCTTTAATCACTTCCTTTGCTTTCATTTGAAGCGCTTCCCAATCATTAATTGTTTTGGGTATATCTGAAAAAACATTATAAAAAGGGCTATCTTCTGGGTCATCTACTAACTGCAATTGCATTTGTTTAGCAACGCGTTGCATTAAAATATTTGGTGCAGTAATGCTCTTCTCGATGCCTAATTTTCCAAGGTCAATATGTGCATTAATTAATTCAGGTAATTTTTCTAATCTTACTAACCAATCTTTGTAATCCTGTGAGCTATTAAAATTTAGTCCTTCTGCTGTCTCTTGTTCTAGTTGAATCCCTCCTCTTTGGCCAAAGGTGAGTAAATGGCTGTCAAATTTTTGTGATTTTACCGATCGCTCATAATTGTATAGAAACAATCTATAATTAAGTTGATTCTCCTCGGTGAGTTTTTGAGGATTAATGGATTTAATTTTTTCTAGGACCTCTCTAGTCTTTTTCTGTCTTTCTCTTACCGCTTGATCAGAAATATCGGGCCAATCTTGATTAGCTGATTTATCTCCCATATAAGAGGCGTAGACTGGATTTTCTTCCATGCTCCGGCTCCACTCATCGTCTAGGATTTGGTTAAAATATGCGTCTTCACTGCCTGTTCCACAAGCACTGATTATTAGCAGAAGAATTATTGCTAAGAAAGGTTTAGATCTCACAAATAATCACCTTTTGAAATTATTGGCCATGCTCTAATTAGGTAAACTAACATGGTCCAAAGTGTTAGAACAGCCGAGCCTAGAAGACAAACACTTCCAATTAAGTATATATCAATACCGAAAATAGGTTTATTAAACAACATACAAGAAAGTCCGACCATCTGTAAAATGGTTTTAAGTTTTGCATAACCAATCACAGAAACCTTATGCCTTTCCCCAAGCTCAGACATCCACTCTCGTAGTGCAGAAATTGTGAGTTCACGACCAATAATAATTGATGCAATAATCGCGTTTAGAAGACTGGGGTCACTCTGGACAATTAAAATTAAAGCAATTGAAACAATAAGCTTATCCGCCACAGGGTCTAAGAATGCTCCAAATCTTGAGGATAAATTGTATTCTCTAGCAACCCAACCATCCAACCAATCAGTTAATGCAGCTAAAATGAAGACCATAGCAGCTAGCGGTCTAGCATTGTCAATTGAAGAAAAGAATAAAGCAGCAATCAAAGGAATACTGGCAATCCTGAAAAGCGTTAATGCGTTTGCAAAATTAAATGTGATTCTCATGTAATGATTATAATATTTATTTGAAAAAAAGATTAATTAGCATTGAAATGATTATAAATTTTATTAGCTAAATTGTTATTAATACCTCTAACGGTCATTAAATCCTCTACTGAAGCTCGTTTAATTTCCTGGATACCTCCGAATTGTTTTAGTAAATCCTTTTTCTTGTTAGGACCAATACCTTCAATTGACTGGATGTCAGAAGTTAATAGCTTTTTTCTTTTTTTATTTCGGTGCCCAGTGATTGCGAATCGATGAGCCTCATCACGAATAGATTGTATTAAAAATTTAGCTGGTGAATTATTCGCTATTGAAAGAGGAATTTTATTTTTATTAATGAAAATCCGGTCTTCTTTCAGTTGGCGGTTTGGACCTTTAGCAATACCCAACAGAGGTATTCCAATTATTCCCAGATCTTTAAATACACTAATGGCAGTATTAATCTGGCCCTTACCTCCATCGACAAGAATGATGTCGGGTAATAATCTGGATTCTTTTAAACTTCTTGAATAGTGGCGAGAAAGAGCTTGTGACATAGCAGCGTAATCATCACCTTTTTTTATTCCACTAATATTAAAACGTCGGTAACCCTGTTTATTAAATCCCTCTTGATTAAATGCAACACATGACGCAACACATTTGTCACCCATGAAATGACTAACATCAAAACATTCGATATTCTGGACCAGTTTATCATTGCTGATAATCTCAGTCAGTTCATACAACTGAGCTGCTATTGAAGCTTTTGAGGCTAACTTAGATTTTAATGACTCAATAGCATTTGATGCTGAGATTTCAATCCATTTTTTCCTATAAGACCTTACACTGTGTTTTATGATTACTTTAGATTTTGATTCATCAGAAAGGGCTTCCTGAAGCAGTCTAAGATTTTCAAGTTTGATATTAAGCAATATTTCTTTAGGTGGCTGATACACAGTATAGTACTGCATTAAAAAAGACTCTATCACCTCTTGAGCATCAGCCATATTTGTCTTTTGTGGATAAAATGAACGACTACCTAAAATTTGCCCTTTTCGTAAAAATAAAACGGCAATACAAAACATGCCTGATGACTCGGTCAGTGCTATGGCATCGGCATCAATTCGATTTGCTCCATCAACAAATTGATATGATTGTATAACTTTTAATGAACTAATTTGATCTCTATAAAAACCAGCCTTTTCATAATCTTGTTGAGCTGAAGCTTGATCCATTTTTCCAATAAATTTTTTAATAATAGACTGATCATTGCCTTTTAAATAATCAAGAGCTTGATCGACATTAAATTGATATTCCTCTTTTGAGACCAAGTCCACACAAGGCCCTGAACATCTTTTTATTTGAAACTGTAAGCAAGGTCTTGAACGGTTATTGAAAAAGGATTCATCACAATTTCTCAATAAAAAAACTTTTTGTAACTGACTCAAAGTGTTTCTTACAGCACTTACATTAGGATAAGGACCATAATATTCTGCTCTTTTTAAATTTCTTTTCCCTCTATGAAAAGAAAATCGTGGGAATTGATGAGTAATATTTACTTCTATATATGGATAACTCTTACTGTCTTTGAGTAAAACATTGAACTTAGGTCTATATTTTTTTATTAGAGTATTTTCTAGAATCAAAGCCTCTCGTTCGGTTCGAGTAATAGTGATTGAAATTGAATGAGCCTCTTTTAAGATCGCTTGTTTTTTACCTCCTGAATTAACTGAAGTAAAGTAGCTAATGACTCTTTTTTTTAAATTTTTTGCTTTACCAACATAAATCACATCTTCTTTTCTGTTTATCATGCAATAAACACCAGGTTTACTAGTCAGCCGTCTTGCATAATCCTTAAGAGTATTAAATTTATCATTCATCCAACTATTCTTTTGCTTTTACGTTTTCCCATAATTTATCAAGTTCCCTTTCAGTCATATGAGAGAACTCCCTATTAGATTCTTTTAAAGCTCTTTCCATAGATCTGAAACGTTGATCAAATTTTTTATTGGCTTTCCTTAATGCTGATTCAGGGTCTATTGAGGTGTGCCTCGAGAGACTAACCACGCTAAATAATAAATCCCCAGCCTCTTCTTCAATGTTGCTTTGATTACCTGAATTTATAGCAACTTTAAGCTCTTCAATTTCTTCTTCAATTTTATCAATAACACCACCTACATTATTCCAATCAAACCCAACTGATCGTGCCCTTTTTCCTATCTTATATGCTATGTTCAATGCTGGCTGATTTGTGCCAATATCATCGAGTATACTGTTGATGCCATATTTCTGTTTTCTCTCTTCAATTTTAATTTTCTCCCAATGATCTGTTTGTGCTTTAGAATCTTCTATGGATAAATCTGAAAACACATGAGGATGTCTATTAATCAATTTAGTAGTAATTGAATCAACCACGTCATCAAAAGTGAATAAGTTCATTTCCTCGGCAATGTTTGAATGAAACGCTACTTGGAATAAGAGATCTCCTAATTCATTTTTGAAAGCTTCATAATCCTTATTTTCAATGGCCTCAACAACCTCATAAGCTTCTTCTATCGCACAGTGAGCAATTGACTCAAATGTTTGTTCCTTGTCCCAAGGACATCCTTTTTCAGGGTCTCTAAGTTGTGATGTAATTTGATGTAATTTTTCCAAAATACTCTCCTATTGGTTAATTAAGTTGCAAAATTTTCTAATGATTTGTGCGGTTAGACCCCATATGTAATATTGCTCATAACTGTAGCTGTAGACAGACCATTTAATCTCATCATAAACCTTATGTTGGTGCTCAAGATTTACTTGATCCATAAGAAAGTCTAAAGGCACTTGAAATATTTCTTCAACTTCATCCTGATTTGGAACAGGAGAAAAATCATCTTCTACGAAAGCAATTACAGGAGTGACAATAAAACCGGTCCCTAAACTGATTTGTGGTGGGACAAAGCCAATAATTTCAGATGAACTCTGAGCTAAACCAATCTCTTCATTAGCTTCTCTTAGAGCAGTTTCTATGATGTTACTATCCTGAGATTCATCAAAAGAACCACCAGGAAGACTAATCTCTCCGGCATGATTTTTCAATTTAGTTGTCCTTTTCGTCAAGATAATATTTATGCCTGACGCAGACTGCTGAAGACCTAATAAAACTCCAGCGTGCTTTAGATTTATTTTTTGTAAATAATCTTTGACGATATGCTCTGGCAATCTATTCATTACCTCTAATTCTGGATCATGTGAGGGTTGAGTGCCGTGATAACTCTCTCTTATCTTATTCAACATAAAAAAGAGGGGTCTTATTGTTTATTTTGAGTTAATTTTAAAGGATCTAGAACATCTTTTAATGTTGCTTCATCGAGGTCAGTTAATTCAAATGCAACGTCAATGATTGAACGCTTTTCTTTATAAGCTTTTTTTACAATTTTTGCACCTGTCTCATAACCAATGCTCGCATTAAGAGCTGTTGCTAGAATTGGATTGCGATTGAGAACAGATTCAATGTTTTCATGATTCACCGAAAAATCTCTGATAGCTTTATCCGCAAGGGCATTGCAAGCATTACTTAATATTGAAATTGATTGAATTAAATTAAAGCCAATGAGAGGTAGCATTACATTCAATTGGAAATTTCCAGATTGAGCAGCCATAGTTATCGTTGTGTCATTACCGATTACCTGTGCAGCTACCATTGATACTGATTCAGGTATTACGGGATTTATCTTACCTGGCATGATGCTACTACCAGGTTGGAGCGCTGGTAATTGAATTTCACCTAAACCACCTAAAGGGCCACTATTCATCCATCTTAGATCGTTTGCAATCTTTGTTAAAATTACCGCCAGAGTTTTTGTTTTAGATGAAAGCTCGAGAGAAATATCTTGGGAGCTAATTGATCTAAATGTATTCGAGGCTGGCTGAAAATTCATACCAGTTTTTTCATTCATAAATTTACAAGTGATTGGACTTAAGTCAGGATGAGCATTGACCCCTGTTCCAACTGCTGTTCCCCCAACTGCTAATTGTTGGAGATCAACTTGCATAATTTCCAACTGTTTCTTTATATAGTTGATTTGTGTAGACCACGCACTGATTTCCTGTCCAAAGGTAACAGGCATCGCATCCATTAAATGCGTCCGGCCAGTTTTAACAACATCATTAAGAGTAGCTGCTTTCTCATCCATGATTGCATGTAAATGTTCCAAAGCTGGAAGTAAATCAGTATTAACCAACAAGGTAGACGCAACATTGATCGCAGAAGGAATAATATCGTTACTGCTTTGTCCTAGATTGACGTCATCGTTGGGATGAATCTCAAGCTTATCTGAGGAAGATAAATGAGCAATTACTTCATTCATATTCATGTTAGTGCTAGTTCCAGAACCTGTTTGAAAAACATCAACTGGAAACTGATCGGCATATTTTCCATCAGCTATTTCTAGTGCAGCCCTACCTATGGCATCAGCTTTATCCTTACTCAAAGTACCTAATTTTGCATTTGCAGAAGACAATGCCCACTTCAATAAAGCCAATGATCTAATAAGACCTGACGGCATTTTTATCTGACTGATTTGAAAATTCTCAATGGCTCTTTGTGTTTGCGAACCCCAATGACTATTGGCAGGAACTTTAAGCTCTCCCATACTATCTTTTTCTATTCTGTATTCCTTATCTGACAAAAATAACTCCTTATCCATATCATAATACATAGAGAATAGCAGTCACAGAAGAAACTTTCGTGTATCATTCAGTTTTGATGATAGAGGTGGTTGAAATGAACGATGATCAGCTACAAGCCATTTCTCCTATTGACGGTAGATATCTGGAGAAAAGCACTCACTTAAGACAATACTTTAGTGAGTCTGCACTTATGCGCTATCGTGTCTTAACAGAAATCAAATGGCTAATATTTTTATCTGAATATAAGGATCTAAATCAGATTCCAGTCTTATCTAAAGATATAAAAGAAAGTTTAGAAAACATTATTGAACAATTCTCTATAGATGATGCAAAAGCAATTAAGACTATAGAAAATCAAACAAATCATGATGTCAAATCTATAGAGTATTTTCTACAAGAAAAAATTAATCGTCTGCCAGACGGTAAAAATCTCATTCCCTTTATTCATTTTGGTTGTACATCAGAGGATATAAATAATATTTCCTATGCACTGATGCTCAAGGATGCAACTGAAATCCAGGTTAAGGAATTAAATCTTCTTATTAATACTTTAAGAAATCAGTCACATCAATGGGCAGACGATACTATGTTATCTCGAACGCATGGACAAGCTGCTACACCTACAACGATGGGTAAAGAATTTGCAAATTTTGTGTATCGTCTCAATCAACAAATAAACACTTTAGAAACAATTGAATATCGAGCAAAAATGAACGGTGCTGTAGGGAATTTTAATGCACATAAGATTGCTTATCCTGATATTAACTGGGTTGATGTAAGTGAAAAATTTATCAAAAGCATTGGACTAACTAATAATCCTTATACAACTCAAATTGAACCACATGACTGGATGGCAGAACTATTCCATTCTCTGATTAGAATTAATAATATTTGTTTAGACTTAAGCAAGGATATTTGGATGTATATTTCTCTGGGTTACTTTCATCAAACTATAAAATCATCAGAAGTAGGATCTTCAACTATGCCCCATAAAGTGAATCCTATCGATTTTGAAAATGCTGAGGGTAATATCGGTCTGGCAAACTCAATTCTGGACCATCTTGCTTCTAAATTAGTTATATCTAGACTTCAAAGAGATCTTAGCGACTCAACCGCGCTAAGAAACATAGGGTCTGCATATGCCCATATGACCATTGCGAATCAATCTCTAATGAAAGGACTTGGTAAAATTAAGATTAATAAAGAGGTTATCAATAATGATTTGGAGTTAAATCTTGAAATTCTAGCAGAAGCTATTCAAACCATACTAAGGCGTGAACAAGTTGAAGATGCCTATGAACATTTAAAAGAACTAACTCGAGGTAAGACTTTAGATAAGGATAAATTAATTTCATTCATTGATTCTCTAAAGATTGATGAATCTGTGAAAAACGAATTGAAAAAACTCTCACCTCAAAACTATAGTGGACTTGCTTCAAAATTAGCCAAAGAAATCTAAACCCTGTCTATACCTCTCGATTCAATATCTTATGAATAAAAAAGAATTAATTATAGTTGGCATGTCTGGTGGCGTTGATTCTGCCGTAACTGCTTCACTATTATTAGAACAAGGATTTGAAGTTGAAGGTTTACATATGACCAATTGGAATGATGAAGAGCCATATTGCACTGCAGCACAAGATCACCAAGATGCTAGGGAAGCCTGTAATGAATTGGGTATCACTATGCATCATGTGAACTTTTCTAAAGAATATAGAGAAGAAGTTTTTGATAAAGCTTTAGAAGAATTAAATTCTGGGCTTACCCCTAATCCAGATGTTTTATGTAATCGTATGATCAAGTTTGATCGATTTGCTGAATATGCTTTTCGTTTGGGTGGTGAAAAAATCGCCACAGGACACTATGCTAAAGTGGTTAAAACAGAACATGACTATGAACTCCATAAAGGAACCGATACAAACAAAGATCAAACTTATTTTTTACATGCCATTAACCCAGATATTCTTTCAAAAGTTATCTTTCCAGTAGGACACATGATCAAATCTGAAGTGAGGGATTATGCTTATAAAAAGGGTTTGCCAAATCACAATAAAGCTGACAGCACAGGTATTTGTTTTATAGGTGAGAGGCCGTTTAAAAGCTTCATACAAAATTTTCTTCCTCCAGAGCCAGGAAATATAATTGATGAACAAAGGGAAGTCATAGGAAAGCATGATGGATTAATGTATTTTACGATAGGGCAAAGAAAAGACATTGGCATAGGTGGTCTAAAAAATAATTCTGGGGAACCATGGTATGTTGCTGCAAAAGATATAAAAACTAATGAACTAATCGTTGTTCAAGGTCATAATCACCCAAGGTTATGGGCTAAAAAACTCTATGCTATATCTCTAAACTGGCTGGACCCAAAGATCCCTACTCGCTTATTAAACGGAAAAAAAATACATTGTGAAGCAAAAAATAGATACCGCCAAAATGATGCCAGATGCTCTATACAAACTTCTGGAAATGGTCTAATGATTGAATTTAAAGATAGTCAGTGGGCTGTAACAGAGGGTCAATATGTTGTCCTATATGAAGATGAAAAATGTTTGGGTGGTGGTAAGATTATGGCCATGCCTAAAGAAGACAAAAACTGAAGATTCGTATACAATCTAGCTCGGATTAAGGATATCTAATGTCAAAACTCGTTAAACCATTAAAAATAGATTCTAAAGAGTATCAATATTTTGATCTGAATGCATTGGGTGCTTCATCCATAGATAGCATACCTTTCTCACATAAAATTCTTTTAGAGAATGCAGTTAGGCATAGTCAGGAAGACCCTTCTCGAGAACAAGATATTCAAACAATACTTAATTGGGATGCCAAATCAGGTAATAATAAAGAAATATCATTTACTCCCAGTCGAGTTATTCTACAAGACTTTACGGGTGTTCCTGCAGTAGTTGATTTAGCAGCTATGAGAGACGCAGTTGCAGAAATGAAAGGTGATGCTTCTCAAATAAACCCTCTCTCTCCTGCTGAACTCGTCATTGACCATTCTGTGCAAGTTGATCACTTTGGATCTAACGATGCTCTGGAAAAAAATAACAAAGTCGAGTTTGAAAGAAATCAAGAACGTTATAAATTTTTAAGATGGGGGCAGGAAGCTTTCTCGAACTTCCAAGTTGTACCTCCAAACACAGGTATCGTTCATCAGGTTAATGTGGAATATTTAGGTAGAGTAATTTTTTCGAAAGAAAGTGATGACAATCTTTTAGCCTACCCAGATACGTTAGTTGGGACGGATTCTCATACAACAATGATCAATGGTATTGGTTGCCTTGGATGGGGTGTCGGTGGAATTGAAGCTGAAGCAGCCATGCTAGGACAACCAATTACTATGCTTCTACCTGATGTTATTGGTATCAAAGTTTCAGGCCAACTTAGAGAAGGCGTGACTGCGACAGATCTTGTATTAACGGTTACAGAAATTACGAGAAATTACGGTGTTGTCGGCAAATTTGTTGAGTTTTTTGGTGACGGTTTGAAAAATTTACCAGTCGCTGACCGGGCAACCTTAAGTAACATGGCGCCTGAATTTGGGAGCACTTGTGCGATTTTCCCAATAGACGAAGAAACCATAAGATATCTTAAATTATCCGGTAGATCTGCATCACATGTAGAGCTAGTGGAAACATACTCGAAAGCTCAAAGCCTTTGGCGGAAAGACGGACAAGAACCTAATTATACCGATGTTATAGATTTAGATTTAAGCGCAGTAGAACCCTGCTTATCAGGACCTAAACGACCTCAAGACAGGATTAACCTGAATCAGGTCCCAGAAGTAGTTAAACAAGAAATTAATGGGGCTGATAACTCTATTGATGAAATATCAAACGGATCAGTACTAATTGCTGCAATAACCAGCTGCACCAACACCTCAAATCCAGCAGTTATGATTGCTGCAGGTCTTGTGGCTAGAAATGCAAGATCTAGAGGCCTTCAATCTAGACCCTGGGTTAAAACAAGTCTTGCACCAGGATCAAAAGTAGTTACAAAATACCTAGAAGAAACTGGATTACTCGAAGACCTAGAGAATATGGGCTTTAACATTGTTGGTTATGGATGTACCACTTGTATAGGAAATTCAGGGCCATTAAATCCGGATATAGCTAAAGCTGTTAATGAAAAACAACTTTTCACGTCATCAGTTTTATCTGGTAATCGTAATTTTGAAGGCAGGATACATCCTTTAATTAAACATAATTTCTTAGCATCACCACCTCTTGTTGTTGCCTATGCTATTGCAGGATCAATGCTGATTAATTTAGAAAAAGAACCCTTGGGTATTTCTGACGATGGGGAAGAAATATATTTAAAAGATATATGGCCAAGCAAACAGGAAATTGACAATCTTATCGCTTCAACCATAAACCCTGAGATGTTTAGAAAAGCCTATGAGGATTTACTTAAAGGTGACTCAGTCTGGCAGCAACTTGAAATTCCAACGGGTGAAATATATGAATGGGACAACGATTCAACCTACATAAAAAAACCACCTTATTTTAATTCTATGACTTTAGATTTACCAAAGATGAATAAGATAAGCAGCGCCAGAGTACTAGCTCTCCTTGGCGATTCAGTTACTACAGACCATATATCGCCTGCCGGTAACATAGACCCTAAATCTCCTGCTGGTCAGTATCTTTTGGAAAGAGGTGTCGAGAGAAAGAGTTTTAATTCATACGGATCAAGGCGAGGCAACCATGAAGTTATGATGAGAGGAACTTTTGCTAATATCAGACTGAGGAATAAGCTAGCACCTGGAACCGAAGGCGGATGGACTAAAATGGAAGATGATCAGGAACCTATTTCGATATTTGAAGCTGCTCAACAGTTCCAAAAATCTAACACGGATTTAATTGTCATTGCGGGTAAAGAATATGGGACTGGATCTTCAAGAGACTGGGCTGCTAAAGGTGTATCACTGTTAGGTGTTAAAGCAGTTATTGCAGAATCTTATGAAAGAATCCATAGATCAAATCTTATTGGGATGGGTGTTCTGCCCCTAGAGTTCATGCCAAATGTAAATGCTGAATCTCTTTCAATCAATGGTTTTGAATTATTCAGTGTAGAAGATATCAAGCCGGGTGATAAGACAGCTAATGTCATCATTTCAAACAAAGATAATAAATCTCATGGCTTTGAGGTAACTGTAAGAATTGACACACCTAAGGAATGGGAATATTTCCAGCACGGTGGCATCCTCCAGTATGTAATCAGAGGTCTAGTTTCGGCTTAATTTAGCTTTTAAGTTCTTCGCCTTCTTATAGGTAGGTGCTATCTCTAGGGATCTATCAAGATACTTTGAAGAAGTATCAAATTCTCTCTGTTGAAAAGCGATATTAGCAAGATGAAAAGAGGCGATAGCTGTAAGCAAGGACGATTGTCTATCATTATTACTTTTAGCTAAATCAATGGCTTTCTTAAGGTAGGTAATAGCTCTGGATTTGTTTCCGCCTGCAAAAGCTGGTCTGGTGTAATCACCAATACCTTTTACCATATTGTTAAAGGAATTATTGGAATCAAGCTCGAGCGCTTTCTCAATCATCTTTCCTGACTTAGTCCCGTGAGAGGCAGCTCTAAATAGATTAGCTTCTGCACTAAGACCAAAACAAGCAGAGAGTATGGCGTATAATTCAGACTCAATTTCACCTTCATCTAAAATACTCTCTGTGCTCTCGGTGCATAGCTGACTGTATTTTTTCTTAATTTTTTTTGAAGACATATCAGCAATTAAAAATTCATGAAACATAATCTCCAATTGAAGTTGTTTTTGGTCCTGCTCTTTTAAAAGATTGCTAAGCTCTTGATGTTTAGCAATGAGTGCATCTTGATTCTCGATTAAATAATATTCTAAGGCACTGATCACAATTTCATTCTCGTGATCATCGGCGTTGACTGATGGCAAAAGAGTCATCAGAAGAAAAATTGGAATTATTTTTGTTAGAAAAGCCTTCATCAAGGTATTATTTTTAAAAATGTATTGTAACAATATCCTTTAGAGACTTACTGAAAAATCATTTTATGCAAGATTCATTCATAGATATAGGCGCTAATCTAACCGATCAAAGCTTTGATCAGGATAGAGATACGGTAATCAAGGACTCATTTAAAAATGGAATAGAGCAGATTATTGTCACATCCAGTTCTGTTAATGAAAGCCTTAAATCCATTGAATTAGCAAGATCTTACAAGGGTAAGATTTGGGCAACCGCAGGAATACATCCACACAATGCCAGCAATGCATCCGAGAAATTCAAAGAAGATCTAATGGCAATATTAAACCATGACGAAGTTGTGGCTATCGGTGAATGCGGCTTAGATTATTTTAGAAATTTTTCATCGAAAGAAGAACAAAGAAAAGTCTTCAAAGGTCATTTAGAGCTAGCCCATAAAGTAGATATCCCATTATTTTTACATCAAAGAGATGCGCACGATGATTTCCTTGGCATGATTAAAGACTATGGACCAAAAGAACTCAAAGGAGTTGCTCACTGCTTCACGGGAAGTAAGGAACAAATGGAATCTTATCTTGATTTAGGACTATATATTGGTGTCACCGGATGGTTATGTGATAGTCGTCGAAACTCTGAACTTCTAGGAGCCATCAACTATATACCAAAAGATCGACTCTTGATTGAAACAGATTCGCCGTATCTAATGCCAAAATCGTTGTCTAAATCATTAAACACTAGAAGAAATGAACCACAATTTTTAGGTTATATTGCTAAAGAATTAGCCAGTCTAATGGAGATTAGCCTCTCTGAGCTCTCTTCGATAACGAGATCAAACACCAAAACCTTGTTTGCAAAACTAAAAGCTTTATAAGTCTTTAATGCTCTAAATAAGGAATTAAGCTTTCTAAATCTTTCCCGATTGTATAAAAAGACGTTTCCAGATTTAAAATAGTTTCTAAATTCTCAGGGATCTCTATTTTTGTACCTATAATAGGTTCAACAATGTTCTCGAATTTTGCCGGATGAGCAGTTGAAACCAATACCCAGTGCGATTGATTTAGAGCGGAGGAAGGCAAATTTTTAAAAGCATTAAACGCAGTGGCAGTGTGAGGGCATATAGCAATATTATTTTTTTTAAATACTGAAAAGATCTCTTCATTAATTTGAGCATCCTCAACAATATACGCTTCAAGATTTTCCAATAATTCTTTTTCATCAGAGTATTGGTTAAAAAATCTTTCCATGTTGCTTGGATTACCGACATCCATAGCTGAGGCTAAGGTAGGAAGAGTTGGCCTTGGCTCCCATTTACCAGTTGCAATAAAATCAGGGATTGTTTTGTTGGCATTGGTTGCAAAAACAATTTGATGAATGGGAAAACCCATCTCTTTTGCCATAAAACAGGCAAAAGCATTTCCCAGATTTCCTGTAGGGATTATAAAACTTGAAGAATCTTCATGGGTTTTGTATCGGTTCAAAGCTGTCCACGCATAATAAGTTGACTGAGGAAGCAAACGGCCAATATTAATGCTATTTGCAGAACACAGATTGTGCTGTTTTGAAAGCTGCTGATTATTAAAAGCCTCTTTGACAAGTCGTTGACAATCATCAAACTCGCCATCGACCTCTATTGATACCACATTATCACCCCAGCAAGTTAATTGATGTTTTTGTCTTGGGGACACCCTCCCCTTTGGAAATAAGATCACCACTTTAAAACTAGCTTTATTGTTAAAAGCTGAAGCCACAGCACCGCCTGTATCACCCGATGTGGCAACCAGTATTGTGGTCAACGAAGATTCATTCTTATTATTCACCAACTCAGACATTGTGGAAGCTAGAAAACGCGCCCCAAAGTCCTTAAAAGCTGCTGTAGGGCCATGGAATAATTCAAGAACAGAATATTCGACTTCACCTTCACTGTATTCCTTTGAGACCACAGGAAAATTAAAGGCTTGGTTAACAATATCTTTTAAATCGTCCTCCAAACTCGAGTCTTTAAAAAAATGCGATAAGAGTTGATAGGAAAATTCTTGATAATTATCAATACTCATCAATTCTTCAATGTTAATTTTAGGTATAGATTCAGGCATATAAAGTCCGCCGTCTTCAGAGGTTCCACTCATTAACGCGTCTTCTATAGAAGAAATGGAAGTACCTTTTGTGCTGATAAAATTCATCTGCTATTTATAAGTATTGTCTAATGTGTGTTTAATAATGCTAATAAATCACTAAATATTCCTGCTGCTGTTACCTCGGGACCTGCGCCAGGACCTCGATGAACCAAAGGGTAACTAGAATAACGCTCAGTGTTGTATTTTATAATATTTTCAGTCCCTTCTAATCCAAAAAATTGATGATCTTGATCTATTGCTTTAAGCGTAACAGAAGCTTCACCTTTCCCATTTAGTTGGGCTATATAACAAAGAGCTTTTCCTTCATTATTGGCTTGCTGATATCTGGCTTGCATCATTACGTCGTCATCAGCCATTGCTTTTAAATAATCTTCAACACTAAGATCTTGATGGGATTTATTGACTAAGTTTTCAATCTCAACATCATTGACTTCAATATATTGACCCATTTCTCTGGCCAAGATCACTAATTTTCTGGCCACATCCATGCCTGATAAATCATCCCTAGGATCGGGTTCTGTGTAACCTTGATCCTTAGCGTTAGAAACAATTTCAGAGAACGGTTTTTCACCATCAAAAGTATTAAATAAGTAGGCTAGAGTCCCAGAAAAGACCCCTTCTATTTCCCTAATTTTATCCCCTGAAGCCGTAAAGTCTTTTACCGATTTTATAAAAGGCAGGGCTGCGCCTGCAGTGGTTTCATATAAAAAATTACACTTGTTCTCTTGGGATGATTTTAGAATGTCTTTGTATCGAGCTATTGATCCACTCAAACCCTTCTTGTTTGCAGTAATAACATTAATCTTTGCCTCAAAACATCTAGGATAAAGATCTGGAATTACATCACTTGCTGTGCAATCAATTAGCACTTTTATATTTCCTGGTGAATCGTTTAAAAATTTAATCATCTCTTCGATATCAGATGCTTTACAGGATTGATCCTTTTCCTTAAGAGATGCTACTTCTGACTGAGAAATAGTGTCACTAACTATCATATGTGATGAATTTGACATAGCCACAAAGTTTATTTCCACATTAAAATCTTTATAAATAGCTTCTTTTTGTGCATCAACTTGGCGATAGAATTCTTCCCCAACATTACCTAAACCCACCAAACCTATAATCAGTTTGGTTTTACCCGTAAAAAAAGAATTGTGAACAAATTGTTCTGCTTGATGTAAATCATCCTTGCTGACAACCACTGAAATATTTTTCTCTGAAGAACCCTGTGCAATGGCCATAACATTAACTTCTGACTCAGTAATTGCCCTAAAAAATTGAGCAGCAATTCCTTTTGTCCCAGTCATCCCGGATCCAACCACTGCTATTACACTGGCATTGTTTTGTATCTCGATCTCTTGAAGATTTCCAACATTGAAATCATCACTAAACTCGTCTTTTATAACGTCTTCAATTCGATCTGAGAACTGCTCATCTATAGCAAAACAAATTGAATGTTCTGAACTGGCTTGTGTCAAAAGGATGACAGAAATTCCAGCGTCACCAAGACAAGAAAATAGACGTTTAGCCGTTCCAGGAACCCCTATCATTCCAGAACCTTCAATATTAACGAGCGTTATATTCTCAATAGTGGTTATCCCTTTAACGCTCTGCCCTTCAATCAAAGCAGATGAAATTTTAGTCACTTTTGATTCTGGATTAAAAGTGTTCCGAATATAAATGGGTATATCTTTATCAATTAAGGGCGACATCGTCTTTTCATGGATGACTTCAGCACCAAAGTAAGCTAATTCTATTGCTTCATCGTAAGACATTTGCTCAATGGTTTTTGCAGACTCAATTTTGTTTGGATCAGCTGTCATAATCCCATCTGTATCTGTCCATATAGAAACAGATTCCGCTTCAGCCAATGAGCCCATGATAGAGGCAGAATAATCGCTGCCATTTCTTCCTAGATTTGTCGCTATTGAATCTGAACTCATAGCTATAAAACCTGCCATAATAAATACCCCGCTCTTGTCAGAGAGAGATTCGCTGAATAATTTCTTTGACTCTTCCCAATCAACATTGGTCCCCATTTCAGTTTTACAAAGGGTAATAATTTCCAAGGGATTAAAGAGATGAATATCTCTTTGATCTTTAGATTCATTAAGAACGCCTTGAATAAGTCTAGAAGACCAAATTTCACCAAAACCTAAAATCTGATTTTCTTCAGTCTTAATTGATTTTTCCGAATAAGATTCTGCTAGCTCATTTATGGTTTTCAGGTCATTTGAAAACTCTTCTAGAAGTGCTTCATGAATTGATTCTTCTTGAATTGTTTCATTAATTGTCACTCGATAACGATCTGCAATTTTGTCTAAAATTGATTGGTTTCTTGATTCGGAATAATCCACAAGCTGATCGGTCACCCCTGCCATTGCTGAGACCACTACAATCAAGTTTTGGCTAGAGTTCTCCTTAATTAAATTGCAGACATTTAGGATGCAATCTGAATTATTTAAGCTACTTCCGCCAAATTTGTATATTTGCCAACTGTTTTCTTGCATTTACTTTTAGCTTATCCAATAAAATTACTGTTATAAAAAGTCGCCCATGATACCCTTTTTCTCGAAAAATTATCATAATGAGCATAGGAAACCATAAAAAAGGGTTACCCTAGATAGAATTAGAGATAAAAGATATGAAAACCACAGTTGAAGAATTCACAGCAAAGCCTAATAAAGCAATAACCTTATTGGGAATGTCTGGTATTGGTAAGACAACGCTAGCTAATAAATTACCAAAAAGTCACTGGTTTCATTATTCTGGAGACTATCGGATAGGCACTAAGTACCTAGAAGAGCCAATACTCGATAATATAAAAGAACAATCAATGCAAATAGGCTTTTTAGCTGAATTGCTAAGAACAGACTCGATTTATATCTCCAGTAATATTACTGTGGACAATTTATTACCAATCTCCACTTTTCTTGGAAAAATTGGTGATAAAAACAAAGGCGGCTTATCTCTTGATGAATTTCTAAAACGTCAAAAAATGCATAAAGATGCAGAAATCAAAGCCATGATGGATGTCCCAGAATTCATAGAAAAGTCTAGGCGAATTTACTCCTACGATCACTTTATTAATGATGCAGGTGGAAGTATTTGTGAATTAAACAACACCAAGGCAATGGAAACCCTTATTGAGCATACGCTTATCCTTTATATTGAAGATGATGAAGGGATTAGAGATGCGTTAATAGAGAGAGCAAGGAAAAACCCGAAACCAATGTATTACACAGAAGAATTTTTAATCGAACATCTGAGGAACTACTGTGATGAAACGGGTGAGACTAATGAAGAAATTAACCCCGATGATTTTGTTAGATGGGTCTTTCCAAGATTACTTGATTATAGAAAAGAGAAGTATGAAGAAATTGCAGACAATTATGGTTACCGAGTAACCGCCTCAGATGTAGCTTCTGTTCAAAATGAAACCGATTTTCTTAATCTGATCAATAACTCCATTAAAGACAAAGAAAATGGATAAAAAGAAAATCTCGATCGATGGTAAAGAGATTGCCTATCGTCAACAAGGCTCAGGTGAACCTATTGTTTTCCTCCATGGGAACCCAACTTCGTCTTATTTATGGAGAAATATAACACCGTACTTACACGATCAAGCTTCTTGCATCTCTATGGATTTAATTGGGATGGGAGACTCTGACAAATTAGATAACCCTGACACAAACTCTTATCGTTTTGAGGAGCATTTCTATTATGTTGAAAAAGCCATTAAAGCCTTAACCAATAATAAAAAGATCACCTTGGTTGTCCATGATTGGGGCTCAGCGTTGGGCTTTCATTGGAGTTACAAGCATCCTGAACTGATAAAAGGCATAGCCTATATGGAAGCAATTGTAAAAGAGATGACTTGGGATGATTGGGATAAGAACGCCAAAAGTATATTTCAAGGTTTTAGATCGGATGCAGGAGAAAATTTGGTTTTAGAAAAAAATTACTTTGTTGAAAAGGTGCTTCCAGGCTCAATCATCAGAATGTTGGATGCCGATGAAATGAACGAATACAGAAGACCATTTCTTAGCTCAGGGGAAGATCGACGTCCTACTCTGTCTTGGCCACGCGAAATACCAATTGAAGGTGAGCCTGGGAACGTTTGTCAGATTGTTAATGAATACGCTGAATGGATGAAGACAAACAATATACCCAAATTGTTTATCAATGCAGAGCCAGGTGCTATTACCACAGGGAAAATTAGGGATTTTTGTAGGAGCTGGAAAAATCAAACTGAAGTAACGGTTAAAGGCATCCACTTTATTCAAGAAGATTCGCCCGATGAAATTGGAAAAGCATTATCAAAATGGTATAAGGAACTCTAATAAAGACCCCAAAAAGGTAAACTAAATAATGAATAAAGCATCACAAGATAAACCATTGAGTGGAATGAGAGTCATTGAAATGGGTCAATTAATTGCTGGTCCTTTCACCGGTAGTGTCTTAGGTTATTTCGGTGCAGAGGTTATTAAAATAGAACCCATCACTGGTGATCCAGTTAGGTATTGGAGATTAACTGAAAATAATACCTCGTATTGGTGGCACAGTGTTTCTCGCAACAAAAAATCAATAACGCTTAATCTAAAATCGGATGAAGGAAGACAAATTGCTAAAGACCTAATCCTGAAGTCTGATGTCTTAATTGAGAATTTTAAACCCGGCACTCTAGAAAAATGGGGAATGAGCCCTGATGATCTAAAAAAAGATAATCCTGGGTTAATTACAGCAAGAATATCAGGCTATGGGCAAACCGGTCCAAGATCACATCTTCCTGGTTATGCATCAGTCTGTGAAGGCTATGGAGGTTTCAGATACGTCAATGGTTTTCCTGATAGACCACCAGTCAGACCCAATTTAAGTATTGGTGACACCTTAGCTGGTTTACACGCAGCCATGGGAGTAATGTTGGCTTATATTCAAAGAGAAAAAGACCCTGATGGGAAAGGACAAGTTGTTGATGCTGCCATTTATGAATCGGTATTCAATATGATGGAAGCTGTAGTCCCTGAATATTCTGGGAGCGGTGCCATCAGAGAACCTTCAGGATCTACTATTACTGGAATAGTGCCTACTAACACCTACATTACCTCAGATAATAAACATGTGATTATAGGTGGCAATGGTGACTCAATTTTTAAAAGGCTTATGAATGCAATTGGAAGACCTGATATGGCTAATGACCCTAAATTAGAGCAAAACCAAGGAAGAGTTGATAATGAAAAAGAAATTGATGCGGCTATAGAAAAGTGGACAAAAGATCACACCTCTGATGAAGTTTTATCAATTATGGATGAAGTTTCAGTACCAGCAGGACCAATTTTGAGTGTAGAAGATATGATGAATGATGAACACTATATCGCTAGAGGCATGTTTCAAGAAGTTGAAGCAAACGGAAGAACTCTCCATATCCCAGCCATGCTTCCTATTCTGACTGAAACACCAGGAACTACTGAATGGCCTGGACCGGCTCTGAGTGAACATACAGATGAAGTTCTGAGTGAACTCTTAGGTAAAGATGAAAAGGAAATTACTCAGCTACGAGAAAAAGGGGTTCTCTAGAGCCTTTTTTTTCTTCTCCTTCTAATCAAGTAAATAATTAATACCAATATTACCAATGGAAACAAAATGTAATTAATTGGTAGATTTCCTGTTGCGATTGTCCCAAATTCATCAGTTTCTAAATTTTTGAACTCATCTCTCCATGAATCTAATGCCAATGACTCATCATTAATAACCTCAAAAGTTTTATTGAGTGCGCCTGAGTTAAACATTGATTCAACCAAAACAGAGGCAACATCACCACGTGGTATCCATCCAATGATTTTATCCCCTTGTTCAAAACGTATCCCTAAGGTACCAGGATCACCTCTTAAGCCACCTGGTCTTATAATAGTAAAATCAATTCCGCTGTTTCTTATATAATCTTCGCCCAAAGACTTCCATTTCATTGCTTTGTCTGTAACAAGATTCAGGATTACTGTACTAAAATTCTCAGCTCCTCCGGCCCCTATAGAAGACATATAAATAATATGCTTAACACCTGACTCCTTAGCTGCGTCAACAAAATTAATTGAGCCTTGATAATCAATTAATTCAGAATTATCTCCGCCAGTAGATCCTACAGTAGAGATAAGTATATCGACACCCTGCAGAGCTGTAGTAAGAGTCTCTGGTTTAGTAACGTCCGCATAGACCCATTCATAATCACCACTAACTTTTTCTTTCGCCTTTTCAATATTTCTCGACAATGCTCTGACATTACTGCCCTTAGATCTGAGCTCTACGAGGACATACATACCCGTTCTCCCTGAAGCTCCTAAAACTGCAACTAAAGGAAGATCTGTTTCAACTAAGGCTCCTTCTGTGTCTTCAGAAAATGAAGAGGCTTCAGGTTCTAACATTGTCTTATCAACGTCCAATAATCTAGGTATTAACCTTTCAATACATGGCCGGTTATATTCATTATCTCCAGAGTTAAAACATTCACTGTCGTGCGAAAACACTGTTTGGGAAAACAATATTAGAATCGTTATAGGTAAAAAGTTTTTCAAACTCATATCATTATTCTCTTAATTATTAGTAGTAAATATTCTAGCTTAAAATAACATCCATTTATCATTATAAAAAATAAGTACAAAATACTTGTTTGTCAGATTGAGTCCTATGATATTTTAATTTAATATTGAACGTATGAGAGACATTAAAGGTAAAAATATTTTATTAATAGTGGGATTTTTCTTCCTTGCTGTCTCCTCTTTTCATCCTATCGATCATATTGCTTCTGATAATCAAAGTGAGCAAATTGAATGTCAGCTTTGTAACAATGAAGTTTTAAAACCAGTCAAAATAAAAACTTTTGAGAATAATTACTATCTTTCCTCATTATTAATTCCTGAGACAGAAGATAAATTTATCTTAACTTTCTCTAAAGATTTTCAGTCAAGGGCGCCTCCAAAAATTTAGTTTTTTAATCGAACTAAATTTTTTAATCTAAGGAGGTTTTCATGAAAAATCATTTTTATCTGTATGTTGCTTTAATTGTTTTAATTTCAAATAACTTGTTTGCACAAAAGATCGAAGAGATAACTGTGACAGGAAGTTATATTGGCTCTAAATCCGAAAGAATAAGTGTTCAAGTCATTGATGAGACTGAATTTAATAATTTAAATGTCACTAGTGTTGGTGAGATAAGTAAATATCTTTCAAGTTCTTCAGGGTCTCACTTTCAATCTAATACACTAGATGGAGTTGATCAGGGTATGTCAGCAATTACCCTCAGAGGCCTTGACCATGCTTCAACATTAGTCTTACTAAATAACAAAAGACAAACCTTCGCTGGGACACCATCTCATGAAGGCGAAGGATACATAGATGTCAATATTATCCCTGAAATTGCACTTAGTCGGATTGAAATACTGAAAGAAGGTGCCACTTCCCTTTATGGTAGTGATGCGGTTGCTGGAGTAATTAATTTCATAACCTATGATGAGTTTATTGGTACAAAAATCAGTCTAACTCACCAGGAAACTTCAGACTATGATCAAACTGATAAAACCTTAGGAATTATTTTTGGTAAAGAATTTGATAATGCACATCTTGTTCTGGCTGCGAATTTTATAGATAGAAGCCCGCTTTCATCTTCGGAGATACCCAGAATAGCTGAAAACGGTTTAAGCACTCTGGGGAATACATTTAAGGTAAGTGAAGCAGACACAGTTCTATCAGGAAACTATGCAGGTACATACACACCTGGACAATGGGTTCCTGATCCACAATGTGAAGAAAATGGAGGGGTTTTAGCCGGACCATTCTGCAAATTCCTCTATGGAACTCGTTTTAACATCGTTAATGATGAAGATCATAAAAAGTTTTACCTAAGTTATAAGAAACAAAGCGAAAATTTTAGTTATAAATTGAAAGCAATAACCGCTAATACCGATGTGAATGACAACCCACAATCCCCTTCTTATCCAGCCCTTTCTTTTATGTCAAAAAAGATCCTGCCAGGACAAGGAGGAAGCCCTTTTAATGTCCCAGTAACATGGTACGGTAGACCGTTAGGATCAGCTTTCCCTTCTCCTTTATCTCCAAAGGATATTGATCAATATCATCTCAGTGGTGTCGTTAACATTAATCTTGCTAACGATAATAATCTGGAATTATCAATCACACAAAGCAAGCATGAAAATTTCCACAATAGACCAGACACAATTAATTCAAGAATGGAAAATGCGATAGCAGGCAATGGCGGAGGCAATGCTAACCAGACTTGGAATATTTTTGAACCTTTATCAAATTCTGAAGATCTAATCCAATATATTAAAGGCTCAGAACAAAGTTTGCGAACCGGTAAATTAACATCATTCGATGCCATCCTTAAATCTAAAATTAACGATAATAATATTGCCATTGGCTTTCAGCTAAATGATGAAGCTCTGGATGTTGAGTATAACGAGCTAGCAAGATCTGAATTTGATCAATCAGGAAATTTGATTAAAGGTGCGGATTTACTATTTTTAGGCGGTGGTAAAAATATTTCTTCCAAGAGGAATAAAAAAGCTATCTTTTTTGAGATAGAGAAGCTTTTCTCAGAGGCTTTGGATATTCTGTTTGCCACACGATATGAGAAAGTAGAGAATGATTCTTCATTTGATCCCAAGCTCTCTCTTAATTTTAGACCCATGGATGGATTATTATTAAGAGGTTCGATAGGAACCTCATTTTCAACCCCATCTATGGCACAGCTTTTTAGTTCTGAAATTGCATTGGGTGGCGTAAGGGATGTTATCAATGGTGTTGAGCAATCAAGTTCGCTTTTTGTCCGTATTATCCAAGTTGGAAATCCAAACCTAAAACCTGCTACTTCTACAAATACTAATTTAGGAATGTTATGGGATATTAATGACAATGCCTCTTTATCGGTTGATTTTTGGAAAATAGATTATAAAGATCGACTTGAGTTAGAAGATTCACAAACAAAAATCACTGAAAATCCAGATAATCCAGATATTCAAAGAAATGAATACGGTGACATAACAGCGGTCAGCACAAGGTTCTTTAATGAAGAAAAGACAAAAGTTAAAGGTCTAGACATCAATTTTGACTATAAGACAACTTTGAGTAATGGTAATCTTTTGGATCTAGGTGTTAATGCCACTCACCTCTTCCAATTTCTCACACCAGAACATGAAGAAGAAGAGAATGATCATGATGGAGCACATGAAGAACATATGGTCAATAGAGTTGGAAAATTTAATTATAATGCACACACACATTCTCTTCCTCGTCTCAGATTAAATACATTTTTTGGCTTAACCAATGATGGAATTCGTTATTCGATGAATGCAAGGTATCTGGATGGCTACAAGAACCTACGACCATTACCAGCAGCAGCTGTTTCAAGTGGATATGAAAATAAAGTTGATTCTTTCTTGGTGTTTGATGTTGGCGCCAGCAAAACTTTTCAAATAAATAACAGCGAACTAAAGCTAGGGCTCAATTTAATCAATGTTTTTGATGAATCAGCACCATTACTTTATGATTCTCCAGACTTTAGTTTTGATACTAGACTTCATGACCCACGTGGCCGATTAATCAATCTTTCATTGGATTATGAGTTCTAGCTTTATTTGAAGTTGGGAAGAACTTCCTTAGCAAAGATTTCTGTTTGCTCTACCATTGCTCTAAGTCTTGCATCCCTTGGTTCTGGAACTGGGGACCCGCCAAGTAAGTAAATATGATCAAGCCCTAGTTCGATCAATTCTCCTAAGCGATCAATACATTTTTGTGGTGGTCCAGCAATTGTGAACCAATCAATGAACTCATCATCAATAAGATCAAGGTGATCGCCCTTTTCACTAGAATGATTCTTCATGTCATAATCAGTTTGAAGCTTTTCAGTAATAGGTTTTAATTGTTTTGGTAAATGTTCAGTTGGTGCTTCCTTCATAGCAGTAAAGTGTGCAACCAGACCTGCTAACATTCTTGCCATAGAAATAGCTCTTTTTTCATTGTGGTCACAGATTAAATTAACATATGCTCCTATTTTAAATTCACCCCTAGATCGTCCAGTTTTTTCAATCTGCTCTTTTACAATACGCATGGCCCACCCAACCCTTTCTGTTGCACTTCCAACTGCAAAGGTCACACGATCTGCAACATCACAAGCCATAGCTATTGTTTTAGGTCCTGTGCAAGCAATATCTATTGGTACTGGTTTAATAATTTCTGGATCAATCCATCGGATTGGTGATTGCATATCACCTACGTCGATGGCCTCTCCTCTTAGATAATGTTTTATAGTTAGAACACAGTTTCTTAGTTCCTCAGTGGTTGCCTGTCGCTTGCCGATGTGGGCAGCAGCGGAATCACCTCGCCCAATTCCACAAATAGCTCGTCCGCCAGATTCTTCTTGTAATGAGGCCATAGCTGAAGCAGTAACTGCAGCTGCTCTTGTGACTGGGTGAGTAACACCAGTTCCCATTCTGAGAGTAGTTGTGGCATTTGCTATTAAAGAAAGCTGTCCATAAGGATCAGCCGATAAATTCTGAGTGTCAGGACATAAGACCATGTCGAAACCCATGTCTTCTATCAAGGAGGACATTTCAGCAGAGCACTTAGGAACAGGTTCCATTACTACACCTATTTCTGTCATTATCTTGTCTCCATTATTTAGAGAATTATATCCTATTGTTCTAACAAATAGATGAGGGCGTCACTACCAGGGCATTTTAAACCGATTGCTTCTCTCACCTCTCCCTCACTAATATGAATTGGACCTTGATAAAGAATATTTAAATTATTTACAGTCAAAATCTTTTGAATATCATTAATAAAGAATCCTTGCCCAAAATAACCAATATTTGGTGGGCATGCATTTTTTATATTATTAGGAACCTTATAGTTCAAAGGTTCAGACAGAGCAATTTTTCCATAAAAATGGTCTCCTTTCATAAAGGTAATTAGTGTTTTCCCCTCAACAGGTCTTCTAAGAAACTGATTAGACTCTTTGGCACAAAGTACATCACTAAACATCTCTCGCATACCAAGAACATCATGATAAAAGTTCTTTGCATTTTCAGTGTTACTAACACAATGAGAAGTCGTCACGATTTCTGTGAAACCCTTATTGGTGGTTCCATTAGATTGAAAAAAACTACACATATCTTGGATTGATTCCCGTTGAGAATTCTCTGGCAATTGCACTAAATTAACTGCTATACCATCTGGGCCATTAACTATAACCTCTATAGGCGTCCCTACTTGATCACCAATTTGATGCTCGGTTGGCTCTGACCATGGTAAGTAGCCTTTATTTTTTAAAATTTCAACTGACTTATAAATATCCTTTACATAAAAATTAATATTCCAGAAACCCCTGACCATACCCGCATTAAGGTCAGTTCTTATATAGTTTTTTTTGTCATTTGAGAATTCAACCAAAAGTACTTGACCAACCTCACTGTTATCTCTATGACATAAAGATTGTCTTATTTTGGTACCCTTAGGAACAGACCATATATTTACGTCTAATTCAGTTTCACATTCCATAATCGGTAAAGATCTCAGACCGATAACATCTGAATAAAATTCAATTGATTTATTCAAATCAGCAACACTGATTATTGCAAAATTCAATTGTGCGGATGGTGATTCAATTTTTGACATAAAGCATTGTTTATATAAAGTATAACAAAGGGTGTATAAGAAAAATGACGCAAGAACTTCAAAATGAAATTGAAAACGTTTTCAGATCAGCTGAACGTATATGGGATTCACAAAAGTATGGAGATTTAAAAACTCTTTGGGATGAGGATGACGCAGACCCATTTTATTTGGCTGAAGAACAAGCTGACTGGAAAATTGGATGGGATGCTCTGAGAAAATACTGGGAACCAGTTCCTGGAAGAAGAATGCTTGAAGCCATTCGTATGAGATTTTATAACATTAAGGTCAAACCTTTATCAGATGAATATGTTTTTGCTGTTGGTTGGGTAAGACATGATATGAAAATGAGGGGACCAATGAAGGCTTGGGGAGGTGACGCTAGGATTAGTGCTTTATTTAGAAGAAAGAAAGAAGGTTGGAAATTTATTGCCTATGCCGAAAGTCATAAAACACCTGTGATATATATGCAAGAGTTGTATAAACAGTGGGTCAGAATTCCTTTAATCCATTCCATAACCAATCGTTTTCTTATGCAACTTTATGAGAAAAATATTCATCCAAAATTTGGAGCCTTTCATAGAAGAATTATGGATGATGAAAACAAAGAATTTAAAGTCAGCTTTAAAAGGAGACTAAGCTTTTTTAAACCAATATTAATTAACCTTTTGTCTAAAATTAGAGGGAAAAAGGTTATGCCAAAAGCTTATATACCAGGGCTTATTCCTTGCTTAAATGGGCGAGGCTTTATGGAAGAAGATTTAAATGATGTCTCTAAGTCTTTTGCTGAAGATTCATCTAAAATGAAAGGACTTTCTCTTGATGTAGGCTGTGCTTATGGCATTGCCTCTATTGCTGCTCTTAAGAACGGAGCTACAATTCTTGCATCAGATATGGATCAATCACATCTGGATATTCTATTAAAAGAAACGCCTGAAGAACTACAATCTAATCTCACAACTAAGGCTGGTACACTTCCAGATATTAATTTTGAGAATGAATCTTTTATCTCTATTCACTGTTCACGATGTTTACATTTCCTCACTCCTGATGAATTAATAGAAACATTAGGGAATATGTATAAATGGCTTCAACCAGGAGGTCAAATTTATTTGATTACTGATACTTGTTTCTCAGGGCCATGGAAAAATTATTTACCGCAGTTTGAAAAGAACCTCAAAGCAGGAGAACCCTTCCCTGGATTTATTGAGAATGTATTAGATTGCTTACCCGTACCTAGATTACCAAAAGGTATGACTCCCCATATGAATTGTTTGGACCCAGATACTCTAGCTAGAGAATGCAGAGCTGCTGGTTTTGATATTATCTCAGCAAAATATTTTGGGCCTGCTAGAGCAAGCTCTAATTACGGTAAAGATCATGCTGGAATAATTGCAGTAAAAAATTAAACAATCTTCAATTCTTCTATTGTTTTTAATTCTAGCGAAAGCGCGTGTAATTCATCTTTTAGAAATTCGTCTAACAAAGAATAAACTTTCTGATGGCGTTGGATTGGAGACATACCTGAAAAATCATTACTCACTATTGATATCTTTAAATGCATCTTGCCTTCTTTTGCTGGTTTATGACCTTTATGCAAATGGCCTTGATCCTCTGTAATCAACTGATGAATATTTAGATTATCTCTTAGTGTATGTTCAATTATTTCTATTCGACTTTTCATTTTTATTTAGATATTAGCCTTCTATCTTATAAAAGATCATATAAAATTAACCTAATTGATTTAAAGAATATATTTATTTTGTGAAAAAAATAAGCCTAAAAAGACTCCTAGATGATTCCCATCAACAGGATCAGTCTACTGAATTAAAAAGACTTACAGACGCATTAATTGAAGATTGCTATTTTCTTCTTATTGATCATGACGTTTCAAAGAAAGTCATAGATGAAGCTTATGGTCAGTCTAAAACCTTTCATGATATGAAAGATTCTGATCCAATAAAAAAAGCAACACATTATCGCTACGCCCATGGAGGAAGAGGATGGTCACCTTGCGGAGAAGAACCAGCTTATTCTGCGAATACAAAAGCCACTTGTTCCGCATTTGATATGTGTTATGAGATAGAAGAAATAGACCATGAATTTGAAAATTTTGGTCCAAACTTATGGCCACCTAAAATGCCTGATTTCAAAAAATCAATTTATGATTACTATTTAGAATTCTCAAAAGTAGAGAACCAATTAGCAAACAAAATTGAGGAGGCTTTAGTAATAAATAAGGGTTTTATTTCCAAGAAAATGACAGAAATGTCTCCTTCTACTATGAGGTTAATATACTATCCTGCTGTTGAGGGTATTCCAGAAGATAACCTCTTTGGCATCAGTGCCCATACAGATTACGAGGTTTTTACACTCCTGACCCAATCTGCAGAAGGTTCGCAATTGAAACATCGTTCTGGAAAATGGCATATGGTTGATTCAACTCGTTATGAGATCATCGTAATGTTAGGGGATATGTTGGAAGTAATGACTAATGGTAAAGTTAAAGCAACGCCTCACAGGGTTCCACCTACATCTCATGATAGGTATTCTATTACTCGTTTTTGTGCCATGGATGGACATCATGAGATTAGCCCACTTAAACAATTTATAAATCCAGACAAAGGAATTCTATATAAACCAATAAGTCAGCAAAAGAATATACAGGATGGTCTTGCTCAAGCAGAAGCTAATTCTGAAGCTATGAAAAAAGAAACAAGGGTTGATGACAGATTTAAGTATCAGAAAGATACCAACTAAACTATTAAGTTAAAAATATTGACCACTTTGTAAATGGTGTTATCCAAGCAATTTTTATGATCATGCAACAAATGATATAAATGGTTAAAACTGTACCAATATTACCCCGAATGGCCCCACTGACCATTCCGTGTTTTGGGTCACCAGCATTCCTATTTCTGCCATAACGAATTACATCAGGGGTAATGCTTATAGCGGCCATTAACCAGAATGCAAAATAAGCATTCCAAGCCCAAGGAGCATTATGTAATCCGCCCCATGATTCAATGAGCATTAGTCCTGTTATCGGGATTATGATCGAAGTTGTCATCGTAATTGATAAGGCTAGCTTTCTTAAAAAGAACCTTGCCCAAACACCAACTTCTTTTGCTTGGTTAAAGCGAATTTGCATCGCCCATATATTTGAGAAAAAAGTATGGCCAAAAAAAAGAAAACTAGAAAACTCATGAATAAATAGTAAAAACAGATAGTTAATACCAAAATCATTAAGTCTAAGTCCAAAAAGAGGCAAAGCACTAACGAATGAAATCATTAAATAAATGAAGTACCAAAAGAAACGATTTGGATCATCGTTTTGTTTTATTGCTACATTCATTTATATCTCCTAAAATTTCACCGTTGGTGCAACATTAGCAGTTGCCCATACTTCAAAAGGAACAATTTTACTGGCGAAAGGATCTGAGAATAACTGATCTATTAACCAGCTCTTTCTCATCTTTTCCTGAGCAAGTAGGTCTTCTTCTGTATACGGATCATTCATTCTTTTCTGAATAGTTTCAAAATATGCATCAACAAATTCTGAGTACATGCCTTTGATGAATCTATAACTTTTTTCACCGCTCTCTCTAAACACTGGAGGACCATAAAAGCTAACTCCAGAACATGACGGCTTTCTTCTAAATTCTGCGATTGTTTCTTCTGTCCCTTTACAAACTAGCCTTCTGTATAAACTTGGATCAGCATTATTTTCTTCGAAATATTCATCTGTCACTTTTTTTAAATAATTCATGTCACTCTTGACTCTTGTACCAGGCATAACATCAAGCCAGCCACCTGTTCCTATAGAGCCATCTTCAAAAATTTGAAGGACTAAAGTTGCATGAAGCATTCCCACTAATGGGGTTTTTGGATGAACATCAATGGAATAAAAACGGCCCCATAATAAATTCCTCTCTTCCCCTCTTCCAGGTGAAGTCATTTTACCTTCAGAAATCATCCGACCAATTTTCTCGACTATTGGTCCTCTAGCAACCCTTACATCAAAATCTGAATATTTTGTTACAGATTGGAAGCTCTCATCAGCAGTATTGCCATTGTCTTTACTAAGACAATTGTTATCAATGGCAGTTAAGTTAAGATTTATACAGCCTGCCCAACTAAAATATTTGTTATCTGAATCTTCTATAAATTTAATAAGATCTTCAGCTATTAGCCTGTTTTCAACTGATAGTTGTTCTAATCTTTGTGTTTGATTCCCAAAGTCTTTTTCTTGAGTTAGAGAGCAACCTTGAATAAGGATTACCAGGGAAAATAAGATTGTTTTTTTAATATTCATTCAATGTAAAAAAATAAAAAAACCTAATTAATATCTACCGCAAACTTTTTTAGATTTTCAAAGTCAATGTAATCTAAGGCACCTTGGTGTGTAGAAGATAAAACTACTTTTGGAGCTGAGCTTGCTTCGAAAGCTTGTTGCCATCTTGGGGCACATAAACACCATTGGTCCCCTGGGTTTAAACCTGAAAAACCTAGTGCAGGCATTGGCGTAGACAAATCATTTCCAACTGATGCACTAAACTTAAGAAATTCTGCAGTTAGAATAGTACATACCGTGTGACTGCCTAGATCCTCATCTGAGGTATCACAACAACCATTTCTAAAAAAACCAGTTTTGGGAGAACTGCTGCATTCATTTAGAGGTTCGCCAAAGACATTTAGTGAATCTTTCATTATTTTATTTTCCTTACAATCGTTAAGCCATCACCAACAGGAATCATACTAAGTTCAATTCTATTATCTTTATACAATGTCTCATTAAGCTCCCTTAAAGCAAGGGTATTTTTATCTTGATCATTGAGGTCAGCCACTGCTCCGCTCCATAAAACATTATCAAAAATAATAATCCCATTCTGTTTTAATAACTTCAATCCTATTTCATAATAATTTTTATAATTTCTCTTGTCTGCATCGATGAAAATAAAATCAAAACTGGATAAGCCATCTTCATCATCAATAATCTTATTTAGTGATTCCAAAGCGTCTCCAAGACGACAGTCAATTAAATCATCAACCCCAGCTTGTTTCCAAAAATCCCTAGCAACAGCTGTAGATATAGGATCACGATCAAGAGCTATAATTTGTCCTTTTTCCATTGCCATAGCACAAACTAGGGTGCTATAACCGGTGTATGTTCCAATTTCAATTAATCTCTCTGCTCCCATAATTTTAATCAACATAGCCATGAATTGACCTTGATCAGGGGCAATCTGCATTCTGGAGCCTGGCATGGAGGACGTTGTCTTTCTTAAATTCTTTAATATCTCGTCTTCTTTTAAAGAAACTGACAAAAGATAGTCATAGAGATCATCATTTAATTGAATGGTTTGATTACTCATAATCTAGTTACTGTTAGGTAAAGAAAAAATGAAAATAAAAACCAATATAACAAAGAAAAATAATGAGATGAGTGACGTGATAATCCAATATTTTTTTATGTTTTTCTTCATTAATAAGTGGTGGGCCGTGAAGGATTTGAACCTTCGACCAACTGGTTAAAAGCCAGCTGCTCTACCAACTGAGCTAACGGCCCCAAGTAAAATAAAAAATCTGGTGAATAATAACCTAGCTATCAACAATAAAACAGAATTTTAAACATATTCAATATTATCTTCTAGATTTAATTCTTTGAATGCTCTTAATCTAATTCTACAAGAATCACATAAACCACAAGACTTACCATTTCGATCCAATTGATAACACGAAACTGTCTTAGAGAAATCAACTCTATTTTCTATTCCTATCTTAATAATTTCTTTTTTATTCATATTAATTAAAGGGACACATACTTCTATACTCTTGCCTTCAGAAGTAATCTTGGTGGCAATATTAAATAACTCCTGTATAGCAGATATATATTCAGGTCTGCAATCAGGATAACCAGAATAATCAATAGCATTAACACCAGAAAAAATTGCATCAGCCTCTACAACTTCAGCCCAGGCTAGAGCTAATGAGAAAAAAATTGTATTTCTAGCTGGTACATAAGTTATAGGAATTCCAGAAGATTCTTTCTCTGGGACTTTTAAATTATCATCAGTAAGTGCTGAACCTCCAAAAACAGTAAGATCTATTGAAACCAGCTTGTGCTCAGTAATTTTAAAATCCTTGACTATATTTTTTGCACTATTAATTTCATTTTGGTGTCTCTGACCATAGTCTAATGTCAAAGCATAACATTCAAAACCTTCCTTTATGGCTATTGATAGGGCTGTAGAAGAATCCATACCACCTGACAAAAGAACAATTGCTTTACTCATCTTTATTTACCCGGTTGATTATCCCAAAGAATTTTATGTAATTGAATCTGAAACCTTACTGGCAAAGAATCTTCAAGAATCCATTCCGCAAGAGTTCTAGGTTCCATCAACCCTGTTGTTGGGGACATTAGCACCTTACATTTGTCATGAATCATGTGTTTCTCTATGATTGTCTTAGACCACTCGTAATCATCACGATTACAAATAACAAATTTTATCTCATCATCATTCTTAAGAAGATTTATATTCTCCCAATTATTTTTATCTACCTCTCCTGATTGTGGTGTTTTGATATCCATAATTATCTTTACTTTAGAATTAACATTTGAAACGTCAATATAACCACTTGTCTCCAGACTAACATCATAATCTAGCTGAATAAGTTCATTCATTAGAATATGGACGTTAGGTTGCGCTAGTGGTTCACCACCAGTAATACAAACATGCTGACTTGATAAAGTCTTTATGGTATCTATGACCACAGATATTTTTAAGTTTTCACCCCCTGTAAAAGCATATTCTGTATCGCAATAGATGCATCTTAATGGGCAACCTGTTAGACGAACAAAAACTGTTGGTAAGCCAGTTTTTGTTGATTCTCCTTGAATAGAGTAAAAAATTTCTGTCACTCTTAGAGTGTTCTTAGTCATCTTAACTTATCTAATTGTGTTAAGTTTTTCTGTAGCCAGTCGGGAGACAGAAGAATTAGGATAATCAGTAATAATTTGTTTAAAAATTGTGAGTGATTTTTCAAAGTTTCCTAATTCATAATAACAAAATCCTGACTTCAAAATTGACTCCATAATCTTTTCTGATTTTGGGTACTGGCTTTGGATATTCTCAAAGATTTCTAATGCTTTAATATAATTACCTTGAGCATAGAAAGACTCTGCAAGCCAAAATTTAGCGTCATCAATAAAAGAACTCCCTTGATAAGATTTAATATAATTTGAAAAGGCTATTTGGGCGGCTTCGTAATCACCTTGTCTTATTAACTCAAAAGATTCCTGATAGGCTAATCGTTCAGAATCTGTATGAACGTCGTTATTTATTTCCTCTGTAAAATCTTTTTTTACTAGTGACAACTCATTCTTCAATACATTCATCTCTTCTTCTAGAAGTTGAGTTTTCTTTTTTAAGTCTTTTAGTTGCTCTTTAAAAGTATCAACATTAATTTGTTGTGGTGGAGGGGCTGTTTCAACAGTTGTGCAACCATAAACAAGAAACAATAAAAAAAAAGAAAACAGGCTGTTCATTAACTGAGTCATAAGTTACTAATTCTTCTTAATTAAATACAAACTTGTCGTAACTATGGTCAATGCCAGTAGTGGTAACCATCCTATAAATATTGGGTTAATTGTATAGACTTGCACTGACTCCATTAATGTATTTTGCATGATGAAATAGATTAATCCAATAACAACCCCTAGAGTAATTCGATAGCCCATACCTCTAGCTCTTTGAACACCAAGTGACATTGGTAATGCAAACAAACACATAATAGGAATAACAAATAAAGAAGCAATCCGACTATGGAATGATGCCATGTATTGGTCAGCATCTAGATTATTGGTTTGAAGATATTTGATAAAGCGGAACAGTTCTATTACATTCAAATCTTCTGATTTAACTACAGTTAAACTAACAAGATCTCTATTCAGTTTTGTTTTATCAATTTTATATCTCGAATATGTCGACTCTACTCCTGATTCTTTGAATGTAGATTCATTTAAATTACTTAAAATCCATTGATTATAATCATCAATACCTGCAGATGATGCTTTAGAGATTTTATTTATTCGAGCGTCTTCACCAAGCTCAAAAATGGTTAACTCACCAAAACTTTTATTTTCTGAAACAAAGTTAATATTGATAATTTTATTTTCATCTTTTAGCCAAAAGCCCTTTGATTGCCCTAAACTGGAAAGGTTGTATTTACTTTTTGTTCTTAACTGATCAGCAAACCTCTCCATGGGAGGTGAAAGATACTCTCCAATAATTGTTATAAAAAAACAAAAAATAAATCCGGTGATTGCGACTGATAGACTGAGTCTAAATAAAGAAAAACCAGATGACATAATAATGATTATTTCGCTACTTTTACTCAAGGCTCCTAATCCAAGCAAGCTGCCAATTAATACCACTATAGGCATAAGCTGAAAAACAGAACTGGGTAATTTTAATAACGTGTATTGAACGGCTTCATAAATACCATAACTACCTACACCTATATCATCAGCCTGACTAATAAAATCTATAAATCCAGAAAGAGCAGCAAAAATGAAGCCCACAATAAATGTCATCTTTGTGATAGATCTAAAAATATACCAATCTATGACTTTCATTTTTTCTCCCTGATGGTTGTTAACCGACTAAAAAAATTATAGCTGGTTAAAATCATAAACAATGTAAAAATAAAACCGAGGCAATGAACCCACCAAAGACCAATCACCTGAGGTGAATCCCCCTGTTCAAACCACACTCTGGCAGCACCAAGCAAATTAACATAAATCATATAAACTAAAACGCCCAACACTAAACCTCCATACTGACCTTGTCTGGGGGAAGTTTTACTTAGAGGAACAGCCAGCAAGACTAAAATGACTAAAGCAATAGACGGAGAGAGTCGCCATTGTACTTCAGCTTGAGATAATAAATCTGGCTGTCTCAATAGGTTACTCATGCTTTCAGTTGAAATATTATTGGTGTCTTTATTAGTTTTGCTGATAAATAAGGGTAACTGATGTTCTGAGAACTCTAAGACTCTAAAATCATTATCACCTGGCTTACCTTGATATCTTCGACCATTAAAGAAAACTAAAATATTATTACCCTGAGTTCCTTGAATCTCTGCATATTCTGCTGTAACAACACTAACTTCTTCATCGATCTCAGTTTGCATGAACACCTCTAAAAATCTGTTATTACCAAGCCTTTCTTTTGAGTAAAAAACAGCACCATCTTTTAAGGTAATAAATCTCCCAGGTTCAAAAAACTCTATACCAATCTTTGTCAAAGCATTTTGTTTTGATAATTCAATACTCTTTTTTGCTTGAGGAGATACAAAAACAGAAATTAATAATAAGCTGGCTATTAATACAACTAAAGGTCCACTTAAAACACGATATAAATGAGAAGGGCCAACACCGGAGCTTAAAATAGCTGTCATTTCACTATTTTTGTAAAATCTTCCAAGGACCATAAGAATAGATAGGAAAGTGCTCAGTGGGATGAGAATCACCAAATAATCTATTGATGAATAAAAAATAACTTGAAACAAAGAAGATGATGGCAAATCTCCAGACGCAATATCTCCAATAACATCAGTAAACTTATTAGTAGATAAAATAATAAGGAGAATGAGAGTAACAGCAAACCAGGTCGTTACTAACTCCTTTAAAAAATATTTTCCAATAATCTTATTCATAAAATCTGCATATTCATTAAGATTAAAAAATAGCCTTTAATTATTGGTTTTAAAGCTCATCTCATTACACTACAATTATCATCTTAGAAATACTATAAAGATTATAGTTTTTTTAAGGTTTTTCCTTTTAATATAAATTTAAATTAATGAGTAAATAGAATGAATTTCTTAATAAATACAAACAAGGCTATTGAGGCAAAAGTCGACTGCCTTATCCTCCCTATTTTTGATGATCCTAAATTAAGAGGAGCAACAAAAACTATAAATACAGCAAACAATAAAATTATTTCTAATTTCCAGGAAAACAAGGACATACAAGGGAAAATTGGTCAGAGTAGAATCTTACCTATCACAGGAAAAACCTATAAACGGCTAGTTTTAGTTGGCTGTGGAAAATACGAAAAATATAATGAGAAAAACTACAAAAAGGCATTGATCTCAGCTCTCTCAAAATTGTCTAAGACTACTCATAAAAGTGCTATAAGCTTTCTTGGAACAAGCGATATTTGTAGAAATAAAGCTGGAACTGAATATCGTGCTACGAAAATACTAGCTGAAGCTTGGCATCAAATTTCCTATCAGTACACTGTTACAAAACCAAGTAATGAAAAGAAAATATCCTTAAATAAGCTCTATCATGGCACTAACGGTAAAGCTAGATCCTCTGAAATGAAAAGAGGATTTAATAACGGGGATGCCATCGGTAAAGCAATAAAAACAGTAAGGCTTTTAGCAGACTTACCTTCAAATATTTGCACACCAACACATCTTGCTAATGAGGCAAAAAAGATTGGTCGTAAACATAAAACAGTCAGCGTACAAGTATTAAATGAATCTCAGATGAAAAAATTTAAGATGAATTCTCTATTGTCTGTAACTGCTGGAGCTTCGGAACCAGCAAAAATGATTATAGCTGAATATAAAGGCGCAAGAAAAAATGAAAAACCTATTGCGATTGTTGGAAAAGGAATTACTTTTGACACAGGAGGGATTTCACTAAAACCTTCTAACAGTATGGATGAAATGAAATACGATATGTGCGGTGCCGCCACTACTATCGGCTTACTTCAAGTTGTTGCTGAGCTAGGTTTGAGTTTAAACGCTGTTTTCATTATTCCTACTTGTGAAAATGTCCCCAGTTCTACAGCAACAAAACCTGGAGATATTGTTAAGTCAATGTCAGGTCAGACGATAGAAATATTAAACACAGACGCTGAAGGACGATTAATCCTAGCAGATGCCCTAACTTATGCACAAAGATATAAACCGAAATCGATTATTGATATGGCAACACTTACTGGAGCCTGTGTTGTTGCTCTAGGGCAGCATCATTCTGGTTTGATGTCTAACTCGGATCATCTTGCTGAAAAACTATTGAATGCTGGAATTGATTCGGGTGATGCAACATGGAGACTCCCATTGACAGAAGACTATTCTAATCAGATAGTGAGTAATTTTGCTGATGTTGCAAACATTAGTACAAGAGGCTCAGGAGCTGGAACCATCACTGCGGGGTGTTTCCTTCAAAAATTTGTGGGCGATTTTGAATGGGCACACATTGATATTGCTGGTGTCGCTTGGTTAGAAGGTCAAAACAAAGGAGCAACAGGTAGACCGGTTGGCTTGGTTTCTGAATTTTTAATCAATGAATCAGGCAATTAAGACTTGCAAAATATGCAAGTTCTTTTCCATCACTTTGAAAAAACATCAGGAAGAGATTTACTAGTTTACATTTGTAGATTGGTTGAAAAAGGTTACAAACAAGGATCAAAACCTATCTATATTCATTTTGATAGTGAAAATGAAGCTAAAGAGTTTGATAGCTTGTTATGGACTTTTAGACAAGAAAGCTTTATTCCACACACAATATTAGGTCATCCAGAACAAGAAAAAACACCCGTAATAATAGGTTGGGATACCAATCAAATTGAAACAGCAGAAGCTCTAATTAATGTTAGTCAAGACATTCCAAGGGCATCAAAAAGCACTTCAAAAATTCATGAAATCGTGGGCAATGATGAAAATAAAAAAAATAAAGCCAGAGAAAAATGGAAAGCATATAAAGCAAATGGTTCTATAATTAAAGCACATAAAGCAGATTAGAATATGGACAAAACCTATAACCCAAAAACAATAGAAAAAAGGATTTACAAATCTTGGGAAGATGCTGGATATTTTGCACCAAGCAAAAAGGGCGATTCTTTTTGTATTGTTATTCCTCCTCCAAATGTAACAGGAACATTACATATGGGACATGCTTTCCAAGACACAATAATGGATACCTTGATTCGATATCAACGAATGACAGGAAAAAATACTTTATGGCAAGTAGGAACAGACCATGCAGGTATTGCCACTCAGATGGTGGTTGAGCGACAACTAGAACAAGAAGGTTCTTCCAGAACTGAATTGGGTAGAAAGGCTTTTGAGAAGAAAGTTTGGGAATGGAAAAAACAATCAGGTGACACTATTTCTAACCAATTAAAACGTCTAGGTACATCAACAGATTGGACAAAAGAAAAATTTACAATGGATGATGAACTGGCGGAAGGTGTTAAAGAGGTTTTTATAAAACTCTACAAAGAAGGTCTTATCTATAAAGGTAAGAGGTTAGTTAATTGGGACCCTGTACTTTTAACTGCCTTATCAGACTTAGAGGTTATTCAATCTGAAGAAAGCAGTTTTTTGTGGCATTTTAAATACCCGATAAAAGGCACAACTGATTCAATAACTGTAGCAACCACAAGACCTGAAACTATGTTGGGTGATACTGCAGTTGCTGTAAACCCGAAGGATAAGCGATATAAAGATCTAATAGGAAAAGAAATAGAATTACCATTAACTAATAGGTCTATACCAATTATCGCTGATGAATATGTTGATCAAGATTTTGCTAGTGGATGTGTAAAAATAACTCCAGCTCATGATTTTAATGATTTTGAAATCGGAAAACGACATGGCCTAGAAGTCATTAATATTCTCACTAAAGAAGCCAAAATGAATCAATCGGTTCCTCATGAATTTATTGGTCTAGATCGTTTCGTTGCCAGAAAAATGATTATTGAAAAGATTAAATCATTAGGTCTTTTAGACAAGATTGAAGATTATCAACTCAGCGTTCCGAGAGGAGACAGGAGTGGCGCTATTTTAGAACCTTTACTGACAGACCAATGGTTTGTGAAAATGAAACCACTTGCAGAGCCGGCTATTAAAGTTGTTAAAGATGGCGAATTAAAATTTGTTCCTGAAAATTGGTCAAAAACCTATTTTGATTGGATGGAAAATATTCAAGACTGGTGTATTAGTCGACAACTATGGTGGGGTCACAGAATACCGGCTTGGTATGATAATGAAGGCAATGTTTATGTTGGTAAGAGTGAAGAAGCAGTTAGAAAGGAACAACAAATAAATCCTTCTATCAGACTCAAACAGGATGATGATGTGCTGGACACTTGGTTTTCCTCAGCTCTATGGCCATTTTCTAGTCTAGGTTGGCCCAATAAGACTTATGATCTTGATACCTTCTACCCCACTAATGTCTTAGTAACAGGGTTCGATATTATATTTTTTTGGGTAGCTAGAATGATCATGATGGGAATTAAGTTTATGGGTGAAATCCCATTCAATGAAGTTTACATTCATGGATTAATAAGAGATAAGAATGGACAAAAAATGTCTAAATCAAAAGGTAATATCCTTGACCCTTTAGATGTAATAGACGGTATAGACCTCAAAACACTCACTGAGAAAAGAACCCAAGGATTAATGCAACCCGAGATGGCACAAAGAATAATTAAAGAAACCAAAAAAGAATTTCCTAATGGAATTCCAGAATATGGGACAGATGCCTTAAGGTTTACCTTTGCAATTCAAGCAACCACAGGGAGAGACATAAGACTTGATCTGAATCGAGTAGAAGGTTATAGAAATTTTTGTAATAAATTATGGAACGCTGCTCGTTTTGTAAAAATGAACACAAATGATTTTAAATATGAGCTCGAAACAGAAAAACAAACTGATTCTAATATTGTAGATCTATGGATCCAATCAAAATTATCCTCACTATTACCTAATATTGAAAAAAACTTTAATGAATATAGGCTTGATAGAGCTTCTAACGGTCTATATGAATTTATTTGGAACGACTACTGTGACTGGTATCTTGAGCTCTCAAAATCTTTCTTAAATGATTCAAATAAAACAGAGAGTCAGAAATCACAAATGAGAAATAACCTTATACAAGTTCTTGAAATATCTTTAAGGGCGTTACATCCAATAATCCCATTTATCACTGAAGAAATTTGGCAATCACTAAGTACCAAAAATAACCTCAAAAGTATAATGACTCAGCCTTTTCCTAGAAATAAAAATCTAGAATCAAACAAAGACAGCGTTGCAATTATTGAATGGCTGAAAGTATTTGTTACCCATGTTAGACAAATACGTTCTGAAATGAGTATCCCGCCAAAAAAGAAAATTAATATCTTAGTTAAAGGGTCTTCTAAGCTGGACATGAAAAATCTTGATCAAACGATGTCATATATTAAAGATCTTGCCTCTATAGATGAAATTACAATCATAAAAGAAAAAGATGATGTTCCTATTTCAGCGATAGCTCTTTTAGGTAATATAAAAATATTTATTCCACTGGAGGGTTTAATTGATATAGAAGAAGAAAAGAAAAGATTAAATAGAAAATATGAAAAAATACTAAATGAAATTACCTCGATGAATAATAGATTATCCAGTGAGGGTTTTATCAATAAAGCACCTAGTGATGTTGTTGATGAACTAAAAATTAAGTATAAAAATGCTGAATTTGATAAAAAACGAATGGAAGAGCAAATTAAAATGCTCTCATTGAGCTAATTCTTTATTGGGAACCATCCAAAGTAATATTAATCCAGGGATAAAAAGAAACAGTAAACTGAGAATACCGTATCTAGGATTATTGAATACTAAAGCAATCCAAGAAACTAAGGCAGGCCCTACAATTACAGCTGATTTACCAACTAAATTATAAAAACCAAAGAATTGAGCTTCTTTGCCCTTTGGTATTAAATTACTAAAAAAAGATCTACTGATTGCTTGAACGCCACCTTGAACAAGACCAACTGTTCCAGCAATAACATAAAATTCAAAAGCGGTGGTCATATAAGTGGCATAAACACATACCAGTATGTATATACATACTCCAATTGTGAGAATCTTTTTAAAACCAAGTTTATCGGCATACATTCCAAAAATAAGAGTTGCAGGGAAGCCTATAAATTGAGTCATTAATAAGGCTGTAATCATTGAGGATGTATCTAAACCAATATCTGAACCATAAGCAGTGGCCATTCTAACTATGGTATCTATCCCATCCATATAAAACCAATAGGCAAGGAGGAATAAAGCAACTCGTTTATGCTTCTTTATCTCTTTTATAGTTTGAAGTACAGAATTAAAAGCTTTGAGAATGGTTCTAAAAATATTTATTGAATTATCTACATTGCTTTTCTCTTCAACATTCTTAAAAAGAGGAATTGAAAAAATTGCCCACCAGATAGCGACAGACAGAAAAGACCAGAGTATGGCGTCCACTTGAGAGGATAATCCAAACCATCCAGGGTTCAAATACATTAAAACATTAATGAGAAATAATAATCCTCCGCCTAAATAACCCATGGAATAACCCAGGGAAGAAACTTTATTTCTCTGATCTTCTCTAGAAACTGAAACAATTAAAGAGTCATAAAAAATATTACCCCCAGAAAATCCAATTGCTGCCAATGTGTATAGGCCCGCTGCAAGAAACCAATCGCCTTGTGGAATAAAATAAAGATACCCTGTACTTAGAACTCCGATAAGAACAAAGAAACCTAGAAATTTTTTCTTCAACTTACCTAGATCAGAATAGGCTCCTAGAATTGGAGCTAATACCATAATAATAAGGCCTGTGATTGAGTTAACTGTACCAATTACAGCTGTGCTCTCTACAGATGAAAGATCAGTTGCCCAAAACGATTTAAAAAAAAGAGGAAAAAAACCTGCCATTACAGTTGTTGCAAAAGCAGAGTTAGCCCAATCATAAAAAGCCCAAGAAATAACTTTTTTTCTTTTGAGGTAACTCACTGCTTATTGCATCAAGGTCTTAACAACTTGTAAATCTGACCATACTTTATATTTTTTAGATGGGCTTCTCAAAAGATAAGCAGGGTGATAAATTGTGATTAACGGTATCGATTCTGAACCGTATGAATGAACTGTACCTCTTAATTTTGCCATCGTCAGATCTGTGTTAAGTAAATGCTGGGCAGCGACTCTTCCAACTGCAATAATGATTTTTGGTGAAATCATCTTAATTTGTTGCTCTAAATAAGTTGTACATGATTGAATTTCATCTTGCGAGGGGTCCCTGTTATTTGGAGGACGACATTTGAGGATATTAGCTATATAAACCTCCTCTCTTTTTAAGCCTAATGAAAAGATAACCTCATTTAATAAACGACCCGCTCTTCCCACAAAGGGTTCTCCTTTAAGATCCTCGTCCTTTCCCGGAGCCTCACCTATGAAAAGCCAATCTGATTGCTCATTCCCACACCCAAAAACAGTTTGGGTTCTTGTTTTATGAAGCTCACAATTTTTACAATTACTGACTTTTTTCTCTAATTTAACCCAATTGGTTTCATTACTGGTCTTATCATTCGTTTTAATAGTTGGTCTTAATACATAGGTTTGAATTCCAATATAGTCAAGGAACTTATGTAAATTGGACATTAAGTTAATATAATTTAGTTGTCTTCTTGTGGA
>Ga0315318_10000032_pt1 | contig 52298 bp, 45 predicted proteins | sample M1200m3416metaG_FD_203703 | JGI IMG/M metagenome (GOLD analysis project Ga0315318, IMG submission 203703) | Ammonia-oxidizing marine archaeal communities from Monterey Bay, California, United States - M1 200m 3416 | ecosystem: Environmental > Aquatic > Marine > Coastal | place: USA: California... | reverse complement strand
CCCTCGACGTGCTAGAGGAGGCAGGAGCACTCGTACTCCGCGACACCTGCCCCGAGGTCACACCATACAACCGCTCGCGTTACAACCACTTACTGACCAACTCTCTGAAGGCCGAGCACTACCTGACTAGCGGACTCAATCGGATGCCGACCAGTGTCGCCCCTATCGAGCAGTGCGTCGCCCATGCATTCGATCCGACTCTCGTTGTGGGTGAGCGCCCAGTGCTAGACTCTGAGGCTGCCAAATCGATTCCATCCGCTAAGACACAACGTCGTGGTAAATACGAGGATAGCGGGAGTGGGATACCCAGTCAGAGCGAGTGGACAGTCTCAGGAAAGGCCCTAGTTACCGACGTTCCAATCACCTATCTTGGCTATGTCAACTCCGACACCGGATTCATCGAGGAACCCGGCCACCCTCTCAATGGGCATTCCATTGAGGGCACCGTGCTAATCTACCCGAAAGGCTCGGGCTCTACTGTCGCACCCTTTGTACTGATGGGGCTAATCTACACCGGCAAGGGTCCTATTGCTATTGTCAACCGCGACGTATGCCCGCTTACCTTGCCAGCAGCCTCTCTTCTGGGGGTCCCCTATGCCCACGGTTTCGGCTCTGATCCCACTATGGAAGTCAATACGGGAGACGATGTGGAGATATCGCTGAGCGGTGGTATGACTACCCTGAGGATTGTCAGTAGGGCAGGAGAGGTTTGATGACTCCCGGTGCTTCGCACCGGTTCCGTGTCTAAGCGAAGCGACCCCGAGCCTTGCCGAGAACAAGACCTCGGACTATTCGAGGTAATCGCTCGGGATGGTGCTGCGAGGATAGGGCGGCTACACACCGCACACGGTTCGATGAATACACCCGCCCTGCTCCCAGTCGTTAACCCTAATCTCCGGACAATAGAACCGCGTGAGATGTGGGAGAGGTACGGTGTCGAAGCTCTGATTACTAATTCATACGTTATCTGGAAGCACGACGACTTGAGAGAGAGGGCGCTGGACGAAGGCGTACACTCAATGCTCGACTTCCCTGGTGTAATAGTCACTGATTCGGGTACCTTCCAGTCCTATGTCTACGGCGATGTCGAAGTCGGAGTCTCGGAGATAGTAGAGTTCCAGCGGGATATCGGTGTTGATATTGGCACCATGCTCGATGTTTTTGGACGCCCTGACATGAGCCGCGAAGAGCTCGAGGAATGTGTTGATGAAACAGCCCTGAGGGCCAAGCAATCACTCGAATCAGCAGGAGACACCTTGCTTCTAAATGGGCCAGTCCAAGGGGGCCTGTATGAAGATCTGAGAGCTAAAGCCGGCAACCTGATGGGCTCAGCCGAGGGGGAGTTCAGGGGCTTCACTATCCACCCTGTAGGGGGCATCGTCCCTTTGATGGAGAATCAGCGCTACAGAGAGCTGTTCCAGATTCTGCTCGCCGTTAGATCGACTACTCCTCCCGACCGCCCAGTGCATCTGTTCGGCTGCGGCCATCCGATGCTATTCCCTTTGGCTATCGCTCTAGGTGCTGACTTATTCGACAGCGCGGCTTACGCAATATTCGCTCGAGACGATCGAATCTTGTCTCCTCATGGCACTGTCAGACTGAAAGAACTCAATGAGTGGCCGATTCACTCCGCAGCCCTATTCGGCCTTACTCCTGAGGAGGTTCGCAACATGGATTCCGAGAAACGCTCGGTCCTACTTGCTCACCACAACCTCGAGGTTACTCAGGCTGAGTTGGCACGTTGCCGCGAGGCGATTCGCGGAGGCTCGATTTGGCAGCTTGCAGAACGGCGCAGTCACTCCTCACCGCAACTCAGAGATGCCTTCACTTGGGTGTTGGAGCAACTAGAAGAAATTCCAGACAGTCCCGTCGGCGTCTCGGCCCTCAATCTCATGGCATCCACAGACCCTGTGAGGAGTGGCGGTGAGAAACTCAGTGACGACATTGGGACAAGGCCACACATCCTGCATTTACACGCCCTCCTCTCCATGCGATGGAGATTACCTGGGTCATGGTGGGATGGCACCGACTCCGATCCTGAGAGGGTTGTGCTGATTGAAGGGACAACCCCGCCGTGGCGTGATTCCGCGCTCGGAGCAGTGGTCTCGGCACTGCTCGAAGAGCCCAGGAGCATCATCATGCTCTCGACTCCCCTCGGCCCTATCCCGTTCACCTTGGAGGATGTCTCCCCCTGGTGTCACCTTGATTGCCCCGACGATGTTTGGTTGAATTCGTACGAAGACGAGGATATCGCCGAAGGATTAGCCGAACTAGGTCTCGCCGAATTGCCTCTGGTTCGCTTCGAGCAATGCGTCATGCCCGAAGAAAAACGCGTCGGCGATGTGAGGGATTGGCTCGACCGATGCGCAGTGGTCGACAAACTCGCAGTATTGTGCGGAGTCTCACCGGGAGACAGCTGCAGTCTGACTGAGGGCATGAGCTCCCGCCGTTCTCGCACAGATCGGATGGTCAACGTAATGCTGGAGGATGAGCACATCCTTTCGCCACGTCTGTCCGATGGCGGTATCAGCCTCGCCCTCGGCGGCGCCCAGCGCCTCAATGCTCTCAACCCCACCCCTCCCGGTCGATTCGACGAGCCAGCCGATGACGGCTTAGACCACCCCGGGATGCCGCGTGTCTGGCTGCTCGATGACGCCATTCCGTTCGTTGGAAGGGGTCGCAATGTGATGCAGGGCTACGTGCTCGGCGCAGACTCTCACCTGACTCCGGGCCAGCCCTGCCTAGTGGTCGACGGAAACGGTGGGCTAATTGCTCATGGCACTGCTGTGGTAACCGCACGGGAAATGGCCCATTTCAAGAAGGGAATTGCAGTCAGGGTGCGCGACGGGGCGCTGAGAGACGATTAGACTCCTCCCTTGGTCCCGTTGGGGATTAATTCAAGTGGCACACTTACTAGCGTCGTTCGACTCCCTTAAGGGAGTCGGGGTTGAAAAATGGGCGAAGAATGGGATGGCAACCCCGTCATCACGGCGCGCAATTTGCGCAAAATGTACGGCCCCCATCTCGCGCTGGACGACATCAATCTTGAGATCCCTCCAGGGGCGGTCGGTATTCTTGGTCCGAACGGAGCCGGCAAATCGACCCTGTTCAAGTGCTTACTCGGACTGATTACTACTACTTCGGGTGATGGCACCGTCCTCGGTTACGACATCAGGACAGAGGGAGACAAGATTCGCTCCCGCATCGGCTACATGCCGGAGTACGACGCACTCGATCCCGACCTTTCTGCGATCGACCAGGTCAGGTACGCCGGCGAGTTATTGGGAATGAATCCAGCACACGCGACACGCAGAGCCCACGAGGTGCTCGAGTACGTTGGCTTGAAGGACCAGCGATACAGAAAGATTGAGACCTACAGCACCGGGATGAAGCAGGCCGCCAAACTGGCCTGCGCCTTGGTTCACGACCCCGACGTCCTGATATGCGATGAGCCCACGAATGGACTCGACCAGCGGGCCCGCGAATTCATGCTACAAACTCTCCGCCGCACGGTCACGGAGGGCAACCGCTCCGTTCTGATGAGCAGCCACGTGATGGACGATGTGCAGGAAGTCTGCGACAGGATAGTGATGATTCACAACGGCAGAATCGTAGTGCAGCGCCGAATCGAAGATCTCGCTAGGCAGATTGAGCGCGAAATAGAGATATCCGTGTGGGGCGGTGCTAGTAGGATGCAGCAGGAACTTGAGTCCAGAGACTTCGTGGTGCGACGCCTTGGGAGGGTGCTTCGAGTGGATAGAGCCGATGATAACACCACGAGAAATATCCTCGAAGCCGCCGTTTCCGCCGACGTGCAAGTCAGGCAGATGCAGGAGTATGAGCCGGACCTTGAAGATATCTTCCTACTCATCATGGAAAGGCTCGGTGCCGAAGTCAGGAGCACTTCCGATCTAATGACAGCAGCGCACACAGGAGATGATCGCGATGAGTGATGATGGCATAGACATCGGGGGCGGCAAGACTCGGATGGAGGTGGCCTACGGTGCCGGCGATGGCGACGACGAAGCCAAGGCCACCATCGCTAGTAAGGAGGCCAAACTGGGCACTATCTTCGAGCAGTCCTATCGGCCGTGGGATGGCGAACTGGGTCCTAGATGGGCGAGGAACTACGCGATTTTCAGGCACCACGTCTACGGCCTGTTTCGGAGCACAGGGCACCGGCACTATCATCCGATGGTCAGGCTAACTATCTTCGTCATACTTCTGTTCTCCCTACTGCCAGTGCTAATGCTGTTCCTCGCCTCCCTCTCCGGTGACGGTTTCATGGCAGACACTTTCTCGAGGATGTGGGGTATCAACCGTTACAACCTGTGGGGGCAGGTCCTCGGGTACTTCCCTCGTAATTTGTGCTGTTGGCCTTTACTGACCGCTATGGTAGTGGGAGGGATGATCTCGGATGACCGCAAGAACGGCACCAGCGCTATCTACTTCTCGCGTCCTGTGACGAGGCTTGACTACACCGCGATGAAGTATCTCAGCGTTGCTGTGGTGCTGGGCTTCGTCATCGTGTTGTCCTACTTCGTCTACTACACCTCTGCAATCGTGTTCAACGGTGAGGGCTGGGCCTACCTCATCGACACTCTGCCGATGTTCGTTGGTGGGCTAATTGCAGGAATCCTCGTGGTCATCACCTACACCTCAATCGGCCTCGCACTCTCAAGTATCAGCCAGAGCCGCTTCTTCGCTGCAATCGCGTTCCTCAGCGTAATCTACGGCACCAAACTGCTAGCGACACTAATCGAAACCCAGTTTGACACCTCGATACTCTACGTCCTCAGTCCTTACGACTGTCTGGCCCAAATAGGTCAGTGGCTGCTAGGCATCGATTCCAACTACAATCATCCGTTGGCCTTCTCGCTGGTATCAATCATCACAATCAATGCGGCCTGCATAGCCCTCCTAGTCGCACGCGTCAGCTCTCTGGAGGTGACTAGGGAATGAGCGACAAGACACCTGCCGTTCTCGTCGATCAAGCCTCGAAGTGGTACGGAGAAGTCATTGGAATCAATGACGTGTCATTGGCCATAGATGGTGGCGTCACCGGCGTGCTTGGCCCCAATGGGGCCGGTAAATCGACCCTGTTCAAGCTCCTGATGGGACGACTCAAGCCAAGCCAGGGCAGTGTCAGGCTGTTCGGTGTCGACCCGTGGACCAACACTGCTCCTTACCGACGGGTCGGATATGTCAGCGAGTCTGAGAGGATGTATGACTGGATGACCGCTCTTGACTTCGTCACCACTCTCGCGAGGCTGCACGGGATGACACGAGAGGAGGCTACGGAGAGGGCTGAGCACGTGCTCGATTTCGTGGGTCTGTCCGATGTTCAGAACAAGGAGATAGGCAAGTACAGCAAGGGTATGAGGCAGCGCGTGAAGATAGCCCACGCACTGGTCCACGATCCCGATCTCATCATCCTCGACGAGCCACTGCACGGCTGTGACCCAATAGCCCGGACAAGCATCATGAGCGTAATCAGAGAGCTTGGCTCGCAAGGCAAGACCGTCATCATCTCGAGCCATATCCTCGAAGAGATAGAACGCATCACCGAGCAGATTGTTATACTTCACAACGGCAGATTGCTGGCGCTTGGAAACTTGCATGCCATCAGGGCCCTTCTCGACAAGCACCCTCATCGCATCCTGCTTACCTGTGACGATCCGCGGCATCTCGCTTCCGATTTCATCTCCGAAGAACCGGTCTATGGGGTCCGTTTTCCCGAGGAGGGGAAACTAGAGATTCAGACTAACGATCTGTCGGCTGCCCATGCAATACTGCCACGTGTTATTGTGGATTCCGGGACCGATGTCTCGGCAATCGAGAACCCCGATGACAACCTTGAGTCACTGCTTGGGTACCTGATAGGGGGTGATTCTTGATGGATGCCAAGGGCAGGGCGCTCAGTGAGACCGTCTGGACTCGTCTGGACCGCAAGGCCGGGGCCATTACCGAACTAACAATCAGGCAGCTCAGACATCGCATATCCACTTGGGTCGTCCTCATCGTCGGCGCCCTCGTCATGGCTTTGCTACTGGCATTCTACGTTGATGCCATTAGGGACGACTTTGAACCAGTCGACAATGACGGCGACTCGGTTGACTGGGACAAGGATGGATATCCGCAGGGCCAAGAGAACAAGTATGGAACCAGTGACTGGGATGGACAGGAGTATCCCGGCTCGGGATACTATGTCAAGACCGGAGAGATTGACTGGAACGACAATCCAAGATCCCACAGTGGGAATCACACTTGGGAGGGGCAGGGCTATCTCGATGCTGAGTGGGTAGACCTTGACTACACTGGCAGTAGGTGGTCCGGACTCATCGACTGGGGCCAGACGAACCCCTGTCCAGAGGGCGATGCGTTTGATGATTGGGGGCTCGCCTGGGGCGAGGCCTGCACCTACGACGACGGATCCTACTCAGTCTCGGGCAAGTTCAGGGCATCCGGATCGGTGAGTGTTCCCGAGAATACCTACATGCAGTGGGGCCACATGACGCTAGCGTCCTATGTGGAGCCGGAACCTGCTTCGATGTATATCGACGAGGATGGTATACTATGGGACGGCGAAGACGTCTCTGAGATTGGCACCGAGGTAGATGATGACGGCGACTGCTTGGCGAATCCGAACGACAACAATCGCGACGGCATTCCTTGCAACGTGATTTGGATACTCGACGCTGACGGGGACGAGATTGTCGAGATCCGTGCGGATTACAATGTTAACGAGGATCCCGAGGAGAGCAAGTACCTCGGCGAATCATCTCACAGGACATTCATCATCGGCACCGGCAAGATGGCCTTCGTAATGATGCTTGGAATCTTCATACCACTGTTCCTCGCTCTCGGGCTGGTCAGGGACGAGACCGAGAACGGCACTTTGCACTACTTGTTGTCGAAGCCTATACATCGTGCCGAGTTCATCATCTACAGGCTGCTTGGGTACTTACTGCTGGCGGGTACCTATATCCTCGTGCTGGTTTTGCTGATGGCGCTGGTCACCTCACTGATAGGGCCTGGAGACAGTCTAATCAGACTCTCAGATTTCCCGGTGTGGCTCGGTATAGGACTCGCCACAGTCTTAGTGCTCGCTGCATATGGGGCGCTGTATAACACACTGGGCCTGATTGCGCCCAAGTACGGAGTCTATTTCTGCATTATTCTCGGGATTTGGGAGTTCATCATGGGGATGTTCACCATGACCTTGCCCTCTGCCTCAGTGCCGATGTTGTCGATTTCTCACTGGGCGCTTCAACTGATAGACGCCATCGTACTAATCGCTTGGCCCGATACCCTGCAGTACACACAAATTGCATCGGCCTTCGGAATCGACTCCGGACTCCCATTCTTCTGGCAGCCCCCGGTGCACACTCTGGGCACCCAGAGCCCAGTGGTAGCCCTTCTGGTGAGCATCACTGTCCTGTTACTAATCACCGTCGCGATGGTAGGGATAGGTCAGGCCAGTTTCAAGAACCGAGAGATTATGTGAGGTAGAAATAATGCGCTCTATGGAGAAGTTTGTCGGAGACTTATCGCTGCTGTGGCGACTCGATGTGATGCCCCCAATTCCACGCCTGTCGTGGTGGTGGTACTGGGTAATCATGTTCGTGCCGGACCCGGACAACCCCGGTCGTTCGCGTCAATTAATGGTCCTGTGGTCGACTAAGGAAACTCCTGCTATTCGGGTCAGTGGGCACTGGTGGAAGCCGGGCTCGAGGATGTCGATAGACGAGGATGGCGGACACGTGATCCCTGGGATGATTTGCGCGTGGTGGTACGATGGTAAGCGGATGTTCGAGCCGCTTGTGATCAAGGAGTGCCGGATGGCTATGGTCAACGATAAGCACCCCTTGTGGCCGGATGCCGGCACGGGTGAGGGAACAGGTGCAATCGTTCCGATTCTCGATGAAGACTTCTCGCTCGGGATGCGACCCGGAAACAAAGGCTTCTGGTTATGCCTCACAAGCGATGCAGAGGCGCGAGCCGAGGGGGCACCAACATCGTTTGAGGCCGAACTCACTCCTTGGTGGGGCCCTCCAAGCACCCTGACATACAGAAACAATGTCTACGGCTTTGACATGGGATACGACATACTGAGGCTACAGGGAACCAAATTGAAACTCAAGGTGGACGCCGAGGAGTTCGAGGGTACTGCCTATTTCCAGAAGGTCTCTGTGCAGGCTCCTTCGTTCCCGTGGTTTTGGGGTATGCTGCACTTCAACGACGGCTCCTACCTCGACTGGTTTATGCCCCACACTACCCCTGGGATGACTTCGATGGACGACAGACCGTGGCGTCTTCGAGATTTCCTCAGGACTCCTGCCATAGGGACTGGAATATTCCACGACGCGAACCGAGGTAGGACTGAGAATTTCAAGCGTTGTGAGGTCGAGGTTTCAGAGCCAGATGGTGAGGAGCCGCTGAGGGATGAGCAGGGCAACGCACTGCCGAAGTTCAGAATCAGAATATGGAATGGTCGCACGCAGGTATCCCTAGACGTCCGCGCGTGCAGCCGGGCGCGTTGGACATTCGACCAACCAACGCGAGCTGGTATGGTGAGTCATCTGACCTACAATGAGTACCCGCTCGAGGTGGAAAGAATCGCCATCCTCGACGAGCAGGGCCTCAGGACAATTGACGACTACGAGTGGATTATGGGCAACGCAGAGCACACCTGGGGCGTCCTGCATTAGAGCAGCAGGTAAGCGCCCCTTCCGCACCGTTCATAACGGTGGGCCCACCAAGTCTAGACCGAGGCGATGGAATGAGCGATGAGGACTTGGTGACAAGCGCAGCCCAGCATATCACACAGGGCGATTTCATGGGGGCGATGGCGCTTTTCGAGTCGCTTGTCGATGCCAATCCGGACGACCCCGCAGGATACCACGGCTGGGCCGAGGCCGCCCTCTTTGAAATTCAGAATAACGGCAATACCGATGACAGCGGCAACGACCGCATCAACGAAGGACAGGTTGCCGCATATTTCCGAAAGGCATCCGGACTGGCTCCTGACAATTCCGAGTATCTGGCTTCGTATGCCAACGCGCTACTGGCATTCGATCGCATTCCTATGGCCGTGCGCGAGTTCCAGAAGCTACGGGACCTCGGCTCCTCATCCGATGAGATTGATGTCTCCATCGATCTCTACGAAGCTGCTCGCATGCTAATCGACGCAGTCGACCTCAAGACCGATTTTGACCGCAGCCACTCGTTCGCGAGGCAGTACGTCCCGGTTGCTATTGAGTTCGCACTGCTCGGTCTCGGTTTCCCATCTGCTAACGAGGCGACGGAGTACCTCTCTGAGGACTGAGGGGTGGCGGGCCCTTGGACAGCGACCGCGTGATGGTCGCGCTCGGCTACCACGGCGACGCTTTTCACGGCTCCCAGATTCAGCCCAACATTCGAACCGTCGAAGGCGCGCTCATCCAAGCGCTTGAGCGGCTGGGCTGGTGGAGAGAGGGCTGCCTAGAGATGTCCAGCCGGACCGACGCTGGAGTCAGCGTCCGGATGAATCTGGCCCGAATTGATCTCCCTACTGAGGTCGCTCGCCCCATTGAGCAGACAAATCTCCTGAGGGCGATGAACGACAATCTTCCCATCGGGATGGTGGTTTGGAGTGCAAGAGGTATACCTGAGAAGACTCGTATCAGGCATTCGACTTCGCGCCACTACCTGTTTCGCACCGAGGTCATGCACGATTGGCCACGCAATGTCAATGCCGAGGTCTTCGCCGAGGCATGCTCTCTGTTTGAGGGGGAGCACGACTTCACCAACATGTGCAGGCTGGAGGAGGACAAGGATCCGATGAGAACAATCGACGAGTGCACTCCGTGGCTCGCCCCCGACGGCAGGATAATCGGTATTTCGGTGAGGGCCCACTCCTTCCTTTGGAATCAAGTGCGTAGGATGGCCAGTGCGATCTCCGGAGCAGTATCAGGCAGGAACACGCTGGATGACATCCGAGCCGCCCTCGACAGTCCTGAAAACCCCGTCGACCTCGGGCGCTCGCCTTCGGATGGACTTGTCCTATGGTCGATAGAGAACCCGCATTCTGATGGGATGACTGATGGCTTGTTGCCCGAAACAAGTTGGTTCTCCGAGCCGCCGAGTGACATGAGGGGGCACACTAGGTGGCTCGCACTCGCTCGTCTTGAGATGGATACACTACTGGAGCGGGAGTGGCTGAAACGGCTCAACTGAGCCTGATGTAAATCTCGTCGCCATCCTCGCATGGCAACGCCTCCCGCAGGAACGAGGACGAAATCACCTCGGCTGTTTGGGTGTGTCGGGTCAGGTCTGGGATGAGGATGGCGCAGGATATCCAATCAGTCCCTCCTCTGCTGATTTCAGCCTTGAACGCGGTCGCCCCTCCGAACGAGCGACCTGACCGCTCGAAACCCTGTATTCTAATCGGCTCAGCACTCTCAGCACTCTCGCCTTCCTCGAGGCCTGCTATAACTCTCAGTCCCTTGTAGTTCGACAGGTTATCTCCATACAGGTCGATGTTCAGAGTGCCGGGCCAAGCACCAGTGCCCAAAACGCCTTTGAATTGGTTCTGGTAGTGCGGCTGTGCCATGAAGACATGGGCCCGCCCCAATCCACTCGACACAATCCCACTCAGATGCACGGCCCTGCCCCGAGGCGACCGTTCATAATATTCCTCATTGTGAATCAGAGAGCAAACTGTTGCCCTTGTGCCGCAACCTGCCAACCTAGGTCTGACACCTCCTCGGACTCTGGTCCCGGGCCTAGGAGGGGGTTGGAGTGATTTAGGTGGATGAAGTGTATCTCGGCATCGCCCTCGACTTGTTCGCCTAGTCTCGCTAGGGTCTCGGTCACGGTCGGGTGAGGTACCTCGGACATATCGCGACCGGGAAGTTCGCTCGAGTCCCAGAACGAACCGTCGAGCAGAGCAATGCTGACTTCGAGGTCCGACAGCCACTGGCGAATCGAGTTAGCGCCGTGTCTGCCAAGAGTCTGAGCCCAGTCGTCGTGATCCGGCAGAAAGAGTGCGGAGCGAGAAGGCCCCCTGATTATCACGGCGTGGGTGTCTGCGTGTTCATCTCTGTGTGGGACTGGCACGAACTCTATCTCGAAGCCACAATTCCCGCTCGGGCCAAATCGCTCCATTGGCACTACCTCCGTAGAGTCGAATGGCCCCAGCGCCTCTCTCTTAGCCAACTCATCCAAGACAGATGCACTAGCGAACAGCGGTAATTCGGAGCACCCCATCACCTCGTTTCCGAACTGTCCTAGTCCGTCTATGTGCCCGAGGTGGATGTGAGTCAAACTGACGCTGTCAGGACGTGCAACCCCATCGGCACCCATCGTCTTTGCCCATAGACGCATTTGATCGGGCAGAGAACGACTCGCCTCGATGAGGTGCAGGCTACCGTCACTTCCGCGGATTCCGCACGCCACAGGGTGCCGGCGGAGTGAAGGATCGCGATGCGCCGCCATACATCGCACGCACGAGCAGCCCGCGTGTGGCACACCTCCGTCTTGCGCAATTCCGAGAAGTACCAGGGTCACTTCCATAATTCGCGGTAGCGGTATCAGAAATGAAGCACTCGGATGCCGAAACCGCGTGGGCTGTTCCGATGGAGCCATGAACCTCGCCGGTATTTGCGGGGCATGGCGGCCGACCTGTCGTGGATGCGCGAGCGCTACGAGCAACTACGCTCCCAGGGTCTCGACTGGAATCCACCAGCCCTGCAATCAGCTAGTGAACCGCGTTGCATGGTCGACGGCAGAGAGATGATTTTACTCTCGGCTAACAACTACCTCAACATGTCAACTCACCCCAAGGTTGTCGAAGCAGCCGTGGAAGCCACCCTCAAGTATGGTGCCGGTTCGGGCTCGGTGCGCGCGATAGCCGGAACTCTTGACCTACACCTTGAGGCAGAGCGAGTATGCGCCCACTTCAAGGAAGTCGAGGCAGCGCTGATTTACTCGTCTGGATACACTGCAAACGTGGGCCTCATCCCCACTCTCGTTCGCGGCTCTGAGGATGTCATAATCTCAGATGAATTGAATCACGGTTCCATCATCGATGGAGTCAGACTGACCAAGGCATCTAGGGCTGTGTACCAGCATAACGACATGGCCGCGCTTGAACAGGTCCTGAAGGAGCACTCGGGCAGAGAGAGGAAACTAATCATCACCGATGGTGTGTTTAGCATGGACGGTGACATTGCACCGCTGGACGAGATTACCGAACTCGCCGAGCAGCACGACGCTATGGTGTTCGTCGACGACTGCCACGGCGAAGGAGTCCTTGGTGACGGCCGGGGGATAGTCGCGCACTTCGGATTGCAGGGACGAGTAACCTTTGAGATCGGCTCTTACTCCAAGGCACTGGGCGTCCAAGGCGGTATTGTCGCAGGTTCGGAAGATGTCCGAAGGCACGCGCTCAACCACAGCCGCTCGTGGCTGCTTTCGGGCAGCCAGCCGCCCGGAGTGGCTGCCGCACAGAAGGCGGCCATAGAGGTCTTGATGTCCGAGCCACAGCACGTTCGCAGGCTATGGGACAACACCGAATACTTCCGAGGCGAACTCGACTCCTTGGGCTTCGACACGGGCGTGAGCGAGACTCCCATTATCCCGGTGATGTGCGGAGAGAGCCGATTGGCGCAGGACCTGTCTGCTGCATTGAGGAAAGAAGGAGTAATGGTGGGTGCCATTGTTTTCCCTATGGTAGCCCGTGACAAAGCACGGGTGAGGACACAGATGTCTGCTGGACTTACTCGTGACGATCTGCAGGTGGTTTTGAGTAAGTTCGAAACTTGTGGACAGGAACTCGGATTGATTTGAGGCGATGAGATGACTACACAGACAACTGAGAATAGGGAAAGACTGCTTGTGGTATGGCTTATCGCCTCGGCTTTTGGCATAATGTTCGCCGTACTATCCTGGATGCAGGAATCAGGAATCCTGCCTCCTGCCGATGAACTGGGGGCATGGAAAGGACTGCTCGCCGTGCTTACTGGGCTGGCTCTCTATTGGATTGTCGCCCGTAATATACCAGGGGGCCCGAGTGATGAGTGAGTTGGGACGCTGGCCAATCAGTTGCGAGATTCCTGTACAGTGGGGCGAAATGGATGCCCTCAAGCATGTCAACCACACCGTGTTCATCAGGTGGATGGAAACCGCTCGCATGCACTACTTCATCGCCTGTGGATTCACTGACTTGTTAGACTCCGAGGGAATTGGACCTATTCTCGCCGGGCTCAAAGTGGATTACAACGCCCCGGTCGGGTTCCCAGACACTGTAACCGTCCATACCACTGTCACTCGCATAGGCAACGCATCATTTGAAATGGGGTACCGAATCACTAGTTCTGCTAAGGATGACGAAGACGTTGCTACTGGGACCGTCTCAGGCGTCGTCTTCGACTACAATTCCGACTCTAGCACACCGATGCCTGATTCCTTGAGGGCCAGTATTCTACAGCTCGAAGCCACCGGAAGCGACTAGAAAGAAGCCTCGACGACTTCCTCAAGATCCCCATCATCCGCTTCCGAAGGCTCGTCTACAGCCCCCTCATCAATCGTCTTGCGCATCCCCTCGAATGGTGCAAGGCCACGATCAAGCCTGTCGAGTATCCTCCATCGGGGGGCGTACGAGAGGTGGATATAGAGAGGGCCGGGGTAGATGAAGCAAAACCAACCTACCCAAGTTGCATACTCAGGGACTTCGTTTACCATCGAGACGGAGAGCACCGCCAAGCCGATGAAAGGGAATGGGAATAGATATCTGCGTCGGTTCTCAAGGCGAATCGGAGGACGTCTTACTACCGAGGTAAGCATCGAGGAGAAGCCACCGAGGAAGGCTGTCAGGGTGATTAGAATCAGCGTCTGCAGGCTCCAATCTCTGAGGGTCACCTCCAGTGCCTGCCCCTCGTTGTTTCCTATGTAGCCGTATGGCAGAAGCAGAGTCAGACCTATCAAAAGCCCGTAGAACCCGCCGACGAAAACCGGATGCGAAACCGTCAGGGGATAACGAAGAAACATCTGACTGAGCGAGCCGCCCTCAAGCATGTACCTATGCTCGAAATCCAACTCATCGAGCCTGTCACGCCAACCTGTCACGACCCTGCCCGCGGACGCCCCCGCTATCACCGTTACGGGTGGTTTTAGACGTGTTCTCCTGCGCTGATATCGACTCCCCTGTGCTCTTGCGAGTCCGCGGACTTTGCTGATTTCAATGTAGGAGGAGTTATCATGTGACCCTCTATACGTCGGTTGCTGAGGGATAACATGAGTGACGAGGGTACAATCTTCACAATCACTGAAGCCAATCTCGACTCAGGCCTCAGGGGTGTACCAGTGGGCACCTGTAGGACCTCATTCGTTGACCCCCTAGAGGGAGTCCATTACGTCGGCTATCCTGTGGGCGACCTAGCCAATCTCGAAGAGGAGGATGTGATTTACCTCCTGATGCACAAGCGCCTCCCCAGTCCGGAGGAGTCCGAGGCCTTCCACGCTGAACTTGCACACAGGGCAGAGGAAATTCCAACTGGAGCGCTGCGCGTGCTCGAGTCACTGACCCCGGGAAGCGGTCATCCGATGGACTGGCTAGCAATCGGTATTATGTCGCTGGGCGCTGCTGACACCACCGGGGATGCACGGGCCGACTCGATGAATCTCATCGCTAGGATGCCGGAGCTGATGGCCCGGATCTTCTTGCTCCGAGGAGGCAAGCCGGAGAAACTCAGGCCACGCAAACCTGAACTCGGGCTGGTCGAGAACTTCGTCCACATGTTGGGGGCCGAGGGAGCCGAGGCCGAGAGGATGGAGCGCATGCTGCGATTTTTCTTCATACTACACATGGACCACGGAGGAGGCAATCTCTCGACTTTCTCAGGTAAAGCCGTTGCCAGCGGTCGTGCCTCAATCTACGCTTCTATCGCCAGTGCGATGAACGCGTTGTCGGGACCTCTGCATGGACGCGCCAACCAGGCTTGCCTTGAGTTTGTCCAGAGGATAGGGACCTCGGACCACGGTGAGATCGAATCCTTCGTGCGCTCGGAGTTGGCTGCTCGCCGACCAATCTACGGGTTTGGTCATGGCGTTCTTCGCGCCGAGGATCCACGGGCTAAACTCTTGATAGAACTCGGCGAGGAGATATGCCCCGATGACGAGAACTTCCGGACCGTAACCGCTCTTCGAGAGATCGTACCTCCAATTTTGAAGGAAATACCGAAGATTAGCAATCCTTACCCTAACGTCGATCTCGCCAGTGGCAGTTTACTGAACTCGGTAGGCTTCCATAAGCCAGACTACTACACGACATTCTTCGGATGGGCACGGGTCGCTGGAATTTGCGCGCAGATACTGGATGAGAGAAATGCGCGTGAAGGCCGGGGCACACCGATTTACAGGCCCAAGTACATCCCGCGTAATCAGCCGCACCAGCGACTCGAGTAATCAGTCGGTGTCACCTGCTCCACGATGTCCAATCAGTCTCGGACTGCCCCATGGAACCCCATTCTCAGCCTCTGCGGCCCACTTGTCTTCCGAACCTGCCCAGAACATGCGGCGACCCTGCTCAGTAATCATCTCCCTCTTTCGATGACTCCTCATTTCGGACCATGGGGGGAGGGACTCTCCCGCTTCCCTGAACAGGTCACCTCGCTCCGAGTCCGTGGCAGCATCAAGTCGTCCACGCCACTCATCGTCGAGCGGCTGGCTGGCAGGTCTCATCCAGCGTGCCTTGCCATCAGGTAGGGAGAAGATGCCCGGGTCCATATGATCGGAGATGAGCGATATCCCTGCTTCTAGCATTGAAGCCTCTAGTTCCAGAGGCGCAGGCCAAACATGCAGCCCCATACCTGCTCGAGCCCTGTTGAGGCGCTCGAGACCTCCTCCACTGATTGCCATCGGAGTTCCAGGATGTGCAAAACGCTCCCACCCCTGTAGGTACTGGAGGGCCATTGCAATAGCGGGCATCCCCTCTTCTCGATGCTCCTTGATCAGACCCGTGACCGTGCTGAGCACAAAGCCCGGAGTTCCAACGAGTCGTTTGATCCGATAACTCCCCCAAGGTCTGAGATACGGTGACAGACGAGTCACCGGAAATCCGAATCCGACTGACTTGGCGACAGGTCCGATTCTCGGGCTAAAGCTGTACACCAGTGCCGACCTATCGGGCAGATCAAACGGGCCAAGACTCTCTTCTAGGAGACTCATCATGGCACTCAGATGGGCATTGACGTCGTCTATCTGCGCTGCTGGATGCGGAACTTTGAACTCTATGTTCGCAGTCTTTCCTCCGGCCTGCCAGATATCTGTTAATACTCCTTGAGATAGTAATTCATCAAATGTCACGGTACCTAGGGAGCGTATTTCGCTGGTGCTCATCCTCTCTATACTCCTCTCGAATTTACTCCCCTCTCCTGGAACCAACTCGTCGTGGTAGACTACGAAATCGCCGTCGCTACTGAGGCGAAGGTCGAATTCGATTCCGTCGGCGAATTGCATGCCATGCAGCAGTGCTGCGAGCGAATTCTCCTTGGGCTGGTCCCAGACAGTCATGCAAACACTCCACGCGTGTGGTGTCCAGTCCAAGAATGCAATGACGGAATATGTAGGCCACCTCCCCAATGCTCAAACCCTCGAACCTCCAGCGCCGCCTAGGTAGTACCATGTCAGACACAGTTGAATTAGACCTCGAATCAGATCCACAAGCAGTACGCGGGTATGCATTCTACGATTGGGCCAAGTCCTCTTTCGAGACCAGTGTTACCACGGCTGTCCTGCCAGCATGGTTCGCCTACATATTCCTGAAGGCGAACGGGCTGGAGACCACCGTTCTCGGAGTATCAATGACCAGCGACGCAATCTGGTCATATTCGGTTTCAATCGCCGCGATGTTCGTCGCCATACTGGCTCCATCTCTCGGTGTCATAGCCGACCGACGCGCCATCAAGATATGGTGGCTAAGGATTCTAACCTACCTTGGGGCCGGGTCGACATTCTTGCTCGCCTTCGCTCCAATGTTCGGAGTGTCCCAACAGTGGGTCTGGCTGATTGTGATGTTCCTGATGGCAAACGTCGGCTTGAACGGCGCTGGCGTGTTCTATAATGCGTTACTCCCTCATTTGGGGACCGATGACGAGATGGACGCTATTTCGAACAGGGCGTACGCCTACGGCTACCTCGGTGGTGGGATGCTGCTCGCGGTCCACCTGGTCATGTTCCTTTCGATTACCGGAGACTGGGTCATTCCATTCATAATGGCTTCATCCGGAGTGTGGTGGCTGGGGTTCGCTTGCCTGACCTTCGCTTGGGTGCCCGAGCCGCCGATTGAGAATGAGATGGAAGTACTCGGGGTCGCCGACTCCGCGAAGTTTGCCTTCAGCGAACTGAAGAAGACTTTCGGTCAGGTCACTCACTTCCGCACGCTTTTCATCTACATGATTGCCTACTTCTTCTTCATAGACGGCATTAACAGCGTCTCTGCCCTAGCTGGAATCTACGGAGTAACCGTACTCGGTCTGACTACTGGAAATCTAATTGCCATTATCTTGATTATTCAGTTCGTGGCTGCACCCTGTGCAATCGGCTTCACCAAACTCGCGGAAAGGACATCCACACACTATGCACTCTCATTTTCTCTAGTAATGTGGGTTGTTGTCATCGTTGGTGCCTTGTCCTTCGCCCCCCTAGTTCTCGAGTCGCATGACGAGTATGATATCCAGTTCGACTGGGATACGGACGGCGATGGGATTGCCGATACCGAAGATGATGACATCGATGGTGATTGGTACTCCAATACAGCAGAGGAAGAGGCAGGCACCGATCCGCTGGACCCTTCAAGCACGCCCAACCCGAATCCATCGATATGGTTGCAGCAACGTCTAGCTGGAAAGGGGCAGTATGTCGTATCCGTCGGAGGTGGCACCTACGAAAATGGCCTGTCTCAGAGCACTGGGGAGCAGGCTTGGGGTCTAGATTGGTCGGACGTTCTCCCCCTTCACTTCGTTGAGAATGAAGCCGGAGACTCAATCTACGAGTTTGATGACCCTACTGGTCCATCTTCAGCAGTCCCAAATGGCAGCAGAATATCTGATTTCACCGCTACCTTTGACGAGGGCAGTCGCTTGAGCATGAGTGTCCAAGGCGGGGATTTGGACGGCACCACTGCACTGGGCGAGGATCACCCTACAAGTTTAGGCGATGGACCTCTGGATTTCGTTTCAGAAGCCGTTCGTGACAATCTCTGGGAGCCAATGGGATTCGGTGTTTTCCTGCAATTCCTGCTACTTGGGTGCATGGCAGGTGCTCTGCTGGGCGGCTCACAGGGACTGGCACGCAGCATATTCGGGCAGATGGTGCCTGAGACTCGCAGCGCCGAATTCTTCGGCTTCTTCGGCTTCTTCGGCAGAGTGGCAGCAATCCTGGGGCCGCTCCTGTACGGTACTCTCACGGTGATGTATGATAGCAGAGTTGGGATAGCCAGCATCTGCGTCCTGATTGTCATCGGCTCGGTTATGATGAAGTGGGTCGATGTTGACGACGGTCGCCGCGCAGCAATGGAAGAGGATGCCCGTAATCGCGGCATCAGCCTCGATTAGTCAGGCGATCGACAACCAGAGCGATCTCTAGTAGGATTAGCATAGGGCCGCCGACGAGGAATAGCGAGAGAGGATCGGGAGGGGAGAGCATTGCCCCGACGAGCATTGCTGAGAACCACAGAATCTCCCTGTTGTCAGTGATGCTCGAGCGCTCAATCACATCGTATCGAAGCAGCAGTAGAACTGCTAGTGGCACTTGGAAACCGACCACGGAGGCGAAGTACAAGCCAACAATGAATCCTATCCATGATTGTAGCTGCCAGGTCGACTCGAGCCCAGCAGCAGCAGCGTCCTCGGACAGGTACTCAAGAAGCATCGGCACCAGTATTTCGTGCGCATACATTCCCCCTCCGGCACCGAGTCCAAGAGCGCAAACAAGAACAAAGAGCAGTCCACCTAACCCTCCTCTCATAGGGACGAATTTTCTGCGGTAGGCATCAGATAGAATTTTGCGACCGTTCCAGCCCATGTCGCAGAGAATCACTAGGACCACGAGTGCAATGCCGAGATTTGCTGCGATCCTGAGTCTCAATAGTACAACCTCCATCGGTTGCAAAATAATCACTTGCACACCGTCAGGCAGGTATCCATCAGCCTGTAGGAGCCACTCTATGGCATCACCAGCGGCAGGGTAACCGCCGATGAGTCCGATCATGAATACTGCCACAAGCAGATACAGCCTGCGAGCCATATGCTCGATGAGTCCGCGAACGGCGGCGCGAGGTAGTACATCGGCTGAGCCCTCGGCCATGCTGTGGGTAGGCGTCCTGTTCCTGAATACATCGCAACACAGACTAGTCTCGCAGAATCATTTCCGCGTGATGACTGTCAGTAAATCGTCGTCCTTGAGGACATGGTCTAATCCGACTCTCTGCCAGTCGAACTTTGCACTCGGACCCTTGACTCTGGCGTACCGGAACTTGCGAACGAAATCACGGTGCAACTTGGTGCAGATATCGCGAACCGTTGAGGTGTCCTTGACTATCAGAGGCTCGATTAGGTCCGCCTCTTTGCCCTGCGGCTTGAGGTATATCGACATAAAGTGCAAATTGTCGAAGATGAAGTCCTTCATCTGGCCGATTCCCTCACCTGTCTTCGCTGAGACCTCTAGAACCGGCCAACCCTCCGGCAACATCGATCTGGATCGTTCAAGGTCGTTCTCGGTAGCTAGGTCAATTTTGTTGAGGACCACGACTGCGCGACTGTAGACGCGACTCCCAGCCAATGTGTCGACGATGTGGTCGTCGGTTACATCGGTGCGCAGAGTAACCGTTGCAGAGACGATTCCGAAGCTGCGGACTATCTCCTGAATCTCTTGTTCGGTCAGATTGGTCTGCTCAATAGTCGACCGCACGACTATCCCTCCTCTCTCCGTCCTCGTGATGAAGACCTGTGGCGGCTGTTGGTTGAGCCTCATTCCCGACTTCCATAGTTCTTGGTCCAGTATCTCGAAGTGCGACTCCTGAAAGGGATCCATCACATACAGTACCATGTCTGTGCTGCGAATCACATTGAGGATCTCACGCCCCCTCCCTTTCCCTTCAGCCGCACCCTTAATCAGTCCAGGTAGATCGAGAATCTGGATCTTAGCCCCTCGGTGCTCCATCAATCCAGGGATGCAGGTCAGTGTGGTGAATGCAAAGTCTCCGATATTCGATTCTGCATCTGTCAACTGGGAGATTAGACTTGACTTGCCGACGCTCGGGAAGCCGACCAGTGCGACCGACGCGTCGCCTGATTTCTTGACCTCGAAACCCGGCCCACCTCCACTGGACTTGGCATGCGCCTGGGCTTTCTCCTTGCGGGCTCTAAGGGCGGCGATTTTTGCCTTGAGTTTACCAATGTGGCCTTGAGTAGCCTTGTTGTACTTGGTCTTGCTAATCTCATCCTCGAGAGACTTAATCTGTTCCTCTATAGTGGCCAGTACAATCCCTCCAGCGCCCATTCGGACGCCACTCACGCCCCGCCCCGGGTTCTTGAATCCGGTGGCGCTTCAGCGCTCGCCGTAGGCGAGCGAGGGTTCTTTGCGTACCACCGAGTGGTGCGTATGGGGCGAGTACTTTGGCCGATATCATCCTCCTTTTAGTCGATCGAGAGGGCTTTGATATCCTATGTTCGAAACCTCTCGGTGAACTTCTACATGGCATGAAAGGTCGTGCCCTCAGGGCGCTACGACCAGAGCTGGATGCGCGCTTCCACAGGAGCTTCGATGTCGATATTGAGGGAGATGTGATGGAGTGGTCGGATACAAAGGACAATTTGGACCATTCCAAGCCACTCGCTGAGCAGGGATTGGATGCCAAATCGTCCTGCGAACTGGTACTAGCACTAGCACGCTGGTGCTCATTCGGAGAGTGGAGTTGCTGGGATGCCAGACTGTTTCTGTACATCGAACCGCTTCTAGGAAGAAATCTATCCGGCGAGGAGTTTCTGCAGCAGCAGGTTTGGTCAGAGTTCTCTGATTCTCTATCTAGGATTGATAGGGTATCTTACTCGGAGTCAGTGGTGCTTGACTGGATGTCACGTCGACAGGGCTTCGGTGAGACGATGGAGCCTTCTGAGGATCCTCGTATACTTCCTACCATGGAATCCCACCGCAGTGCCAGCGAATCGCTGTTTGACTTTCTTTACAGGGTACGCAGTGAGGGGCTGTCGATACTAATCGGCAGAGAGTTCCTAGAGCCTGAACTTTGGAATCTTGACTCTCAGAGTCTGGGCGAGGTGATGGGGGTGGCGGCATGACTGATCTTCCCATGCATCCGGAGCCACCGGTATCGCCACCAGATCCCGGCCTAGTAGTTCTAGGGAGGTTCCAGCCGTTTCACCACGGTCATGCACTATTGATCAAGGCCGCAGAGGAGTGGCGCAGACTCAATGCTTCAGAGATGCCACTTATCATCGTCATAGGATCTTCTAACAGGCCAGAGTCAATGGAAAATCCGTGGAGTTCAGCAGAGAGAATTACAATGCTCAATACATGGTTGGATGCAGAGGGTATTGTTGATGTTAGCATAGTCTCGGTTCCGGATATCGAGGATCCGCCTAACTGGGTAGTTCACGCTGAAATGTATCACGGGGCAGCCGGCGTCTTCTTCACCAGCGACATCCCTTCAGCAGAGCTCTACGAGAACGCTGGTTGGCCTGTCATAACGACGTCACTAGAGCAGCGAGACAACTTCGAGGGATGGCGAGTCAGGGAGACAGCGAGGATGATGTCGACCGTGGATGATGAGGAAGCAGTGCGCAGTGTCCTTTCTCACTCAGTCCCGACAGTGGTTGTCGATCATCTCATCAGTTGTAACGCATTGAGGCGCCTCGCCTTCCTCGGCGAAGGCGGTGAACCAGTTGGCTAATCACCAGGTGCCTTCGAAATAGCATTTGCCTGAACACGTGTCGGCAATCACTCCTGTCAACAGGTATTCATTGGCCAAATTGACCGCTGAATCCTGGCCGAGTACCTGATTGTGAGCTAGCGAATGGTATTCCATTGGGCCCTGAATATTTCCTGCCGGAACTTCTGGAAAACTGCCATCGAAATACACGATTCCCGAACTGTCAATCGATGCCTGTGTCACCTCGATCCCGTAGGGGTGATAAGTTGAGTTGTCGATAACAGGTATGCCCGACGTCCTAGCCGCCCGATCGGCGGACAATATGCTAACCTGAGCATCGTTAATCGAAACGATGTACAACATGTCGTATGCGTGTAGTTGCCCATCCAAACCGCCTTCTTTGAACGCGAGATAGGTTTCCGCCTCAGTAGAATCCCACATGGACTGCATTAGGGAGAGTAGTATTGACCTATCATTGGTGGATGGATAAGCCAAGTCATTTCCGAAAAGAATCTCGAACTGTGTATATTGCGTAGATCTCTCTGCGATGAAGCTGAAGGATGATCCAGCAACAAATAGTACTCCTCTCTTTATTTCGGGTATCAGGGATAGCATCGATGGGCCTCTGATACCACCCAATGATACTCCAAGATAATTCAAATAACCACTCGAGTCAACGAGGTTCACTTCCTCATTATAGAATTCGGGCAAATCAGAACAAACACCCTTTATCGTCCTAATCATTGCTAAGTGATTGATTACAGATTGCTGTAGCCTCTCAGACTGATGCTGAAGGTAGTTTACGTTCATGAGCCCGAATGTTATGGCATCGAAATCACCATCCGAGCTCCAGCCTTTGAAGTCAGTTCCAATTGTGGCATAACCGTGTTCGTTCGCCCACCCTCTGAACCCCGAGACCATACCATCTCCGTCACCAAGGAAGCCGTGCCCAAGTACCACTAGTGGGGCCGGAGTTCCCGAGGTCGCTGCTGATTGAGGAATTAACAGAGTAAATACGACCTCGCTATTGAATGTGAAAAGTGGAGTTCCATCGGAATCTCTACTCATCAGAGTTGGAGGGTAAATTGACTCGATATAATGCGGGGTTGTAATTGTGCCTTTGATTCTCCTAAAGGTGGTATTATCATCTTGGTAGTTTTCATCCACAGATGTGACATTGCAACCTATTCCACCCTCTCCTAGTCGTGCCGAAGCATCATCACGCATAGTAATCAAGTCACCAGTGATTGATTCGGTCGATGCAGTATGGAACCACCAAGCAGATTGCAAACCCGCTCGCTCGAAACCTATGGTATCCAATGCATCGAACATTACTTCGTAACCTCCTCTGCGATTCTCAATATCCGGCGAGTCAGTAATTGCTCCATCTCTGAGTGACATGAAAGCTAAGGAAGGGTTGATTTCCGTTCCAGATTCATCTTTCAGATCTCTGAATGCGACCGCATACTGGGTGTTATGTTCTAATCCCCTGATTGATCGAATATGGACTAGGGGAGACTCGTCCTCCTGAGTTCTTGAAGAGACTTCTACCCAGTGAGGGACTATTTGTCCAGAATCCATGTTGAGCAATACTGTTCCGTGATTGGCATCAAGTGATAGCGCAATATCGTATTGTGAAGCGAGATCAGAGACATCCGGAGTTTGATCAAATGTGGTGAAGATTTGAGAAGAAGGAGAATTACCGTCTTTGAGATTGAAAATCGTGAACGAGTCAGATACGGCAGATCCAGAATCAGGAATTGCACTACCCTCTATGTTCAATCTAAATCCCGTAACAGTAGTCGAATCCTCCACCAAGAAGGCACTTGATGGGAAAGGAAGCAGGCAGTGATGAGGATTGGTGTTGTCGCAATCATCCGTATGTGGTACCGCAATTACTGCTGGCCCAGTTTCAGAGTATACGCAGGACCTGTCAGATACAGTTGCATCAGGATTGTAATTTTCCGCAATCTCGTCGGTACACCCTGCAATTTCCTGAGGTTCTACCTCAGTTTCCCCTCCGCTACAACCGGAAAGCAATATAGAAATCACAAGTAAAATCGCTATTTTAGACTTAGAATTGCCATTCATCTTCCTTTGTGAGGCTCTGAGTAGTTATGAACTATCGTTAGGATGAGAGTATCCTGTGGAAGTGGTGAACCCCCGTTTCTTTTGTAGGAGAATATCGCCCCCTATCATACACTCCTGCTGCCACTCCTCTTTGTGTGGCCTCGACGATTCCCTGATCCTCACCCTCTACTTTGTCAAGATCCCCTCCTGCTCCCATTCCGAGCTTCGAAGAATCCCATACAAAGCCGTGGTAGACTATTCTGGTGCGGTCTACTGAGAGGGGGGTGATGATATTGACAGACAGCCCCCAGGGGTAGAAGTTCAGCATCACACCAGGGTAGAGCCAGTAGTAGTAGGCCGCAATTCGCTGCCCATGGTCGGGCGATGAATCGGGCAGTTCGAAGCATGACTCGTTACTGCGGGCGATGCCAATCTGCAGAACACCTCCATCAAAAATCTCAGTCCGGTATGAGTCATAGTCGAGCTCTTCATGCAAATCACCGTGGACGTAAGGAATGTGAAATCCCTCGAGGTAGTTGTCAACATAGAGTGCCCAATTCGCATCGATGTCGTACGAGCGGTGGCGCGAAGGGTCATGTTGGAATGACTCAATGGGCATCCATCCAATCCTCGACTCCAGTTCTTCAAGACAATCTTCGAAGCGATTCGGCTTGGTCCCGGCGAAGAGAAGTCCCTTCCAGTGCTTCAGGGCGAAAGCAGCGAGATTGTCTGAAGGGCTGGGAAAATCCTCCACCTCATCGAACTCCGGCATGTTTCGAAAACAACCGTCTAGACCGAATGTGCGACCGTGGTAACCACAGCGAAGAGTCGAGGCACTGCACGCCTCAGTGGCCACCAGCATCCCGCGATGAGTACAGACGTTGGAAAGACACCTGACAGCATCATCACGAGCGAGCAGCATTGGTTCGCCCACAAGACTCTCCATGTGTTCGAGTGGGAGGACGTTGTGCTTTCCCAATTGACTCTCATGAGCAGCGAAGTGCCAGCAATCCGCAAATCCACCTACTATTTCTGAGAAAACTTCCTCATTGGTGTAGTAACGCGAGGGAAGCGTTCGCGCCTTCCTGATATCGGGGTCAATCACTACACTGTCCGGCATCACTCACCCTCGGCCACTATCACTCTAGTAGCGCGGAGGACGCGGTCATGGTACATGTAACCGACCTCGATAATTTCGATGATACTACCCGGCTCGCTGCCCTCTGGGGCTGGAACTGTTGCAATCGCCTCCATCATCGTGGGGTCGAATGCAGATTCAACTTCAATTTGGCTCACTCCCTCGGCCTCCAGAGCCGCCTTGGCTCCCTCGAGAGTGAGTCTGACTCCTTCGCTGAGGCCATTTGAGTCATCTCCGTTAGCAGCTTCTAGGGCCTTTTCGAGACTGTCGACAAGAGGAAGCATCCTCAGCGCCATCGACATCCCTCCGTAACGCATTGCCTCGGTCCGCTCCCTTGCGGCCCTCTGCCTCACATTGACCATCTCTGCGGCTGAGTACTGGAGTTCTTTCTCGAGTTCTGCTACTCTGGCCCCCAGATCCTCAATCGGTTCGGACTCTTCGTCCTGCTCGACAGACTCGTCGCCAGCGTCGTCTGTCACGTTGTCGCGTCCTGTGGCCCATTCAATAATCCAATGGTATTCTATTCAGCATAGAAGTACTCTCCCTTGGCCTTCTGTTCTCGGTCCTTGACACTCCCAGGTTTGTTAATCCGGGGTCTGTGGGAGTCATGGTCACGACGGAAGGTGACGTCCACGTCAGACAAGAAGCGATTCATCCCCTTGCGTAGACTGAGAGGGCCAACGGCGTTGCCGTTACTGCCGCCCTCACCATCGAAAACCAGAAGAGAATCACTGACGATGTCGATGAAGTAGATGTCATGGTCGATTACCATGGCGGCCTTTTCGTTGCTCTCCATGGTCCTGCGAATAGCCTTGGCTGTCTCCATCCTAGCGTTGGCATCTAGGTGAGCGCTCGGCTCATCGAGTAAGTATAGGTCCGCCTCCTTACCGAGGCAGATGGTGATGCTTACTGCCTGAAGCTCACCACCGGAGAGTTTCTTGGCCTGTAACTCCAGCATCTTGTCGACCTGCAGAGTTCGAACTACCTGCGTGTGGAACTCTCCAGTGCGCCACTTGTTGCCCAGTTCGGTGTCGAGCCAGTCTTGAACAGTCCCGTCGAAGTCGGCGCTGACGTGCTGGGGCTTGTAGGATACCTTGGCATCCATTGTGCACCATCCTTCGTCAGGGTCCATCTCTCCAGCGATGATTCTGACCATCGTGGTCTTCCCGGTGGCATTGGGGCCTACGACACCTACCACCTCGGCTGACTTGACCTCGCCCTCGCCAGTCTTGAGGTGGAAATCGCCAAGCGTCTTTTCGAGGCCGCCCCATTTCAGAATCGGCGCGCCGACTTCCTCTCCTCTAGTACGGCCACGTAGGAACTGTATCGGCTTCTCACGAATCCTGATGTTCTCTTCGGGAAGGAAACCGTCTAGGTAGGCGTTGATCGCTGTGCGCGTCGAGCGTGGGGGGGTGAAGATTCCGTAAGCCGCGCGCTCACCGTAAACCACATGCAGCAGGTCGCACATCACGTCGAGTATTGCTAAATCGTGCTCGACGACTAGGACGCGCTTGCCGCGCTCGGCCAGATTCTGAATAATTCTAACCATCCTTATCCTCTCGTGAATGTCGAGGTACGAGGACGGCTCATCAAAGAAGTAGACATCAGCCTCCTTGAGAAGCGTGGCGCATAGTGCCACGCGTTGTAGTTCCCCTCCCGACAAAGCGCCGAGCTTACGGTCGAGCACGTGATTAATCGCTAGTAGGGAGGTGTAATCGACCAGCTCACCACGGTCATCCACCTTCTCGAGCAACTCGCGCACATCACCTTCGAAGATCTTCGGCAATTTGTCGATGTACTGTGGCTTGACAGCAATCGACACCCCCTCTTCAGCGACCATTCCAAGGTAATCGCGCAATTCTCCGCGCGGAAACGATTCGAGAACCTCTAACCAGTCTCGAGAGTTTACAGTCCAGTCGCCTAGATTAGGCTGGATGGTTCCGGCGAGTAGGTTTACTGCGGTTGATTTCCCCATCCCGTTGGGGCCTAGAATTCCTACTACCTGCTCCTCACGGGGGGCGGGCAACCTGAACAGACGGAAACCATTCTCGCCGTAGCGATGTGTCATTTCGCCGTCGAGTTCTTCGGGCAGATTGGTGATAATGAGGGCGTCGAATGGGCACTTGACGACGCAGATGCCGCAACCTATGCACAGGGACTCCGAGACTAGCGGCTTGCCGCTGGAGCCGTCAAGGACAATGCATTCGATGCCGTTGCGCACTGGCGGGCAGAATGCCCAGCATTCGGCGTTGCACTTCTTCGGTTGGCAACGATCTTCCAGTAGAACTGCTACCCTCATGCTGCTTTCCCCGTTGCGAATCGCTCAATACTTCTTCTGTGTGGCTTGCCATAGGCAGCCGCTTCTCCTCAGAGTACGAGGAAGCGGTAGCGTACGTACACGTACGCGGCGAAGACCATCTTCTCGGTCTTGCTGAGTTGGATCCTTTCAGTGAAGACATCGCCATCCTTTTTCTGAATCTTCTTGAGGATGGACTGGTAGAATGTCGCCATTGCAGCAGGGGAATAGCGAGATGATCTGTCAAGCATAGGAAATAGTTTGAACGCCTTTTCACGGTACCCGTCGCACCTCTCGATGTACTCATCTACGAAAGGCTTCCATCCGGGGTGCTTGAGTAACTCCTTACCGCTCTTCACATCATCCTCGGTGATGCCGAAGCGGGCAAGGTCGTCGAGAGGCAAGTAGATTCTGTCGCGCTCAGCATCCTCGGCGACGTCACGTAGGATGTTGGTAAGTTGCATGAAGACCCCCCATGACTCAGCATACTCACGGGCCCGCTGGTCGTCGTAACCGTAGATTTCGATGCACACGAGGCCGACAGTAGAGGCGACTCGGTAGCAATATGAGTAGAGGTCCTCAAAGGTCTGGTAGCGGTTGCGATGGAAGTCATCTTCCATCCCACTGACCATGTCATCCAGCAACTGCCGAGGGATTCCAAAGGTCTCGACGGTGTCTTTCACCGCCATAAAAATGGGGTCAGTTGAGGTAATCTCACCGTATGCAGTGGAGAGTTTCTTTCTGTAATAGAACAACTGCGACATCTTGTCGTTGTAGGCCGATCTGTCTACGACCGGCCTGCCTGGGCTGAGCAGTTCGATCTTGGACCTGTAGTCAACCGACTCAGGCTCGTCCGATGAGCCCCCTGGGAATACATCCACGTAGTCCCCGTCGGCAATGTCGTCAGCGCGTCGGCAGAACGCGTAGTAGGCCATTATGGCCCGCCGCTCAAGATTTGGCAGGTACTTGAACGAGTGGTAAAAGTTGCCCGCCTCTCTCCTAGTGAGTTCCTCGCAGTAGTCGTAAGCAGTCTCCGTCATCTCGTCAGGAACATCCGGTTCGGTCCATATTGCCGCGTCGATGTGTCTGAATGGATTGACTAACTCGCCACGAGATCCGATAACTCCCATGAAGATGGCCCCCTCCCTCACTGCCTCAAGGGCGGTGATGCTGATTGCACGGGCTGCTTCCTTGGTCAGGCTGACAGCCGAACGCACCCTCTCGATACCTCTTGCTGGCTCATCGGCCTCGTACAGGGATATGCTCTGCCCGGCGCCGTATTCGGCTGTTGTGTCCGAATCTGAATCCTGACGCTGAGTCATGCTATTCCCGAATCGAGCGATTGCAGCCTGCCTTTGAACCTCTCCCTCGTGCGCGCGGGCCTCGCGTCATGCGGCCCTTAGGGCCGCAGTGAAACGTTTTCCCAACCGACTCAGGTATTGCGATACTCGTTAAGTAGCGTCTTGCTACTCTTGGCAAAGGGAATTGCAAAAGCAACCCTCTTCAGAAGTGCTTTGATATCCGATCTGGTGATCTTGATTCTGCTGCTTTCATCAAGCACGTTACTTCCTCTAAGGAGTTTCAGGGTACGCTGCCCGATAAGTACGGGCAGCATGCAGGACCCGCGAAGTCGAAACTGGCTGTGCGGAAGCATTCCAATGTAACTCACGGCTGCATCGAGATGGGATTCGGCCACGTCGATGTAAGAGTCGAATAGCGGTCTGAAACGCTCCATGTTGTCCTTGTCTAGAAGATCGTAGGAATCCAAGCCGTGAGCCGATAGTGAACTGCTTGGGATGTAACAGCGTCCCATTCGTAAGTCTACAGGGATGTCTCGTAGGATGTTAATCAACTGCAGGGCCTTGCCGAAGCGAACGCCCTTCTCGAAAAGATCCGCCTCGGTCTCGGCATCAGTATCGAACAGATGGTCAAGGGTCATCCTAGTCCAGAACTCCCCCACACTACCTGCGACTCTGTATGCGTAGTCGTCCAGTTCAGTATCCTCTGACAGGGAGACTACCTTTTCCTCTGTTGCACCGAGGAAACGCTGCAGGTCAAGGCTCTGCCCTCCCACGATAACATCGAGACAGTGGCGGATATGGAGCTGGTCGGAGTCGGAGAGTCGGTCGATGCACGCCACTGTGGCTGGCATACTCTCCAACAACTTCCTCTCGGAATCGATTCTCTGTAGACGAGCGAGCTCCGAGAGGTCTGGCAGCAAGTCCGAGCGGCCCTGCGCGTACTCATTGTACTGTTCCAGTGCTACGAATCTACTCTCAGCAGACCCTCTCTCTGAGTCTGCTATGGTATCGGAGGTCCGGGCCAGAAGGTAGAGCAGACCTATTTGTGAGCGGACGCCTGAAGGCAACTCCTTGAGACTGAGATAGAAGGAGCGCGAGGTGCCCTCTAGTATTGCATCCAACTCCGTGTCCAGTAGGTCTGCCATGGCAATCCCTCGGCTCAACTCAGTCAGTCCCTCATCTAAGACTCTCGCAGTCCTGCTTCGATAAGCACCCCGAGCAAAACCTCTCCGATGGCAGACGGGTCTCTGGCGATGTGGATGCCGGCTGCTTCGAAGGCTGTGAACTTCTCCTCTGCAGTTCCTTTTCCACCTGAGATGATGGCCCCCGCGTGCCCCATTCTTTTGCCCGGAGGCGCAGTGGCACCGGCGACGAAACCCACGATGGGTTTGCTGAAATTATCCGCAGCCCACGCGGCCGCATCCTCCTCGGCGGTGCCGCCAATCTCACCAATCAGAACCACTGCCTCTGTGTCCGAATCCTCTTCGAAGGCGGCTAGGCAGTCGATGAAACCGGTCCCGCTGACCGGATCGCCACCGATGCCGATGCAAGTGGTCTGCCCCTCACCTATGCTCATTGTCTGAGCCACTGCCTCGTAGGTCAACGTGCCTGACTTGGAGATGATTCCTATCCTGCCCTTGGCGTGGATGTACCCCGGCATGATGCCAACCTTGCAACCCCCTTGATCCCCAGGCGTGATTATTCCTGGGCAGTTGGGGCCAATCAGTCGGACCCCGGGTTTGTCGGCGATGTGACCAATCGAGCGTACCATGTCTAGAGTTGGAATACCCTCTGTGATGCATACGATCATGCCGCCTTCGTTGAGATCATGGAAGGCCTCGGCGGCTTCGATGATAGCTGAGGCGGCGAATCTAGCTGGCACGTAAATCACGCTGACGTCAGCGCCAGTATCCAAGACTGCCTCGGCCATACTGTCGTAGACAGGGACTGAGCGACCGGGTAGGTCCACTGTTTGTCCGCCCTTTCCCGGGGTGACTCCGCCGACGATATCGGTGCCATACTCGATCATCCGAGTGGCGTGAAAGGTTCCCTGACTGCCGGTGATACCCTGCACGAGCACCTTACTATCCTCATGGACCCAGATGCTCATTAGTTCCCACCTCCGATTGCACCGACAATTGCCTCAGCACCCTCTGCGAGGGTACTGGTCGTGATAACGGCCAAGTCGCTCGACTCGAGAACTTCCTTTCCCTCCTTGTGATTGGTTCCGGAGAATCTGACCACAAGCGGGACCTCAAGGCCAATCTCCCTAGAGGCGTTTATGATGCTGCGAGCGACCATATCGCAGCGGATGATACCACCGAAGATGTTGACGAGGATTCCCTCGACATTGGGGTCTTCGAGGATGATGCCAAAGGCGGTTGTGATAGACTCCTTGTTGGCTCCGCCGCCAATATCGAGGAAGTTCGCTGGCTCACCGCCATACAGTTTGATGACATCCATCGAGGCCATCGCGAGGCCAGCGCCGTTGACCAAGCAGCCGATGTTACCGTCGAGTTTGACATAGGATAGACCGGACTGATTCGCCCTGACCTCAACCTCCTCTTCCTCGGAGAGGTCACGTAATTCATCCCTCCAAGGGTGCCTGAACGATGCATTGTCATCGAAGCTGACCTTCGAATCCAACGCGATCATGATGCCTCCTTCGGTTCGGACGAGTGGGTTGATCTCAATCATGGAACAGTCCCGCTCGACGAACATCTCCGCTAGTTGACCAATCATTTCGATGAAGGAGTCGTGGGCCGATCCTGTAAGTCCCAGTGAGTCAGCGAGGGAGTCCTTCTGCTCGTCCTGCAGGCCCTCTCTAGGATCCACCCAGGCCTTGTGGATAGCCTCGGGAGTGTTCTCTGCCACTTCCTCAATATCCATGCCACCCTCGGTCGATGCCATAATCAGGATAGAGTCGGCCTCACGGTCGACCAATAGAGCGAGGTAGTACTCGTGGGCGATGGCACAGCCAGCCTCGATGTACAGGTTGTTGACCATCTTGCCAGAGGGGCCAGTCTGCTTGGTGACTAGTCTGTGTCCGAGAATGTTTGAGGCGTAGTTCTCGACCTCCTCGCGCGAAAACGCAATCTTCACACCGCCCTCCATCGCCAACTCTCCAGTGTCCGGGGTGTACAGGCTGCCCTTGCCCCTACCTCCTGCGTGAATCTGGCTCTTGACCGCGACCACCTCAGAGCCCAGCGAATCATAGGCTGCGAGGGCCTGCTCGATGCTGGTGCAGTGGACTCCGTCCTGAACGGCAATACCCGACTCTCTGAACAGGGCTTTGCCCTGATACTCGTGGATGTTCACGGCCCGGCCACCTCAACCCCGTCTTTCAACGATGCGCATGAGCGTCGTGCGTGGCGCGAACGCGAAGTGCTCAAACGCAGCCCCACACCCGACAGGTCATGGACGTCATTGTTCTGGCTGGTGGCTTCGGCACGAGGTTGCGACCGTGGACCGAGGGACGAGCCAAGCCATTGCTACCGCTTCTCGACAAGACTCTGCTGGAGAGAGTGATTGAGGTTGTTCCCTCTGAGATGGTCGATCGGGTGGTCGTTGCCGCAGGCTATGGAATCGATGAGATGGAGTCGTTCCTCGCGGGTGCGAACCTACCCTATGAGATCGTAATATCCGTCGAGCATGAGGCCATGGGGACAGGCGGTGCGGTGGCGTTGGCGCGGCAGCACCTGAGCGGGCAGGGCCCAGTTCTCGTGCTCAATGGGGACCTAATCTCAAGCGTCGATGTGACCGCTCTGGTCGTTCATCACGCAGCAACAGGCTCCAAGGCCACGCTGTCCCTCTGGGAGGTCGAGGACCCGAGTCGTTTCGGGGTCTGCGACCTCGATGAGTCAGGCATGATTGGTAGATTCCAAGAGAAGCCAGAGCCGGGCACAGAGTTCTCCAATCTAATCAACGCAGGCTGTTACTTGATTGAGCGCGACGTGTTGAATGGTCTTTCCAGCGACAAGCACAGCATGGAGCGCGAGGTCTTCCCAGGCCTCGCCGAGGCAGGAGGGATGGCAGGACTCGCGTTCACCGGTTATTTCGTCGATGCTGGCACTCCAGAATCATTCATCGAGGCTGCACAAGTATGCATAGCAAACGGCCGCTACGATAGCGGCCATGTTGAGGGCGATTCATGGTTCGGCGAAGGCTCCAACTGCATCGGCGCGGCACACTCATCCTCCATCGGCCAGGGATGCAACATTGGAGAGGGAGCCTCGGTGTCCGATTGCGTAATCTTGTCGGGAGCGAACATAGGGGCAGGGGCCCGTCTCGATGGATGCCTCGTGGGTCAGGACGCCAATGTAGGCTCCGACTCGGATTATTCTAATCTTGTAATAGGTCACAGTGCGTCCGTTTGAACCGGGAAAAACCGCAAATACCGGACCGATTGAGGGCGTTAGGATGCCCGGCTTTGGCAACATCGGTTTTTCGGGTAAATTGCGTCCTTCGCAAGTAGCCTCATCGCAGATAATCGAAAACCAACTCTCGACCGGAGAGAAGAAACTCCTGATCGTGGCGCCGCCTGGATCTGGCAAGACCGTCCTCGGCCTGTATGTCTGGTCCGACTTGATTAGGAAACCCACTCTGGTCCTCAGTCCAAACTCCGCCATCCAAGCACAATGGATAGCGCGTGCGAAGGAACTCTTTGAGTTGGATGGCAGGGAAGCCGAAATTGGGACCAATCCGAAGGACCCTGGTATTCTGACCTCACTGACCTATCAATCAGTGACAATGCCATCCAAAGGAGGTGATAATTTGGACGAGGCAGCAACCGACATCTGGAAGGCCAAGCTAATGGAGCCGGACAAATCCGGAATCAGCCAAGCCGAGGATGCGGAATCTGCGATAGCCTGGATTGATGACCTCCGGGACAAGAACCCAGAGTATTACTCAGAGAGATTAGGATTCTACCGCAAGAAGGTTCGAGATGATTTAGCCCAGCACGGCAATGCACTGTGGATACTCCATGAGTCATCGAAGGAGAACCTCAGGAGATTATCGGAGGTGGGCATCGGTCTGATTATCCTAGACGAATGCCATCATCTGATGGAGCACTGGGGGAGGGTCCTAGTTGAGATGAGGGAGTTATTCGGAAATCCTGTGATACTCGGCCTCACAGCGACCCCTCCGGATGTGGATTCCGCCAGCACATCGTCTGCAGACATGTACTCGGAGTTCTTCGGCGAAGTCGACTATGAGGTACCGGTTCCTGCTTTGGTCCGTGATGGTAATCTGGCCCCCTATCAGGATCTCGCCTACTTCGTCCGTCCGACTCAGGACGAACTGAGATACATCGCCAATGTAGATGACGAATTCAACGAACTAGTCAGCCAGATTAGTTTGGGCTCCGGTGAAGAAAAGAAAGGAAGAACTCCTCCTCTGGAAGTCTGGCTGGCTCAGACCTTGGACGAACTCCGCCTCCCAAGCGGGCCTGCGAAAGATTGGGGCTCCTTCAGCAGAAGGGACCCTGCTCTATCTCGACTGGCTCCGCTCTATCTATCTTACAAGGGACTCAGCCTACCTTCTGGAGTCCCGGCCCCAATAGAGTTAGATATCGAGCAGTGGAACCAGCATGACTTGATTCCTCTGCTTGACAGGTACATCAGGAATGGCTTGATGCGCTCGAAGAGCAAGAAGGACCACGCTCTCGCCGATGACGCCAAGCAAAAACTCAGGATGCTGGGAGTCCAAATCACCGAGTCTGGGGCTAGAGCATGCGCCTCTCCGGTTGGCAGAGTGATGGCATACGCCAATGCGAAGTACGATGCCCTCAGGGACGTCCTCACTGCCGAGATGCAGGCACTGGGTTCTGACATCAGGGCAGTTGTAGTGACTGATTTCGAGAAGACATCGGCAACCGCCATCGTCGAAGGCGTACTAGACAAGGGAGCAGGAGGGGCCGTAGCGGCCTATCGGGCCATACTTGAATCCGATTCGACCGACATCCTAGATCCCGTTCTGATGACCGGTTCCACCGTGCTTGTGGATGACGACCTCTTGGAGAGGATATTTCCCAGATTTGAGCAATGGGTAGAGGAGCGCAACCTCGACATCAAATTCGATTACATCGAACGTGATGGCTTCATGGAAATCCGTGGGAGCGGTGAGCATTGGCAGCCGCGATATTACACGATGATGATTACCGAACTCTTCCAAGAAGGAATCACCAAATGCATCGTCGGGACTAGGGGCTTGCTCGGCGAGGGTTGGGATGCTAGTCGGATTAATGTCCTGATTGACCTTACCACGGTGACAACAAGCATGAGCATCAACCAACTGAGGGGACGATCCTTCAGGTTGGACAAGGAATGGCCTGAGAAGGTCGCAAACAACTGGGACATCGTCTGTTTGGCAGAGGAGTTCAGTAAGGGGTTCGATGACTACGACCGATTCAAGCAGAAGCACAGGCAGCTGTATGGTGTCTGCGATGATGGGGCCATAGAGAAGGGAGTGGGGCATGTCCACGCGGCCTTCACCGAAGTTCGCCCGGAAGGAATATCGGAGAATCTAGCGGCTTTCAACGAGGATATGATTAGGAGGGCGAGGAATAGGCCTCGTTCCAGAAATCTGTGGAATGTTGGGGTGCCCTTCAATGCGGTCCCGAAGGAAGCATTAGAGGTGAAGACGGGAGGAGGATTAGGAGGAGGATTCCCTCCTGTGAGGAACATAGGTTCGGCCCAGTGGACTGATGAGTCATTGATTATGGCGATTGCAGACGCCGTCGCCTCATCGTTGATGGAGGTCAAGGAGATTAGCCCTGTTGCATCAAAAGTAGCCGGTGGGAGCCGTTCGGGAGGATGGGTCAGGACCTATTTAGAAGGCTCCTCAGAGGAGGACTCAGAGGTCTTCGCCAAGGCGATGCAAGAGGTTTTGGGGCCGCTCGACAACCCACGTTACATCATATCTAGGGATGTCAAGTACATCACCGATAACTGGCTGAGCAATCTGCTTCCCGAAGTACTGGCCAAGTACTTCAGGGGCACGAAGAATGAGTTAGTCATGTTTCACGCTGTACCCAAGCTGATGTCTAGGAATAAGGAGAGGGTCGCAGTATTCCAGAGATACTGGAACCTGAAGGTCAGTCCCGGAGAGGTGGTCTATGGGCATAGCCAATCAGGTAAGGAACGGGTCGACCTCGTTAAGAGAGCAGGGTATTCTCCACCATCTACCAACTTCCACAGTAAGAGCGTCTTCGTGTGAGTCAAGACTCGCAATTGCTACAGTACACCGAAGAGCCAGCATGGCTCTGGCAGAACCTCTTCCTGCAGGTGAAGCACCTGAAGTCGAAGGCAGTCACGGCAGTCGAGCACCCCGCTTCTCCACACGCATCCTCAGAACCCACCTCTATCGTCGAGGGAGTGGGTGAGGGCTCCATCTCAACGACCGTCTTGGGACTAGCGTCACTTACTCCCTCATCGTCAGAATATCCCTTCTCCCACCAATCGTCCCCCACTGTCTCGGGCTCCTTGCTAAGCTCCTCCTTATCGAGTCCAAGTGTCTTGATTACGTAGGGACTGTCGAAGAATCGCCCTACATCCGATTCAGGGACTCCCCAAATTTCTGAGAGCCTCTGTCTTCCATCTTCTCGAGATTTTATTGCACCTCCACTAAACTGAATATATTCAATCAACCTGTCATAAGCCCTAATGTAACCGGGTGCAAGTGTTCGGTTGAGATCCAGTGGCTTCTGAGACTTTCGAGGAGAGTAGCGATGGCTGGGTCGTCCGACTGTACTCTGTTTGCCCTGCTCGAGTCCTACTTTCACTAGCATCACGATAATCGGCCCTAGGGCGAATAAACAAGCTAAGAATGCAAACCCTTCCCCTATTCCTGAGAATAGGAATAATGTCAACACCGCGGCTGGAACAAAGAATACCAGTTTGTTGTCAGTTTGATTATCTACTAACTTAATCGCACCCCAGATTCCACTGAAGAAAATAACCACCAAGAAAAGGGCCAATTCACATCCAGCATCAGTCACAGGTTACACATCCTATGGGGCCCCGGCGCTGTCCCGGCGCCGGGGTCGGTGAGGTACTGAACACTGAATGCGCAGCATTCTGCAGTCATTGCCCTCGCGGGCTCCTTCCTCGGGACAATACGCGGTTAGAGCCCCGGACAATAAACTCAGCGCCGGACAGCGACTCTGATTGATGGCTCGTAACCGCCCGCAACATCCCCTCCGCCCTGTCTGATGGGTAACCCGAGGCGCTTGCACAATTCGAGGTGCGGTGCCGACCACGGGTGCGAACAGCGCTCGCTGGTCTCATAGCCGAGCACGGTGATGGGCTCAAGTTCACCCTCCCAGCCATCATCCATCTTCCCAGTGATTCTGACCCATGAGTGGTCGAACCGTCTAATCTCGTGGGATAGTTGGTGCAGTCCCGCGCGGGGCAGGCGGGCCATCAGAAAATCTCGCGGGATTGCCCGCGGCACGATGGCAAGCCCCCTTTCCCCGTCGTGCAGGTAGGCCACCGGTCCAATGTCCATCGCATCGAATGCCACCTGGGCTTTCTCGATGGACTCTGCCACGTCTCCCCACTTACTGGGAAGCCAAGCCACCACTGCTGAACGATCCTTGGTACCTGCCACGTGACTGCTCACCTCCAAACTCGCGTATTCCGGGCCAGGGTCAGCTTGTTTTCTGGGTCGTTTTTTCCTTCTTCCGGGCAGACTGAGTCTCGGCAGCGAGATTGGTGGTCGAGCGGGCAGCCTGACCGCCATCGGATGACGGGGGATTGAATTGACCCACTCTGCTACAGGGCACTCAAGCCAGCCCTCCTCGAGTATCGTACATTCCCAGCCCGTTGAACCGTGCACAGTCCCGGGCAGCCTGATGATGCGGCGGGTATCGGCGGTGACTACCGGGTCGACAGGATGACCAGCCTCAATCACGCTATCGAGCAGGGACTTGCGTTGTTCGCGAACGGCATCCTCGCGTTTAGCAGGATCAGGTTCTGCGAACAAACTCCTATCTGGGTCGTGAGCCACTAGGTGGAATCCCTTGCTCCCCGAGAACGAAACATGCTGAATCTCAAGTTCAGTGTTTTCCAGCAACCAATTCCTCAGGCGCAACGCGGCTTTGCGTGCCCTTTCGAGTCTGCTTATACAGAACGGGCGCATGTCGATGTCGAAGACCACCATATGGTCGAGCAGTATGGGGGTTGGCCGACTGGTGTCCTTCAGCCGGGGCAGGTTTACCGGGTCGAGCCAGGAAGAGGTCGAGACATAGACGTCGGTTGGCATCTTGCCTTCGAAGACTCCTGTCAGCGCCTTGCCCGATGAGATTCTCCTGCGAGCGGTAATCCATGGTCCCTTCAGCGACCTCCACCTGAACTGATGTCGACTGGACTTGTCCAGCCAACCCAAATCGATTCCCAATCCGTCCGCGTAGTGCTTCCGCAGAACCTCTTCAGTCCATTCAGGTGGGTCCGCCATGCGCGTAGGAATCCGTAACCGCTCTTTGTCTAATCCCCGGCACGGTCAAAGGGAACTCGCCGCTCGCCGTCTCGTGAGCGACTGCTTGGTCGTTGTCAATTTCAAGACCTATCAGACCGCCCATGGCGCGTCTGCCGAGGAACTCGCGCTCGCCATGTCAGGAATCGACACCGATGCTAGGATGATTGCCGCTGTATCCGCTCTGGATTTGGCTGCAGTTGTCGCTGCAGCCCCCGACCTAGAGGTCTGGTGCCAGCATCTTGACCCAGTCGGCTTTGGCTCCAACACTGGATGGTTGCATCCGGAGACGGCTATCGAGAGAGGGGCCACTGGGACCCTGATCAACCACGCCGAGCACAAGGTCAGTATCGAGCATGTGGCAATGCTCCTCGACCAAGTTCCCGAGGGCTTCGAGGTGTGTGCGTGTGCTGCAGACATCGACGAGGCGATGGCCATGGCAGCCTTGGTGCCGAACTACGTGGCAGTTGAACCGCCTGAACTCATTGGCGGAGATACCTCGGTGACCAACGCCGACCCAGATATCGTCAGTGGCACCGCTGCAGCGGTTCGTGAGGTCAGTGAAGAGGTCGAAATACTCTGTGGGGCTGGCGTCAAGACCGGGGCTGATGTGGCCAAGGCAATCGAACTCGGAACCACCGGAGTCCTGCTAGCAAGCGGCGTCACCAAGGCAGATGATCCCGCAGCAGCCCTAAGCGGACTGATATCGGAACTCTGAGGTTTCCCTGAACTTCACAATAGAGTAGGTTCCTACAGCAACCCCACAAGCTCCTGCAATCACATTCCAATCGGCTAGAGCGTTGAGCGCGAGGACTACACAGTAGAACCCGGAGATGAGGAGCAGCAAGATGAGATGGATGACCGGCCCTCCTCTGAGGCGAGGGTCGATGAAGTCGTACATGTAGATCCCACCGCCGAACACTGCGTACACGTTGGCGAAGCCGATGTATGCTATCCCGTAAAGCAGAGGGAAAGCCACCATTCCGAACGTGATGTCGAAGCCCCCTAGGACAAGCTCCACTCCTAGGATTATCACGTTCCCGTTGTGCATCAGTACCTCGTGCCACTCGAAGTACTTGCTGACGTCATATCCCTTGGAGGCGTTATTGGGAATCAGATAGAAAGTCACGACTACTGTTACTAGTAGCGCCGTGCCGCACGCGGTGGCGAATGCTATCGAAGCTGATGCGAGAGCCCAACTTGGAACCTCTCCTCCGAGGACGTGTACCCACGAGGACGCGGATGCTAGGGTAAAGTAAAGGCCGAATGCGACAAAACTCCAGACCGTGAACGGAGTCAGCCTGTGGACGCCCAGAAGAACGACCTCACCCCTCTGTTTGCTATCGTAGAATGTCGGTAGCGCCACACTGCCTTCTTCATCTATACAGATACTGATTAGCGTGAATAGAGCCAACACGGCGGCAGCCGTTCTGAACAGCGTTAGCAGGATGTCAGGCAGGTATTGTGATCCGACGATATGGCTCTGGGCCTGCGAGACTTCCGCGATACCGCTCGTCGTGACATAGTAGAGCAGCGTAAGCAACATGACGATGGTCAGGGCAGCGGTCTCGAGGTGCCGGCTCCGCTCACCGTACTCGCGTAGCCAGCGCATACCAGTGCAAAATGCACACCAACCTTGAACTCTGCCCCGGATAGGGCAATTCTACTCACTGCTTGGCGCGCTTGCGTGAGGCCTTTCGACGTCGCAACTTCTTCTTGCGCCACTTCCAGCGCTGCTTCCCCTGCTTCTTCCATGCACGGGAGCCTCTCTTCATGCGCGTCGCCGACCTGCTCTCCCTATTTGAGCGATTCGCGGCGTTAGTAGAGGGATGGTGGGCGATACAGGATTCGAACCCGTGTCACCGGCTTAGAAGGCCGGGATGATATCCAGACTACACTAATCGCCCAGTTATCTCCGAAGGACTCCCGCTCAAGAACCCTGCACCTCATCAGAGCCCTCTTCAAGTAACTCTCCGACCGCTTCCTCCACCGCCTCCTGCATCTCATCAGCGTCGGAACCGGCACTCATGTTGAGGGAACCATCGTCCCTGATGTCGTCCCTGATGTTGACTACACTCCTACCTGTCTTCTTCGAGATCTCCTTCTGCATCTTCTTACGCCTCCAGCGCTTGGTACGGATCCTACTCAACGTGCTGACGATTCGTAGTAAGGTCTCAAGGATTGCCAGCAGCACGAGACTGCTGAAGAACGACTTGGCTAGTTCGGGTAGACTCTCTAGAAGTTCTCGGAACTCGTTCCACTGGACCGAGGTTGAACTGACGAGATAGACACCGAGGACAGCGAAGGGAAGCATCTTTGCAACGTCCCTCGAGAGGTCCTCTGTCCAGTACGCGAGAATCCGCACAGCACCGACCACTGAGGTAGCGATGAGGGCGTTGCGAGCGTGGTCGGTACTATCCGAGAGCAGAGTCAGGATGACCGCCAGTACCAGCGTCCAGAAAGCTATCAAAATCGGGACGACGACGACGTATTGAATAACGAACAACACGCTCCTCAGATACTTCTTGACTTTGCCACCGAAGTCATCAGCATACTTGCTCAAATCTAGAGTTAACAGGTCCTTCTTGGCGAGAATCCGGTAGAACATGAAGACAAAGCCGGAGTACACAGCGATTGCGATGATGGCCATCAGAGTAGGGTAGGTCTCGCGACCGAAGTCGACGAGCAACTCAAGCACCTCATCTTGGGTGGTCGGAATATCCACGTAGCCCACACTCCACTCCGACTCAAGGTAGTTGCCCTATTTGGTGCTGAATGGGCGCGCGCACTTGGGGCACCTTGTAGGGGCGCTGACTCTGACTCTCTCCCATGTGTGTCCGCAGTTACCGCATATCCACTGCCTCTCAGGAAGACTATCGAGTACCTCCTGACGCAACCTTCTGAGGACGGGAGACTCAGCCAGGCTAGGTGCAGGTGCGATACGCTTGACGAGATTGGCGTGGTTGCCACCGTGCTCGACCATCCCCGCTGCATGCAGCAGCTCGTGTACGAGAGTGTGGCGGAACAGCAACTCGTCTCCAGCAAGAACAGGGTTGAGGCCGATAGTGACAGCACCCGGCGCGACCCTCAGCCGACGTCGTCTGAACAACTCGTTGGGGTCAAATTCGAATCTGGTCATACCAAGACGACCCTCCTCTTCTGGGAGCCACTCGATAGTCAGGTGCTTGCCAAGGTGACGCAGGAACGGCGCATCATCCTCTCCGAGTAACTCTTTCAGTTCGTCGAGAAGTCCCTCGGGCAGCTCAGGATCGCTTGCTGCTCCCGCCCCTCTTCCGTCCTCGACCACGCCACAGCGTGCCCCATTCTCCTTAAATGGCCGTCGTCGGTGGCCCGGCCACTGGGCGTGTGGCGCAGCCTGGAAGCGCGCTTCCTTGGCATGGAAGAGGCCCCGAGTTCAAATCTCGGCACGTCCACCATTCTTGCAATTCCTGCGAGGAGTATGCCAAGCAGCAGCTTGATTCTTAGATATCAAAATATGAAACCATTGAAACTAGTCTAAATGGTGTTTAGAGGCGCATATTACATTGATACTAAATAGTCTATACTAACACGCACGACGTATGAAGTCTAAGCTGAAAGCAACACTTCTTTGCACGCTAATGATTGCGTCTTCCCTTGCCGGGTGTCTCGGCGGGGATGACGATGACGGAGACGACGCTGTACTGGGATGCACCTACATGGATGCCACCAACTACAATGCCGATGCCACCGAAGACGACGGAACATGTGAGTATGCGCCAGGTGAGGAGCCAGTTATGGGCTGCACCAACATGGCAGCTACGAACTACGATTCCGCCGCCACTCGTGACGACGGCTCGTGTTCTTACGCTGAAACCGTGATGGGCTGTATGGACCCAGCTGCTAACAACCACGACGCAGCGGCCGAAGATGATGACGGCTCTTGTGACTATGGTATGGCACAGGCAGACATTATGGCAGCCTATTCGGCTGGCGAAATGGAGTTCTCTGCGGCTCTCTACGAGTTAGAGAAGTCCAGGAAGTGCCGTGAGCAGGGTTCTAACAACCCATGCGAGATAGTTGAGATGTCGATTGGCGACGCCTCAACCATCGACCCCCACGATGCTTACGACTCGGCATCCGGTGACGTCATTGAGCAGGTCTACGACACGCTCTACCGCTACGCGGGAGACGGAAGTGGAAACGCCATCATCGAACCCCGTCTCGCCACTGGCTACTCAGTCAGTGAAGACGGTCTGACCTACACGTTCGATCTACGAGATGACGTGTACTTCAGCAACGGTGACTTGATGGAAGCATCTGACGTTGTGTACTCATGGTGCCGCGTACTTGGCTACGGCTCGCCCGACAGCCACGTAGGCTGGATCCTAGAGCAGAGCTTTGACTGTAACGACGGCGATGGCAACCACGATGACAACGGCGGCGCAAGTTTCACTGTCAACAGTGCGACCTCTTTCTCGGTCACACTGTTCGCACAGTCCTCGGCATTCATCTCGACGATTGCCTACACGGTCGGTGCTGTGATCAACGCTGAGCTGTGCGAGGCTAACCGCGTCGATTCCGGTGGAGAGAACGACGACTACTGCCACGAGTGGATGGACGAGGCTCCCTTCGGAGCTGGAACCAACGCTTACCTGGTACAGTCTTGGGTCCGTGAGGACCGACTCGTCCTCGTGCCGAACTGGATGTACTGGGAGGCTGGTGATTACAACATCAACCGCCACACAGTTTCCATAGTTACTGAGGCCACGACGAGGCTGCTTGCCTTCACCGACGGTGAGGTCGATTTCGGCAGCATCAACATCGAGGATTTGGTTAACTTCTGCGACAACCTAGAGGACAAGCCTAACGTACAGTCCAAGGACGGATACATCTGCAGCTACAGGGAGACTTTCACTACGACCCTGTCGGCCTTCAACCTACACCCGAAGGCCCTTGATGCAGGAGAGGACAACACCAACACTGGTGCTAACTCGTCCCTCATCCTCAACCACGACTGTGACGGCGACGGCACCAACGACTGCAGCGTCATGGAAGTAGGAGCGGTCCGAGCGGCTATATCCTACGCGTTCGACTACGAGACCCACCGAAGGGACACGTACGACAACTCTCTGGCACCTCAGTACGGGCCGATCCCGACTGGCTTCCTGTATGCGGATACCCAGTATGAGACCTTCACCTACGACCTAGCCGGCGCTGAGCAGCTCCTAGAGGACGCTGGCTTCATCCGCCAGTACGACTGCACCTCGCTGACACGCAGCGAAGCACCAGTCGTTGTTGCTGAGGCAGACAGAGACGGCACCGAGTGCCGCCTACCGAACGTCCTAGGTGTAATGGCGAACGAGGGTAACGACTACCGAATCGCTATGGCTGGCCAACTCGCTGAGGCCCTAGGGACCATCGGAGTCGCCACCGCCGGCGATGCCAAGCCTTGGGCAGAGTATCTGACCATGTACTACACTAGGACCTGGGACATCAGGTTCAGTGGATGGGCTCCTGACTACCTCGACCCTGACAACTACTGGTCGCCATTCTCTGGCGGCGACTCCATCGGCGGCGACGCCTATGGTACAGGGTACGAGAACGCGGACGTCAACGCCGCTCTTTTGATCGGCAGGACATCGCAGGACGATGATACGCGCAGGCAGGCCTACGAGGATGCCTTCGCAGCCTGGATCCTAGATCCTAACATGATTATCATTGGGCAGTACAACGGCGTAGGTGTCAAGCACGACGACATCTGCAGCCCGCCGTATGCAGCCATTGGGTCCGCCCACTGGTTTGACTACGACAAGCTACCAATGGTCAACGGCGCTCTAGTCGGCTCTTGCTGATTAACACCGTGAAGACGTAAGGCCGGCGACAGCCACCCTCGGGTGGCTGTCGTCGCGCCGTCAATCAATCAATCCTCTACCTTGCCTGCGATGTTCGTAAGTAAGCGCCGTCAATCAATCATCTGCCTGCCTACGGCAGGCAGAAGGTAACTGTCATAGAGCCGTCTCGATTAGCACCGTTAGGGGAGTTCACTGTGAAGTTACACGAGTTCGTAGTTCGTAGGCTTCTTCTTCTAATTCCCGTGATGGTGGGAGTCACAGTACTGACATTCGCCATTTCTCACCTAATCCCTGCAGATGCAGCCGCTGCACAGTGCGGTGACAAGTGCGGTATCGTCGCTGACACCTACTACGAGAATGGGTCGTCGGGCGAGCCTTACACGTCGACAGGTGAACTTTACACTCTAGATGAGGACATATCTCTCGGAGCGACCAATATCACTCTGTCCGACGCGTCCAAATTCGTTTCCGAGGGAGGGATTGGATTGATTGGAAACGATTCCTTCACTTGGTCGGGAAAGAATGGGAAAACACTCACAGGTGTCAATGGCATCGATAGCGATGCTTCCGAAGGGACAGAAGTGAGCTACTTCGTTCGGATTACCGCCTATGAGGCCAACAGAGAAAGGCTGGGGATGAACGAAGACCTCGATGTACAGTTTAGGATCTACGTGACCCATCTCTTGCAAGGTGACTGGGGAGACTCGAGCACCTATCATCGACCTGTAGTAGATGTGGTGAAAGATGCAGCCCCGATTACCTTAGAGATGTCTTTCTTTGCTTTATTCATAGCCTATCCCTTGGGAATAACCCTCGGAATTATTGCAGCCGTGAGGCAGGATAGAATGTTCGATCACGTCTCGCGATTCTTTGCTATAGCGTTCGTCAGTCTGCCGATATTCTGGTTCGCGATGGTTCTGCAACTCTTTTTTGCTACTGGAACAGAAATGGGCAGTTCAGGTATCTGCGACCCTCTGTTCGGAACCGACGGAGGATGCTTCCCAATCTACGGGAGGCATGACCCCAGTCTCACGTACCCCGTAGATGGATTCGTCCCTTTCTATCCAGCAGGAGGGACTGGCTTCCACCTAGTCGATAGTTGGTTCGTGACAGACGGGAAGCTGGCCACACTACCGGATGAGTTTGGTTCTAACTGGCTACTCTTCAAGGACACTCTGATGCACCTAGCACTACCTTGCGCTTGCCTCGGAATCGCCTCCTCCGGTTCCCTGCTGAGGTACATGCGCGCCAGCCTCCTCGAGGTCCTACACGAGGACTACGTGAGGACCGCTCGTGCTAAGGGGCTCTCTGAATTCAGGGTGGTCGTAGTCCATGCATGCAGAAACGCTCTGGTCCCTATAGTCACCATCCTCGGATTCTCAATCGGCGGAGCGATAGGTGGAGCTGTATTGACTGAGACAATTTTCGCCTTCAATGGCATGGGCAGGGTGGCGGTCAAGTCAATCCAGTACCTCGATTTCCCAGTCATAATGGGTGTGACGCTAATTACTGCAGCCATCTTCCTACTGTCCAACCTAATTGTGGACATAATGTATGCAATCATAGATCCAAGGGTGAGGCTCGAATGAAGGACTGGAGTGAAGGCAAAGAGGACCGCAAGGAAAGCCTACGGAGGCTTGTCGAGGCTCTGTCTCAATCCAAGAATGATTTTCGACGGAGCTGGAAGATATACACTCGGTCTCTGCTCGCAGTACTAGGTCTCTTGATGGTCATCTCGGTCGTCACAGTTGCGATTTTCGCCGACGAGATAGCAGTCGAGCACCCCTACCGGAACCTACAGGACACAGAGGATCTCTGGTCCATCGACTACGAGCCCCAGAGAAAAGATCCCTTCTCTGAGGAGTGCGACTGGCACGAACAATCGATTACTGTGGATACCAGATCCCCCCTCTTCTCGGAGACCGTAGTCGCCGAATCCGACAACAAGGTAGGGGATGACAACAAGTACTACCGCGACACCCTCTCTGTAACCGAACTCATCCTCTTGGAGGATGACCTAGGCTACGACCTCAACACCTCATTGATTAGCATAGATCCTAGCAACTCCTCTATTCTCATCCTGTCCGAGGAGCTCTACAACAACTCGTCAATGACAGGTAAGGTCTGGCTCACCTATGAGTTCGATAACGAGGCAATGCATGTCTCGTGGAATATTCTCGGTTTCGATATTGTGCCAGAAGGCTACCAACGTTGCATCTTCGGAACCAACCAGCAGGGACAGGACCTGTTCAGTAAGGTCCTATATGGCTCCCGAGTATCTCTGAAGATTGGAATCACCGTCGCCATGCTCACAGTGACCATAGGAACAATCGTCGGTAGTGTGAGCGGCTACTATGGTGGCAGGGTAGACGAGATAATCATGAGGATATGTGACGTCTTCTTCGCAATTCCTGGGCTAATCCTCGCTATGGCCTTCGTCACGGCGATGTCTGCTGTGACTAGTCTCACTATGCCAATCTGGTTAGGAATTCTGATTCCGATAATATTCCTAGCTATGGTATTCAGGTCATATCTAGGATCAACCATCGCAGGAGACCAACTCAGCGACCAAGTAATGGGGTTATTGATGCGAAACCGGAACGTAGGTCTCGGATTGTTCTTGTTATTCTTCTTTGTTGGCTTGTTCCCTGGTGCCTCGTGGTCGGATCTCTTTGGAATCTCAGACAGTCAGGGTTGGAGAATTGGTGCCGCCACAGGTGTAATCCTCATCCTCGGAATGTTAGTTCTAGCAGACAAGCGCTTCATCGAGAATGCGAGTTTCGACGGAGTAGGGAAGCGTTTGAGCAACTCACTTGATTGGACAAACCCTTGGAGGTACCTCACATTCAGGACCGTGGCGATATTCATTGCTGCAGTAGTCATCTATCGCTTCTCAGGTAACACTGGGGAGGAGATAGTCGTAATCAAGGACTTCGATCGACTCTGGAAGATTCAGGCCGCCCTGATTTTCACCGGATGGCCAGGCTATGCCAGGCTGATTAGAGGACAGGTTCTGTATGTCAAGGAGATGACATTCGTCGAGGCAGCTAAGAGTGTGGGCGCCCCTCCGGGGAGAATAATGTTCAGGCACATCCTTCCCAATGCATGGGCCCCCCTCCTCGTCGCCTTCACTCTCGACATCGGTGGAACCATTCTGTCAGCATCAGGACTGTCGTTCATCGGACTTGGGGCTGCCCCGGGCACAGCAGAGTGGGGTATCCTCGTATCTGAGAGCAGACAGTTCTTCACCCACTCTCCTCACCTGATGCTCTACCCAGGGCTCGCTATCGCAGTCACCACTCTCGGTTTCAATCTGCTTGGTGACGGGATTAGGGACGTAGTAGATCCCAAGAATAGGAGGTGAGAAAGTGTCGGAAAACTTACTCGAGATTGAAGGCCTCAGAGTACACTTCGACACTCTGGACGGACCAATTGAGGCACTCCACTCAGTAGATTTGAAGGTCGGGCAAGGTGAGATAATGGGGTTGGTTGGCGAGTCGGGTTGCGGGAAGTCAGTCACCTCACTGGTGACGATAGGTCTCGCTACCTGCGATATCGATGAGGGCAGTGTGAAGTACGAAGGCAAGGAACTGCTGTTTAGGGATTCAGAGTCCAACAAGAAGATACATGACATTTCAGGACGGATAACCGTAGTCTCAGTCTTGGCATCGATAGCATCATTCTTCTGGACGATTCTGATAAACCCCATTCAGGGTGCTTCCTTCCTTCTCATATTCTTGTTGGCAGCAATATCCTCATGGCTTGTAGGGTTTGCAGTCAGGGGAGAATACCGCAACCATCAGAAATTCATGCGATGGGTGCGCGGCAACGAAATCAGCATGATATTCCAGGAGCCAATGACGGCCCTCAACCCGCTTTACACCGTGGAAAAGCAGATTTCCGAGGTGATGCGCGTGCACGACAGACTCGTCGAGGCCGAGACTCCACGTTATGCCAGAGTCGGCCAAGCATTTGTCAGACCTGTCACCCTCATTCGCGACGCCTTTTCCTCACGCCCACAAGCGTCAATTGCCATCTCCTCTGTTCTTTCCCTTGTCCTCATTGCACACAGGTTGGGTTTCGCTGATTCCGCAGCAAACGCAGTCATCGCTCCATTTGCATTTATCTGGTCCTCAATCGCTGCCATCATCATTGGTCTTCTTGTGTTACGTGCGGAGCACCATTGGTTAGGATTGGGATTCTCACCGTTAAACTCGATGAACGATGCCCTGTTCGTGCGCGCTCCCCCTCAAATCCCCCTAGTTACCGCTGTAGCTTTGGTTCTCTTCCTGATGCTCTGGATGCCGCTCTCTGCACTATTAGGGATGGCTGTAATCAGCATACTTCTGGCCCTGCCAGCGATTATATTCCTAGACTACCTAAAACTCGACCCTGCGCACACCCGACAGGTCATCGGTATCCTAGAGGATGTTAGGATTCCAAATCCCAGTGCTGTTGTGAAGATGTACCCACACGAGCTCTCCGGAGGGATGCGACAGAGGGTAATGATAGCCATGATGATGTCTTGTGAGCCAAAATTACTCATTGCCGACGAGCCGACAACTGCCCTCGACGTTACCATCCAGGCCCAGATTCTCAAGCTCATGCGGGATCTGAGAGACGAGAAAGGAACAGCGATACTGCTAATCACCCATGACCTAGGTGTGATTGCTGAGATGTGTGACGCGGTCACCGTGATGTATGCTGGGTCGGTAGTTGAGACAGGTACCATAGAGGATGTTCTTTCCAGGCCTCGGATGCCCTACTCAATCGGCCTGCTTCACAGCATCCCCACAATTGATGAAGATTCTGAGCGTAGAGACGTACTCCCAATAATCCCGGGACAAGTCCCAGATCCCAACCTACACTTCGATGGATGCAGGTTCCACCCTCGTTGCCCATTCGCTGATGCAAAATGTATCTCGACCCCGCCACCGATGAATGAAATCGAACCCGGTCACTTCGCAGCCTGCCACCACACCGATTCAATTGGTGAGAATGTCGCAGAAGTGCAGGCCGCATTCGACGTTTTCGCTGCCGAATACGAATTGGAAGGAGTTGTCTAAGATGCCAGATGACAGCAATAACGAAGAAATCCTCATAGAGATTGATGGGATGAAGAAGTGGTTCCCAATCAAGAGCGGGATGTTGACTAAAGTGAAGAACTATGTCCGTGCAGTTGACGGGATCGACCTGCAAATAAGGCGAGGAGAGACTCTTGGAATCGTCGGCGAGTCGGGTTGCGGAAAGACCACTCTGGGACGAGTCATGCTAGGACTAATCCCGATAACCGAGGGGACTGTCCGATATGACGGTGAGGACATCCGAAATATGACAAACAGGGAACTTAGAAGGCGACTCCAGATTGTTTTCCAAGACCCAGGAGGGTCGATGAATCCGAGGATGTCGGTGCGTGCGATTGTAGGCGAGCCACTCCAGGTGAATGGAATGGCAGAGGGTGCCGAGTTGACTCATAAGGTAGCCGAATTGCTTGACTCAGTGGGCCTAAAGCGCGAGCACATGAACAGATACCCCCACGAGTTCTCTGGAGGGCAGAAACAGAGGATTGCTCTGGCGAGGGCCCTCTCTTTGGACCCCGAGTTCATCCTCCTAGATGAGCCAACTAGCGCTCTGGATGTGTCTGTTCAGGCACAAGTTCTGAACTTGCTTGAGGAGATTCAGGAGAAGCACGGCCTCACCTTCGTCTTCATCACACACGCTCTCAACGTCGTCAACCATATTTGCGACAGAGTCGCTGTGATGTACTTGGGGAAGATAGTAGAGATTGCCAATACTGAAGACCTGTTCAGTAAGCCTGCTCATCCTTACACGCATGCTCTGATGTCGGCAATCCCAGAGCCCTCTCTCGAGAAGGCATCTAGGGAGAGGATAGTCCTGAGTGGTGATGTGCCCAGTCCTGCGAACCCGCCCTCGGGATGCAGGTTCCACACCCGCTGCCCTATAGCCGAGGAAGGCCGGTGCGATGTCGAAGAGCCGAAACTAGAGATTTTCGGCCTTGATGGTCACGGGGTGGCATGTCATTTCCCACTAGGTCCTGGGATGAAACTCCCTGTGCTAGATGATGCCCATATTCGCCCTGAGGATGACGACGAGACGACTACGATTGTGCTCTGAGGGAAGAGAATGGCTGAGAATGAAGTTGACTCAAAGGGGTCCGATAACGCTCCTCCGATGTTTGACAAGAAGGATGAGACAGAGGCCGCCTTCTGGAGGTTGAAGAAGGCCTCAGACAAGAGCAGAGAGGAACGAGTCAAGCGGGTTCTGGCTCAGGAGAGCGAGGGGCTTCTGACTACGCTTGGCAGAGTGACGTACATTTCTGCGTGCATAGTGTTCGATGGCGTGTTTCTGATGGGAATTCCAATCAGCATGGATAGGACCCTAGCCGCTTGGTCCCTCTATGCTGTCCTGCTAGTGGCCGTAATCAAGTTGCAGTACGATCTCTACGGGAAGTGGTTCGATGTCGACATCAGTGAGATGGACTTTGATCAGAAGTGATTGGAAAGCGCTCTGAGTCAACTCGCTCGAAGCTCCTGAACGAGGGGACGATTAGCCCAGCAGTTGTTGTCAGAACCATGAACGCCACAGCAATCGAGTAGGTGGTCAAGACGTTAGTTGCTTCAATCATCGTGCCTCCAAGAATAGGGGCGAGTGGGATGAATATCAGAGAGCCTATGGCATCGAGGGAGTTCACCCTGCCCCTGAGGTGCTGGTCGACGCTGTCGGACATCGTAGTTCTCCAGATTACTCCCAAGGTCCCGCCCAGCACGCCTTCAAGAAAAACGAATACCAGTATCGCCCAGAATGGAATCGGCATTGCCCACATCAGCATGCACCATGCTATTCCGCCGATGAAAATGTAGAACACCTTGCCCCTAATCTCCTTCGGTATGGGCCGGATTCCACCGAGTATGGATCCGGCCATGGCCCCCAATGCGCCCACTGCGCCGAACAGCCCGTATTCATTAGCCCCGAGGCCCTTGTTTTCGACGATGAATGGAACACCTATTTCGATGGCCGAGTCTCCTATGTGCCATATCATGAACATCAGTATCCCCGCGAATAACCACGGCTGAGTCTTAACGAAGGCCCATGCCTCGGTCACCTCCTCTCGAAGGTCTCCAGCTTCCTCGTCTCGAACTACTGGGATTTCTGATATTGTCCACAAAATCACTCCGCTGAAGATGAACGTGACGACATCTATCAGAAGGCAGGCCTCTATCCCCCAGAGTCCCACAGTGAAGCCTCCGATTAGAGGCCCTAGCATCCACGCGGCAGTCATTGCAACTCCTCTCAAGGCGTTGGCCTGAGGGAGCAACTCCTCCTCAACGAGGTCGGGCACCAAGGCTCCTATTGCCGGTATAGAGAATGCCGTGGCGCCACCTGTGAGGAATGTAATCACGAACAACGTCTTGATTTCGTCGAATCCGGCCAGAAGCGCAATTATACCTAGGGTTACGAGTACTCCTTGTGACAGGTCCGCAATTAGGGCGACAGTTCTGCGGGGCATCCTGTCGACCACCATCCCGCCATAGAGTAGGAGGGGCAGGTGACCCAGGAAGTAGGAAGTCCAGATGAGCCCGAATGCCTTAGGCCCACCAATCTGAGCAACTGTCCAACTCATCCCGATGATGAAGATCGAACTACCCATCATATTGACACCGTTACCGATGAGTAAACGGCGGAACTCGGGGATACTCCAAGCATCTTTCATACTCATGAATCAATGGCGAGATTCAGGCCATTTCAACGTGCCTCAGGATGACTGGCAGATGGTGCAGATGAACGCTTGGACAAAGATGGACGAGACTACAAATCATAGATATTATAAATCATCAATATATTGTAATATTTTGTTCATACGTTCAATAATTAAGTATTATTGTGAATATAAGCACAGGATTACATCAAAGGGATATACAAACGACCGAATGATTATAGCACTCTCTCGCACACCTGCGCGTATTCGGGGGGGGCACTATGCTAGAATCATCGACGCATGTTGGTCTGCAAGATACCGATGGCCCGCTGTCAATAGATCGATTCGGTGCCGAATCGGCCCGGATAGGGAGGGAGATTGCCGATGGGTATCACCGCTATCACATCGAAACAGAAGAGGTCGATGATGCCGACCCACTGCCACACAGGTTCCTCGTAAAGGTCGGTAAGGTCGGCCTAGCGAAACTAATCGCCACGGAGGCGCTGAAGTACTTCGGACAGTTCGACGTTATCCTCGCTA
>Ga0315318_10000030_pt1 | contig 52691 bp, 42 predicted proteins | sample M1200m3416metaG_FD_203703 | JGI IMG/M metagenome (GOLD analysis project Ga0315318, IMG submission 203703) | Ammonia-oxidizing marine archaeal communities from Monterey Bay, California, United States - M1 200m 3416 | ecosystem: Environmental > Aquatic > Marine > Coastal | place: USA: California... | reverse complement strand
AGTTGCCGCAGTAGACGCACGCCGAGTCGGGCAGCGTCACGTCATGCTCGGTCGAGATGTGGGCGTCGAATCCCCGGCCGGCCGTGGCGATGGCGAAGGTGTGCTGGGCATCGTCGCCGCACGCCTCTACGCACTTGTAACAGAGGATGCACCGCTCGTAGTCCCGCACGTATAGGTCGTCCTGGATCTTGATGGGCTGGGCCACCGTGGCGATCTCGGACCGGTCACCCATGCGTTCCGGCCGAGCGCCGTAGTGCGCCATCCACGCGTGCACCTCGGGATCGGCCCGGTCCATCTCGACCGACGAGGCCAAAAGCTCGTAGACCATGCGGCGACTGGTGCGGACCCGCTCGGAGTCGGTGGATACGGCCATGCCCTCCTCGACGGGTCTTGAACACGACGGCACCAGCACTCTCGAGCCCTCGACCTCCACCACGCAGACCCGGCACACGTTCACCGGCGTCAGGTTCTCGGCCCAGCACAACGTGGGGGTGTCAATGCCCTCGCGCCTACAGGCGTCAAGGATCGTGGAGCCTTCGGGCACCCGCACCGTGTCACCGTCGAGGGTGAACTCGACCATCGTCGACACCATCACCGGAACCTCGTTCACCGGATGCTCCCCTCATCGAGTCCTGATTCGTCGCCACCTGAACCGCCCGCCCCCGCGCCGGTACCTACACCGGACAGCAGGCCCAGATCGATGGCGCTGCGAACCGCCCCGGACGCTGTCTGTCCGAGACCACAGATCGAGGCGTCCTTCATCACGGCCGCCAGGTCGTCCAACAGATCGCGCTCGTCGTCGATAGTGGATCCACGACCGAGGCGCACCAGCACCTCCTCTTGGCGAACCGTCCCCACCCGGCACGGCACGCACTGGCCACAGGACTCGTCGCGGAAGAACTCGGCGATGCGTCGCACGGTGTCGACCATGTCGTCGTTCTCGTCGAACACCATGATCACGCCGGATCCCAACGAAGCGCCGGCCGCTCGGGTGTCTTCGAGCGTCAGGGGCATGTCGAGCGATTCAGGGCCGACGAAGCTGCCCGCCGCTCCCCCCAGCATGACGGTCCGCAACACGCGGCCGTCGGGCAGCCCGCCGGCCAGATTGATCAGGTCGCGCAGCGTGGCGCCGAACTCCACCTCGTAGGTGCCAGGCCGGACCACCCGCCCGCTGAGGCAGAACAACTTGGTGCCCGGGGAGCGCTCGGTGCCGTCGGCTGCGTAGGCCTCGCCGCCCATGAGCACCACGGGCAACACGTTGACGAGCGTCTCCACGTTGTTGATGGCCGTTGGCTCGCCGAACAACCCGTGGGTCGTCGGAAATGGCGGCTTGTTGCGGGGCTCACCCCGGAACCCCTCGATGGAGTTGAACAGGGCCGTCTCCTCGCCACAGATGTAGGCACCGGCCCCGTTCCGGAGGTGCAGGTCAAAACGGGTGCCCGAGCCGGCCACGTCGGCACCCAGCAAACCAGCCGCGTAGGCCTCGGCGATGGCGTGGGTAAGGCGTTCGGTGGCCACCGGGTACTCGCCGCGTATGTACAACCAGCCCTGCTCTGCTCCAATGGCCAGGCCAGCCACCGTCATGGCCTCGACCAGGGAAAAAGGGTCACCCTCCATGACCACGCGGTCCTTGAAGGTTCCCGGCTCGGACTCATCTGCGTTGCACACCAGATGACGGGGGCGACCCTCCTGATCGGCCACGCCACGCCACTTCACTCCGGTGGGGAACGCCGCGCCGCCGCGCCCCGAGAGACCCGATGCCGCGATCTCGGCAATGACCTGGTCACCACCCATGGACAGCGACGCCTCCAACGCCTGGTAGCCACCATGGGCCCGGTAGTCCTCGAGGCTGGTCGGGTCGACCACCCCGACCCGAGCCAGAAGCCGTAGACCTGGATCTCCGGCCTGGGCAAGCTCGACGGACGGCGTCGAGGTGGCGTCCGCGATGGCCACCGACACCTCGGCGGGAGACACGGGGCCGCACCCGGCACCGTCGTCGACGGCGACCACCGTCAGATCGGGTGTACCGGTGCGTTGCACCATGATCGCCGGACCCCGTTCGCACTGGCCGAGGCAGGGACTGGCCTTCACGTGATGGCCCTCGGCCCGCAGATCATCGATCAGGTCGACGGCACCGAAGAGGCGACAGGCCACGTCGTCACAGACGTGCACGGTGTCCGTGGCGCTCGGCGGCTCGTGGGTGAACAGGTGGTAGAAGGTGGCCACCCCGTAAGCCTCAGCCGGAGGTACCTCCAGCTCGGCACACGCATGGTCCAGCCCACCGGGGCTGATCCATCCCGCGGCGCGCTGCAGGGCGTGCAACGCTGGTAGGAGCAGGTGGCGACGTTCACGGGTGCGGGTCCGCCCAGCATGCACCAGGCGTTCGGATTCGCGGATGGTGACTGCGCCGTATCCCGAGATGGCCTCAGCAACCGCGGCGCGCTCAGTCTCGGTCGGCTCCTCGGTCGCCCCGAAGTACAGGTCAGGCATTGTTTCCTACCAAAGGACCATCCACGAGCTTGTCGACCCGGACGGCGGCCGCCTTGAACTCGGCGGTCCCGGACTTCGGATCCACGGCATCGCTGGTGATCTGGTTGATGTCGGTGGTCTCCGGGAAGTGGAAGGTGGTGTGGCAGAGGCCCACCGCCAGATGCTCCTCCACCTCAATGGTCATGGTGATCGATCCCCGGCGGGACGACACGGTGACCCGCTCGCCATCGGCCACCCCGAGGAGGTGGGCGTCGGTCGTCGAGATGGACAGCGCCTCACCGGTTCGGATGGGCGACGGGAAGTGCTGGGTCTGGACCCCGGTGTTGTACGAGTCCAGCGCCCGCACCGTGGTGAGCCGTAGGGGGAACTCTTCGGTCAGCACGTCCAATGGCGGTCGGTCTTCGACACACGAGAACGGAGCCAACCGACCCTGCACCGGTCGCTCCCAGAGGCGGCCGTGCAGGAACGAACTGCCCGGATGGTCGTCGGTGGGACATGGCCACTGGATGCCACCCTCGGCCTCCAGGCGATCCCACGACATACCGCCGTGCATGGGTGACACCGTGCGGAGTTCCTCCCAGAGATCCTCCGGCGCGGGTTGACCCCACTGGTCGTCGCCCATGGCGGCCGCCAGGTCGTTGATGATGCCGACCTCCTGGCGGGCCTGGCCGGGTGGCGGCACGGCGGCCCGCATCCGCTGGACCCGTCGCTCACTGTTGGTGGCCGTGCCGTCGGACTCAGCCCAGCCCAGAGCGGCCGGGAACACCACGTCGGCCATCTCAGCGGTTCGGGTCATGAAGACGTCCTGGACGACCAGCATGTCAAGTCGCTCCAACATGGCCCGCGCGTGGATGGCATCGGCCTCGGAATCAACAGGATTCTCACCGATGCAGTAGACGGCCTTGAGTTCGTCACGACCCATGGCCTCGAACATCTGGGTGAGGTTCCAGCCGTTGGTCGACGGAATGGTGCAGTCCCACGCCTCCTCGAACTTTCCCCGGACGTCGTCGTCCTCGACATCCTGGAACCCGGTGAGCTTGTTGGGCAGCGCACCCATGTCACCGCCACCCTGCACGTTGTTCTGCCCGCGCAGGGGTACGAGCCCCGATCCCCAACGCCCGACGTGACCGGTGAGAAGCGACAGATTGCAGAGGGACTGCACGTTGTCGACGCCGGTGTGGTGCTCGGTGATCCCCAGCGTCCAGCAGATCTGGGCCTTGTCGGCTGTGGCGTACGCATGAGCCAGGTCGCGGATGGCCTCGGCCGGTACGCCGGTGACCGCCGAGGTGTGCTCCAGGGTCCACGGTTCGACGAAGGCCACGAACTCCTCGTAGCCGGTGGTGGCGTTGGCGATGAATTCGTCGTTGGTGAGGCCCGCAGCGATGATCTCGCGGGCCATGCCGTGGGCCAGGCCGATGTCGGTGCCGACGTTGAGGCCCAGCCAGTGGTCGGCGAACTTGGCAGTGCCGGTGCGGCGCGGGTCGACGGACCACATGCGCGCACCGTTGGCCACGCCACGCAGGGCGTGATGAAAGAAGATCGGGTGTGCGTTACGCGCGTTGGATCCCCACATAATGATGAGGTCCGCTTCCTCGATTTCCACATACGAGGAGGTTCCCCCGCCTGCTCCGAAGACCGTCGCCAGACCGACGACGCTGGGAGCGTGTCAAGTTCGATTACAGCTGTCGATGTTGTTCGAGCCGATGACCCGACGGGCGAACCGCTGAGCGGCGTAGTTCACCTCGTTGGTGGTCTTCGAACAACTGAACATCCCGAAGGCCGTCGGACCGTGGGTGTCGACCGCGGCGCGAAACCCGGTGGCGGCCCGCTGGAGGGCCTCCTCCCAGGTGGCCTCGCGGAGGTCGCCATCGTCGCGGACCATCGGGGTCGTCAGACGCTTGCTCATGTGTGCCTCATTACTGGTCAGTGACCGGACATCGTCGTCCGGTCCGAGCGAACGGGCCAAGGAGGGAACGCCCGACGGGGCCGGAACCTATCGCACTTCCGTTCCCTCCGGAGTTTCCTACCAGTAGATCAGCATCCCTGCCAGTAGGGATCTCTCTGCTCGGTGAAAGCCCTCGGTCCCTCCAGGGCATCCTCGGAGGCCAGCATCCTCTCGTAGGCCTCGAGATGACCCGACCGTAGGTGCCCGAACGCCTCGTTCAACGACCGGTGGCCCGTGGCCCGGTCGATGGCCATCACGGCCTCCACGGCCAACGGGGCGGCTGCGGCGATCCGCCCGGCCAGGTCCCGGGCCGCGGCCGACAACTCGTCGGCCGGCACCACCCGGTTGACGAGGCCCCACCGTTCCGCCTCGGCGGCATCCAGGCGCCTACCGCCGTAGAGCACCTCGTTGGCCACCACCGCCGGCAGTTGACGTGGTAGTCGGATGGCACCCGCGTCGGGGATGATCCCCAGACCGGTCTCGGGCAGGAAGAAGGTCGCGTGCTCGACGGCCACCACGAACTCGGCGGCCATGGCGATCTCGAAACCGCCTCCAACGGCCATGCCGTTCACCGCACAGACCACCGGCTTGTTCCGACCCGGAAGTTCACAGAACCCCCCGAAACCTCCCTCGCCGTAGTCGGCTTCGAACGCCTCACCGTCGGCTGCCGCCGTCAGGTCCCAACCCGCCGAGAAGAACCGTTCACCGGCGCCGGTGAATACGGCCACCCGCAATGACGGATCGTCGCGGAACCCGGCGAACACCCGGCCCAGCTCGCGGCTAGTCGCCGCATCGATGGCGTTGGCCTTCGGACGGTCCAACACCACGTCGAGGATCGGACCATCGACCGTCGTCCGGACCGGGCTCGGCGTCTCTTCACTCATGACTGCTCCTCGGGGACCTCAACCTGCATCAAGACGTCCACCACCGTGGCACCTTCCGCTGTGGCCATCAACGGGTTGACCTCCACCTCGACCAATCCCTCTACGGCGAGAGCCGCTGCCCCGATCCGTTTGATGACGTCGACCACCGCATCCAGATCGACGCCCGGTCGACCGCGATGGCCGTCCAGCAACGGACGGATGGCCAACGCCTGGAGTGCCCCCCGGATGTCGTCATCGGTGGCCGGCAACAACAGGCTTCGGGTGTCGGCCAGCACCTCGACGAGGATGCCGCCGGACCCCACGGTGAGGAGCCACCCCACCGGGTCGGCCCGTCGGACGGTGACCAGCAACTCGACGGGCCAGCCAACTGGCCCGCCACCAGCGGGCCCGCCTACCTGCGCCTCGACCAGCACTCGGCCGGCACCGGTGGCCAACCCGATCTGCCGGGCCGCACCGGTCACCTCGGCCGCGTCCGTCAACCCGACGGCCACGCCGTCGACCTCGGTCTTGTGGTCCACGCCGACCGCCTTGACGACCACCGGCCAGCCCATCCGGTCGGCCGCCGCGGCGGCCTCCTCGACCCCCACCACCTCACCAACCGGGACCGGCACTCCGTACCCGGCCAGCACCACCTTGGCCTCAGCTTCCGGCAGGGTCACCCAGGTACCCCCGACCCGGCCCGACGGCGCTGTCGCTCTCGCCGGCAGGGACGCCGGCGGCGGGCCGTCCACCCTCCTTCCCCACCAGGCGGCGGCCTCCAACCCGACCAGCGCCTCATCGATGCCCCGGACCGGCACGAGACCGACGTCGACCGCTGAGGCCTCCACCGTCAACGGAAGGTTCTCGGCCATCGATGCGGCTACCACGCCGGGGGTCCCGGTCACCATGCACGCGGCACCGAACGCCTCCAGAGTCGGCCACCAACTGGAGGCGTCGAGATCCGACGCCGGATCCTCCGGCGGGAAGTCCAGGACCAGGAGGGCGGCGTCCGGCGACCCGTCCGGTTCACGGGTGACCGCCTCGGTGAACGTGGCCAGCAGGCGTTCCGGGTCACCCCAGATGAACGTGTGGTAGTCGAACGGGTTGGAGACCGAAACGAGGGCTGCTTTCCGGGGGTCACCAAGGGCCGTCCGGATCCGATCTACCCGAGCTCCGTCGAACTCGGGTAGGGAGAGGTCGAGTCCCTCGCAACGATCAGCCACGATGGAAGCCTCGCCACCGGAGCAACTGAGGCTGACGATCCTGTTCCCCGGTAGACCCCCAAGCCGGTCCAGCACGTGCAACGTGTCGAGCAGCTCGGGTACGGACCGGACCCGGCGCACTCCCGCCCGGCAGAAAAGGGCCTGATAGGCCTCGTCGCTGCCCACCATCGACGAGGTGTGCGACGCGGCGATCTCGGCGCCACGGGTCGAGGACCCCGTCTTGAGCGCCACCACAGGCACGCCCCGTCGTGAGGCCAGCCGGCAGGCGGCCACGAATCGGGGTACGTCGTGGAGGGCCTCGACGTGCAGGCCCACCGCGGTGACCGCCGGATCGCCTACCAGCGCCTCGAGGCATTCCTCGATGCCCACGTCGGCCTGATTCCCCAGCGTCAACATGTGGGCAATGGGCATGGGTCGGGTCTGCAGGGTCAGGTCTAGGCCGATGTTCCCGCTCTGGGTCACCAGCGCCACGCCCCGATCGGTCCGGCGACAGCCCTGCTGGTCGGGCCACAGCGCGGCGCCGACGGTGGCCGACACCGTCCCGTAGCAGTTGGGGCCCAGTACCGGCATTCCGTCGGCCGCCGCTACCAGGGCCTCCTGCAAAGCCGCGCCGTCGGGGCCGATCTCCGCGAAACCCGAGGCGTAACAGACCGCTGCGCCGGCACCGATGGCAGCCAGGCGTCCTACCGCCTCGACGGTGGCGTGCCGGTTCACTGCCACCAACGCGGCGTCGGGAACCCCTGGAAGATCATCGACCGAGGGCACGCACGGCACCCCGGCCAGATCGGTCCGCGTCGGATGCACCGCCCACATCTCGCCCTCGTACCCCAGACGACGGCACTGCTCGATGGCTAGCTCCGCTGGTCGGCCTCCGATCATGGCCACCGATCGGGGCGCAAGCAGGCGGGTCAGGCGGGGTTCCCCGCCCACGTCGGTCACCTTCGAGATCCCCGGATCAGGCGCCGAGGGGGCGCAACATCTCGCGGCTCACGATGTGGCGCTGGATCTCGCTAGTCCCGTCCCAGATCCGGTCCACCCGGGCATCACGCCATATCCGCTCCAACGGCAGCTCATCCATCAGGCCCATCCCGCCGAGGATCTGGATGGCCTCGTCGGACACGAACTGGAGCATCTCGGTCGACGAGATCTTGGCCATGGCGGCGTCGCCGTCGGCCATCTCGCCCCGATCCATCAGCCATGCCGCCCGGTAGGTCATGAGCTCGGCCTGGACCATCTGGGTCCGCATGTCGGCCAACTTGAACGAGACGCCCTGGAACTTTCCGATCTTCTGGCCAAACTGCTCGCGTGATGCCGCCCAGTCCAGCGCGACGGCCATTGCCCGGTCCGCCCGGCCCAGGCACACCGAGGCCACCTGCAGGCGGGTGGCGCCCAGCCACTCGTTGGCCACCTCAAAGCCCCGGTGTTCCTCGCCCAGCACGGCCGACGCCGGCACTCGGCAGTCATCGAAGTTCAGGATGCAGTTGTTGTAGCCGCGGTTGGACACCGACCGGTAACCGTCGGCTATCTCCAGGCCCGGCGTGTCATGGTCGACCAGGAACGACGTGATCAACTTCTTGGGGCCCCGGGGGGTCTCCTCCTCGCCGGTCGCCGCAAAGAGGATTGTGTAGTCGGCTAGGTCGGCGTGGCTGATGAAGTGCTTGGTCCCGTTAATGACGTAGTCGTCCCCGTCGCGTACCGCCCGACACGTCATGCCCCGCACGTCGGACCCGGCATCGGGCTCGCTCATGGCCAGACAGTCGACCCGTTCGCCACGGATGGTGGGCAGTAGGTACTCCTCGATCTGGTCACCCACGCAGGCCTGGAGGATGTTGGACGGCCGGGCCACCACGTAGTGCAGCGCGTACTGGGTCCAGCCGAACGCCCGATCCACGAGTGCCATGGTGAGGTTGTCGAGGCCACCTCCGCCAAGGTCGGCCGGCATGTTGGCCGCGTAGATCCCGGCATCCAGGGCCCGATCGCGGATCTGGGCGACGAGTTCTGGACGAACGTCGCCGAGACGCTCGACCTCCTCCTCGTGGGGCACCAACTCGCGCTCCGTGAAGGCCCGGACGGTGTCGACCACCATCTCCTGTTCATCGGTCAGGGCGAAGTCCATGGGGGCTCCCTACGCAGCGGGGTCGGACGGTTCTTGTCGGGTCGGGGGTCAGGCGGGGATCCGCATAACCCGACCCACCTGGGGCGGAACGGGCAGGTCGGCGTGGGCTCCGGCAACGGCAGCCAGGGCGGCGGCGGGACCATCGAGGATAGGTGCCGTCGAACCGGTCCCGGTGTCGACGTGTAGCAGCATCTGTTCGGTCGTGCACAACAGGTCGCCGATGGCCCCATCCTCGTCCACCAGATACATCGCGTGGAAGAAGTGCAGCCGCTTGGAATCCACACCGAGTATCTGGGTGGTGAATCGCAACGGCTCGCCGAGCGACGCCTCCTTCATATAGTTGAGATGGGTCTCCACGGTGAAGAAGGTATGGCCGGCCGCCCGGTAGCCCTCGTCGATCCCGATGTAGCGGAACAGCTTGTCGCTGGCCCAGCCGAAGGCCGTGAGAAACGCCCACTCGGACATGTGGCCGTTGTAGTCCACCCAGTCGGGCTCGACGACCGTCTCGTACAGGGCCAGCGGGGCAGCCACCAAATGATTCTCAGCGTCGTCACCGGCGGTCCACCTTGAACCCGAACCGGCCTCGTGGATGCGGGCCTCGCGCTCGGCGATCAACCGGCCGGCACCCAGGTCCAGCGGCCGCAGCGACCGCATCACCGAGATGACGTAGTCGTCCCGGAGGCGTTCCAGTTCGGCGATGGAACGCCCCTCGGCCTGTTCCTCGCACCCGTCGGCCATGGCCTCGATGAGGTCATCGGTCAGCTCGGGTGCCTCAAGCTTCGTCCATGGCAGCTTCAGGGCCGGACCGAACTGACGAAGCATGTGGCGCATGCCCTGCTCGCCGCCCGCCAGGTGGAAGGTCAGGTTGGTGCCCATGCCGGCCCACCGGAGCCCCGGCCCATAGTTGATGGCGTCGTCCAGCTCGCGGGTGGTGGCCACCCCGTCGTTCACCAGATGGAGAACCTCCCGCCACAGGGCCTCCTGAAGCCGGTCCGAGAGGTAGCCCTCGATCTCGTTCCGCACTACCAGCGGATGCATCACCAGGTCGTCGTAGTGGGCTACCGCGGCGTCCATTGCCGCCTCCGAGGTCTGCTCGCCGGCCACGACCTCGACCAGGGGCAGCAGGTACACCGGGTTGAAGGGGTGTCCGATCAAGATCCGCTCAGGATGCTTGCAACCCTCCTGGAGATTGGTGGGAAGGAGGCCCGAGGAGCTGGAAGCGATGACCACCTCCGGGCCCGAATGGGCGGCCAGAGTCTGGATCAGCGGTCGCTTGACCGTCTCGTTCTCCGGGGCGCTCTCTTGGATCCAATCGACCCGACCGGCCAGCTCCTCAGCGGTGTCGACCCACGTCAGGCGGGTCGGGTCAGCTCCCGGGAAGAGGCCCAGTTTCGTGGCCGACGGCCAGGCCCGCTGCACGGCGGCACGAAGCCGGGCCTCGGCGCCCGACGCCGGATCCCAGGCCACGACGTCGAGTCCCCGGGCCAACGTCCGGACGGCCCAACCGGCGCCGATCACCCCGGTGCCCACCATGCCGACGGTTCGCCCCCCGGCGACCGTGTCCATCGAACCCGCCCTAGCCGAGGTTCAGGGTCTGTCGGGCATCAGCCGGGGTCTGGACCCGGGCACCCATCAGTTCCACGATCCGGATGGCCTTCTCAACCAGTTGGGCGTTGGTGGCCAGTACCCCGCGCTCCAGGTAGAGGTTGTCCTCCAGGCCGACCCGCACGTGGCCACCCAGCATCACCGACTGGGCCACCATTGGCATCTGCATGGCACCCAGGCCGAATGACGTGAACTCGGCCTCTGCGGGCAGTCGGTTCACCATGGCCTGCAGGATCCCGACGTCCAGCGGCGTTCCGTAGGGGATAGAGAGGCAGAGCTGGAGCCAGTACGGGGCGTCGATCAGGCCCTCGGCGATCATCGTCTCGGCGAACCACAGGTTGCCGGTGTCGAAGACCTCAAGTTCGGGCCGCACGCCTAGCTCGCGGACCCGCTCGGCCATGATTCGCAACATGGCCGGTGTGGACACGTAGACCTCGTTGTGGTCACCGAAGTTCAGCGACCCACAGTCCATCGAGCAGATGTCGGGGCGGATGGCCTCCACGTGGGCCAGGCGTTCGAGGCCGCCTACCAGGTCGGTGCCGGACTCCCAGGCCATCGGATCGTCGTCAGGACCGACGTTGAGATCACCGCCCATGCCTGCCGTGAGGTTCACCACCACGTCGGTGTTCTTCTCGCGGATGCGGTCGACCACCTCGCGGTAGAGCTCCACGGTGCGGGTGCCCTTCCCGGTATCGACGTCGCGCACGTGGCAGTGGACGATGGCCGCCCCGGCCGAAGCGGCGTCCAGCGCGGAGGACGCGACCTGTTCCGGGGTGATCGGCACATGTTCACTGCGCCCGGTGGTGTCTCCTGCGCCGGTCACGGCACAGGAGATGATGACGTCACGGTTCATGGATCGGGTCACGAGGCCCCCCTGTCGTCTGGCCCATTGTTCCGAGAACGGGGCTTGCGTAGGCTTGTCCCCGGTCCGGATCCCGCCTCCCCTTCAAGGGCAGGCTCTTCAAGAGCAAGCCCTTCAGGAGAAGGTTGGACCGGTCCGTCCCAGAATCCGCGCAGGCTACCCCGCCGTCCGCACCGCAGGTGCCGGCGTCGGCGTGTCGAAGGAGCAACCATGAAGATCCTGTTCGCAGACGCTCTCCCCGAGGCGTACATCGACCTCCTCAGGGATCGGGGCGACGAGTGCATCGTCTCTCCCGAGTTGGGTGCCGACGACATTCCCGATGCCATCGAGGGAATCGACGTGCTCGTCGTCCGCAGCACCAAGGTCACAGCGACGACGACCAGCCGATCAGACCGGCTAGGCCTGATCGTCCGGTCGGGCGCCGGGACCAACACCATCGACTGCCAGGCGGCAGCCGACGCCGGGATCTACGTGTGCAACGTGCCGGGCACCAACTCGGTCGCCGTGGCCGAGCTGACCCTCGGGCTGCTACTGGCCGTCGACCGTCACATCCCATCGGCAGCGACTGACCTCAAGCACGGCACGTGGAACAAAAAGGAGTACTCGAAGGCCGACGGCCTCATGGGCAAGACCTTCGGTGTCATCGGTGTGGGCGAGATCGGGTTGGCCGTCGCCGAGCGGGCCCGCTCGTTCGGCATGACCGTGGTCGCCGAGCGCAAGACCGACCGTCGACCCGACGTCGAGGCCCGGATCCGTTCCATCGGTATCCGCCTGGTCGAGGACCTCGATGAGCTGGTGACCGAGTCCGACATCGTCTCGATCCACGTGCCCGGTGGCGCAGCGACCGAGAACCTGGTCGACAAACGATTCCTGGACCTCATGAAGCCGGGCGCCATCCTGATCAACACCAGCCGTGGCGAGGTGGTCGACGAGGCGGCGCTCATCGCCGCCATGGACTCCAGGGGGATCCGAGCCGGCCTGGACGTGTACCGCGACGAGCCGGCCGGCGGCACAGGTGAGTTCACCTCCGAGCTGGCCACCCACCCCAACGTGGTCGGCACCCATCACATCGGGGCGTCGACCCAGCAGGCCCAGGACGCCACCTCGGCGGGCACCGTCGACGTGATCGAGGCCTACCGGGCCGGTGACCCGGTGAACTGCGTGAACGTGGCCGGGACCCGCATGGGTTCGGCCACCATCACCATCCGGCACTTTGACCGGGTGGGCGTGCTGGCCGCCTCGCTGCAGGTTCTGCGCCGGGCCGACATCAACGTCCAGACCATGGAGAACAAGGTCTTCCAGGGTTCCAACGCCGCCATGGCCATCATCGACGTGGTCGGTGACGTAACCGAGGACGTCACCCGAGAACTGGCCAGCCTGGACAACGTGATCCAGGTCCAGACGACTACCCGCGAGCAGTGAGTGTGCTGCGCCCCTTTCCGGGGCTGATCATCGAACCGGCGTGGGCCGACCGGGTCACCACCGGCCCTTACGACGCCTACTCCCCGTCCGAGCGGGTGGCCATTGCCGAGTCGAACCCGTACAGCTTCCTGAACGTGACCCGATCCCAGGAGGATGTGCCGGTCGAGTGGCGAGACGACGTTGACTGGTTGATCGGCCAGTGTGCCGAATCCATGCAGCGCATCTACGACGCCGGTGCCTACGCCGAGCATGACGAGCCGTCGCTGTTCCTGTACCGCCTGGAGGCAGGCGGCCACGTCCAGACCGGCGTTATGGGCTTGGTGCCGGTGACCGAGCCGGGTGACCGTCGGGTGTTGCGCCACGAGGCGGTGCGCCCAGGGCGGGCCGACCTGCTGACCAGGCACCTGTTGGAGGTGGGCATGTCGTCCAGCCCCATCTCGCTCACCTATCGGACCGATGCGGTGCTCGACGCGGCGATCGTCGCCGGTTGTGCCACTGAACCGGTGCTGGAAGCCGACGGTGACGGCATCCATCAGACGGCCTGGGCGCTGTCCGGCGAGGCTGCCGATGCCCTCGTGGCCGCCATGGGCGACCGGCCGCTGTACGTCACCGACGGCCACCATCGACTGGCGGCCGCCGTGGAGGCCCGGCATCGGAACCCCGATATCGGTGACGACCATCCGCTGCAGTGGACTCAGGCCGTCCTGTTCCCCGATGCCGAGATGCAGGTCCTGGCTGCCCACCGTCGGGTCGGTGATCGGGCCGGCCGCTCAACCGACGACCTCGTCGAGGCCCTGACGGCCATTGGCCCCCTCACGCCGTGTGCCGACGTCGCCGAGGCCCGGCCTGATGGCGCTGGTGCGATCGGGGTGTACGTGGGTGGCCGCTGGTTCTCCATGGACCTGCCGGCCGCGTCGGGTAGCCGGGCCGTCGACCAGTTGGACGTGTCTCGGCTTCAGGACGGGATCCTGGCACCCGTGATGGACATCACCGATCCGGGGAGTGACCCGATGATCGACTACGTGCCCGAGCCGGTGGGCATCAGCGCACTGGTCGCACGCTGCGACGCCGACGGCCGCGTCGGCTTCGTCCTGCATGCCACGTCGGTGGCCGAGATGATGGCCGTGGCCGACGAGGAAGGACTGATGCCTCCAAAGTCCTCGTATTTTGAACCCAAGCCCCGGTCCGGCGTCTTCGTCCGCCGCCTGGACCGGGAGACCACCGCCGGGGCCGGCGGGGACTAACCGGTGGTCCCCGTCCGTCGACTCCAACACGAGGCGACCAGTCCATGACCGGGGCCCACGTACAACGGGCGGTGCTGCAGTTTCCGGTCGACGGTCAGCGCCGGTGGGTCGCGGCGACCTAGATCGGGGACCGACGCCGTGTGGATGGTCAACTCGGTCCGTGGCCGGGTGCCCATCATCCCGATGACCGACCCGGCGCTCAACCTCGGCGGCGTCGAACCTCTTCGGTGATGGCCGGAATGACCTGGTGCAGGTCGCCGATCACCGCGTGACCGGCCCGGGTGACCATGTTGGCCTCACGGTCGGTATTGATGGCCAGGATGTTCTTGGCCGCCATGGCACCCACCCAGTGCTGGATGGCGCCCGAGATGCCGCTGGCGATGTAGATCTCCGGGGCGATCCGGGTGCCGGTCTGTCCGACCTGATCGCTGTGGGGCCGCCAGCCGTTGTTCGTGACGGCACGGGAACAACCCACCACGCCGCCCAGCTCGCCGGCCAGTTCCTCCAGCGGAGCGAACGCCTCGGCCGACCCCACGCCACGGCCGCCACCTACCACCACCGGTGCGGTGGACAGGGTGATGCCCCTAGTCAGGACGACCCGATCGGCCACCACGGTGCGGGCCAACGCATCATCGAGTTCGGGGACGAACGACACCATGGTGCCGGAAGCCGGTGCCTCGGCGGCGACCCCCTCCACTACGTGGTGGGCCACTGTCACCAGGCGGATCTCGGCGGTCAGGGTGGCGTCCTCGAGTAGCGAACCGCCCCACTGGACGCGGGTCATGGTCCAGTTCCCGGAGCCGTCGCCCGTCGGGTCGACGCTTCGGCAGTTGGCTACGAACGGCTGATCTAGGCGGGCGGCCACCTGGGCCACCACCTCGTTGCCCCGATCGGTGCCGCAGGCCAGCACGGCAGTGGCCCCGGTGCCTCGTACCAGTTGGACCACCGTCTCGCCCCAGGCCTCGGGGCCGAAGTCGGTCAACAACGGATGGGATGCGACGTGCACGATCGACGCGCCGTGCGCGCCCAGACCGGCTGCTGCGGCATCGGCGCCCTCACCGATGACCACCGCGGCCATCTCGAGACCGGCCGCCGCCGCCAGCGGGCGCCCGAAGGTGAGTGCCTCCAGCGAGGCGTCCGACAGGGTGCCGCGATCGTGGTCGCAGATGACGAGCAGGCTCATGACAGCACCCCCAGTTCCTCAAGCAGGTCCACGACCGCCGGGGCGGCCTCCGGGCCGGTTCCCAAGATCACCGTCTCGCTGATCTGTTCCACCGGGCGGTGGAGGCGCAACCGCACCTGCCCACCGGCCTCGACGGTCCGCTCGTCGGTGTCCACCACGGCCTTCTTGGAAGCCAGACGGCCCTTCATGGTCGGATACCGCGGGAGGTTGATCCCCTCCTTGACGCCCAACACCGCCGGCATAGGCACGTTGTAAACCTCGAAGCCGCCGTCGATCTCCCGACGGGCCGCGGCCACGCCCTCGTCCAGTTCCCCGCCCTGTTCCCCACCAATCTCGATTCCCTTGATGCCGTTCACGATGGGACGTCCAAGGTGATTGGCCACCCGCACCCCGACCTGGAAGCCACCGGCATCAGCCGACTCGTTCCCAAACAGGATCAGGTCGAATGCACCGTTGGTCTCCTCGACCGCGGCAATGGCCTCGGCCAGGGCCGACGCGGTGCGTTGCGGGTCCCAGTCGACGTCGTCGATCGGGATCAGCACGAAGTGGTGGGCGCCGACGCTGGCCGCGTAGCGCAGCTGCTCCTCGGCCGCCACCGGGCCGAGGGTCATGACGGTGACCTCGCCCCCGTGGGCCTCGGTCAGCTGGACGGCTTCCTCCACCGCGCACTCCTCGTGCGGGCTGGTGGTGAAGCCCAGGTGGGCGGCGTCGACGGTTTGGCCGTCGGCGGTCACGTTGATACGTGCCCCGGGAGCCGGGACGCGTTTGACGCAGACGAGGATCCTCATGGCCGTCGGATCAGCCCTTCAGTCGCGTGTCGTCCGGATCGAACACCGCCCCCGTGGAGGCCACCTTCACCGGGTACATCTCGTTCATGTACATGACCTGTAGGTCGGTGCCAGCCACGGCGAGCTCCCGCGGCAGGTACGACATCAACAGGTGCTTTCCGACTGACGGGCCGTAACCCGCCGAGGTGGCTCGGCTGACTCGGCCGTGGCTGTCGACGATGCGGCCGCCGTCGGCATCCAAGATGGGCTCGTTGCCACCCATCATGTGCCGTGACCGACCCTGGCCGTCGGTCTGGTCCTCGACGGTCAGGGTGCACATCGACACCTCGGGGTCGCCAGCCTCGCGGGCTGCGTGGTAGGCGTCACGTCCGATGAAGTCGGCGGCCTTGAGCCTCGGTCGGGCCAGGCCGGCCTCCAGCGGGTTGTACTCGCTCTCCAGCTCGGCACCCATCAGGCGGTAGCCCTTTTCGAGGCGACCCGACGAGCCGTACACGCCGCCACCGGTCGGGCGGATGCCCAGGTCGGCGCCGGCCTCCATGAGCGCGTCCCACAGGGCGGGGCCGTTCTCCCACGCCGTGTAAATCTCCCAGCCGGTGTCACCGACGTAGGAGATGCGGAACAGCTGGACGGGTAGGCCGGCAACCTCGGCGTCGATGATCGAGCCGTAGGGGGAGCCGTCCTGGCTTAGGTCCTGGCCGGTCAACTGAGACAGCACGGCCGGGGCGTTGGGGCCCCACAGGCCGAGCGTGGTGAGCTGCCGGGTGATGTTGGTGAACGTCACCGAGCCGTCGGTCGGCATGTGGCGACGGGTCCAGAACTCGTCGCGGCCACCGTCGAACACGCCGGTCACGATCCGCATCCGGTCCTCACCGAGACGCATCATCGTGAGGTCGGAGTGGAAACCGCCATCGGGGGTCAGCCACGGGGTGTAGATCGACCGACCCACAGCCACGTCGACCTTGTTGACGGCCAGACGCTCGGCGTACTCGATGGCACCGGGGCCGTCGAGTTCGTAGATCTGGAACGAGCTCAGGTCGACCACACCACAGTGCTCACGCATGTTGAGGTGCTCGCCGATGGTGATGGGGCTCCACCAGCGGTTGTCCCACTCGACCTCGCGCTCAGCCAGGCCGTAGCGCTCGACGAGGTCGGCGTTGGCGCCGTACCACTGCGGACGCTCCCAGGTCCGGGCCTGGAAGAAGGTGGCGTCGAGGTCCTGCTGACGCGAGAAGTACGGGCCGACCTCGAGGTTTCGGCGCCCCTCCCACTGCTCGGCCGGGTGGACGATCCCGTAGGTCTTGATGAAGTGCTCGTCGGCCCGGGACCAGATGTGCTCGTCGGAGCGCTCCTGGTCGTAGAAGCGGGCGATGTCGGCGCCATGGACGTCGATCACCCGGGGGTAGCCGTGGGTCATCCACTCGGCGACGACCTGGGCCATGCCCGGACCCTCCTTGACCCACACGGCGGCGGCCGACCAGAGGTTTCGCACCTCGGTGGTCTCGCCTAGGCAGGGCATGGTGTCCGGTGTCAGCGAGAGTAGACCGTTGATGGCGTACTTGATCTCGGCGTCGCCCAGCATGTCCATCAGCTCGATGGCCGTCTCCATCTGGTCGTCGAAGTCGTCCGGCGTGAACGGCATCTCCGTCGGCGACAGCGCGGCCTCGGCGTTGGACGGAATCTCGTCCGGGTGGTGGAGGATCGCCCGGTGGCCGTAGGAGCCAACCTCCATGGAACCCGACGACTGCCGCTCGTAACAGAAGGTGTCCATGTCCCGGACGATCGGGTAGCCGATCTCGTTGTTGGTCTCGGCGAGGATGTCCATGGGGCCCACGTCGGCCATCTGGTGGACGGCGGGGACCAGCGGGATGGTGGCGCCAGCCATGTTGGCGATGCGGTTGGACCACACGCCACAGGCCACGACCACGTAGTCGGCCTCGATGGTGCCCTTGTCGGTCACCACTGCCGCAACGGTGGTGATGCCGCCGGCGCCTTCGGCGGTCTCGATGTCGAGTACCTCGGTGTTGGCGAACACCTGGCAGCCGGCCTTCTCGATGGCCTCACGGCGCATGGTGGTACCGGTCTCGAGCGAGTCCACGACCGACACCGTCGGACAGTGGAACCCACCGAGGATGACGTCCTCGTTGATGAACGGGACGAGTTCCTTGACCTGGGAGGGGGTCAGCATGTGGGCCTCGATGCCCCACGCCTTGGCCGAGGTCATGCGGCGGGTGAGCTCGTCCATGCGAGCCTGGGTGCGGGCCACCTCTATGCCGCCGGAGTCGACCGACATCTGCATGTCCCGGTACTGGTTGGCGCTCTGCTCGCCGAGCAGGGCCATCTCCTTGTTGTGGTCGACCGGGAAGATGAAGTTCGACGCGTGGCCAGTCGAACCTCCAGGATTGGGCAACGGGCCCTTTTCCAGCAGGACCAGGTCGGTCCAGCCGAGGCGGGCCAGATGGCCGACGAGACAGTTACCGACAATGCCGGCACCGATCACGACGACATTGGCACGAGTCGGAAAATCACTCATCCGGTTGTTCTCCTGCGACACGGCCCGGGGCGGCTCGACCACGAGGGTGGGTCCGACCGGGGGCGGTTGATGGGATGCCCGACGGCGGTCGCCGCAAGGCGCCGGAAGCGTACCTACCCCCTCCCGATGATGCTGACAATCGGGCGGCGCTAAATCGTTCGCACCTGACGTGCCGTCAGGACACCCACCGGGGGAGTAACTTCCGCGCCCGAGACAGATGCCATCGGAAGGGAGTCGAGAGGCCCATGGCCGAACCACAGGCGACCAATCCACCGGCGACCCAACCGCGGACAACCAGACCACCAGCAACGGATCCGCAGCGCGTGCTGATCACCGGTGGTGCCTCGGGCATAGGGCGGGCCATGGCCGAGGCCTTCAACGATGCGGGCGCCCGGGTGCACGTGGCCGACCTGCCCGCTTCCCGAGGCGGCCAACCCGAGGGCTGTGGCTTCAGCGGCGTGGACGTCTCCGATCCCGCCGGGGTCGACGAGCTGTTCGCCACAGTGCTAGCCCCGGCCGACGCCGGCGGCCTGGGCGGGCTGGACGTACTGTGCGCCAACGTGGGTATCGCCGGCCCCACCGGACCGATCGAGGACCTCGACGCCGAGGGTTGGGATCAGACCATGGCCGTCAACGTGCGCAGCGCCTTCCTCTGCTGCCGCCGGGCCGTCCCAGCCATGCGGGCCGCCGGTGGCGGGTCGATCCTGTTGACCTCGTCGACCGCGGGGATCACCGGCTTCCCGATGCGTTCGCCGTACGCAGCATCCAAGTACGCCGTCATCGGACTAGGCGACACGCTGGCCATGGAAGTGGGCGAGTTTGGAATCCGAGTGAACGTGCTGTGTCCCGGCTCGGTGGACGGCGACCGGATGGTGCGGGTTATCGACGCCGAGGCGGCCGCCACCGGGGAATCAGCCGCCGACCTGCGGGCCGCCTACGAGAAGCAGGTCTCGATGCGGACCTTCGTCGAGGGGCGGGACATCGCGGCCATGGCCGTGTTTCTGGCGTCGCCGGCCGCCCGGTTCGTCAACGGTCAGACCATCTCGGTGGACGGTGGCCTCGAGACGCTGCGAACCACCTGGAGGACCTGAAGGCTGGCCGCTGGTCCCGCCCCCGCCGGGACCGGAATCAAGCCACGTAGCCAAGGGCCGACGAGATCTCGTCGGCTGCCCAACGCACCCGGTCGGCCACGATGTCTTTCAACGTCTCGTCGGGGAACCGGTAGCTCGGTCCGTGACTGTGCAGGGCACCCACCACGGCGCCGGCCTGGTTGAACAACGGCGCGGCCACCGAGTTGATGCCCTCGGAGAACTCCTCCTCCATCCAGAAGATCCCAGTCTCGCGGACCTCGTCGAGACGGGCTCGGATCCGGTCCGGCATGATGACCGACCTCGGCGTGTACTGGTCGAGCTTGCGGTTCAGGTAGCGGTCAACGGCCTCATCGGGCCAGTGGGCCAGGACGACCATGCCCGAGGGGACGATGTGCATGGGCAGGCTGACCCCCGTCCAGTCCCGGACCTGGACGGGGTTCGCGCAGTCGAGCTGACCGATGTAGTGGACGTCGTATCCCGCCGGGATGGACAGACCCACCGCCTCGGCTACCAGGTCGACCAGTTCCTGCATGGTCGGCTGAGCCACGGTCAGGAGGCTTTGGGTCGTATCCACACTGGCCGCCATGGTGACCACCGACGGGCCGATCCGGTAGCCGCTGTCGTCGGTCAGTCGCTCAACGGCCCCCAACTGCTCGAGGGTGGCCAGCAGCCGGGCCACCGTGCTCGTCGGAAGACCGAGCCGTCGTGAGATCTCGCTGATCCCCGACGGATCGTCAGCCACCTCGGTCAGGATCTGGAAGGCCCGGTCGATGCTCTGGACGATCTGCATATGTCTGCTCGCCTCTCCCCCATGGACGCCGCCATGGATTTAGCATTCCGCTATCTGTCCCGCCAGGTGATCCATCGATCGGCGTCCCACATCGCGGGAAGGACATTCCGCAGAGTGGACAACCCGACCGAGGATTAGTAGATTTCCCACCATACAGGATCTTCCCGCCTAGCGGGAAACTGATTACGAGTACCTCAGGTAACGTGACGACATTCCAGACCGCCCCCCGGGGCAGCAACGGCTGACCACGGGACGTACACGCGTCCCCCGATTCGCAACGGAGCGCATCCATGGCCGAAGAGCAGGACATCGAAGAAGAGATCATCCTGGCGGACCTCAGTGACGAGGATCTCACAGCCCAGATGCACGACGACCTCTACGACGGCCTCGGCGACGAGATCAGCGAAGGCACCAACATCCTCCTGGGTCGCGGCTGGGACCCCGGCCGGGTCCTGAACGACGCCCTGGTCGAAGGCATGCGGATCGTGGGCATCGACTTCCGCGATGGCATCCTCTTCGTACCCGAGGTACTGCTGTCCGCCAACGCCATGAAGGCCGGCATGGCCATCCTCCGGCCCCTGCTGGCCGAGACAGGCGCTGAGCCCATCGGCAAGGTGGTCATCGGCACCGTCAAGGGCGACATCCACGACATCGGCAAAAACCTGGTCGGGATGATGCTCGAAGGCGCCGGCTTCGAGGTCATCGACCTTGGCATCAACACCGACGTCGAAGAGTTCCTCGGGGCGCTCGACGAGCACAAGCCCGACATCCTCGGCATGTCGGCCCTGCTGACCACCACCATGCCGTACATGAAGGTCGTCATCGACACCCTTGAGGAGAAGAGCCTCCGCGAGGAGTACTCGGTGATCGTCGGTGGTGCCCCGCTGAACGAGGAGTTTGGTGAGGCCATCGGTGCCGACGCCTACTGCCGCGATGCCGCGGTGGCCGCCGAGACGGCGAGCCGCCTGGTGTCCGAACGCCGGGCCGCGGCCGCCTGACCCGGACGGTGAACGAGCCCACCGGTGCCCCCGAGGCACCCGGCGGGCGAACCCTCGTCGTCGCCTGTGGCGCACTCGCCCGCGAGTTGCTCCAGGTGGTGGAGGCCAACGGCCTCACCCATGTCGACGTCGAGTGCCTGCCCGCCTCGTACCACAACACGCCGGACGTCATCCCCCAGGCCGTCGCCACACGCGTCCGGGCCGCCGCCGACCATTACCAACGGATCTTCGTGGGCTACGGGGACTGCGGCACCGGCGGTCGCCTCGACGCGGTGTGCACCGAACTGGGCATCGACCGCCTACCCGGCGACCACTGCTACGAATTCCTGGCCGGCTCAGCGGCCTTCGCCGACCTGCACGCCGAGGAGCTGGGCACCTTCTTCCTAACCGACTACCTGGTGAAGCACTTCGACCGCCTGGTGGTGAAGGCCTTCTGGCTAGACACCCACCCCGAGATGCTCGAGGCGGTGTTTGGCAACTACCGACGCCTCGCCTATCTCTCCCAGGTGGACGATCCGGACCTGCTGGACCAGGCACGGGCCGCAGCTATCCGACTAGGACTGGCCTTCGAACACCGCCCCACCGGTCTCGGCAACCTGGAGACTCACCTGCTGGCCGGGACCTCGGTGGCCATCACCGGACCCACCAGGTCACCCCTTCCCACAGGAGCCCATTGAACTCATGGCCGCCCAGCTCGTCACCATCTACTGGCGCGACATCCCCGCCCAAATCACCGCCCAGCAGGGACGGACCCGCGAGAAGGCCCTACTTGATGCCCGCTTCCAGCACGCCATCGACCGGGCGGCCATGATCGCCGGGATGGACGACACCGACTCCTACGTGGCCCAGTGGCGCCGAGAATCGGTGTCCCTCACCGCCGACATGGCCGCCGCTGTGGCTGACGAGGCCGCCCGCATAGATGCTGCCTATGACCGTGACCGACTCGAGCGCCTCGTGCTCTCGGGTGGCGTCGACGACTGAACCATCCCGCCAGACATGGCACAAGACAGAGAGCCATCACCAAGATGACTGACACCATTCTCAGCTCGGACACCCGCGAGGTGGCCATCGGCTTCGGCCGACCGTTCGTCATGATCGGCGAGCGCATCAACCCCACGGGCCGAAAGCTCCTCGCCGAGGAGATGAAGGCCGGTGACTTCAGCCGGGTGGAGGCCGACGCCATTGCCCAGGTGGAGGCAGGCGCCCGAATGCTGGACATCAACGCCGGCATCCCGCTGGCCGACGAGCCGGCCCTGCTAGCCCGGGCCATCAAGCTGGTCCAGTCGGTGGTCGACGTCCCGCTCTCCATCGACTCCTCGATCATCGAGGCCCTAGAGGCCGGCATCGCCGTCTACCAGGGCAAGCCACTGGTCAACTCGGTCACCGGTGAGGACGACGTGCTCGAACGGGTCCTACCGCTGGTCGCGCGGGCAGGCGCCGCGGTAGTGGCAATTTCCAACGACGACACCGGCATCTCCGAGGACCCCGACGTGCGTTTCGCGGTGGCGAAGAAAATCGTTGAACGGGCCGCCGACCACGGCATCCCGGCCTCCGACGTGGTGGTCGACCCCCTGGTCATGCCCATCGGTGCCATGGGGACAGCCGGCCAGCAGGTGTTCACCCTCGTGCGGCGCCTGCGCGAGGAACTGAAGGTCAACACCACGTGTGGCGCGTCCAACGTGAGCTTCGGCCTACCCAACCGGCACGCGGTGACCGGCACGTTCCTGGCCATGGCCATCAGCCACGGCATGACCTCGGCCATCATGAGCCCGCTTCATCCCGAGGTGAAAACAGCCATCCAGGCCGCCGATGTTCTGACCGGCGCCGACGCCGACTGCGCCACCTGGATCCGCCACCACCGCGACCCGAACGCGCTAGCCGGCGCCCGCGAACGTCGCGGCAACCGCCGTCGGCGCCCCTGAGACCCGGCGCCCGCCCCACCAGATACCAGACCATGGCCGACCCCGCTGGACACCCCGAAAAGCATCTCGTCGTCTTCACGCCGTCCGGGCTACGCGGATCGGTTCACGGAGGCACCTCGGTACTGGACGCCGCCCGACAACTGGGCGTCGACCTCGATTCGGTGTGCGGGGGCCGGGGCATCTGCGGCCGCTGCCAGGTGATGCCCACGTTTGGCGAGTTCGCCAAACACGGGATTACCGCCAACCCGGACCACGTCTCGGACCGGAGCCCCACCGAAGCCGACTACCGGGGCCGGCGGCCTCTGGTCGATGGCCAACGCCTAGGTTGCGCAGCCACGATCTGCGGCGACCTGGTGGTCGACATCCCGGCCGAAAGTCAGGTCCACCGCCAGGTGATCCGCAAGGAGGTCGACGTGGGCGATCTGGCACTCGACCCGGTTCTGGTCCTGCGTCTCGTGGAGGTAGCCGAACCCACACTGGACGAGTCGATCGGCGAAATCCAGCGCCTTGTCGATTCACTGGCCACCCAGTGGGACCTCCATGACCTGGCGGTCGCCAACGATCAGGTGGCCGACGTGCAGCGGGCTCTCGCCGCCGGGAACCGCACGGTCACCGTGGCCATCCGGGACGGTCGCCAGGTAGTGGCCATCTGGCCCGGTCTCCGGGACCGGGCGTTGGGCATCGCTGTGGATGTCGGATCGACGACCATTGCCGGCCACCTCTGCGATCTAGCCACCGGGTCAGTGCTGGCCACCGCAGGGACCATGAACCCACAGATCCGCTTCGGCGAGGACCTGATGAGCCGGATCTCCTACGTGATGATGAACCCGGGCAGTGAGGTCGAACTGACCGACGCGGTGCGCTCCGCCCTTGATGACCTCGTGGGCAACCTCGTCGGACAGGCAGATGCCACACGTGACGAAGTGCTGGAACTGGTGCTGGTCGGTAATCCGGTCATGCACCACCTGTTCCTGGGCTACGACCCCACACCACTGGGCGGGGCTCCGTTCGCCCTGGCCGTCGACGGGCCGCTCGACCTACCGGTGTCCTCCCTGGACATCGAAGCGCACCCAGCGGCCCGCGCCCACGTGCTGCCCTGCATCGCCGGCCACGTGGGCGCCGACACGGCAGCCGTCGTCCTGTCTACCGGCCTCGGACAGACAGCCGAACTAGAAACCCCTTCACCTCCGGACCGCGAGTGGGTCCGACTGGTGGTCGACGTGGGCACCAACGCCGAGATCGTGCTGGCCGGCCGTGGACGGGTCCTCGCCGCGTCCAGTCCGACCGGCCCGGCCTTCGAGGGCGCCCAGATCAGTGCCGGCCAGCGGGCCACACCCGGCGCTATTGAACGGGTCCGGATCGACCCGACAACCGGCGAGCCCCGCTTTCGCATCATCGGCGTCGAGCCGTGGTCCGACGAGGACGGCTTCACCAAGGCTGCAATAGGCACCGGGGTGACCGGCATCTGTGGCTCCGGGATCATCGAGGTGGTCGCCGAACTCTGGCTCGCCAACCTCATGGACACCAACGGGGTGATCGGCGGAGCCGACACCAGGCCGTCGACGCGTATCGAACCCGACGGTCGGACCTTCTCCTACGTGCTGTTCGACCCCACCGAGCTGGGCCTCGACGGAGAGCGCCTGCTGGTCACCCAGAACGACATCCGGGCCATCCAGTTGGCCAAGGCCGCGCTGTACGCCGGCATCCGGCTGCTCATGGATCACCTGGAGATCGACACCATTGACGAGATCGGCCTGGCGGGCGCCTTCGGCAGCCACATCGACACCATCCACGCCACCGTGCTGGGCCTGGTCCCGGACTGCGATCCCGACCGGGTCACCAGCGTCGGCAACGCTGCGGGCGCCGGGGCGACCATCGCCCTTTTGTCCGGTTCGGCCCGCCAATCGATCATCGAGGTGGTCGACCGCATCGAGAAGATCGAAACGGCCCTCGAGCCGGCGTTCCAGGACCACTTCGTGGATGCCATGGCCATCCCCCACCGGACCGCCGAGTACCCCTGTCTTTCGACACGGATCACGCTCCCTGAACGGTCCACCGCTTCGGCGGTTGGCTCGGAGCGCTCCGGTCGGCGACGTCGTCGCAACGGAGCCGCAAGATGAGCAGTCACAATCGATGGTTGAGAACATGGTCAAGGACCGTCGGTATGCCTTTGGGCGTAACCGACGATGACAAACCAGAGTTTCTGCCAATAACCCAAACAAGCGTAAAACGGGCACTGGGTTTTCGAACATTTTGGATAGTGATGCATGTCGTCACATGCCTTTTTATTATCGCCGCGGCGGGGCGGACTTTAGAAATTTGGTAGCACCATCAATCGAGGAAGACACCCCATGACCGATCCGAACAACGAGAACGTCGTGGCCGCGGCCAGCGGCACGGCCGAAGACTTTGAGGCACCAGTCCGCAGCGGCCGACGTAGCGGTGGCCGGGCCGCCCGCCAAGCCGCCCGTTCCGAGGCGACGACCGAAACCCGGGCATACCTCACCCGCACCATGGCGCCGTTCGAGGTGCTGTCGACCGAGGGCCTCGAGACCATCGAGCACGCTGCCGACACCATCCTGGAGGAGATCGGGATCGACTTCCGCGACTATCCGACGGCGTTGACCCTCATGGCCGACGCGGGAGCCGACGTGGAGGGCGAACGGGTCCGCTTCCCCCGCGGGATGTGCCGCCAGATCATCCAGGCCTCAGCTCCGTCCACCTACACCCAGCACGGCCGCAACCCGGCCCGCAACGTCCAGGTGGGCGGCAACGCCACCGTGCTAGCCCCGGCCTACGGCTCGCCGTTCGTCCACGACCTCGACGAGGGGCGTCGCTACGCCACCATCGGGGACTTCCAGAACTTCGTGAAGCTGGCCTACCTCCACCCGGGGCTGCACCACTCAGGCGGGACCATCGTCGAGCCGGTGGATATCCCGGTGTCCAAGCGGCATCTCGACATGGTGTATTCGCACCTCAAGTACAGCGACAAGCCGTTCATGGGATCGGTGACGGCTGCCGAGCGTGCCCAGGACTCCATTGACCTGGCCGGCTTCGTGTTCGGGACCGACTTCGTCCAGCAGAACACCGTGATGACGAGCCTCATCAACGCCTCGTCTCCCATGTCATGGGACGCCACCATGCTCGGGTCCGCCGAGGCCTACGCCCGATCCAATCAGGCCTCGGTGATCAGCCCGTTCATCCTGGCCGGGGCCATGGCCCCGGTGACCGTGGCAGGCGTTGCCGCCCAGACTCTGGCCGAGGCGTTGGCCGGCATGACGTTCGTGCAGCTGGTCAACCCGGGTGCCCCGGTGGTCTTCGGCTCGTTCGCCAGCTCCATGTCGATGCAGACCGGAGCCCCGACGTTCGGGACCCCCGAGCCGGCCCTCGTGCTCTACACAGTGGCCGCCCTGGCCCGCCGCCTCGGGGTGCCCTTCCGCTCGGGTGGCAACCTCTGCGGCTCCAAGGTGCCCGATGCCCAGGCGGCCAGCGAGTCGATGTCGACATTCATCCCGTCGCTGATGGGGGGCGTGAACTTCATGCTCCACTCGGCGGGCTGGTTGGAGGGAGGCCTCACCATGGGCTACGAAAAGTTCATCATCGACGCTGACCAGTGCAATCTGGCTGCCACCTTCGTCAAGGGGGTGGACCTGTCCGACAACGGTCTGGCCATGGACGCCATCCGCGAGGTCGGACCAGGACAGCACTTCCTCGGCACCGCCCACACCCTGGCCAACTTCGAGACAGCATTCGCCCGCTCCGACGTGGCCAACAACGACTCCTTCGAGCAGTGGGAGGAGGACGGCAGCCTGGATGCCGCCCAGCGGGCCAACGGCATCTGGAAGAAGATGCTGGACGGCTACGAGGCACCGCCACTGGACGAGGCGGCCGACGAAGCCATGCTCGATTTCATGGCCCGCCGCAAGGAGGTCATTCCCGACGAGTTCGGGTGATCGAACTCGTCACACCACCCAGCACACAGTTTTCCTCTGGTTGGTGTCTCTTTCCACTCAGTACACCTGACCCTCGCCTCTGGCTACAATCCCCGAGGCTGTGGATGACCCGCTCGTCGTCTACCCCACCCCAGCACAGATCTACCTTCGCGACCCCTAAGACAACCCTTGAACCGGAGAACCAGAACAATGTCGTTCCCCTCTGACCTCGAAATTGCCCGCGGCGCCACCCTGCGTCCCCTCACCGACATCGCCGCCGAATCCGGCATCCCCGCCGACTGCCTCGAGCAGTACGGCGAAGGTGCCGCCAAGATCAAGTTGGAAGCCATCGGTCGGATGGCCGACCGCCCCAAAGCCAAGTATGTGGTGGTCTCGGCCATCACTCCCACACCGCTCGGCGAGGGCAAGACCACAACCACCGTCGGCCTTGGCCAGGGCTTCAGCCACGTCGGCAAGAAGGCCACGATCGCCATCCGCCAGCCTTCGATGGGCCCGACCTTCGGGATCAAAGGTGGCGCAGCAGGTGGCGGCTACAGCCAGGTCGTGCCGATGGAACTGTTCAACCTCCACCTGACCGGCGACATGCATGCGGTCACCGCGGCACACAACATGTGCTCGGCCATGCTCGACGCCCACCTGTTCCACGGCAACGAACTGGGCCTGGACATGCACAACATCACGTGGCGCCGGGTCATGGACATCAACGAGCGGGCCCTTCGCAACATCGTGGTCGGTCTCGGTGGCCGCCTCGACGGCGTGCCCCGCGAGACGGGCTTCGACATCACCGCTGCATCGGAGGTCATGGCCGCCCTTGCGCTGTGCACCTCGCTGGCCGACCTGCGGGCCCGTATGGGTCGCATCGTCGTGGGCTACGACAAGGCCGGCACCCCGATCACCGCCGAGGACCTCGGCGTGGCCGGCTCCATGACGGTGATCCTCAAGGAGGCCATCAAGCCAAACCTCATGCAGACCCTCGAGGGCACCCCAGCGCTCGTCCACTGCGGCCCGTTCGGCAACATCGCCACCGGCAACTCTTCGATCATCGCCGACCAGATCGGCATCCACACCGGCGACTACCTCCTCACCGAGGCTGGCTTCGGCGCCGACATGGGCGCCGAGCGCTTCTTCAACATCAAGTGTCGCTACTCGGGCATCGCCCCGGATGCCGCCGTGCTGGTGGCCACCGTGCGAGGCCTCAAGGCCCACTCCGGCAACCACAAGATCGTGGCCGGTCGGCCCCTGCCCGAGGCGTTGCTGGCCGAGAACCCCGACGAGGTCCACCAGGGCGGTGACAACCTTCGTAAGCAACTGGAGAACATGCAGGTCCACGGGGTGTCCCCGGTGGTGGCCATAAACGTGTTCCCCGGTGACCATGACGCAGACATCGCGGCCATCGGTGAGATCGCCGACGAGTTCAATGCCCGCTCGGCAGTGACCACCCACTTCGCCGACGGCGGCTCAGGGGCTGCCGAGCTGGCCGAGGCAGTAGCCGAGGCGGCTGACGAGCCCAGCGAGTTCAAGGTGCTCTACCCCGACGAAATGTCGCTGCGGGACAAGATCCGGACGGTGGCCGACAAGGTGTACGGCGCCGACGGCGTGGACTTCTCGCCGCAAGCCAACAAGCAGATCGACTCGTATGAGGCCAACGGCTTCGGGAACCTGCCGGTGTGCATTGCCAAGACCCACCTCTCAATCAGCTCCAACGCGGCACTAAAGGGCGCCCCGACCGGCTGGACGCTTCCCGTCCGCGAAGTCCGGGCCTCGGTGGGCGCAGGGTTCGTGTACCCGATCTGCGGCGACATGCGTACGATGCCCGGACTCGGCGCGCAGCCGGGGGCCATGGGGATCGACATCGACGAGGACGGCGAGATCGTCGGCCTCAGCTAAGCCCCGGCCAGTACCAGCAATACCGGCGTCAGCCGGTACCAGTTCCAGATCAGCAGCGGGCGGCCTCGGCCGTCCCCGGCATCGCACAGGAGGGCGGGAGCGTGGCCACCCGACCCCGGACCAAACGGTCCAGAATCATCCAGCCCAGAACTGACCGGGCCATTCAGCGATCCCTGCTCGAGGGAATGACCTATGAGCTCATCCCTCTGAAGAATCTGGCCGACCAGAGCGCCCACCTACCGGACGGGGCAACCGTGTCGGTGACCTGCTCGCCGGCCAAGACCATCGACGACACCCTCGATCTGTGCGCCGGGTACGCCGAGAAGGGCTTCACCGTCATCCCGCACTTCGCTGCCCGGATGGTCGAGAGTGAGGACCACGTCGGACGGATCGTCGAACGGGTGAACGCCATCGGCATCCGGAAGGTCTTCTGCATCGGTGGCGACGCCGACCCGCGCGGACCCTTCGCCGACGCCGCCGGCTTCCTCCGGTCGTTCCTGGACCGCCGGCCCGAGATCGACGTGGTGGGCATCGGCTCCTACCCCGACGGTCATTCCACCATTCCGGATCAGGCCCTCGCCGATGCTCTTGTCGAGAAGCAAGAACTGATCCGCGAGGCCGGGCTAGAGGGCTACATGGCAACCCAGATGTGCTTCGACGCCCAGACCATCGGAACCTGGCTGGCCGGTCAGCGGGCGGCCGGTGTGGACCTGCCGTGCCATCTCGGCGTACCGGGAGCCGTGGACCGCACCAAGCTGTTGACCATCTCGATCCGTCTGGGTATCGGCCACTCGGTCCGGTACCTGAAGAAGAACAAGACGTCAGTCATCCGGCTGCTGTCACCCGGCGGCTACAACCCCAACAAGATCATCGCCCCGCTGTCGGGTCGGGCCAACGAGTTGGGCATCGCCGGCATCCACTGCTTCACCTTCAACGCGGTGGACACCACGGAGAACTGGCGGCAGAAGTCCCTGAGAAAGCTCGCCACCTGAGTACGCCGGCCCGTGTCAGCGGGCCTGGAAGGGTTGATGCGGTTGGCCCGGCGGCCCATCCTCGGGCAGGATCCCTGACGTGCCGTCAGATCCCACCTCCACTCGAAACTCCCACCCGCTGCTGTTATCCCCGATCAGCGTGGGGCCAATGGACCTGCGGAACCGGATCGTCCTTCCAGCTATGGACCAGAACATCTGCGATGACGGACTGATCACTGATCCGCTGATCACCCACTACGCCGAACGGGCCCGGGGCGGCGCCGGGCTCCTCATCCTGGAGACAGCGGCGGTTGCCTTTCCCCACGGGGCCACGGCACGCCACCAACCGGCACTGTCCCACGATGGGGTGATCGACGGACTGCGGCGCCTCGGAGAGGCCGTCCACACCCACGGGGCGAAGATGGTCGTGCAGGCCAACCACCACGGCCGGATCTCCGGGGTCGACACCGCTGAGGACCGACCCAGCCTCGTGCCCAGCCTCCCGCTTCCCGACGCCGATCCCATGGCCATCATGCGCGACACCACGATGGACGAGTTGATGGCCATGGCCACCTTGACCGGCGGGAAGATGCCCACCTATGCCGAGGCATCGGCCGACGACCTGGCATGGGTGGTGGACCAGTTCGCCGATGCCGCGTGGCGCGTACAACAGGCCGGCCTGGACGGCATCGAGGTCCATGCGGGCCATGGCTACCTGATCGACACCTTTCTCTCGCCGGCCTGGAACCAGCGCACTGATGGGTACGGCGGGTGTGTCGAGGGTCGGGCCCGACTGCTCCTCGAGGTGGTACGGGCCGTGCGGAGCCGGTGCGGGACGAACTTCGCCGTGCTTGTCCGCCTCAATGGTCGCGATGCCGCCCTCGCGGGAGGCATCACCCCTGATCTGGCAGCCCGCTACGCGGCGTTGGCCGCCGACGCCGGCGCAGACGCCATCCACGTCACTGCCTACTCGTCGGTCACCGGCGGGACCGGGTTCACCGAGGGCCCGTTGCCGTGGCTGGACTGCCAATACGAGGACCTGGCCCGCACCGTGAAGACAGCCGTCGACGTGCCGGTGATCGCCGTGGGACGGATCCGCCCCGATGACGGCGAACGGATCATCAGCGACGGTGGGGCCGACCTGATCGCCATGGGTCGCCAGTTGCTGGCCGACCCCGACCTGCCCAGCCGGCTGGCCGAGGGGCGCCCGGACCTTGTCCGCCCGTGCATCAACTGCTTCGTGTGCGTGGCGCAGAACTTCTGGAACGCGGCCCCCGTCTGCGCGGTGAACGCCCGGTTGGGCCATCAGGACCAGCCCGAGCCGACCCCGGCGCCCACCCCCGGCCATGTCGTGGTGGTGGGCGGCGGTCCGGGCGGCATGGAGGCCGCTCGGGTAGCCGCCGAACGGGGTCACCGAGTGACCCTGCTGGAACGATCCGACCATCTAGGTGGTACGGCCCGGTTCTCGTCGCTCACCACCCCACTCAACGGCGACCTGGTCCGCTACTTGATCGCTGCCATCACCGAGGCCGGCGTGGACGTCCGGACCGGCACCACCGTGGCGCCGGCCATGGTCGCTGCGCTCCGACCCGACGCCGTCGTGGTTGCCACCGGCGCGATCCGAAGTCGGCCCGACGTGCCTGGCGCGGAGCTACCCCATGTGCTGTCCGGCGACGACCTCCGAAGCCTGTTGACCGGCGAGGGCGACCTCGGGGTCCGCCGCCCCGGCGTGGTGGTGCGTGCCGTGCTCACCGCTGGTCGGCTGCTGGGCATCACGTCTGACGTGGAACGGGTCCGCTTGCTGTCACGCCGCTGGATGCCGTTAGGTAGCCGGGTGGTCGTGGTGGGCGGTGGCCTGGTCGGTACCGAGCTGGCCGAGTTCCTGGCCGAGCGAGGCCGGACGGTCACGGTGCTCGAAGAAGGCACCCACCTGGCCACCGAGATGGCCCACCCGCGACGGTGGCGGACCCTCCACGAGGCCCGGTCCCACGGCGTGGAGTTCCATACCGGCACCCGTCTGGCAGCCATCACACCGAACGACGTGGTGGCCGAGATGACCGTCGAAACCTCCGATGGCAGAGCCTCCAGAGATGATCCCGAGGTCCTTGAGCAGCGATTCGCGGCCGATGCCGTCCTGCTGGCCGGCGGGGTGGAACCCGATCGGTCGCTGGCCGAAGCCATCGAGGCTGCGTTGGAAGACGACGTGACCGTCCACGTGGTGGGCGACGCCGACACGGTGGGCTACATCGAGGGCGCCATCCGTACCGGCCACGCCGTCGGTTGCCACCTGTAGACCCGTAGCCACCGGCTTCCAGCTATCCGAGTGTCGGGGGCTGCTGTCGGTATCCGCCCTACGAAAGCAAGCCCCGGTTCGGGCCGGGAACGCACCCGTCGGTAGCGTCTGGACCATGAGCGACCCATCGGTCAACGAGGAGACCGCCCCTTCGTGGAATCCGTTCGACCCCGAGTTCCTCCTCGACCCGTACCCCACCTACACCCGGCTCCGTGACGAGGATCCCGTCCACCGGAACCCACTGGGCATCCTCATCGTCAGCCGTTACGACGACGCCCACCAGGTGCTGCGCGACCCCCACACCTCTGTACGCCGCTTCGAGTCGTCGGCCGACACGCCGGAGCACATGCAAGTGCTTCGCAACCGGGGTGAGGAGCGCACCCCCTCGATCCTCGGACTCGACCCGCCAGACCACACCCGACTGCGAAAGCTGGTCCAACGCACGTTCACCCCCCGGTCGATCGCGCGGATGCGCGAGCGCACCACCACCATCGTCGACGAACTGCTCGACAATCTCTCAACCCGCTCTCGTGAGGGCGACGACGAGATCGACCTGATCGCCGACTACGCCTTCGTCATCCCGTTCGCCGTCATCCACGCCATGCTCGGTCTGCCCACCGCCGACGTAGAACGGGTCCGGTCGTGGTCCCACGCCCTCACCCAGACGCTTGAGCCGTACCTCACCCCAGAACAGGTCGACGCGGCAGTCGACGGCGGGACCCACATGGAGGCCTACCTACGCGATGCCATTGCGTGGAAGCGCCGTGAGCCCGCCGAGGACCTCCTCACCGACCTGGTCCAGGTTGAGGAGGAAGGTGACCGGATGGACGAGGAGGAGTTACTGGCCATGACCTCGCTGCTCTTCGTGGCCGGCCACGAGACCACAGTGAACCTCATCGGGAACGGTACCCACGCCCTGCTGCGCCATCCCGACCAACTGGCCCAGGTGCGCGACGACGAGTCGGTCGACGAGACCCTGGCCGACGAACTGCTGCGCTATGACAGCCCGGTCCAGACCTCGGGGCGACGGATGATGCACGATGTGGAGATCGGCGGCGTCGAGGTGCCGTCGGGCGAAATGGTGCTGACCGCCCTGGGCAGCGCCAACCGGGATCCCCGCTTCTGGGGCGACACGGCCGGTCAGTTGGACGTAACCCGGGCCGATGCCAACCGGCACATGTCGTTCGGCAGTGGGGTACACCACTGTCTGGGCGCCGCGCTGGCACGCATGGAAGGCGAGATCGCCGTGACCCGTCTGGTGCGGCGCTTCCCCGACCTGGCGCTGGCCGCCGAACCGACCTACAACGCCCGGATCATCCTCCGGGGCCGCGAGGCCATGCCGGTCGCCCTCGGTCAGCCTGCCTGATCCTTCCGGGACACGCCACGGCGCAAAACACCGCGCCGGTCAGGTACGTGCAGAACAGGAAGGTCCAGACCCGGTCGAAGGCAGCCAGCGGGCCGAGGTGGCGGGCTGACGAAAACACGGCTATGGCAATGGCGACGCCCGAGGCAAAGCCGATCGACCCCACAGTCCGGAGCATGGCGCTGGCCGTGGCGAACCGGGTCGGCGACACGTCGCGCAGGCCGAGCGAGGAGTAGGTGGCGAACGAGCAGGAGACGGCCACCCCAAGGAAGAGTTGTGCCGGCAGGAGGGTGGTGGCCCAGGACGACTCCGGACCGACCGTCGACATCAGCCAGAGCGGATTGATGGCGGCCATCAGAGAGCCGAAGACCACGACGTTTCGGTGGCCCACCCGATCCACGATCGTCCCCACCGGCCCCCCGAGGACGGCGGCCAACGCAGGGCCCGGCACCACGCCGAAGCCGGCAGCTAGCACCGACCACCCCCATAGTTCCTGTAGTAGCAGGGTGTGGAACAAGATGGTGGCGATAAACGCCGTGATGAAGAAGATCTGACCGAGCCCGGCCGACCAGAACGACCGGATCCGGATCAGCGAAAGGTCGATCAGCGGACTGTGATGGCGGGCCGAGCGCACGAAGAGCAGGACGACGAGCGCGATGCCCGCCAGGACCGAGCCAACCGAGCGAGCCGACAGGTAACCCCATCGCTCGCCCTCCACCACGGCCAGGAGCACAAGGGCTATGCCCAAAGTGCCGGCCGGCACGCCCACCACGTCGAAACCGCCCCGGGCATCAGGATCCGATGACTCGCGGACGAACCGGGGAGTGAGCACCAGGATCAGGACCCCAATGGGCACGTTGACGAAGAAGATCCAACGCCATGAGGCAAAGTCGATGAGCACCGCGCCAATGGATGGTCCAAGCGCCGCCCCGAGGGCCGCCGACGCACCCCAGATCCCGATGACCATGGACCGTCGATCGCCTGAGAAGTCAGGAAGGATCATGGCCAGTGACGACGGACCGAGGATCGAGCCACCCACGCCCTGCACCACCCGGGCGGCGATCAGCCACCCGGTCGTGTCGGCCATTCCCGATAGCAGCGAGCCGACGACGAAGACCGTGACTCCGATCAAGAAGAGGCGACGACGACCCTTCTGGTCGGCCAGTCGGCCGGCCAGCATGAGGAACGCCCCAGCGGCGATCGAGTAGCCCGACAGGACCCACGACAGGCTGGCCTCTGTTGCCCCCAGGTCTCGTCGCATCGATGGGAAGGCCACGTTCACGATCGAGATGTCGATGGTGGTGAGCAGGCCGGCCAGCGTGGCCACGCTCAGCGCGACCCACGCCCGCCGCTCTACCGGCGCCGTCTCGTGGCAGGTCGACCCAACACCGTCTGACCCACTGCTCGTTGGCACGACTTCCTCCACGCCTGGCCTACCCACCCGGTAGACGGAAGGAGCCGCTCCGACTGGCGGTGCTCCCTGACAATGACGACGCTAGAGGCCGGCGTCCTGGCCGGGCGAAGCGGACCCAGCACGGCGATAGACATACCCGGGCGACTCGGGGTATCCAGCCCAGACTCTGGCGCGGAAGAACTGCAGAGCAGAACCGACCGTCAAGGCAAACACCACGGTTCCCAGTCCGAACCGGCCTCCGAGGACGATGCCGACCAACAGCACCGTGACCTCCAGCAGCGTCCGGGCGACACGGAAGCTCAACCCTGCATCGACCAGCGCCGTCATCAGGCCGTCACGAGGCCCGATACCGATGCCACCACCGATATAGAGCATCGAGCCGAAGGCCACCACCATCGGAGCAGTGGCCACCAACACCAGACGGGCCGCCATGGCCGACGGCGTGTCCACAACGGCCAGCAGCACATTTACCGTCGTGCCAACGATGGCCACGTTGGCCAACGTGGCCAAGCCAATCGGTTGGCGAAGCCCGACCAATAGGGCGAGCAGCACCACCCCCAGTCCGAGAATGACCGTGCCCGGTTGACGATCGAGCAGACCGGCCAAAGCGTCGTGCAGGACGTCCCATGGCCCGACACCTAGGTCGGCTAGGAACAGGGCACCGATACCAACGCCAAACAGAGTCAAGCCCACGACGACTATCGCAACCCTGGTGACCATCTCCCTCATCAGGTCATTCTCTCGCCCTCGCCATGTGGCGAGCCCGACGAGGGGGCTGGTCACCAGTCACAGGACCAGCCTGACGGGGTCGGGTATACGTCCGGAGCCGGGTGGCCCAACCGAATGATGTCAGTCAGGCCACCCGGAGCACCCGGGAGTTGGGGCAAGCGGTACAGAGACGCCGCCGCCCCTCCGAACAGCTACTCGCCGCCCGGGTTGAGTGTCACATCCACTCGACGCCAGTTCTTGCCGGTGGTGTCCACACCGCGGTTCTTCAACATCTCTACGGCCGCCTCGGCGTACTCCGTTGTGTACGCGCCGGAGTCGGGCGCTGAGGCGAGAATGCCTTGGCTAGTCGCCACGTCGACGGTCTGGGCCCACAGGCCCTCATCCATCACGCCGGCCCCGTCGGGCGATGGCCAGATCAGACCATTGATCTCGTTCATCTGCCACGCCTGATGTGATGCACCGAGCGACGAGCCGTTGTTGAGCACGATTTCAACGCAATCCGCTGAATTGTCGCGGCAGTGCATCCAACCCTCAAGAGAGGCAGCCACAAAGCGGGTGGTGATGTCGGCGTAGTCCGCGTTGCCGAGTCGGGTGCCGTCGGCCCAGATGGCGTCGTTGAGCATGGCCGTCCCTTCGTCGTTCCAGTCGATGATCGAGAGCTCGTCCGCGGTGACACGCTTGCCGGTCGCCGGGTTGGTTGCCTCAAGCATCTGGGCGTACTCGTTGTAGATCATTGCCTGGGCAGCGTCGATCTCCCTGGTGAGCAGGGCGAGCATGTCGAAGCTCTGCTGGACCAACTCGTAATCGCTGGATGGATCGAGACCTGCTTTGCGCGAGCCGGCTAGGAGCTCGAACTCGTTGCCCCAGCCCCAGTTGCCGACGACCTTGCCAGCCAGGTCCGCGGGACCGTCGATGCCGGCGTCAGCCCACGAGACCTGCAGGGTTCCCGAGCGCTGGAATACCTGGGCCACGTTTACGATGTCCATGCCCTCTTCGCGCGGCACCAGGGCCTTGGGCACCCATGACACGGCGAAATCCACAGCTCCTGAAGCCAACTGCTGATGGGGAGCGATGTCGACACCGCCTTCGCGGATCTCCACGTCGAGGCAGTACCTCTCGTAGATCCCCTCGTCAGCCGCCGCGTAATAACCAGCGAACTGGGCCTGGGTAAGCCACTGCAGTTGCAGCGAGACAGAGTCAACTGATTCGCAGTCGCCAATGCCGACCGCAGCTTCGTCATTGCCACAAGCAGTGGCAAACAACGTTAGGGCTGCCAGCACCGCCAGCAGTCTCGTCGTCAATCGCTTCTTCATCATTCCCTCCCGGGTGTAGTTGTGTACTCGCTGTCCCCCATCGCCGCTCGCCAAGGCATGCTTGCACGCTCAACTATTAGGGCTACAGCGAACAAAGTTAGGCCAAGAGCGGAGGCGACTGCGATGGCGGCCCAAGCAACGTCGTATCTCACGAATGCGACGTTCGACGTGATCACGTTGCCGATGCGGTCCTGGGGGCCCCCAAAGTACTCGGCCACGATCGCGGCGATTACCGACAGGGGCGCCACCAACCGGAGAGAGTTGGCGAAGAACGGAAGAGCGTTGGGGATTCGAACCTCCCGGAGGATCGTCCACTCGCTAGCCGCATAGGAACGCATGAGCTCAATCTCATCGGGATGTACTTCGGTGAGGCCTCGAGACGTGTTAATGAAAACCGGGAAAAAGACCACGGCGATTACTACGGCCTGGTTGCTGAGCGTGCCGGTGATCCCGAACCAGGCATTAAAGATCGGGGCAAGGGCCACAATGGGCGTGGCGTTGACGACCACGGCAAGTGGTGTGAGCCCCTCTTCGAGGGTACGAAAGCGTGTGGTGACGAAAGCCAGCGCTACGCCGGCCATGATGCCGATCAGTAGGCCACTTACAGCGATCCATCCCGTCTCCCATATGGCATGGCGCAGAACGGGCCAATTGTCGACGAGTTCTTCCATGATCGACGTGGGCCTTGGCAATAGGAACTCCCGAATTCCAAATCCCCTTACGAACGCTTCCCAGAGCAGGAGACCGACCACACCCACCGTGATCGGCGGCCCCAGGACGGAAATCCGGCCGCGAACTCGCCGAACCATCACTCGCCGCTCTCTACGGCCCGGAGCGCTTCGCGGATCTCAGTGGCCTTCGCGAAGAAGGCTGGATCTTGCCGCGTATCGTCGCTGCGCTCACCTAGGTCAACGTCAACTACAGAGTGGATACGGCCGGGCCGTGGCGACAAGACCACTACTCGGTTGGAAAGAAAAGCCGACTCGGGTACCGAGTGGGTGACGAATACCACGGTGGTATGGGTTTCCCGCCATATCCGAAGTAGTTCAAGCTGCATGTGCTCGCGGGTCATCTCATCGAGCGCCCCGAAAGGCTCGTCCATTAGTAACAACTTCGGCTGGAACGAGAGCGCCCGGGCGATAGACACCCGTTGTTGCATGCCGCCGCTGAGTTGGCGGGGATAGTGCCCACCGAAGTCTTCAAGCCTTACCAACCCGAGCATCTCTGCCGATCGGGCTGACCTGTCAGCTTTCGACCAGCCACGAAGTTCGAGTGGCAGCTCGATGTTGGCCAGCACCCGACGCCAATCGAATAGACCGGAATGCTGGAACACCATGCCGTAGTCCTGATTCAGGCGAGCCTCGTGGGCTGATTTGCCGAATACCGTCAACGCTCCCGTGGTTGGGGCGAGCAAGTCGCCAATCAGGCGCAAGAGAGTCGACTTGCCGCAACCCGAGGGGCCAATCAGCGATACAAACTCCCCGGCCTCAACGGTCAGGTTGATGCCAGACAACGCCTCTACCTCGGAATCGCTCCCGACGTTAAAGACCTTGTCGACCCCATCTACGACAACCGCTTTTTCTGCCAGAACTGGGTTACTCATGATGTGACCTCACCGGTGCGTCGCACCACGATCCATTCGGCCAGGGAGACCAGTCCAAAAACCAAGAGGCCAAGAGCCGCTGCACCAATCACCGAGGCGTAGAGCCGCTCAGGCGAGACGGCGTAGCGCTGCGCGTATTCAAGGATCGCCCGTCCCAGACCGGTCTTGGTGCCGATGGAGATCTCACCAACGATTGCCCCAACAACGCTGAGCGTTGCTGCAATCTTCAATGCAGGAAACAGATAGGCACGTGCAGCAGGAAGCCTCAGTTTGACGAGGGTGGTCCGCCAGGGAGCTGCGTAGGAACGCATGAGCTCCACGTGGGCAGAATCGGGGGACTGCAGGCCCCGAAGAGCGCTGACGGCAACTGGGAAGAAAGTTAGGTAGGCAGCGATCAGTGAGATCGAGAGCATGTCGGGTAGGTCCTGCTGGCGCCCCCAGGTCACGATGATCGGTGCTAGCGCGATCAGTGGAATCGTCTGGGACACGTTGATCCACGGCAGCAGCCCGCGTTCGGCAACCCGCCAACGGAGCATGAGGATGGCCAGACCGAGGCCGACTGTCAGACCAAGGGTGAACCCGATGGCCGCCTCCTGAAGGGTGAACCAACCCTTCTTCAGCAGGAATAGGAACAGCGGCAAACGGGCCCGGCCATCTCGAACCTCTTCGAACAGTTCGTTGGCGATGTCCATTGCGTGGGGCATGGTGAGGTCATCGGTTGACGCTGGGAGCTCGATTGAAGTACCGGGCCAGTAGTCACCGGTCTGTTGACCAACCCACTTGTAGCCCTCCCACATGCCGAAGAGGAGGACGACTGCGGCAAGCACGGTCATGGCCACACGAAGCCACTTTCCGCCGTGTGTCATTAGGCAACCAGACCGGGGCTCAGGGGACTCTCATTTCGAAAGGTCCTGCAGTCGCTGCGCCCGCAATGTTCTTGGGCGTCATGACACATCGTTCAACGGCCATCTGCATTGTTCGGTGGCAGATTCGCGGGGGCGAATCGCCGTTGTCTCTCCATCAAGCTGCACCAGTCCCAAGTGGTTCCCCCCATGGCGTCTACATCTGCCAGGAACTGGCCCACCAATGCGGTGATCGGAAGTGAAACACCCATGGAAGAGGCCTCCTCGAGAACAAGTCCTATGTCCTTTCGCATCAGCGCGGTGGAGAAGCCGAAGTCGTATTCACCGGCCAGCATCTTGTCGGCCCGATTTTCCATCTGCCAGGAAGTTGAGGAACCTTGCAACATCGCCTCGACCACATTTTCGACATCGAGTCCAGCCCGAGAGGCAAAGTCCAGACCTTCGGCAAGTGCCTGACATAGCCCGACCACACAGATCTGATTCGTCATCTTGGTCAGTTGGCCTGCGCCAACCGGACCCATGTGTCGCACCCGAGAGGCGTAGATCTCTACTAAGGGCTCAACTCTGGCAAATGCGCTTTCCTCACCACCAACCATTACCGAGAGCGCCCCCCGGCGCGCTCCATCGACACCACCGGAGACAGGCCCGTCAAGAAAGTGGCCGCCAACCGCGGACATGCCGCTTCCTAACTCGCAAGCGATCTGCGCAGAGGTCGTGGAGTGATCGATCCAGATTGCCCCTTCAGCGATGGCGGGCAGAACCTCTGTCGCGACTTCCGCCAACTCCTGGTCTGACGGCAGCGAGGTGACGATGAACTCCGCACCAGTGACTGCCGACTCCACTGAGTCGGCCTCCGTGCCGTTGTGCTCTTCGACCCACCGGCCTGTAAGGCCACCGACGACATCGAAAACCGCTAGATCATGGGCATCGCTGTGGTCGGCCAGATGTCCAGCGATATGCCAACCCATGCGCCCAAGGCCAAGGCACGCGACCCTCATGCCGGCACGCCGGGTTGACCCCGGTCATCCAGGGTGAAACCTCCGGCAAGGCGCGCATTTATCCGTCCACCAATTGCCATGGCAAGGATCAGTACCAACTCGTCCGGCCGTGGTGCGTCTGGAACTCCTACTTCGATTGCGTCGTAATGGCTTCCGACGTAAGACCACTCAAGATGGGTAAGGGGGACGTCTAGCCTTGCTCCGAGCGGTCCTACTTTCTTGGTGGACGGGACGATGGCCTCTCCCTTTCCGAGGGCAGCCCTCATCCCGCCGCCACCAGGGATGTGCCACATGGCGCCGTGTTCGATCTCCCCCGCTGCCCCGACGATCGCTCCTTTGCCATAGCTGTCAATAGCGTGAGAATCGCCACCTAGATGCCCAACAAGCAACTCACCCAACTGATGGCCCAGGTCGCGTAGTTCCTCCTCAGCAGGGCTCAGATCGGCTACATAGTCACCAACGAATGGATTGCTCACAACAGCAGCGGCGGCCCCTTTCAACGCGGGCCGACTTGGTGACGGGCCGAAGTCGTGGCGGGTTTCTTCGACCACGACATGGATCTTTCTTTGCCTAAATAACAAGGTGGTCACGCTCTCTCAGTTGTTCCGTCCAGGTCAGATCGGAAGCGATTCGGCCTAGAGACGGTGCTGAATCTGTTAACGGGCTAGAGCCGGGATAATTTTCCGGCCGTATGCGTCAAGGGTTTCGTCCTTCTGGTCGTGCATTAGGTAGATGGCGAACTGGTCCACGCCGAGGCTCTCGAGTTCGCGGAGCCGAGCGATGTGGGCATCCTCATCGCCGAGGATGCAGAACCGGTCGATGACCTCGTCGGGTACGAAGTCGGTGTGCTCGTTGCCAGCCCGGCCGTGTTCCGTGTAGTCGTAGCCCTTCCGACCCTCGATGTATTCGGTCAGAGCTTGGGGCACCGCCGACCCGTCGGCGCCGTACCGGCCAACGAGGTCGGCTACGTGGTTGCCGACCATCCCTCCGAACCAACGCACCTGGTCGCGCTGGTGGGCGAGGTCATCGCCGACGTAGGCCGGAGCCACCACGGTGATGGTCAGCGATTCGGGGTCTCGCCCGGCGTCGGCCGCGGCCTGCTTCACAGCGGCAATGGTCCACTCGGCGATCTGCGGGTCGGCCAACTGGAGTACAAAGCCGTCGGCCTTCCGGCCGCAGAGATCAAGCGCCTTCGGCCCGTAGGCGGCCATCCACATGGGAAGCGAGCCGCCATTGCGCCACGGGAAGGTCTGAGTGGTGCCGTTGTACTCGGCGGTGCCGCCCTCGGCCAGGCCCTTGATGACCGCCATGGACTCCTCAAGGGTGGCCAGATTGCAGGGCTTGCGACCGATGACCCGCATGGCTGAATCGCCCCGTCCAATGGCACACACCGTGCGCTCGCCGTACATGTCGTTGAGGGTGGCGAACAGCGAGGCGATGACCGTCCAGTCCCGGGTACCCGGGTTGGTCACCATGGGGCCGACCACCATCTTGTTGGTGGCTGCCAACATGGCGCTGTAGATCACGAACGGTTCCTGCCACAGGACGTGACTGTCGAATGTGTACGCGTGGGTGAACCCGAGGGTCTCGGCTTGGCGGGCCAACTCGACCACGCGCCATGCCGGGGGGTCCGTCTGCAGAACCACTCCGAAGTCCATTCGCCCAGCCTTCCTTTCAGTCGTTACGGGGGAAACCGAGGTCGACGCCGCTGGTCGACGGGTCGGGCCACCGGCTGGTGACCACCTTGGGTCGGGTGTAGAACCGCAGCCCCTCCGGCCCGTAGATGGTGTGGTCGCCGAACGCCGAATCGTTCCACCCTCCGAACGAGTGGTAGCCGACGGGTACCGGGATGGGCACGTTGATGCCGACCATTCCGGCGTCCGCGTCCTGCTGGAACTGGCGGGCCGCCCCACCGTCCCGGGTGAAAATGGCCGCCCCGTTCCCGAAGGGGTTGTCGCGGATCATCTGGGCACCCTCGGCGTACGAGTCGGCCCGCACCACCGACAGCACCGGACCGAAGATCTCGTCGGTGTAGACGCTCATGTCGGTGGTGACGTGGTCGAGTAGCGACACGCCGAGGAAGAAACCGTCGCCGTCAAATGCCTGGTCCCGACCGTCGACCACTACCCGACAGCCGGCATCGGCACCCGCCTGGATGTAGCCGGCCACCCGATCGCGAGCCTCCCGGGTGATGAGCGGGCCCATCTCCGATGCAGGGTCGGTCCCCGGACCGATGACCAACTTCTCCATACGGACCCGGATGGCCTCGACTAGCCGGTCCCCCGCGTCGCCTACGGCGACGACCACCGAGATGGCCATGCAGCGCTCGCCGGCCGACCCGTAGGCCGCCGACACCGCCGCATCGGCCGCCATGTCCAAGTCGGCGTCGGGAAGCACGATCATGTGGTTCTTGGCCCCGCCCATGGCCTGAGCCCGCTTGCCGTTGGCGGTCGCCGAGGCGTACACATACCGGGCGATAGGTGTGGACCCGACGAAGCTGACCGCCTTCACATCAGGATGCTCGACCAGGCGGTCGACAGCCACCTTGTCGCCATTGACCACGTTCAACACGCCAGGGGGGAAGCCTGCTTCCTGGAAGAGCTCGGCGATGAACAGAGGTGCCGAGGGATCACGCTCAGATGGCTTGAGGACAAAAGTGTTCCCACAGGCAATGGCGTTGGGGAACATCCACATGGGGACCATGGCCGGGAAGTTGAACGGGGTGATCCCTGCCACCACCCCAAGGGGCCGACGCACGGTGTAGACGTCCACACCTGTGCTGGCGCCCTCACTGTGGAGGCCCTTGAGCGCATCGGCGATGCCGCAGGCGAACTCAACGTTCTCGATGCCTCGGGCTACCTCGCCGCGGGCGTCGTCTAGCACCTTGCCGTGCTCGGCCGACAGCCGTGCCGCCACCCCGTCGGCGTTGGCCACCAGCAGGTTGCGGAACTCGTACATCAACTTGGTGCGGCGGGCCAGTGACACCTCGCTCCAACCGTCGAAGGCGCTCCGGGCCGAGGCCACCGCGGCATCCACCTCGGCCACCGAGGCCAGGGCGACCGTCCCGGTCTGCTGGCCGGTAGCCGGATCGAAGATCGGACCGTCATTGCCGGACGTGGACGGCGACGCGACCCCGTCGATCAGGTGCTGGATCTCGTTCATCGGGTTCTCCTTCAGGGGGCGGACCATCCGGGCCGCCGGAAACTACGAGGGCTACCGGAGGTCGGTGCTACTGGAGATAGGTCGACAGGCCGCGTCGGAGGTAAGCCCCGTGACCCTTGGCCCCGTGGTACTCACCGTCCTCGATCAGGATCCGTCCCTTGGACATCACCGTGTCGACCTTGCCGTCGATCGAATACCCCTCGTAGGCCGAGTAGTCCATGCTCATGTGATGGGTGTCGACTGAGATCTCGGTCCTGGCCTCCGGGTCGTACAGCACGATGTCGGCGTCCGAACCCGGCGCGATCACCCCTTTCTGCGGATAGATGCCGAACATGCGGGCCGGCGTGGTCGAACACGTCTCCACCCACCGCTCCAGACTCAACTCACCCATGGCCACGCCCTGGTAGATGAGGTCCATCCGGTGCTCCACGCCGCCGATCCCGTTGGGGATGGCCCGGAAGTCGTCCTTTCCGAGCTCCTTCTGGTCCTTCATGCAGAACGGGCAGTGGTCGGTGGCCACGATGGCCAGGTCGTTGGTCCGTAGGCCCCTCCACAGGTCCTTGTGATGGGTGTGTTCCTTCGTTCGCAGCGGGGGTGAACAGACATAGCCGGCACCAGCGAAACCGGGAGCCCCGAGGTGGTCCTCCAGGTTCAGGTACAGGTACTGGGGGCATGTCTCGGCGAACACGTTGTGTCCGGCGTCGCGGGCCTCGGCCACCCTCTCGAGGGCCTCGCTGGCCGAGAGGTGGACGAAGTAGACGGGCGCTCCGGCCACCAGGGCCAGTTGGATGGCCCGGTTGGTGGCCTCGCCCTCCATGCGAGAGGGCCGGGTAATGCCGTGGTACACGGGATCGGTCTGACCCCGGGCCGCGGCCTGTTCGGCCAGCACGTCAATGGCGATGCCGTTCTCGGCGTGCATGGTGATCAGCGCGCCGTTGTTGGCCGCCTTCTGCATGGCCCGCAGGATCTGGCCGTCATCGCTGTAGAAGACGCCCGGGTAGGCCATGAATAGCTTGAAGCTGGTGATGCCCTCGTCGACCAGGGCGTCCATCTCCTTGAGCGCCGCGTCGTCGACGCCTCCCAAGATCATGTGGAAGGCGTAGTCCACGGCGCACTGGCCGTCGGCCTTGGCCTGCCACGCCTCGAGGCTGTCCCGCACGTTCTCACCGGTCTTCTGGACGGCGAAGTCGATGATGGTGGTGGTGCCGCCCCACGCGGCGGCCCGGGTGCCGATCTCGAACGTGTCGCTGGCGAACGTGCCTCCGAACGGGAGCTCCATGTGGGTGTGGCAGTCGATCCCGCCGGGCACCACGAACTTCCCGGTGGCGTCCACGACCCGGTCGGCACCCGACTCGGCCGAGACGGCCATGGTCGACCCCGGTTGGAGCACGGCGGCGATCGTGGTCCCGTCGATCAGCACCTCGGCCGCGTGGCGACCGGTGGCGCTGACCACCGTGCCGTTCTTGATGAGCGTCGTCATTGGTTCCCCCTTCGTGCCGCCAGCGGGCGGCTTTTCTGCCCGGCCCGTCAGCCCAGGCGTTCGATGATCCCGGCCAGCGTGGTGCCCGCCTCGTCGATCTCGGCCTCTGTGACCGTCATGGGCGGCGCTATGCGAATCACGTTGCCATACAGACCACCCTTGCCCACCAACAGACCGGCGGCCCGAGCCTGCTCCATGATCCGGCCGGCGGCGTCGCCGTTGGGCTCGATGGTGCCCGGCTGCACGGTCTCGATGGCCAGCATCAGGCCCCTGCCCCGCAACTCGACAACCACGTCTGAGGCTTCGACCGCGGGTTGCAGATGCCCGACGAGACGCTCTCCCATCCGCAGCGCGTGGCCCTGGATGTCGTGTTCCAGCATGTACCGGATCGTCGCCAGCGCCCCGACGCTGCTCATCGGGTTCCCACCGAATGTGGAGATCGAGTTGCCGGGCAGCGAGTCCATGAGTTCGGCGCCGGCGATCACGCCGCCGAGGGACAGGCCGTTGCCGACACCTTTGGCGAAGGTGAGGATGTCGGGCGTGATCCCGTGGGCCTGGTAACCCCAGAAGTGCTGACCGGTGCGGCCCCACCCGGTCTGGACCTCGTCGGAGATGAAGAGGACGCCGCGGTTCTCGAGTTCCTTCTTGATCGGGGCGAAGAAGCCGTCGGGGGGCGTAGCGAAACCGCCCACACCCTGGATGGGCTCGGCGATCATGGCGGCCACGTCGCCCGAGGTCATCATGTCGAAGACCTGGTTCAGGTCGTCCACGCAGGCGTCGGTGTAAGCCTCGTCGTCGAGATGGCGGAACGGGCTGCGGAGGCGGTAGCCACCGTGCACGTAGTTGACCGACATGCCACTGACGCTGGTCGGTGACCACGACCTCTGGGCGGTGATGGCGATAGTCGTGAACGACCGTCCGTGGTAGCTGTTGCGCAGGGCCAGGATCTGGTTGGAGCGACGAGCCACGGTGGCCAGCATCAGTGCGGCGTCGTTGGCCTCGGTACCCGAAGTGGTGAAGAACACCTTGGCGTCGGGGATGCCCGAGAGTTCTGAGATGAGTTCGGCCAACTCGATCATCGACTCGGACAAGTAGAGCGTCGAGGTGTGGAACGTCTTCGGCGCCTGTTCTTGCACGGCCTTCGTGATCTCAGGGATGTCGTAGCCGAGGCTGGTGGTGAGGATCCCGCCGAAGAAGTCGAGGTAGCAGTTGCCCTCCACGTCGTAAACGTGGCGACCTTGGCCGCGGTCGAACGAGATCGGGGGGTCGTAGTAGAGCGACAGCCAGTTCGGTAGGACGGCCCGGTGTCGGCTCAGGAGTTCGGCGTTAGTGGTCATCGACGTCTCCGGCGAGGTACGGGTCAGGCCCGGGTCAGCGGGTCGTACATGTCGGGTCGGCGGTCCCGGTAGAAGGCCCACTGGTTGCGGACCTCGTCGACCAGGTCCAGGTCGAGGTCCCGCACGATGAGCTCCTCGGCTTGGTCGGAGCACACGTCGCCCACGAACTGGCCCCGGGGGTCGACGAAGTAGGTGGTCCCGTAGAAGTCGTTCTCGCCCAGGTCCTCGATGCCTACCCGGTTGATGGCCCCCACGAAGTACATGTTGGCGGCTGCCGACGCCGGCTGCTCGAGCTTCCACAGGTAGGCCGACAGGCCCCGGCTGGTAGCCGACGGGTTGAACACCATCTGGGCACCGTTCAGGCCCAGGGCCCGCCACCCCTCGGGGAAGTGGCGGTCGTAGCAGATGTAGACGCCGACCCGACCCACAGCGGTCTCAAACACCGGGTACCCGAGATTCCCGGGGCGGAAGTAGAACTTCTCCCAGAAGCCCTTGACCTGGGGGAGGTGAGTCTTCCGGTACTTGCCGAGGTAGGAGCCGTCGGCGTCGATGACCGCCGCGGTGTTGTAGAGCAGACCCTCCTGCTCCTTTTCGTACATGGGCAGGATCAGCACCATGCCGTACTTGGCCGCCAGTTCCTGGAACCGCTTGGTGGTAGGGCCGTCGGGGATGGCCTCGGCGTAGTCGTAGAAGGCGGCGTCTTGGACCTGACAGAAATAGGGGCCGTAGAAGAGTTCCTGGAAGCACATGACCCGAGCACCGGCCTCAGCGGCCTCAGCTAGGTACTTCTCGTGGAGCTCGATCATCGACTCCTTATCGCCGGTCCAGCCCGTCTGGACCATCGCTGCCCGTACTCCGCTCGCCACCTTCGCCTCCTACATTCTCAGTGTCCGTGCCGACGCCACCTCCTCACGGCCGGAGCGAAACTTTCCGGACCGACCATTGCAGCGTGTCGCGGTCGCCGACAGTAGTGGCAACCTGAACAGATGGTTGGACTCGGGGGAACGTTGGACGATAGAGGTGGGCTGCTCGACTGGTCGGCCTTACAGGTCTGGCTCACCAGTAGCCCAGCGCCGGGCAATGGCCCAGTGGTGGCCTTCCGGGAACTGGCGGGCGGCACCCAGAACCACCTCTTCCACCTGACCCGCGAGGATGGGACGGAGATGGTCCTTCGACGGCCGCCCCGGCATCCCCGGCCGAATAGCAACGAGACGATGCTTCGGGAGGCCCGGGTGCTGGCCGCCCTGTCAGGAAGCGACGTCCCCCACCCGGCGTTTCTCGCTGTGTGCGACGACCCGTCAGTGATCGGGACGTGCTTCCACCTCGGCGAGGTCGTTGACGGCTTCAACCCTGGGTCAGGCTTGGAAGGGCGGTACGACGACCCGCGCTGGCAGCATGCTTTTGGCTTGTCGATGGTTGACGCCATCGCGGCGCTGGCCGCCGTGGAGCCGTCGGCCGTCGGGCTCGGGGACCTCGGGCGCCCCGTTGGCTGGCTTGAGCGACAAGTTTCCCGATGGCGATCTTTACTCGAGTCGTACGCGGAGACAGAGGGCTACGCCGGTCCGAACCTTCCTGACGTCGACCGGGTGGGGATCTGGCTAGACGAGCACCGCCCGCGCGAGGCAACTATCCGGATCATCCACGGGGACTTTCACCTGGCGAACGTGATGGCCCGACGCGACCGTCCGGAGGTGGCGGCCATTGTCGACTGGGAACTCACGACCTCAGGGGACCCGCGCCTTGACATTGCTTGGCTGTTGGCTACCTCTCAGGGCGTCGGCTCGTTCCACGCTAGTGCCCCCGGATTCCCCGACTGGCGGGAACTCGCAGACCGGTATGCCGACCAAACGGGCCTCTCCCTTGACGATCTGGCCTGGTGGTGGACGCTGGCGTGCTACAAGCTCGGCATCATCCTTGAGGGAACCAACGCCCGGGCGGCAGCCGGACGTGCACCGGCTGAGACTGGTCGCGATCTCCACGACCGCGCTGTCCAACTCCTCACCATGGCGGGCCGGTTGGTCGACGGGATCGTGCTGTGACGGATCAGGCGTGAGGCACCAGACAGCCCGCCGACGAGATGGAGGCACGGTCAGACGCTTGTTTCGTCCCCCCCGGCTCCTTCAACAGCTGACGGGAGTTCACCAGCCCGTAGATCTCTCGGTGCCACCTCGATGTCGGATGGTGAGCTGAGCGCATCACTACCCACTCCCAGTTCGGGGAACTTCCGCATAGTGGGCAGAAGACGGTCGTCGATCGAGCCGACCAGCTTGTTGTAGGCGCCGATCGCCGTCCCCAGGCCGCGACCCGTCTTGTCCACGTGGTCGAGCAGGGTGCCCACCCGGTCGTAGAGTTCGGTACCCAGTTCGGCGATGTCCCGCGCGTTTTCGGCCAGACGGGCCTGCTGCCAGCCCCCGGCCACCGCCCACAACAGGGCCAGCAGGTTCACCGGCGAGGCCAGTAGGACCCGCTGGTTCATGGCCTTTTGAAGCAGACCCGGCTCGGCACGCAGGGCGTCAGCCAGAAACGACTCACCGGGCACGAACAACACGACGAACTCGGGAGACGGCTCACCGTCCGCCTCCCAGTACTTCTTCCCGGCTAGCGCGCCGACGTGTGCCTCAAGCGCCTTGGCATGGGCCTTGAGCTCGGTCTCGACCACCGCCGGATCGGTGGCCTCCTGGGCACGGAGGTAGGCGTCCAGCGGAACCTTGGCGTCAACGAAGAGTTGGGCACCGTTGGGGAGACGAACCTTCACGTCGGGCCGGATCCGCTCACCGGCCCGATTCTCGGCCGTGACCTGCTCGGTGAAGTCGCAGTACGGCTCCATGCCGGACAACTCGATGACGTTCCGGAGTTGGTTCTCACCCCACGCACCTCGAGCCGACGAGGAACGGAGCGCCTCGGTCAGCGTGGTGGTGGTGGACTGCAACTCCGTCATCTGACGGCCCAGCTGCAGGGTCAGGGCACCTACCGCGCCCTTCTCCTTCTCGTGGGAGGTCTGGAGGTTGCCTACGGTCTCACCGAGCTTTCGCATCTGCTCGCTGAACGGATCCAACAGGCCCTTGGTCTGCTCATGGACCGCTCCCATTCGCTCGGTGGCCAGCGTCAGGAACTGGTCGTTGTTGTGCTTCAGGGCGCTGGCCGCCGTCTCGGCCACCTGGGTCCCGACCTGGGCTCGGACCTCGGCCCCGATCTGGGCGACAAGCGCCGCGGCATCCAGCAACGGGGCGGCGGGCTCCACCTCGCCCACCGGCGCGGGTCGGCGGGTGGCCCACACCACGGTCACGACCGCGATGAGGACGGAGAAGACGGCAACGAGGACCAGCACGGTTTCCATGCGTCGAACGTAGACGCGCCCTGTGACAGCGGCGCGGAGGGCCCGTTTCTCTGCTCAGGTAGCCCACCCGGCGGGGTCGATGGCACAGGCGAAGCCGCCCCAAGACCCTCCGGCCGCCCGGACCGCAGCGTTGGCCCGGGCCACCTCGATGAGACGGGCCAGCGCGGACCGTCCGTCCATCCCCGACGAGTCGAAGCCCCCCTGCTCGTCCACCTGTCGTACCCGCAACGCCCGGGCCACGCCGTCATCACCGGCCGGGTCCCAGAACGACACGTTCATCTCTGTGTCGCCCTGGAACGAGCTGAACACCAGGTTCGTCGAACCGATGGTCGCCCACATGTCGTCGACCACCGCCGTCTTGGCATGTACGTACACCTCTTCGACGCCCCACTCCCGGCGCACCGCTGGAGCCGACAGGCAGAACCCGTCATAGGCCCCGAGGGCAGCCAAAGCCTCGTAACCCGCGGCGATACCCGGATGGGAGCGCGCCGCAGCCAGCTCGGGCATCGGATCGCCGGGCACCGACGCAACGACCAGCACCTCCCGGTCCAGCGCCTCACGCAGCGCCACCAGAACGACCCGGCTGAGCAGCACCTGATCCTCGATGTAGATGTAGTCCCTCGCCCCGGCGATGGCCGACAGGTACTGCTCCCGCACGGCGTTCTCGCCATCCGGTAGCTCGTCGTACAACCCGGGAAGGACACTTCGCTGGATCTGCGCCGTGGTCGCCCCGGCCGACAGAGGCACCTCCGCCGGACGCCACCCCACCAGGTCGTCGGTGCGGCCGTCGAGCTGGTCGCCGGACCACGAGCCGTGCAATCGGTCGCGTTCGGACGCCCCGTTCCATCGCATCACGAAGTTGTCGTGCACATCGGCCACACATGGGCCCTGCAACCGGCAGTGCACGTCGTGGATATTGGAGTACCGCTCACCGGGCGCGAATCCGAGCGATGGATCGGGTTGGGCGTGGTCCCGGCCGGCCATCGATCCACGGGTGATGTTGATGCCCCCCACGAAAGCCACCGCGTCAGAGGTGCCGGCGTCGACTAACCAGACCTTCTGGTGCTGACAGTTCCGACCCACCGCGTCCCACCGCACGTTCCACCTGGTGCCCCGATCCGCCAGCAGTTCAGCCGAGGTCCTATCACCGGGAAAGACGTCGGCGGCACCCACACTGTGACCCTCCGGATGCCAGACCAACACACGTACGTCGATTCCACGCTTCGTCGCAGAGTCCATTAGTTCCAGGAAGGTGCCTCGCCCTCCAGGGAACCGCGCTTCTACCTCGAGGAAAGCCACACAGACCCACACCGAATTTGTTGCCGACTCAACCGCTCTGGCAATTCGTTCAAAGGCAACCGCACCGTCAACCAATGGTTCGACCAGATTCCCCGATCGCACCGGAAAGGCCGCTGAAGCCGGTGGCGGATACCGATCAAGAACCTCGTCCACAGTTGAAAGTTACGTCGCAGGCTGGCGATGACCAGCACCGAAGGCCCTAGGGTTCGCAGCCGTGGGCAAGGCGCTGGTTATCGAACACGACGAAACTGGCCCGGTTGGTGGCGTCGGCGAACGACTTGTCGAACACGGCTTCGAGCTGCACCCCTTCCGCGTCTTGGATGACCCATCCGACCCTGTATCCACCAAGGAGTTTCCCGATCCGACCAACTACGACATTGTCGTGGTGCTCGGATCCCCATGGTCGGTCTGCGAAAAAGGACCTATCGAATCTTGGATTGACCGCGAGATCGACCTAGTTCGAAACGCACACAGATCTGGCACACCAGTCCTCGGTCTGTGCTTCGGTGGTCAAGTACTGGCCGCAGCCCTGGGCGGTGAGGTAACCAAGGCGGATCGACCAGAGATCGGCTGGTACGAAATCGAGTCGGACCAGCCAGAGATCGTCTCACCCGGACCTTGGTTTGAATGGCATTACGATCAGTTCTCAATCCCTGACGGTTCTGTCGAGGTTGCCAGGTCCGAGATCTCGTCGCAGGTCTTTCGCTGCGACAAGAGTGTCGGCACGCAGTTCCACCCAGAGATCACACCAGAAATCGTCACCAGTTGGGTCACCGTGGGTCGCGAGGAGTTGGCCAAACTCGATATCGACCCGGAGCCGCTGGTCTCTGAAACAGTCGACCGCCGGGCCGGAGCCCGACGAAGGGCAGACCACCTAGTCGACTGGTTCCTTGAGTAGCCGAGAGAACCATGTCCCGAAGGGGGCGACGCTGCCTGACATCCAGATACTGGACAATGACATCTGGGCGACACGGGTCCCCCATCCCGAGTTCAAGATGCTTCGCGCCCACGACCCTGTCGCATGGTTCGACGAGCCGGATGGGAACTCTGGTTTCTGGGCCGTCACGCGTCTCGATGACCTCGTGGCGGTTCACCGCGACCACCGAACCTTTTCCTCACAGGTCGGGGGCACCGAACTTGAAGAACTGGAAAGGGATCCCGAAGCGCGCGAAGCACGACGGACAATGCTGGAAACCGACCCTCCCGAGCACACCAGGATCAGGAAGCTGGTCTCGCGCAGCTTCACCCGGCGAGCTATCGAAAAATGGGAGAGCACAGCTCGCGCCCTCATCGCTGAGACCATTGATGGGGCCCTTGCCGAAGGCAAGGTCGACTTCGTCGACGCAGTCGCTCGACGCCTCCCGATTCAGATGATCAGCAAGCTTCTCGGTGTGCCCGACCGGGATGCCGAAGAACTGTTCCACTGGGCCGACTCAGTCGTCTACCACGCTGATCCCGACTTCTCGGACGTGTTGTACGACAAGGACGATACGGACCCCTACCGGCTGCTCCCGTTTCGAAGTCCCAACTCCCTGAAGGTCTTCGAATACGCCCAGCAGCTTGCCGCCGAAAAGACAAGGAGACCCGAATCTGACGTGGTCTCAATGCTCGCGGGCT
>Ga0315318_10000029_pt1 | contig 52960 bp, 54 predicted proteins | sample M1200m3416metaG_FD_203703 | JGI IMG/M metagenome (GOLD analysis project Ga0315318, IMG submission 203703) | Ammonia-oxidizing marine archaeal communities from Monterey Bay, California, United States - M1 200m 3416 | ecosystem: Environmental > Aquatic > Marine > Coastal | place: USA: California... | reverse complement strand
ACACAAACGGAGAGGACGTTCCTCGTGATGGTTCCAGCCCCGGAGAGCTCTTAGCCCGAGGTCCATGGGTCGCAGGTGCCTATTTCGAACTTGCCGACGATACGACCCATCTTGAAGATGCCAATGGGAACTGGCTCCGGACCGGAGATGTCGCGACCATGGACGCGGAGGGTTATATAACGATCGTCGACCGGGCTAAAGATGTGATCAAAAGCGGCGGCGAGTGGATTAGCTCAATTGAGCTCGAGAACGCAGCTGTTGGCGCTTCTGGGGTTGCGGAGGCAGCAGCAGTGGGATTGCCTCACCACCGTTGGGGAGAACGCCCGTTGCTTCTCGTCGTTCTGGAACCCGACGCGGAGTTCGAACGCGATGAGATCATGGAGGCCATCAAACCCCATGTTGCATCGTGGTGCCTCCCCGATGCCATAGTCGCTATAGAGGAAATCCCTCATACCGGCACTGGAAAAATCGACAAAAAGGTTTTGCGCGAGCGATTTTCTAAATTTGATTGGCCGGAGTGACACTTAGCTCATACGCGGTTTCCGCTTTGCTCTATCTGTAAACGTGAACGCCGTTATCAGGTTGTGGTTACTTTCGATCCTTCTGTAGAGCCACCAGTTTGGGGTGATGAGGCTGTACGCTCATCTGTTGGCCGTGCCGCTGTTCTCAAGCTCATTTAGAGCACCTTCGGCGGTCCAGCATGCGGTCCACAGGTGATTGATCTCTTTTTCGCGCCGCTACTAAGGAGTCGCTATGGCAGGCAGCCGAACAACCTTCGAAAAACTCCAGCGGGACCGAGCAAAGAAAGCCAAAGCCGACGCTAAACGCGCTAAACGCTTAGGTCAGACGCCTGAAAGTGGGCCGCTGGTTTATGGAGACGATGAGCCGGTCGTTGATGAAGACGCTGCTCAACTTGACGGGAACCTCAATCAGGAAATCTCGGCGGGAGATCTGCTGCGTCTTGTAGAAGAGCTCCAAAAGAAATTCGATAACGAAGAGATCGACTTTGACGAGTACGAAGAACGCAAGATTGAACTTTTAGCTCGTCTTCCGATGGACTAACCCGACGGTCAAGTCCGACGGTGTGCCGACACGGCATAGCGCTGACCTTGGTAAGGGTCTCGCTGCCACGTACTCCATCGGCCCGCCGGCTCCATCCCTATTTCGGACATAGCCAAGTCATATTCCTCCAACGAAATGGTGTCGGGTTTTATTTCGAAGCCCGCGATGAGTACACCGTTGGTGGTCAGGTGATTCGTGACGCTGTTCAGGACCGCTCTTTCTGAACCGGGAAGAACAAAGATCATTACGTTGCCAGCTAACACCGCTGCGTCGAAGGTTCGCTCCAATTCGAGTGTTGCCAGGTCGCCGCTCACCCAATTCAGGTTCGGAGCTTTCCGTCGCGCAGTTCCCAGCATTCTCTCGTCAAGATCAACTCCCACGACGTCAATTCCGCGTCGGTAGAGCTCCATTGCAACGCGGCCAGTTCCGCAACCAGCGTCAAGCACAGACAGTGGGTTATATGCCTCTACGAAGTCGGCTTCGCCGTGAATGTTCTGACCAGACTCGGCAAGTTGTTCCCAGCGCGCGTCGTAACGGTCTCCTCGAACAAGATCTCTCCGCCCACTCCATCGGCTGCTCGTCAATGGCTTCGGATTATTTGTCTTGCCAATTTGGTTCGCGTTTTTCCGCGAAAGCTGTCGCTCCTTCGAAGGCATCTTGCGACGCAAACACTGCTTCAAGTTCCGATCGTTGGAAATCCCAAAACTCGTCTTCGGAGACTCCCAGAACATCTTTTATCAGCTTCTTCGATGCTCGAACTCCCTTGGGGGCGTTCTTTGAAATTCTTTCAGCCAAGGCAATCGCCGCTTCAAGCGTTTCGCCTTTGGGAACAACGCGATTTACCATGCCGTGCTGGTGAGCTACCTCGGCGGTGATTGGATCGGCTGTAAGTGCCATTTCCATCGCCAAGCTGTATGGGAGCTGTCGAGGCAGACGGAGTAAGGCACCTGCCCCGGCAAAAAGACCGACGCCTGCCTCCGGAATACCAAGCTTCGCACCTTCCGATGCAACAATGAGGTCACAAGAAAGAGCCACTTCGAGTCCACCGGCCAGGGCAAAGCCCTCTACTGCGGCGATGAGAGGCTTGGCGCAACTTTTTTCTGTAATTCCCGCAAAGCCTCGATCGCCCACGTTTGGCATCGCGTCGATTCCCCCATCAGCGAACTGTTTTAGGTCCATTCCAGCGCTAAAGCCACGACCAGCCCCGGTCAGCACGCCGACTCGAATTTCAGGGTCTGCATCCATGGCTTCAAGGGCATCGCCAAGGGCGGACGCTAAAGCGGTATTGAAGGCGTTCATATCGCTCGGACGGTTAAGGGTAAGAATCTGAATATGGCCCCGCTTATCGGTAAGGACGAGTTCTTCGGACACATCATCTCCTTTGCCGCTCAGCGGCCTTGTTCAATTCCGTTGCTGACGCTACAACCGATCGCGTCTCAGGTCTTATTTCCAATCAGCCAGACTGCCAATCTCCATGACGGCTAGCCTAAAGAACCGTTGAGGAGGCTGTGTGAGCGCCATCGGCGATCTGTTAATCCAGCTTGAGGGCGCAGATCCTGAAACCGCTCCCTTTTTCGTGAGGGAGTTGTTACAACACGCAGAACTCCCGAACTTGCAGGGCGGAGAATCGCTTCGTGCAGCTCGAGCAATCACCGTTCATGCCGGACCGCAACAATTACCGATAGCCGGTGAATTAGCGGGGCGCGCCCATCAGGCAGGGGTTCCTGGAGCGGGCGCGTTGTTCGCGGAATGTGCTGACAAGATCGCTCTAATGACTGGTCGGCCACAAAGATTTGGCACCGTAGTTCTTGAGCATCAAGGGGATCTGGTCATGGGCCCGATCGACGGAATCGCCGACGACGAAATGAGAAACAGCTTCGGTTTGCCTCCTCTGCTCGAGATGCGCCAGCGAATAGAGAAGCAAAACCAGTCAAGGGCACGCGAGCGCTATCAAGCCGTCGGGCTTCCCTTAGGCCAGAAGTTTTGTCGGGTTTGGTCGGATCCGACCGTTGCGGAGCTGCGCGCTGGCCTCGCGAGTAATCCGGAAGGCGCTTGGGTAGACGGCAACGATCTGACGATGGTTTGCCAATCAACTGGAAATGGCATCATCCCGGGACCGGTTTTTGAGCTGCCAATGTGGAATGTCACCGAGGATGATGACGGCCCTTCCGATCTTTGGTGCTCACAGATCCGGGTTGACAGGCTCGCAGAGGCGGTGTTCGGCTACGGATTCTGGCCTCTTAACGAAGATGGTATGCCGATTGGAGGACGGGGCCCGGTAGACCATCGTTTTAGAGGTACCGCCGCTCCGGCAGAACTACCGAGTCATGAAGATGATGCCCTCATAGGGTCCTTAGAAACTCACGAATTCACTAGCGCTGCGTTGCGCGAAAATCGGAGGGTAAAGGTTTATTTACCACCCGGGCACACCACTGATATGTCACTTCCGGTTATCTATTCGACGGATGGGAACATGATTCAGCCTTATATTCGAAGAGTTGATGCAGCAATTGCTGGATCAAATATCCCTCCGGTCATTCTCATCGGCGCGCACGCTGCGCCCATGGACAGGACTGGAAACGAACGCGCGCTTGAGTACCTTCCGGGTTTCGATGATCAACGTTTCGATCGCCATCAAAGGTTTTTTGTTGATGAGTTAAGTAGCTGGGCCGAGTCCGAATTCGGCGCTTCCAATCGGAGAGAGTTACGCGCGATATTCGGGTGTTCAGACGGTGCTGGTCATGCTCTTGCCACTGCATCGATGCACAGGCAACGATTCGGTCACTGCATTGCGTATTCAACAGGGATGCCCCCTGATGAGCAAACCCGCTGGGATGCGGATGGCGCTCCTTTTGTCCACCTCTGTGCCGGCACTTTGGAGCAAGGGTTTCACCAAGCCACAGAAGCGTGGGCAGCATGGCTTCATTTCCATAAGTCGCCACACCACTTCACCGAACGAGTTTGTGGTCACGACCTCATCCAATGGATAGAAGAGCTTCCTCGCGCCATCGCACGAGCATGGAGCTCCGAGAATTCTGATTGAGCTAAGAGCGCAGCAAATACCGCTTAATTTTTCCGGTCGCTGTCTGTGGGAGCGCCTCAACAATTTCAACCCATCGCGGATATTTGTATGGAGCTAAACGCGATCGCACGTGGCCCTGAACCGCAGCTTCTATATCTGCGTTCTCGTGGGAGCCTGCTGGAACGACATAGGCCTTTGGTTTAACTAACCCTTCCTCGTCTTCTGCACCGACCACCGCCACCTGCAAAATTTGTTCGAGCTCTAATATGCACGACTCAACTTCGGCAGGACTCACCCAAATGCCGCCCACCTTCAACATGTCGTCGGTGCGTCCGAGACAGGTATATGTTCCGTCAGCATTTCGGACGTACGTGTCTCCCGTCGCTAGGAACTCCCCGATGAGGGCCTGTCTGGTCTGAGCTGTTCTGTTCCAATAGCCGGTCATCACAGATTCCCCTTTTATGTGAAGAGTTCCAGATTCTCCATCTGGCACTTCGGCTCCGCTTTCGTCACGGATCGAAACCTCATAACCATCAACGACAGTGCCACTCGAATCGGGTACTGACTGCCCTGGCTTGTTCGATATTGCGATGTGGGCCAGTTCGGTGGTGCCTAACCCATCGAGGATTTCGACACCGAATCGCTCCTTGAATCGCCTGTGAATTTCGCTAGGCAACGGTTCACCAGCGGACACTGCGACCCTGACCGACTCAAAGGTGTCATCGGGGATTTCCGAGCTTAATAGCTGTCCGAAAGAGGTCGGAACACCAAAGAAGAGTGACGGGCGATGCGTAGCTACATGGGCAGCAATATCTTCGGGCACAGGTCGGCCTGGATTCAAAATCACCCGCGCGCCGGTACCGGCGGGAAAATACCCAGCGTTACCCAGTCCGTACGCGAAGAACAGTTTTGCTACTGAGTACACCACGTCGTCGGCGTTCATTTCGAGGATCGCCGCCGCGTACTTGTCTGTGCAGAACCCCAAATCAGCGTGGCGATGCATTGCTCCTTTGGGAAAACCTGTAGTGCCGGAGGTGTACAGCCAAAAAGCGATGTCGTCCTTGATGGAAGGGTACGGCTCAGGTGTCTCTACTTCGTCCGAAGAGACACCGAAGTCGCTGTCAAGTTGTGACCATCGAAGGAATGGTTGATCTGTGGCTGCCGAGGTGATCACTTCTTGGAACTCTTCTGAAAACGCGACAGCGACTGCACGAGAATCTTCAAGTAAAAACCTGTAGTCCTTTTCAGTCAACATCGTTGAAACGGGAACAGGGACGGCGCCTATCCACATTGCCCCCCAAAACCACATGAGAAAGGTTGGTCTATCGACACAACACATCAGAATTCTCTGTTCAGGCATCACTCCCCGCGAAACTAGAAACCGCGCGGCGGCTTGAACCCCTTCTAGTAGCTCTTGCCGCGTTGTCGTCAAACCACTAGAGGCGTCTATTACAGCTACAGCATCGGAAGAGTTGGTCGCGGGTTCGACCACGAACCGGTGTACAGCGTTCTCCTTCAAGAAAATCCCCCTTGAATAGCCTTGGGTTACAGCCTCGCACGTGTTTTAAAGTGTTGAATGAAAATGCAAAGAAGGCATCTTAAGAGTTTGCCGCGATGTCCGGTAGCGACGTTTCGATAAGGGCGGCGAAGTGACTACTTTTGATATACATCCGAGCAATTTTCGGCATTGGAATATTCAAATAGTTGGCGAAGTGGCGACATTTCAGCTTGAAGTCGATCCGCGTGCATCAGCCATTGGTGATTATGAGTTGAAGCTCAACAGCTACGACATCGGCGTTGACATCGAACTGGCAAACGCCATACGCCATATTCGGTTTCAAAACCCTGAAGTCAAATGCGTAGTGATCACCAGCGCGCTAGAGGGAACATTCTGCGCGGGGGCAAATATTCGGATGTTGGCGGAGGCCGACCACTCTCACAAAGTGAACTTTTGTAAGTTCACAAATGAAACCAGACTCGAAATTGAAGAAGCGAGCCAGCACAGCGGAATCAAGTTTCTTGCTGCGATTAACGGCGCTTGTTCGGGCGGCGGCTACGAACTAGCTCTAGCTTGCGACCACATCATTTTGGTTGATGACAGAAGTACCGCAGTCTCGCTACCCGAAGTGCCCTTATTGGGAGTCCTTCCAGGCACTGGTGGGCTCACTCGACTCACAGACAAGAGACACATAAGGCGGGACCGAGCCGACGTGTTCGCCACTAAAGCCGAAGGCGCAGTGGGTAGGGAGGCGTTGGACTGGGGCCTGGTAGACGAGTTGGCAGCACCAACAAACTTTGTCGAGGCAGTGGCAGCTAGAGCGCATGCTCTCGCTTCAACCTCTAGACGGTTGGATGGTGGTCCCGTTTTTCTTTCTCCTTTGGAGATCTCAATTTCTGATGACAGCATCACTTACCGCTGCGTGAATCTCACCATTTTTGACCGTTACGCCGAACTGAAAGTCTTGGTGAACAGCAGTTCCGATTGGCTACTGCAGACCGCACGCGAACTTGATGATGTTCTTTGTCGATTGCGGTTTGATTTCCCTCGTGTTGGCACGTTGATCTTACGGACCGAAGGGAAAATCGACGACGTCCTCCGATCCGATACCGAGCTCCAATCCCCAAACAAGCATGCTCAACTCGAAACGTTGCTGCTCTGGAAACGGTGCCTATCAAGGCTGGAGATGACGTCAAAGACGTTGGTAGCAGCAATAGACCCGGGGTCATGTTTTGTCGGAATTCTTCTCGAACTCGCCTTAGCCGCCGACCGGACCTACATGCTTGACGGCCAGTTCGAAGAGGAAGATAACCCATTGCTCCCTGCAGTCATCCAACTCACGGCCACCAACTTTGGGGCCGTACCGATGTGTAACGGTCTCAGTCGCGTGGAGTCGCGGCTTTGGGGCGATGAGGCTGGTCTATCAGCGGCTGCAGACCTCGTTGATCGTGAGTTGGGCGCATCGAAAGCCGCACAGTTGGGGCTTGTGACAGCGACCCCAGATGATTTGGATTGGGATGACGAGCTACGGCTCTTCATCGAAGAGCGATCAAGTTTTTCTCCCGATGCTCTGACCGCAATGGAAGCCAACCATCGCTTCTGTGGGCCTGAGACGATGGCTACCAAAATCTTCGCTCGGCTTTCAGCCTGGCAGAATTGGATATTTACTAGACCAAACGCAAGTGGACCCAAGGGCGCTCTCCAACGGTACGGCAGCGGATCTCGTCCCGATTTCGACAATCAACGAACCTAAATTAAAATGTTGGATACGTGATTACATGCCCAGAACAATCGATTATTCGGAAAACATTCCGAACAACGTCGACCTCGCTAGCGATAGACGACTACAGCGAGCGTTAGAGAATTGGCAGCCACGTTTCGCTGATTGGTGGGCGGAAATGGGACCCATCGACTTTCAAGACAAGGAAGTTTATTTGCGCACTGCTGTTGACGTCGGTCAGCAAGGTTGGGCCCATTTTTCCCACGTCAAACTCCCCGATTATCGGTGGGGCATATTCCTTTCTGAACGCGACCCAAGTCGCCGAATCGGTTTCGGGGAACTGAAAGGGCAGCCTGTCTGGCAAGAAATTCCCGGCGAGTTTCGAACTGACCTTCGACGTCTCATAGTGGTGCAAGGCGACACAGAACCCGCCTCGGTTGAACAACAGCGATACCTGGGTCAGACAGCTCCGTCTCTGTACGACCTGAGGAATTTGTTTCAAATCAACGTCGAAGAAGGACGACACCTTTGGGCGATGGTTTACCTTCTTCACGCCTACTTTGGGCGAGACGGCCGCGACGAAGCGGACGCGTTACTCGAGAGACATTCTGGTGATCCCGACCACCCACGCATTCTTGGTGCTTTCAACGAAAAAACTTCTGACTGGCTTTCGTTTCTTCTCTTCACCTATTTCACCGACCGTGACGGAAAGTACCAATTAGGTGCGCTTAAGGAGTCTGCCTTCGACCCGCTGAGCCGTACATGCGACTTCATGTTGAAAGAAGAAGCTCACCACATGTTCGTGGGTGCAGCGGGTATCGGCCGAGTCGTTCAACGCACATGTGAAGTGATGAATCGATACGACACCGACGACGTGAGACCTTATGGGGTCATCGATCTTCCGACGCTCCAGAAATACATCAACTTCCATTTCTCGGTGTCCTTGGACCTATTCGGATCCGAAACCTCCACAAATGCCGCCAACTATTACTCGGCTGGTTTGAAAGGCCGGTTTGCAGAAGACGGCTATAGCGATGATCACGTCCTCCTGGATCACGAGGAGTCAATTTCTGAAATTGTTGACGGTCACTGGTCGAAGCGCTCACGGCCTGCCATCACCGTCGTCAACGAACAACTTCGACGTTCCTATATTGATGACTGTGCGAAGGGGATGCGTCGCTGGAATCGCATATTGGACGAATACGGCATTGACCAACAGCTCCGGTTGCCCCACGAAGCCTTTCACCGTCAAGTAGGTATTCACCGAGGACAATTCGTCACTCCTAAGGGCGAGATTGTCAACGAAGCGGAGTGGGCAGACCTGCTACCCCACCTTCTCCCTAGTGGCGCAGATCGAGATTATGTGACCTCCCTGATGCGGCCCGTCTACGAACCCGGTCACATGGCCGACTGGATCGCTCCCCCAGTTGCCGGAATCAATACCCGGCCCGTCGATTACGACTACGTGCGGTTGTGAGCGTTAGATCCGCTCAAAACGCCAACTGATCGGCCTGTCATTGTCGTAAGGCATGGCGCCATGAAATTGCTGTGGATCATCATCGAAAACCAGTGGCACGAAGTGACGATCTCCCTCCCACATCGGTAAGTCCGCCGAAGCGCGCACAACGGGATCAATATCACAGGCTTTGAGAAGACGGTCCAACTCGACCCAAACAAGAGAACCCTCCTCATTGGAGGACAAGAGTTCGCCTTCCCATGCATCAGAGAGGAAGATGAACCCCAGCCATTCTTCACGATTCGGCCCGAAATTTGACCAGCTCACAGTTCCTCTTAGCACCAGCGACGTGAGCGTCACGCCTGCCTCTTCCTCAATTTCTCGACGCGCTCCTTCTACGACAGATTCGTCAATTTCAAGTTTTCCGCCGAGACCATTGAATTTTCCATAGTGGTCGTCAGAGGGGCGAGCGTCGCGTTTAATCAGTAGAACGCTTTTACTATTGCGATCTAGGAGATAAACCAGAGTTCCAATGATTGGGGTAAACACCATCAACGGCACGGTACCCGCGAAACAGGCATTGGTTAACGAACCAGCGACACAAGTCCTATGACTGAACTTATCGACGTTGCCGGATTGCCTCTAGCGGTGAAGACCATTGGCAGCATCACAAATGGTCCGACCGTGGTGATGCTGCATGAGGGCCTCGGATGTATAACTCAGTGGCGCGACTTGCCAGATCGCATTCACAGCACCACGGGTCTACCGGTAGTTGCTTACGACAGGAGCGGCTACGGGCGTTCTCCTGCAGGTGCTAAGCGATACACCGCTACTTTCATGTATGAGGAAGCTCAATTGACGCTTCCTGCGGTTTTGGAGAATTTGAAGATAGATCAACCAGTGCTCATTGGTCACAGTGATGGGGGCACTATTGCTCTGATAGCCGCGGCATGTGGATCGGTAACTCCGGTAGCTGTAGCTACCATCGCGGCTCACATATTTGTTGAACAGGCAGGTCTAGACGGTGTCAACGCTGCTACGAGCAGACGGAATCAAATCGTGGAAGGTATGTCCCGGCACCACAACGACGCTGCTGCAACCTTCGACCGGTGGTCCCGTATTTGGCGCGATCCGGATTTTGCCAGTTTCGACATGTCTGACATCTTGACCGATATCAGTTGTCCGCTTCTGGTTCTTCAGGGCGATCGTGATGAATACGCGACTGTCGAAATGGTTCATAGTGTTACCCGCAGAGTTCCTCACGCCATCGGTCGATTCTTACCCGACTGTGGTCACATCACTCACCGAGATCAGCCCGACCTGGTTGTTGCAGAGTTAACACGTTTTTTTAACGAAGCGTTGAATTGAAAAATTTCAGACTGATTATTTGAGAAGAGCGTCCAACGCGTCCGAAGCGAGCCTGTTCGGTGCTTCGAGCGGTCCGAAATGACCGAGGTCGGGGTATGAAACGGACTTAACATTTGAGAGCACCTCAGCTGCTGGTTCTCCAAGGTTTCCGAACCCTTGGTCCATGCCTTTGCCCAACACGACTTTCGCCGTGCAGCCAGCGATCCGGTCGCTGGTTGAGACTCTCTCGCCGTCATACGTTTCTGCTTCGTCTTGTCCTCGGCAACGAAGACGCACCGTTCCGTCGTCAAGATCCTCAAAAGCGTGCATGACGTAGCTGTGAAGCGCGTCAGCTCTGCATTGCGAAAACGGTGGCCGAGCCGAAAATCTCTCCAGCGCCTCAGCTCTCGATTCGAACACTTCGCGGCGTTTTCGCGCACCGGCGATTAAGGGGTTTTCTCCTGGATCGAACGCCTCTCCGGGTCTCCACATGACTGGTTCGTAACCGTACATTCGCCGGATGAGGCCAGGACGCATCGCGTCGGCAAGCAAAATGGTCGCTGCTCCCACTGAATGCCCTACACAGTCGAGTTCGCCTGCACTGATACCGAGATGATCGACCACTACTAGTAGATCGGCAGCCAAGCTCGTCCACTCGTAGTCACCGTCGGCGGGTGGAGTACTCCATCCGTGAGCGCGAAGGTCAGGCCCCCACACGGTGAAATGAGGTAAGAAAGATTCAATGAAGGGTCCGTAGGTGCGGGCGTTGAAGCCGGTCGCATGAACGAAGAGGAGCGGCGGACCATCCCCGCCAAGGCAATGAAGCGCTATCTCACCACCCCCAGAAGATCCCAGCATCTGAGGTTCTGGCACGTTGTTGCTAGTCGAACCATTTGCAGTCACGATGGGACCCTAGAGCACAATGGGTATCGCGAAAAAATGCAAGGGCCGCGCGGACAAACACCCTCGGAGAGTACCCCCCGGGGGGGTCGGGCTCTGGCGCAGGTTCAGCCGCGTCCGTGCCGTAGGAGCTGCCCCGGTGTCGCTCCCGTACATTCACCATCGGCGAAAGTGACCTCACCGTTTACGATGATGCTGGAATATCCCTTGGCCCGCTGAATTCGGCGCCACTCGTCTCCCGGGAGATCTTCGGCGATTTCACCGATCCACTCTGGATCGACGGCCAATTCCTCCATCTCGTAGACCACGACATCGGCGGCTGCGCCCTCGCGTAAGACTCCCCGATCGCGAAAGCCCGCAGCGTGAGCGGGCAGAGCTGACAACCTGTAATGAGCTTCCTCGAGGGTGATCTTGCCCTCGTCGCGCACCAACCAGGAGAGAAAATCGGTACTCCAGGCTCCTCCGGTGAAGAACTTGGTGTGCGCCCCACCATCGGACACGCCCGGCAGGGCGTACGGGTTGTCCATCATCTCGGCCATGAAGTCGGCATTGGAGCCCTTGTTGGGCCCGAGGAACTCGACGTTGAGGTCTCCCTCGAGGGACAAGTCGAGCATCACCTCGACGACATGTTTCCCCTCCTCGGCGGCGATGTCTCCGAGGGAGCGGCCTACGTACTTCTGCAGACTGTCCTCTCGATTAACACCCTGGATCACGAGACTTGGGAGTGCGCCCCCTAAACCGGCCTGGAGCACCTTGAATTGAGCGGCCTTCTCGTCAGATTGACGGATCACGTCTTCGCGAAGTTCCGGGTCAGCCATCTTGGCCAGTTTCTCTTCCTTGGTGCCGGTCGTGAGTTCCCGCCAAGCACTGGAGAAGTCGTAGAGGTTCCAGTGTTCGAGGGTGAAGGCGAAACCCGAGCGCACCGTTGCGCATTGGCCATAAACCTGCAGTCCGCGTTCCCGGCATCGGTCGACCCACGCCAGCGACTTGCGGTGCGGGTCTGGGTTCCTGCGGAGCGGGGCGATGGCGTTGTGGATGATCGGTCGCCTCGAGACTTCGGCCAACTTCTCGACGAAGGCCAGGTCTCTCTTGATGCGGCCCGTCGCCTGAGTGATCTGAATAAAGCCCTCGTCACGTTCGGCGAGTACTTCGGCCAGGGAGAGGATGTCGTCATCGACCATGGTGTCAGTGACCATTGGGGTGCCGTCGTAGTCGGCCTGGGTGCTGTTACGGCCGAGCCGCTGAATGGAGAAGCCACATAGTCCGGCGTCCATACCCTCGTGCAAGAGACGCTGCATCTCCTTGCGCTCGACATCATTGGCGGGCCGGGTCTTGGCCGCCTCAAGACCCATTACATATGTCATTAACGAGGCAGTGGGCATGTACTGGATGCAGTTGACCCCTTTGGCCGCGGCGTCCAGGCTGTCCAGGTACTCGGGGATGGTTTCCCATTCCCATTCCATGCCCTGCTTCATCGTTTCGTAGGGGATGGCCTCGGTGCGGGTCATGGTCAGCATTGATCGGTCACGAAAGTCGGGCTTGACTGGAGCGAACCCGAACCCGCAGTTGCCTAGCACCACGCTGGTGACACCGTGCCAGCCTGAGATCGTGCACCACGGATCCCAACGGATCTGGGCGTCATAGTGAGTGTGTAAGTCCACGAACCCGGGCGCGACAATCTGTCCGGTAGCGTCGATCGTCTCGGCAGCGGTGCCATCATTGCGTCCACCGATCTGAGCGATCGATCCCCCTTTTATCCACAGATCACCCTGGTAACGAGGCACTCTCGTACCATCGACGATGGTGCCTCCTTGAATGTGGATATCGTAATCCGCCACTTTTCACCCCCGAGGTGTTCGTAAGTGAGCTTACAATCACAGCCCGAGACCGCTGACTAGGCGTCCATTCGTTGGGTCGTTTCTCCACTGCGCGGCGGTCTGCTCTCTTATGGTTCGCCACTTATTGTGTCTTGTTAGCAACAGAAGTTGCGTGCTGTAGCGCTATTCCCTCATAAGCAAAGGGCAGCTACGGCCTACGCAGTAACTCCAACTTAGACCGTGAAGGGTGGGCGCTTTGCGGGTACACACCAACTAACCCGGCGGTCACCAAATAGCCATTAGAAGCTGAGTCAAACTGGTGCTGCGCTCATGCAAAGAGAAAGTGTGTGATGCCCTCGAGCGATAGCTGCTATTCATGTTCTTTATGAGTAGCGATGATTACGACATCGAATTCTTCTGGGACCCCATTTGCCCCTTTGCCTGGGTTACTTCTCGATGGGTGGAAAAGGTGGCTGAACAAACTAACTATTCAGTCAACTGGCGATTTATTTCACTGAGAATTCTCAACAAAGACAAGGATTACGAAACAGACTTTCCCCCGGGCTACGAACAAGGGCACTCAGCGGGGCTCCGGTTTTTGCGGGTGGCTGCCAAGGTTCGGGAGGACCACGGACGCGATGTTATGGCTGCTCTGTACTCAGCATTCGGCACCCACTATTGGGAACTGGATCAACAGCCCGGCTTAAGGAAGCAACTAGGCACTGTTGAGCATGCGGAGCGTTGTCTGGCGACCGCTGGGCTGCCAACCCAGTACGCCTCCGCAGTTGATGATCAACTTTGGGACGGAATTATTGAAGCCGAAACCGAGCTCGCTCTTTCGCGAACTGGTCGCGATGTCGGTACGCCGATCATCTCGTTTCAACCTCCTGACGGTTTATCTTTTTTCGGGCCGGTCATTTCCCGCGTACCAAGTGACGAACAGGCAGTGCCCTTGTGGAACGCTGTTATCGAACTGGCAAGCTTCCCAGGCTTTGCCGAGATGAAACGCTCACTGCGCGAATCGCCTCAAATCAACGTGCTCGGCACTCTCGAATCTGCTCCGCTCATGGAAGATTGGGAGGCAGGTTCACGCAAGGATCACAAACCTGATTAGCGCCCAGTGAATTTCGGTTCGCGTTTTTCTTTGAAGGCTAAGAGGCCTTCTTGGAAGTCTTCCGATGCAAGCGCTTTGGCCTGACCCCAGCTCTCCAACAGTGCTGCCTCGAAACTATCTCCCTGCATCCCCTTGAACACCGCTTGTTTGGTCATCGCGTAGTGAGCAGCCGGGCCGGCGGCTAAACGATGCGCAAGTTTCATGGTTCGAGGTAACACTTCGTCTGGCTCAACGACGTGATTGATCATGCCCGAGTGGAGTGCGACGCTTACCGGAATTTCTTCGGCTTCGTACAGCCACTCGAGGGCTCGGCTGTAACCGACGAGGCGGGGAAGAGTCCATGTGATGAGGTCATCAGGGTGGATGGCTCTTTTCATCCAGATTGGTAAGAGACGTGCTTCAGATGAGCAAATCCTGATGTCGAACAGTAGGGACAGGCCCAGTCCCCCACCCGCCGCCAACCCGTTGAGAGCACAAATTGTGGGTTTGGGCATTTCCAAAAGGTCGCCGCACCAGCCGAACATCGGTTCGTGGGTTCGGATCGGCCATCCTCTTCGATCTTCTGCCGTAAGGTCGGCTCCAGAGCAAAAGGCCCGTCCCGCTCCGGTCATCACAAAAACGCGGGCTTCGTCATCGGAAGAAACCTCACCTAACAGGCGGTGAATGTCTTGTCGCATTTGGCCATCAAAGGCGTTAAGTCTGTCGGGGCGATTCAAAGTACAGACGACGATGCCGCCATCTTGAACTTCGACCTCAACCCCGGTGTAACCGTCGTATCGAGTCATGGTTGCAAGCGTAGGGTGTCACCATGACTGAGATTGCTGGAGAACTGTACGGGACCGGTGCACGCCATCTACAGGACCACTTCGATGCTCGCCGTCTCGCCGATCGCCTGAGTGAAATAACGGTGAGTGAAACCATCGATGAGCGAACTGCCGCATACCTCGAGAGGGCCACCTACTTCTTTTTAGCGACCGTCGACAAAACCGGATTTCCTGACGTGTCCTACAAGGGAGGACGACCCGGTTTCGTCAAGGTCGTTGATGAACATACGCTGCGCTTCCCGTCCTATGACGGCAACGGGATGTTTCGGTCACTCGGCAACATTGATGAAACCGCCAACGTCGCCTTGTTGTTTATTCGACAAACTGAAAAAGCCAATCGAATTCGCATACACGGAACGGCCCAGGTGCTTCTCCACGAAGCTGATCTATCTGATTTCGCCGAGGCCGAAGCCGTTGTCGAGGTCAAAATTGGCAGAATCTTTCCCAACTGTCCTCGTTATGTCCACGACCTAGAGTCTGGAACACTGTCGGAGTTCGCGCCCGGAGGCCCGATTCCACCACCTCAGCCAGAGTGGAAAAACTGGGACGAATTCGTTGACGTGCTTCCCCGAGAGCAGCGCCCATGAAGGTGTACACCACATTTCCCCAAGCGGATCTTCGCGATGTTCCTGAGGCTGTCCACCGGATTGAAGCGGACGGCTATGACGGAATTGTTGCTCTCGAAAATAGGCATGACCCGTTTATGTCTCTTGCCGTAGCGGCGGTGAACTCTCAGCGTCTTGAACTCGCGACAGGTGTAGCGATCGCGTTTCCGCGGAGTCCGATGATCGCGGCCAACATTGGTTGGGACCTACAACAAGCAAGCGCGGGGCGTTTTGAACTTGGGCTCGGCAGCCAAGTGCGCGGTCACAACGAACGGCGATTCAGCGTGAGTTGGTCCGCTCCAGCTCCACGCATGCAGGAATACGTCCAATCGGTGAGGGCGATCTGGCATACGTGGCAGACAGGTGAAGAACTCAACTACGAAGGTAACTTTTATCGCTTCAATTTGATGACTCCGAACTTCACCCCAGAACCTTTAACCGTGCCCCAGCCGACTATCTCCATGGCGGCTGTCGGACCCGCGATGCTCCGGGCGGCTGGCCGAGTCTGTGATGGAGTTCGGCTTCACGCATTTTGCACCCGCGAATACCTCGAAGGAGCTGTTCTACCGCAGTTAATGGCGGGCTTATCTCGTGCCGGTAAGGCTCGAGAAGCGTTTCAAATAAGTGGCGGCGGATTTGTTTGCACAGGACCAGACGACGAGTCGGTAATGGCAATGATGGACTGGGTTCGTTACCGCATCGGCTTTTATGGAAGCACTAAGGCGTACTGGCCGGTTCTTGAGCAACACGACCTTCTTGACCTAGGCGAAGAACTTAATTACCTCTCGAAAAATGATGGTTGGGGGGAAATGGCGTCTCGGATCAGCGATGACGTGGTGAGGCAGTTCGCGGCTGTGGGAAGGCACGACGAAATAGTTACCGCTATCGAAGAAAGATTCGGCGGTTTGACTGACGCTATTGGAGCGAGCGCATCTCCCGAAATTCCTGCTGATTTACCGCAAGACGTTATTCAAGACATCCAGAGCATCCCCACGCTGTATCGAGCTCAACCAGTGTCAGCTGTTTAGTTATTTTCCGATGGCGGCGTAGGTGGCGGCTATCAGGTTGAATGCTCGGGTGTCACCCACCAAACCTGCAGCCATTTTGTTCATGGCATAAGAAATAGTGATTTTTTCATCGAGGTCCATGACGCCCATGGATCCACCCCATCCGAACCAGTAAAGGGTGCGATCGCTTGGCGTTAGGGGGATCCGTTCATGGTTGATACCAAAACCAGTTCCATATGGAACATTCAGGCCCAGCACTAAGTCTCGGTCAAAGGTTTGACGATCTAAAGCGGCCTCTATGGTTTCGGGATTCATCAATGTGATTCCGTCGATGGTTCCACCGCAGGCGACCGCTGAGTGCACCCGTGAAATTGATCGAGCGTTGCCAATTCCTCCACCTGCCGGAATTTCGGCGCTGCGCCATTCATCTGTCTCGGTTTCGGTGCCGTCTAAGCGACAGCTACGAAAGGTTCTTAAAGCAACTGAGTCAGGTTGGCCTTCAACTATCTGATCTATTCCCTCTTGCGGAACGTCTAGTTGAGCGACGCGATGTCCCTCAGATAACGGCAAGCCGATGTGGAAATCAGCATTGAGAGGCCTGGTTACTTCGTCTCGGAAGAACGTTCCTAGAGTGCGTCCGTCGATGCGGCGCATTAGTTCAGCTTGAAGCGTTCCTTGAGTTATCGCGTGGTACCCCGGAGCTGTTCCGGGCTCCCACCAGGGTTCCATCCCGGCCAGAAGGTCAGCCATAAGGTCGTGGTCGTAAAGTTCTTCAACGGTTACCGGCCTTGGGAATCCTGAACAACCGGTTTGGTGGGTCATCACGTGACGGACAAGAACAGAGCCTTTCCCATTGGCGGCGAATTCCGGCCAATAGTCGGCAACAGGAGCTTCGAAATCAATTAACCCTCTGTCTGCGAGCATGAGCATACAAATGGACGCCATGGTCTTCGTCGTTGAGTAGACGTTGACGATGGTGTCCTCCTCCCAGGGATCACCGCTCTTGTTGCGTTCGCCCCCCCACAGGTCGACTACGTATTGACCTTCAACTGTGACAGCGGCACTTGCACCGAGTTCTTCGTCAGCCAAGAAATTCGATTCGAACGCGTCCTGAACCACAGAGAAGCGTTCGTCGCAGTGACCGCTGATTTCCATTGCCGTTCCCTCTATTTTGTGAGCTTGTCGAAACAATTAGAGATGACACACCACCTAGTGCCACCAAAAGGCAACTCTATCTCCCCTGCCAGGTGGGCTTTCGGCCAGATTTGGCGGCAGCACGAAACGCTTTCGCGTCTTCGGTGGCCCCTGCAACCTTGCGCATTGTTTCACCGAAGCGAATGGCTTCAACGAAACCCATTTCTTGGCCCCGTCGAGCAATTTCTTTCGTTGCGCGCACCGCAAGTGGTGCCGAGTTGTTGATCAATCTCTCCGCTAGATCGGTGGCTTCTGTCATTAACTCGTCGTGGGGCACCACCTTCATCACCAATCCCATTTCTTTGGCGCGTTGTGCATCAACCCGGTCGCCAAGCAGTAGTAGCTCCATTGCGTTTTGCCAACCAACACGCTTTGGCATCCTCACAGCTCCTTGGACTGTGGGTACCCCTAGCTGAACCTCGGGAAAGCCGAATTCGGCTCGTTCAGACGCGATCACAAAATCACAACTCGCAACCATGGTCAGCCCAAATCCGATTGCGTAGCCGTTGACGGCTGCGATAACAGGTTTGAAGATCTCCTTACCTGATTCAAGGGAGGTGAAACTCGGGACTTCCCAAAATGAATGTTCGTCGTTACCTACGGAGCTTCCTGGATCTTTTAGGTCCGCCCCCGCACAAAACGCTTTGCCATTGCCGGTGACGATTGCCACCCAGGCTTCGTCATCTGTGCGCAACTTTTCCCAAGCAAGGTTGAGTTCTTTACGTAACTGGCCGTTCACCGCGTTGAGGGCTTCAGGGCGATCGTAGGTAATGACTGCAACACGCCCAGTGCGTTCATATGTGACGAAGGGTTCTGCGCTCATGCTGAATGATCGCACGTTCGACAGTGCTCATCTCACGAAAACTCAAGAAAGCCGGTAGGCCTCGGCTGTGGGTTTTAGCGGGCGCGCGTACCAAAGCGGACGGCGAAGTCCGTGTGGTCCAGGCGCTGGCCTCGTCTTAGCAAGCCATTCCAAATATGCGGCGCGCGATTTAGCAGTGTCGACGACGACGTCCCCGTACGAGTCGCCTTCCTCGGCAGGCGTTACTCGAACTCGTTGGTGCCAGCATTGCATCCCTGATATGGGGTCTGGCTGCACGGCGAAGGTGAGATTTTGATGAACGCCAGTGTCATTCCACCAAATCCTTTCGCTGTCAGGGTCCTCGGATCTATACGAGTCCATGCCTTCGCTCCGGCTCAGTTTCCACGTAGAGCCGTCGTTCTCAATGTCTGCCTGAGCATTACCCCACGATCGCCCTTGTTCTTTCCCCATTCGCCAACGCCCCATGTGATGAGAGGCCGCGACGACACCGGGGCGGATCCCCTCTGTACGCCATGCTTGAATGACGAAATGTCCGAGACGAGTGGTGATGCGAACTAATTGGTTTGCTCCAATTTCTAACTTTTCAGCATCCTCGGGGTGAATCCACAGAGGGTGGCGGTGGCTGATCTCATTAAGCCATTTCGAATTAGCCGACCGTGTGTGAATCAGAGTTGGTATCCGAAAAGTCGGCAAAAGAATTCGCTCGTCACCGTCAAGATCAAGACCCTCCCAATGGACATGGCTCGGTATCCACGTCGGGGTGGCGTATTCGGGCCAACCCCATTCAGCCAACGTCGTTGAGTACAGCTCCAATTTTTTTGATGGCGTAGGAAATCCTTCCTTGATTTCGCCGTCGATCTCCACTGCGGGCGAACCATCCCCTAAAGGCGCCAGCACGGTTTCCGCGAACGATTCCGGTGAGCCATCAAATGCTCCGGCAGTCCCAGGCTTTCTAAACACGCCTGTCTCGTCTCTCAAACAATCTTCGACGGATGCATGATCGACCGTACGTTCATAGGGTACGTATGGGTCTGTAGGGACAGCGAAAGCGCCGCGGTCGCGCATGAATTCGAGAGGGGTTTGATTGGCTGCCGCAGCTGCCTCTGAAAGCCCAGGTACTTCTTCGCTGAAAATGAGGCCGTAATACTCGTCGACAGTCATTGGTTGACCTGGTTCTGACCGGCTCTCGAAGTACTCCCTAATGCCAAGCTCTCCATCAGGGTCTATCCGCCAAGAAAGATCCATCCAGAACTCATTCTCTTCCCAAACCTCACCGGGGTTGAACTCGTGGGTGCGCGAATCTTTGCCTATCGACTTACCTTCAAGTTCGGCGAAGCGCCGCATGACGGGTTGTCGAAATCCAATCCACCGTCCGGCATGGGTCTCAAACGAAGCTAGATCGTGGCGCTCTGAACCCACGCCCATCGGAAGCACGTAGTCAGCAAATGCGGCCGTTTCCGACCAGGTTGGGGTGAGGGCAACATGGCACTCGACCTTGGAGGGATCGAGAAGAGCTTCCATCCAACTGAACCCATCTGGATTCGTCCAAACAGGGTTGTATACGCGGGTGAAATACGTATCTAATTTGCCGCGTCTTTCGTTCAAGAAATGTGGCAAAAGGATCGACATCTCGTGATAGCTCAGCGGGTATTCGCGCGGCCACGACATCTCATTCCAGTGCTCGATTTTTTGAGTTCCCAATGGAGCGTGAGGTTTAAATTTGTTCCACCCGTTGCCGCTAGTTCCTCCCACGGTTCCGACTGAACCAGTGAGTACGTTAAGAAAGAACAAGCAGCGCGCTGTCTGCCATCCACCAAGATTGCCTGCTCCAGCAGCACGCCAATTGTGAGAAGCGAACTTCGTGGGGTGAGCGCCAATTACTGACGCAATCTCCCTTATCTCCTCAGCCGGTACTCCAGTTATATATTCGGCTCGTTCGGGTGTGTATTCAGCGTATTCGTCGAGAAGCGCCCGCTCTAACAATTCAAATTCAATGTTTAGGTCGGGGCGTGTTTCAGCAAGGTACGTCTCCCAATTGGTCCACCTCCGCACGAATTCGCGTTCCCAGGTGCCGTTCTCTAGCAAGAGCCTGGCAATAGCTAAAAGAAGAAAGGGTTCTGTTCCCGGCCAAGCCGGCAACCAATGATCTGCTTTTGAACCGGTGTTGGATAGACGAGGGTCCACGCATATGACAGTCGCTCCTCTTTCCTGGGCTTCAATGATTCGCTGCGCGTGTGGATTGAAATAGTGACCTGATTCAAGATGAGACGAAATCAAAAAAATCACTTCAGCGTTGGCGTAATCCGAAGATGGCCGATCATGACCCATCCAGGACTGATAGCCAATTCGAGCGTTAGAGGAACAAATGTTGGTGTGACTGTTGTGGCCGTCGATCCCCCAGCCCTGCAGCACCCGCTCCGTATAGCCATCTTCGCCGGGCCGTCCAACGTGATACATGATCTCATCGCGTCGGTCTTCAATGAGTGCTGTTCGTATGCGGGCGCCGATCTCATCCAGCGCCTGCTCCCACGTGATTCTTTCCCACTCACCCCCACCGCGCTCACCCACCCGTTTCAAGGGAAACAAGATGCGTTCGGGATCATTTACCTGATTAAGAGTCGCAGGGCCTTTCGCACAATTCCTTCCCCTTGACGCTGGGTGTTCGGGATTGCCTTCAAATTTGGCAACCTCACCTGTCTCGCGATCCACGTAGGCAACTAATCCACATGCTGCTTCGCAGTTAAAACATGTGGTGGGAATAAGGCGAAAATGCCGTTCCACTTGGCGCGGCCAAGCTTTGGCGTCTAGTTCTGTCCAGTCGTGCCATTGGTCGTGTGGCGGGTAGTTAGTGAGGCCAGCGTTCGAGGTTGCATCCTTGTAGAAACTTGCCTCATCTAAATATCGAGGCTCATTCGAGTGAGACATCAACCCTCCTAGGACAGGGGAACCGATTGGCCGGCTTGCACATAGCTATCTTCATACGCCCACATACCGCCGAGGATCAATACCCCAGCGAAACAAGAAAGGGTCGACGCTTGGCTGTCAATCATCGCTCCGGCGGCTAGCAGAATAACGGGTAGAGCCAATCCTCCAACTACCCCTGTCAAGAAGAGTGTTTTTTGATCACCCTGTGTCATGGAATGAACTGCGAGCGCTACATGTCGAGAATGGTCACCCGAGATTTCAAGCACCACTAAAAGACCGTTCACAACCAGGGCAGCTATCGTTATCCCGCGCACCACCTGCGTTTGGGGCATGTCGACGAATAGGTCCGCTATGAACCAGACTGAACCGCCCGCAGCGACAGCTTGAACGAGCAACGTGGGTAAAAGCAGTTGGCTCTGCCACAGGTCGCGGCCCTCGCATTGAGCGAAGAGAAATGCTGTGTACCCAGCGGAGCTCGCCGCAACTACAGCAATTGGTATGGCCAGAATCCTAAGCATTTGGGGCGACTCAAGTAACGCCGCCAGCAGCCAACCTCCGAGCAAGAGCGCGTAAAGTCCGAGGATGTAAGCACCTCGTACTAACCAGCTGGACCAGTTCGCACGAGTCAACACAAGAAGGAACCGGGAAGGCTTCTTTAAATCCGCCACCAGTAAGACGCCAGTAACCAACACGAAGAAAGCGGCGATCAGCGCTGGTACGAATCCGACCGTCGTTGTCTGATCCGCCTCGCCCAGCAGCACCATGAGAGCGGCCAGAAGCATCACGCCCGCAGCGACTGCTTTCGTCACCAGATATCCCGAAACTTTGGTTTGCCAAGTTGTCGCGTGGGCCGTGGTGTATGTCGTGCGAGCTAGAAGTTCTGGTTCCCGGGTTGGTGGTGTGGGGTGTTGCAGGGTGACATCAGCCCATATAAGACCATCGTCGGGGATGGCCGTTAGAAGAGGGTCAAGCGAAGCTTCGTTGGCGCCCCGATAGAAAACCTTGGGGACTGTTCCTTGCTCTGGGGACCGAACTGGCAAGTCTTCTCTGTTCACAATCCGTCGTGCGTCGTTATCGGCGTCATCGAAATCGATCACCTTGATCGAATGGGTTGGGCACACAACCACACAGGACGGTTCCAAGCCCACCTCAATTCGGTGATTACAGAAATTGCACTTATTAGCGGTATTGGTCTCTGGGTTAATGTAAATCGCATCGTATGGGCAGGCATTCATGCAGCCCTTGCAACCGATGCAGTTGTTGTCGTCAAAATCCACAACACCGTTGGCTGCCCGAAATAAGGCGGACGTCGGGCAAATATTCATGCAAGGCGCGTCTTCGCATTGGTTGCAACGCATCACCGAGAAATGGCGAGTGGTCTCGGGGAATTCGCCCGTCTCTATGTATTTGACCCAGGTCCGATTTACCCCCAGGGGCACGTCATGTTCGCTTTTACACGCGACTGTACAAGCGTGACATCCAATACATGTCTCGCTATCGAGAAGAAACCCAAGCCGAGTCACGGCCCTCCTAGAAGATTCAAGATCGCGCTCATTACGGCAAATGTATTGCGTTAATCAACCAAAGGGTGCTCACAAGTCAGACGATTGTTAACTGTGTTCATCTAGTGGCCGTCTTCAGCCGATCGAAGGTGATGCTCTTGCCCTCGGCCATAGCGTTGATTAGGCGTTCAAGGGATCCGCAATTAAGCGCGCGTTAGGCATGTCTCAAAGGTACCGTCGGGGCCATGGCCTCCCCCCAGACCATTCTCATACGTGTTACCGGCGTTGACCGCCCGGGCATCACCACTGATCTCTTAGGTTTACTAGCGAGCCTGGATTCCGAACTCCAAGACATGGAACAAGTGGTAGTTAGGCGTCAGTTGACCTTAGGGCTTGCTGTTGTTGCTCCGACCGGGAGAGATCTAGTGAAGGAGGTCCTCTTATTTGGATGGGAGCGTGGTCTTGACATCGATTTCGAAATTGTTGATGCGACCCCTACGCGGCATGCGCGCCGCCATGTAATCACGGCTCTGGGTCCTGAGCTTTCGCCCGAAGCATTAGCTCGAACAAGCGGAGCTATTGCTGCAAGCGGGGGCAATATAGATCGGATTCACCGACTGTCGCGTTTTCCGGTATGGAGCTACGAATTCCTGGTCGAGGGCGGGGATTCGGACAAGCTGCAGGCGGCACTTATGGACGTCGCTGTCGAAGAGTCGATCGATATCGCAGTGCAACCTCACGGATTGTCACGTAGATCAACTCGCCTAGTGGTACTTGACGTCGATTCGACACTGATTCGAAATGAAATGATTGAGCTCCTGGCTGACGAGGCAGGACACAGAGAGGAAGTCGCCCGATTGACAGACCTCGCGATGAGGGGCGATATCGATTATTCCGAGGCTCTCAGGGAGCGTGTTGCGCTGTTGCAAGGCACTAGCGCTGCCGCAATCGATCGCGCAATCGCGCGAATGGTCCTCACACCCGGGGCGCGAACATTTGTGCGAACGCTGAGAAGGCTCGGCTATCGCATCGCGATCATCAGCGGTGGCTTTACCCATTTCACTGACAAGCTCGCTGAGGACCTCAAACTGGATCATGCACACGCGAATCGTCTTGAACTCATCGACGGGGTAATCACAGGTCGAATTGAAGGCGAAATTGTTGACGCTCAAACCAAGGCGACCTTGCTTGAAAAAATCGCCAAAGCCGAAGGGGTGCCATTGGAGCAAACCGTGGCGGTAGGAGACGGGGCTAATGATCTCCCCATGTTGCAAAAAGCTGGTCTGGGGATTGCGTTCAACGCGAAGCCAGTACTTCGCGGAGCCGCAGATACTGCAGTAAATGTTCCTTACCTCGATGCAATATTATTCATGCTTGGAGTCACCCGTGAAGAAGTTGAGGCCGCCGATGCCTCCGACGCTCCGGGCGATTCCCACGCTGCCTGAGTCGATCATCAGTTGGTGTGGGAGGCTGACGCAATGAATGAGCCCCATAATCCACTGGTTCTACGTAGTGACCGTGACGGAGTGAGCACTCTTACTCTTAACCGCCCCGAAGCGTTAAATGCCCTTAGCCCTTTAATGTTCGAGGAACTTCAATCTCACTTGGATCAGCTCGCCGCTAATCCAAGTGAAGTAGGTGTCGTAATTTTGACAGGCGAAGGCCGTTCCTTCTCGGCCGGAAACGATTTAAAGGCAATCGAGCGCGGCGAACGCGCAAATACTCCCCACCAACAGGCAGAAACTCTCGATCTCATCGAAGCGCTGCCACAGCCAGTGATCGCTTCGGTAAAGGGCCACTGTTACACCGGCGCGTTAGAGCTCGTCCTAGCTTGCGATCTTCTTATTTGCGCAGATGACGCCCGCTTTTGTGACACTCACGGGAAATGGGGAATGGTGCCTACTTGGGGTATGACCAGCAGGCTTCCTGAGCGAATTGGGCCGCTCATGGCTCGAGACATGATGTATAGCGGGAGAGTGGTGGAGGGCCATGAGGCTGCTCGCATCGGCCTCGCAAACCGTTCGGTCCCAAGTGATCAGTTGGCCGAGGCGACGGCTGCCTGGGCTGATTTGATTGCCGCGAACTCTTGGCACACATTGAGCCACGAAAAGCATCAAATGAAGGCTCTCGCTGAGTTTGGCCGAGACGAAGGCTTGAAATGGGCCCGAGAAAAAGGTCCCGGAGCAGCATCAGACATGGTTGAACGCATCCAAGGCGGCTTTAAACGCTGATACCGTCCTATCGATCGATTTCGAGGAGTCAAAGTGGCCAACGTCACGATTTATCACAATCCCCATTGAGGGTCATCGAAGAACGCCTTGGCGGTCGCTGAGGAACAAAATGTACAAGCCGAAGTTGTCCTGTATATGAAGACGCCTCCTGATCGCGCGACTTTGGAAACGATCGTTTCTCTTCTCGAGGATCCGGTCGAAGACCTTGTACGAAAAGACTCCAAATTTAAAGCACTCGGGCTGAACCCTGAGGACTACGTAGGTAACCCACAAGCTGTCATAGACCTGTTGGTTGAACGTAAAGCCCTGATGCAACGACCGGTGCTCCTACGGTCCAACAAGGCAATAATCGGACGTCCCAAGGACCGGATTGCTGGGTTCTTAACGTAAGAGCAAGTTATTGCAAGCCAAGGTTTCAGCCTGACTATCGCACCTCGCGCTTTACCTCGCGTTTATGATGAAGTTCGCTGCTGAAGCCCAGTGGGAGAGTTCGACTGGTTGTATGCCTCGTCTGGTCGGCGCCGAAGGAGCAACCGCCCCGGGAATCTCTCAGGCCCCAGGACCGCAGGGAAGAAGCAACGCTGGAGAGCGAGAGGGCGTTGGTGCCTCTCCACCGAAGGGGAAAACTGCGATAAGCGGCCAATCTCTCAGGTTCCACGACAGCGCGGGGCGTCGACATTGACGCGAGCTGGCGGAACATGACTGAAACTTCTCCATCTAACCATCTCAGACAAAGCCCTCTCGACAGTTTTCACCGCGATCGCGGAGCCAGAATGGTCCCTTTCGCTGGCTTTGAGTTACCTCTTCATTTCGACGGGGTAATCAGTGAGCACCGTACGACAAGAACGCTCGCAGGGCTTTTTGATGTCAGCCACATGGGAATCATCGATCTGATACCCAACGACGGCTATGACCTCAGTGCAACGGCGGACGTCTTGGAGAAAATAACACCGGCGGCAATTTCTGACCTCAGAAACGAACGACTGCGATACGGCCTATTGACTAACAACAACGGTGGCATCGTCGATGACTTGATTGTGAGTCGACACGACGATCGACTTCGCCTGGTATTAAATGCTTCGCGTACATCTGAAGATATCGCCTATATCGAGCGGAATATTTCGCCCAACGTAAGGATCGAAGTGCGCGAGGATCTGGCGCAATTGGCTCTTCAGGGTCCCAAATCTTCCGAAGTGCTCTCCATGATCTCCAGCGACATAGCCGAATTGAAATTCATGCAACGCCACGAGTTTCTTTGGGATGGCATCGTGTGCGATATCAGTCGCAGTGGCTACACCGGCGAAGACGGCTTCGAACTGGTGGTCCCAGCCGGCACCGCTGGACGTATTGCGGAGCAACTCTTGGAAGACGACAGAGTCGTTCCATGCGGCCTCGGAGCAAGAGATACTTTGCGACTGGAAGCCGGTTTGTGTCTTTACGGCCACGAGTTGAACGAGAGTACGACTCCAATAGAAGCGGGGCTTGCATGGACAATTCAACAACGCCGCAGAACCGAAGCCTCATTCGCCGGCGCGGACACCATCTTGGGTCAACTCGCCTCAGGACCTGAACGAAAGAGAGTGGGCGTTTCAGCTCTCACTAAACGCCCAATTCGGGAAGGAACGAAACTCAGATCAGAAGATGATGATCAAGTGGGAACCATCACTAGCGGGGGCTATGGGCCCACTTGTAACCGTCCTGTTGCCATGGGGTACGTCGATACGCGATACGCAAAGGTGGGCACTTCGTTGGTCGCGGATGTTCGAGGAAAAGACGTTCCTTGTGAAGTCACGAAACTTCCTTTTGTTCCCCACAGCTACCGACGAGATTGAGACTTGACAATGACCGACTCCAACCCTATGAGTGATTTCGTAAGCAGGCATATAGGCCCGCAAGACGCTGATGTTGCTTCGATGCTCGCATCACTCGGTTATTCAAGCCTTCGAGAGCTTTGTGATGCCGCCCTCCCGAAATCGATTCGAGGGGCCGATGCGCTTCAGCTTCCCCCGGCTCTAGATGAACTTCAGGCCATAGCGCGGATTCGCGAGCTTGCTGATCTAAACCAAGCGGTGAAGTCACTGATCGGAATGGGTTACCACGGCACTTTCACCCCGGCCGTGGTGGTCAGACGTGTACTCGAAAGTCCTGCCTGGTACACCGCGTACACCCCGTACCAACCGGAGATAAGCCAAGGGCGGCTTGAGGCGCTGCTCAACTACCAAACGATGGTTTGTGATCTCACAGGCATGGAGATAGCAAACAGCTCGTTATTGGATGAGAGCACTGCCGCCGCTGAAGCAATGACTATGGCTAGGCGTCTGAGTAAAGGCAAGGGTAAAAATTTCTTTGTCGATAACGACTGCCACCCTCAGACGATCGATGTTGTCAAAACTCGAGCGCAAGCATTAGGCGTCGAAATACAATTGGGAGATCCTTGGAAGGATCTCGACCCTGAAGAGTGTTACGGGGTGCTAATCCAATATCCGGGGTCTTCGGGAAAAATCCGCGACATCAAAGAAGTTGTAGCCACAACCCATGCCTGGGAGGGACTGGTTTGTGTCGCAGCAGACCTATTAGCGCTTTGCCTTTTGACGCCGCCCGGAGATCTCGGTGCTGACTTGGTAGTGGGAACTTCGCAACGTTTCGGAGTGCCTCTCGGATTCGGCGGTCCTCACGCTGGCTATTTGGCAGCGCGGGAAAGCCATAAGCGTTCGATACCGGGTCGTCTGGTTGGGGTCTCTGTGGATAGCGGCGGGCGACCAGCCACGCGTCTAGCCCTGCAAACGCGCGAGCAGCACATCCGTCGCGAGAAGGCCACAAGCAACATTTGCACTGCCCAAGTTCTACTCGCAGTCCTCGCTTCTATGTATGCGGTTTGGCACGGACCAAATGGGCTGAAACAAATCGCTCAGCGAGTACATGATCTGACTTCTCTCCTTGCGGCAAATCTCAACTCAACGGGTATCGCCGTATTGAATGAGACGTTCTTCGACACCTTGACGGTGCGGGTCCCCGACCAAGCGGATCGCGTTTTAGAACGCGCACTTGGCGAGGGACTCAATCTACGACGGGTCGATTCTGACACGGTCGGCGTGTCACTAGACGAAACCTGTGATTTAGAGACCGTGGAGTCGTTGGGGCGCGCATTCGGATGCGAGAACAGGGCTTCAGTCATCACCGATCATCAGTCGGGTATACCCGGGGATTTAGAACGCTCATCCGATTTTTTAACCCACCCGGTTTTCAATTCTTACCGCTCTGAGACCGAAATGCTCCGATATATCCGCCGCCTAGCTGACAAGGACGTCGCTCTTGACCGCGGGATGATTCCACTTGGCAGTTGCACCATGAAATTGAACGCGACTAGCGAAATGGAGCCAGTCACGTGGCCAGAATTTTCAGATATTCATCCCTTTGCGCCTCTTGACCAGGCGCAGGGCTACATAACGCTGATCTCAGAGTTGGAAGAATGGTTGCTTGCGTGCACTGGCTATGACGCGATTTCTCTTCAACCCAACGCTGGCTCGCAGGGAGAATTTGCTGGGCTATTAGCTATCAGGCGTTACCACGAGGCGATGGGACAACAACAACGAGATATTTGCCTAATTCCTTCGTCGGCGCATGGAACAAATGCTGCATCTGCTGTGATGGCTGGACTTCGAGTGGTGGTAATTGACTGCGACGAGAACGGAGATGTTGACCTCACAGATCTTGAGAACAAAGTGAGCGAATACCGAGAAAGCATTGCGGCCATCATGATTACTTATCCTTCTACTCACGGGGTTTTCGAAGATGGCATCGGACGGATTTGTGAACTGGTTCATGATGCTGGTGGACAGGTCTACGTGGATGGTGCGAATCTCAATGCTCTAGTCGGGCTGGCTCCTCCCGGGCACTTTGGGGCCGATATAAGTCATCTAAACCTGCACAAAACCTTCTGTATTCCTCATGGAGGAGGTGGGCCCGGCATCGGTCCCGTCGCCGCCAAAAGCCACCTCGCTCCATATCTACCGAACCACCCTGTGGTCGTGGAAGCGGGGCCGAAATCGGGCCCGGGTGCTATTTCTGGTGCTCCTTGGGGCTCCGCAGGGATTCTGCCCATCCCGTGGATGTATATAGCGATGATGGGAGCGCCCGGCCTGGAGCGCGCCACCAGCGTGGCGATTCTTAACGCGAACTACATAGCTAGTCGGTTACATGACTCTTACCCCGTGCTGTATCGAGGAAAAAGTGGCCTCGTGGCCCATGAATGCATACTTGACTTACGTCCCCTTTCTGATGTTGTGGGCGTCGATGATGTTGCCAAGCGGCTCATTGACTACGGATTCCACGCACCGACGATGTCATTCCCCGTCCCTGGCACGTTGATGGTCGAACCAACTGAAAGTGAGTCCAGAGAGGAAATTGATCGCTTCTGCGATGCCATGATCAGAATCCGCCACGAAATTTCGAGGATTGAAGTCGGTGAATGGCCTAAGGAAGACAATCCTCTCGTGAACGCCCCCCATCCGGCCGAAGACCTTCTGAGGTCAAGCTGGGAACATCCGTATACGCGCGAGGAAGCGGCTTACCCGATGCCGTCGATTCGACAAGACAAATACTGGCCTCCGGTAGGCAGGATCGACGGAGCACACGGAGATCGCAACCTTGTGTGCAGTTGCCCAGATCCCAGAGCGTACGAAGAACGATGACTACGCTAAACCGCTGGCACCGCTCTCACGACTAGCGTCACAGCATGGCGTTAACCAGCCCCGACATTCTCGAAATGCCAGTTTCACCTGCGACCGGCGCAATGCCTTGGTATCAGCACATAGTGGATTGGGTTGAGGCGGAAGCGGCGGGTCTTTCCACGGACCAACTTGATTTTCATGATGGGTCACCGGAAAAGGAATGGATGTGGTGGTCCTGTAGAACACAAATCTCTCATATTGCCTGGGATGCCCTCGTATTTACGAAGCGACGCGCTGGTCATCTTCTGTGGCCAGATGGTGACGTCCCGGAGCCGATCAATTGGGTCGATCACCAATTGGGACCGAACAACAGGTGGGATCGCGTACTTGATACCGATCTCTTTTGGGAAGTCCCAGATCTTTTAACCAAACTTCGCTTAGGTATCGAATGGCTTTCGGAACTCGTCGAGGAAGAAACTATTGAACTTCTGCGCTCAGAAATGCGAACCGTCAAGGGAACGGACTTTTGGAAATATGTAATCACCACTTTGCCTAGAGGGGCCTGCCTCGCGAAAGGAGATAGCCAAAGCATTACATATGACCTCGAAGGTTCCCTATGGATGGTCTTTTACGAGATGCTTAGTCACGTTCGCAGCATTCAGCGACTCAAGCTCCACCAGGGCTTAGGAACAGCGATTGAATTGCCTCGAGTTGGATACTTACGTCTCCCTCATTACTGGGGAGAAACCAATGAAAACGGGCCAGGGATGAGGCGACTGTGAAACCCAAGATCATCCTTGACTGCGACCCTGGGCACGACGACGCCATAGCAATCATGATGGCTGCCCGTATGACAGAAGTCCTCGGAATCACCACGGTCTCAGGCAACGCTCCACTCGATTTAACGACCGATAATGCGCTTCTACTAACGGAACTGGTTGGACTTGAGGTAGAGGTACATGCCGGTGCCGAAAAACCTTTGCTGCTACCACCAAGACATGCAGAGGAGGCTCATGGGAAAACCGGGCTAGATGGGCCAAGCCGCCCTGATGTCGTTCGCAACGCAACGAGCCTTGACGCTGTGCGTTTCATCATCGAGACCATCCGAAGTAATGAAAACGTTTGGCTCGTGCCGATAGGTCCGCTCACCAACATCGCTTTAGCAGTGCAACAAGCACCAGACATCGTGAAACGCGTCGCTGGAATATCAATAATGGGTGGCAGCGCTGGGCCCGGCAACGTAACCCCTACTGCGGAATTCAACGTCTGGGCTGACCCTCATGCGGCGGCGATAGTTTTTAATGCTGGCTTTGAAAAATTTATGATGGCCGGTCTGAACGTGACACACCAGTTCGGCATCGATGAACAAACGATCTCCGATCTGCGGGATCTCGGCAACCGGGTCGCAGTTTTTGCCGCCGATCTGTTCGAGTTCTACCTCGGTTCCTATCAAAAACGCACTCATGGACAGCGAGTTCCTTTGCATGATCCGTGTGCAGTGCTAGCGATCACTCACCCTGAAATATTTCAGTTCGAATTCAGGAATGTATGTGTCGAAACAGAGGGAACCTACACACGAGGCATGACCGTCATCGACGAGCGAGGTTGGGGCGACCGGCCAATGAATTGTGAAGTGGAATATGCAATTGATCGAGATCGAGGAATGAAAATTTTCCTTGAGACAATGCGCACATATACAGCGAAGTAGCTATCGGAAGCTACCTTGGTGACGTGACCAGTTTGATTCGACTCACCCAGTACAGCCACGGCGCTGGTTGAGCCTGCAAGCTTGGCCCAAGCGACCTGGCGCAGGTGCTGCGTCACTTACCAAAACCCGACAACGCAAACTTGTTGGTTGGATCAGAAAACAGCGATGACGCCGCTGTATGGCGAAGGCCCGACGGCAAAGCTCTAGTCGCCACAGCTGACTTCTTCACGCCAATAGTTGATGATCCCATCCTTTGGGGGCACATCTCAGCTGCGAACGCCGCCAGCGACGTGTACGCGATGGGCGGAAAACCACTTTTTGCTTTAAATCTGGTGGCGTGGCCCAAAGACGAATTACCCCTCGAGCTATTGAGCAAAGTGCTTTCGGGTGGCCAACATGCGGCCGATGACGGTGAATGGGTGGTCGCAGGCGGACACACCGTCGACGGGCCCGAACCGATGTACGGCATGTCGGTAATCGGAGAGGTCAACCCTGAAGATCTTTTAACCAACGGTGGGGGTCAGGCCGGTCAAGCCCTCGTTTTAACCAAACCTATCGGCACGGGGCTATTAGCCACGGCTGTGAAACGCTCTCAAGCTGACGCAGTCGCTACTGGAGGTTCGCTCGAGAAGATTTATGCGAAAGCCATCCATGAGATGACCAGACTCAATGAAGCGGCGGCAGCGACAGCAAATCGCGTCAACGCGACAGCAGCAACGGATGTCACCGGTTTTGGTTTACTCGGTCATCTCCATGAGATGACATCGGCAAGCGGACTTTCAGCGATTATCGACACAGCGTCCGTTCCGCTACTACCCAAAGTACGCGACTTAGTTGATGATGGATTTGTAGCCGGTGGCACCGAAAGGAACCTCAGTTTCCTCGAACCTCATTTGGAAGGCGGTTCCCAGTTAGAGCGAATCATTCTTTGTGATGCTCAAACTTCTGGCGGCCTTCTATTTTCCTGCGATTCAACTGCCGCGTTAGACGCGGTGGCAGAACTAACAGAGTCAGGCCACGAAGCCGCAATAATAGGCAAGTTGGATGCTGGTTCCATTGGAAGAATCAGACTGACACACTGATAAGCGGAAGGCGGGTTTTCAGTGAGTCCAAAATCTCCCTCCCTTTATGAACAGTTAGGTGTTGCCCGCGACGCCACGAGGACGAGTGTTCAGCGCGCGTACCGACGAAAAGCACTGCGTCATCATCCAGACCACCAAACCGGCAATTCAGAAAAGATGTCGGATTTGAACAATGCGTGGTTTGTCTTATCGGACGCCACTCGTCGCGCCGCGTACGACAAAACATTGGGACCCCAACCGTCGCAATACTATGCACCGATTCAGACTTTTCGAGCTAAGCCCAAGAGCCGTAAGACTGCTTGGTTTGACGGTCTCAAATTGCAGGCAACGAGGTTGGGACACGAAGCTGGCTTGAGCGCGAGCCAAGCCTTGGCTATTCGGCATCGCGTTCGTCGACTCGAATACGAAATTATCGCCGAGGAAATTGTCGAGAGCTTTGGCGAACGCATCGAGGAGCGCGTGCGGCTAGCTCGAGATGCAGGAGCCGCGCCTCTCGATCTAGCTTTAGCGGCCGCTCTCATCGGGCTACAGGAATTTAGTGTTCCATTTGTCCACGCGTCGACGAATGGTGATATTGAGATCGACAACACCATCATTCGCAGGGCTCAACTTGTCGATCGAATGTGGGACAACCTGGCCCACGGGGTTTCATGGGAGCTCGAAACAGCTCTTGGAGGGAACCCACGAACCCTTCGGTCCCTTACCGGTAGACGAGTCTGACATGCGCACAGCGGTGTATCCAGGGTCTTTCAACCCCCCTACCATCGCCCATTTAGAAATCTCCCGAGCGGTAAAAACTCATTGCCATATTGACAACATCGTTTGGAGCGTTAGCCAGATCGCTCTGGGTAAAGAGGGCGTGACACGGCCACGGTTCCTTGATCGGCTAACCGTGCTCGAACAGGTCGCATCTGATTATGAGTGGTTGCAGGTGGCGGTCACTAACTCCCAACTGCTCGCTGATATTGCTTTGGGTTTCGACCTGGTGGTTATGGGTGCCGACAAATGGCACCAAATTCAAGATCCTGTCTTTTACGATAACGACCCTGTTCTCCGAGATGAGGCGTTATCTAACCTTCCCCGGGTTGCCATTGCACCACGAGAGCCCTTCGATGTTCCCACTGACTTGGTGCTACCGATTCCGCAGAATCTAGTATCGGTTTCCAGCACCGCAGCACGTGGTGGAACGACATCCATGATGCTTGAACCCGCCCGCCGGTTCGACGAATTATCCGGAGCTTGGACCGACCCAGGACGTTACGAAAAATGGCTATCTCAAAAAAATTAACTGCCTCTGTTATGCGATGTGTACACGTTTGCGTCCAATGACCGAAATCTTGAACGTTGACCTTTTGGCCTTTGAGCAAGGTGGAAGCAGCGACCGCGCCGCCACCGTGGATGGGGTTATGCAGAGCCTCCGCACGGGCTTCGTCTACACGAAACACGATATTTCCGAGGGACTACTGGACGAGGCCTATGAGGTTCTCGAAAAGTTTTTTGATCTACCTACGGAAGTCAAAGAGGATTACTTCGCACAAGGATCCAAAGGTCAGAGCGGTTACACGGGTTTACTCGTCGAGACCGCTGCGGTGTCCGACACTCCTGATTGGAAGGAGATGTTCAATTGGGGTGCGGCACTCCCCTCGGGTCACCCTCTCAGGGACCGTTACCCCCACAGGTACGGGGAGCCTATTTTTCCGTCGGACCGAATCCCCGACGCTGACCGAATTTTGTCGGACTTTCACGAGCATTTGGTTCAACTGCAGACTCGCTTCTTACGCATTATCGCTGTAGGCATCGGTGCACATGAAAATTTCTTCGACACGATGCTCGAACACGGTTCACATCTCACGCGAGCCATCCGGTATCCGCCAATGTCCGAAGCCCCAAATTCTGGGAGTGAAGGGCACGTCTGGGCTGAAGAGCACGGGGACATAAACCTCATTACAGCGCTCCCTCGAGCGACTGCCCGAGGCCTGCAGGTCAAAGTCAACGAAGAATGGATCGACGCTACACCGCCCGATCGACATGTGATTATCAACACGGGAATCATGCTTGAACGTCTGACTAATGGGTTGATTCCGGTGGGGTGGCATCGAGTTGTTGCTGACCCCCAACAAAGTGATGGCCGGCTCAGCGTCGTTCAATTTTGTCATCCGACACCTTGGACGATTCTTTCCCCAGTCCCTTCTAGCGTTACCCCAGAGCGTCCTTGCCAATATCCTGCGATGTCCGCTGGAGATTGCCTAGATCAGGTGCTTTGGGAGATCAATCTCAGCGAAGGCTAGCTGGCCCATGCTGCCCAAACAGTTAGTTCAAAGGTCCAAAAGTGCGTTCTCGATAAGTTCGGTGAGCGCCGGATGAATGTAGAACTGTTTGCTCGCCAATTCATCTACTGTCTGCCCAAATTCCATCCCCTGGATTAATTGTTGGATGAGCGTCGAAGCTTGCGGTCCGATGATGTGTGCACCTAGTAGTTGTCGGCTCTCAGCGTGGGCGATCAGTTTGCAGAAACTTTCGGTGTCTTCCATCGCCCAACCGTAAGCAGTGGCCCCGTACTCCTTCGTAGCCACCTTTATAGGTACACCGCTTTCGCGAGCAGTTCGTTCGGTAAGCCCCACCGATGCCACCTGGGGGTGACCAAACACAGCGTGGGGAACGAAGCGTTCATCTACAGTCCGCATCGGACCTTCGCTCTCTCCTTCCGCTACGAGCAGGTTGTGTCGAAGAGCTCTGACCTCGGCATTCGCGAGGTGTTTGAGTTGATGCGTGTTGGATAGATCACCAAAGGCCCACACACCAGGGGCGTCAGTTCGAAAAAATTCGTCGACTAAAACTCGGCCATCTTCAGATGACACTCCAGCTTCTTCTAGCCCTAGTAGGTCGCCGTTCGGTACCCGACCAGTCGCTACAAGAACCACATCTGTCTCTATGGTTTCGGCTGCTCCGTTTCTCAAGATTTCTGCGCGGATGGTATTACCGTCTTGGAAGACTCCAGTGACCTCGCTTGCGCAGCGAACGTCAAATCTACGAGTCATCAATTGAGTGAAGCGCTGAGAGACGTCCTCATCTTCGTGTTTCAACAGGTATTCACCGCGGTTCACCATCGTTACCTCGGTACCGAAGGCTGAAAAGACGTGGCCCAGTTCAGCGGCTATGTATCCGCCCCCAAAAATCAACATTCGTCGGGGTAACTCGTCAAGTCGCATGACTGTGTCTGAGGTGTGAAACTCGATGTTCTCCAAACCCGGGTGTGGAGGAATAAAGGGACGAGCGCCAGCCCCAAGGACTACATGGCGGCCTGATATTTGGCGGATCGTGCCTTGTGTATCGGTTACTTCGAGTGTTCGTGGTGCTACAAAGCGTCCTTCTCCTTTACATACCGTGACGTTGGGGCACTCGTCACTTAATCGGTAGCTTTCCCCTCCTTCAACGATGGGATCAATTCGACCGAACACGCGGTCTCGGACCGCGGCCCAATCCACGCTCTTCATTTCCGCATCAATGCCATACGCCGCGGCCTTGCGGATGGTTTCAGCGACGTCTGCCGCGTAAACAAACATTTTCGATGGGATGCAACCCACATTTAGGCAGGTTCCACCGAAAACGCCTTTTTCGACGATCGCAATTTTCCACTCGTCAAATTCAGGACCAGGAATACTGTTTCCCGATCCAGTCCCGACGATGACGAGGTCGAATTCTTCGGTTGACGCTTGACTCATACACAGAGTCAATCAGCCAGACGCGCTCAATGGAGGAGATTCATAATAGCTGTAGGCGATATAACTCAAATTGAGTGGGTATCAGCACTACTCATCAACTTTGCGTCCCTGACTAAACCAACGCTTGGTACACGAGAGATTTCATTTCAGGTCGAATTGGGTGCGTGCTGGAAGGAAGAAGTTGGGTTAAAAAAATAACGGTCACATCTTCGACGGGGTCTACCCAGAACGCGGTGGACGCCGCGCCACCCCATGCGTACTCACCTTTCTGACTCAGAACCTTTGCCTTAGCTGGGTCAATCACCACCGAAAACCCCAACCCAAAACCCACTCCGTCGTACGCTGTTTCTGAGAAAAGTGGCCGACCATATTCGGTTAGATCCACGCCTCCAGGTAAGTGGTTGGTGGTCATGAACTCCAAGGTCTTTCGGCCGATAATGCGGTGGCCTTCGAACTCTCCACCATTTCTAAGCGCTTGGGTAAATCGGTGGTAGTCACCCAGGCTAGAAACCAACCCTCCGCCCCCGGAAAGCGCCGTTGGCTCACGTAGGTAACGTGACTTTTGCGCGTCATCAAGAAGAGTTGCCTTTAACGACTTGGCGTCGGGGTAGTAACACGACGCAAAACGTTCGCGTTCGCTTTCCGCCACAGAGAAACCACTGTCGGTCATGCTCAACGGGTCAAAAATATGATCTTGAAAGTACCGATCAAGAGTAACGCCAGCAACTAACTCAACGATACGGCCCACAACATCCGTCGAACATGAGTAGTTCCATTCAGTCCCCGGATCGAAAAGAAGAGGTAACGAGGCAACCACGTTGCATTGATTCTCAAGGTCACCAGGACTCTTCGTCCATTCGAAGCCGGCTCTTCGGTACATCTCATCAACGGTGTTAGCCATGTGGAAGTGATATGTGAGGCCACTGGTGTGAGTAAGTAAGTCATGGACAGAAATTTCTCTTAGCGGCTCTCGTGTCTCCGGTTTTGTCGCGTCACCACCAACAAAGACTCGGGTATCGGCAAAGGCAGGAATCCATTTCGAAATCGGGTCTTTTAGCTGGAGTAACCCTTTCTCGTATAACTGCATCAGTGCTATCGAAGTGACGGGCTTCGTCATGGAGTAAAACCGATAAATCGTGTTACTTTCCACTGGCAACGAACGTTCGATATCGCGACAACCGTAGACATCGTGATACACCACTTTCCCTCCACGGCTAACAAGCACATTCGTTCCTGGAAGGCGACCATCGTCGACGTAGCGGTGTAAATGTGCGCCGAGCTGATCTAATCTTTTCGGGTCAAACCCGCCCTCAGAAGGATCCATCTCCACTTCGATCGCTTCCATCGTTCAACACCTCATTCGCACGGTTTGGGACTACTTCCAAGGCTACGAGCCTTTGCATGTGAGACACCTGCGTGCGGGCGTGCTGCCCTAGAGTGCCTCGATGGCTAATGCTACGACCGATGACGTCCTCGTCGCCCGTTTCCTCCTGGTGCGCCACGGTGAATCCAAAGTCATGGTCGAAGGGGTGGTTGGGGGTCCAAAAACTTGTTCTGGGCTTTCTGACCGCGGCCGAGCACAGGCTGAACGGTTGGCTTCGAGGTTCGCTTCGGGCAACGAGAACTCAATCGACGTTGTTTACTCATCTCCTTTACCCCGCGCCATTCAAACCACCGAGATTGTCCTGTCGTCAGCATCATTGGATTTGGAAATAAACATTCACCCTGATCTTGAGGAGTTCAATCTGGGAGAAGCTGACGGTCTCAGCTGGGATGAAGTCAGAACGAAATACGATTTGGGGAACTTCGAGCAAAGGGATCCGTTTACTCCCATTATTCCAGGAGCCGACAGTCGAGCCGGATTTCGTCATCGAGTAGCGCAAGCCCTTAGCGACATTGCGGCGAACCACCCTGGTTCCACCATCTTTGTTGGCTGTCACGGCGGAGTTATTTCCGCGGCTATGGCAACCGCCTTCGGGTTGGGAGCAAATCAGTGGCATACCGAGCTAGCTCCCACCGTTACTTCCATTACTGAGTTGGATATTTGGTCAAGCCCACTCAGAGGTCGCCGATGGATTTGCCGTCGTTACAACGATTCCGCCCATCTACATGACACAGACTTAGACCCCCGCGATCATCTCTAATGGAAACACCCAAACATCCTGGTGTTTGGGAACTAGTTAGTCGACCCGGGGTTCGTAACCTTCTGATTTCAAGTGCTTGCGGCGTATCTGGTTTCGTCACATTGGCGATTTCGATGGGCGTTCACGTCTATTCGTTGAGTGGCCGAGAATTTGATATTGCGTTGGTGGGGTTGGCCGAGTTTCTTCCAACATTTTTGCTCGTACTTCCCGCCGGTGCTCTAGCAGACAGGGTCGATAGGCGTTCGCTCGCAGCAGTTGGGTATACAGCTGAGGCCTTAATAGCCATCGCTGGCGTTGGGTATGTACTGGCTGGCGGAACCGCTGTGTGGCCCCTGCTTCTTCTGACGGTCTGTTATGGCGCAGCTCGCGGATTCGTGAACCCCGCCGCCAGAGCGTTACCGGCGAACGTTGTCTCACGCGAAGATCTGCCTCGACTCATTCCCGCCCAGTCAACCGTTTGGCAACTGGGAATCGTAATCACACCACTTCTGGTCGGTGTCTTGTACGGGGCTGGTCCCGAGTACACGTTCGCGGCTATCGCATTTCTCAACCTCGTAGCTGCCTGCGCGGTAAAGACCGTGCGGTTGCATTCGCCACAGGAACGAATCATCCGGACATCTGACTTCCGCACAGCTATCGAAGGGTTTCATCTCGTCAGAAAAACACCACTTCTTCTGGCCGCAATAGGTTTAGATCTTTTCGCGGTTCTACTCGGCGGCGTCATCGCTTTGGGTCCAGCGATTTGTGTGGACCTTGTCGATGCACCAGCGTCCGCGGCTTTTTGGATTCGTTCAGCATGTGGAATTGGTGCAGCCGCGACCGCATTGTTTCTGACGAAGACGCCCTTAAAACGCAAGATTGGTCCGCGGCTCATGCAGGCCATTGCGATATTTGGAATTCTCCATATTGGAGTCGCATTTAGCTCATCACTGCTGTTGACTTTGGTGCTTTTCGCAGGTGCAGCCGCGGCTGACATGGTGAGTGTGTTCATACGAACCAGCATCGTTCCCTTAGCGACTCCTGACTCGGTTCGGGGAAGAGTTCTCGCCGTGGAGGCGGTTTTCATTGGAGCGTCAAACGAACTTGGTGCCTTTGAATCCGGGATTACCGCCGAATGGTTTGGTCTACGACCCGCAATCGTTATCGCTGGTCTTTCTACCCTGGTAGTCGTAGCGCTCTTCGCTGTTTTCGTACCCGATCTCAGGAATCTCGATCGATTTGAAGACATCGGTGCTTAAGTGGTGCGTTGGGCGCTACGTTCGCGCTAGCAGAAAGCGGGAGGACTCATGCTCGTAGAACGTATCGAAGGAAAATGGATTGAAGCATTTACCCGTGTCTTCGACATGTGCGCCGTCGACAAAAGTCAAAGCGCTGCGATACTTTCTGAGACACAGAGCCGAAACGTCAACGTTAACTTGGCGGAGTTGGGTCTCGACCGCCTCGGAATTCGCCCTATTCACATTGTCTTGCCGACACTCCGACAGTCAGCTCCCGTACCGATTCGCTCCACCGGAGCATCGGACGCGATCGCCGGTTCGAAAGCCGTCATCGGAGCCCTTTCTTCGGTCGATTTTGTCGTCGACTGCACGGTCGAGGGGCTCCTCCACGCACCTGAGCTTCCAGAGATCCTGGCAGGGGGCAGTCGCATTCTCATGGTCTCCAATGAACATCCTGAGGCACTGGAGCGCCTGATACCTACCGACGACCTTGAACCGAAGGTCAAAACAGGAATTAAGAAGTTGATACAAGCCAAGGAGATGCGAGTGACCTCGACCGCTGGCACTGACCTCACGGTGGACGTCAGCGAAGCCCCTTGTGGCGGTGGATGGGGATACACAACTCGGCCGAGCACCATTTCGCATTGGCCAGGCGGTCTGTGCTTGGCTTTCCCCACGGCCAACACGGTCAATGGGACCATTGTCATGGACCGAGGAGACATCAACCTCACGTTTAAACGCTACGTAGAGTCTCCAATAACGCTCACCATTGAGAACGACTACATAGTTGAAGTCGGAGGCGATGGAACAGATGCATCCTTATTTCGCAGTTACACCGACGCATGGAACGACAGAGATGCTTATGCGGCCAGTCATATTGGATGGGGCATGAACCCAGGTGCACGCTGGGACACCCTGCCCTTGTATGACAGAAGTCAAACCAATGGCACCGAACAACGAGCGTTCGCCGGCAACTTCCTGTATTCAACCGGCGCGAATGAGCACGCAGGCCGACACACGTTGGGCCATTTCGATCTCCCTATGCGAAATCACACCGTATTGCTAGATGACGAATCTGTCGTCGTTAATGGTGTCTTGCAAGGGGATTTGGCTTAGTAGTTCACAAATGTGGAGCGAAGGACAAGACCTTGCATCGTGGGTGGATCGGTGGGCCGATCATCAACCCGATGCGCCCGCAATCGAGTTCGAAGGGTCCGCTGCGAGCTTCGAGGCGCTATCGCAGCGAGTTAGCTCAGTTGCTGATTGGCTCAATGCGCAGGACATAGACGTGGGCGACCGTGTCGCATGGTTAGGACCGAACCGTCCTTTGGCAATCGAACTACTTCTTGCTTGTTCTCGTCTCGGAGCAATTTTCCTACCGTTGAACTCGCGTCTGCTGGTCTCTGAACATCAGTGGATCATCGACAACGCTGAGCCAAAAATCGTTGTTGTTGACCCAATGTTTAGCGACCACGCGCTCAAATCAGCGGGGGAACTGCCGATTCACGTAGTCGATGATGGAACTCTCCTGATTGGCGATGCAGTGGCGCCCCGGCCGGGAAAAGCAGAGCACCCTTTACTCCTGGCCTATACCTCAGGAACCACAGGTAAACCTAAAGGAGCGCTCTTAACGCAGAGCGCGTTAATGGCCAACGCGTTAAATAGTGCTCACGCTCATGATCTAACACCCAAAGATCGATTTCTTACATTTCTCCCGTTGTTCCATGTAGGAGGACTCAATATTCAGACTCTTCCCGCTCTGATGGGCGGAGCAGCAGTTCTTCTTCATCGGACGTTTGATCCCGGCGAATGGCTACGAGATGTCGAAAGGTGGCAACCAACTTGGTCGCTGTTCGTTCCTTCAACGTTGAACGCCGTGAGTGAACATCCAAGATTCGAAGCTACAGATCTGTCTTCACTTCGCGGCTTAATGGCCGGGTCGTCAACTATTCCTGAAGCAACAACGCGACCATTTTTTGAACGTGGAATCCCAGTAGGTCAGGTCTACGGTGCGACTGAAACCGCTCCAACCGCAATCGTTCTAAAGGCAGATCAGGCATTCAACCACCCCGGATCATGTGGCAAACCATCAACTCTTTGCGAAATTCGCATTGTCAACGATAACGGCGCCGATGTCAGCGACGGTATTTCCGGGGAATTGTGGGTTCGCGGTCCAAACATCTTGCAGGAATACTGGGGAAATTACGAAGCGACAGCTGAGTCAATTACCGACGGCTGGTTCCACACAGGAGATATTGGGCATGCCGACCCTGACGGATGGATTTACATCGACGATCGCAAAAAAGACGTAGTGATTTCAGGTGGAGAAAATATTTACCCAGCAGAACTCGAAAACGTGCTCGCCGAAAGCGACATATTCCTCGAAGCGACGGTTATTGGTCGACCGGATCGGCGTTGGGGAGAAGTCCCAATTGTGGTCGGGGTGGCTGCCGCAGACGTGCCTCCCAACGACCACGCAGTGTTGGAACTCTTTGCGGGGCGATTAGCTACGTTTAAACACCCGAAACAAGTGATCTGGGTAGACGAGCTCCCTCGAAACGTGATGGGAAAAGTACTCAAACACGAAGTTCGTGACCTGATTGCGAATGAAGACAATGAGGAATAAGAAATGCCCTTAGGGCACATTGGCATCAACGTTTCAGATTTGGAAGTGTCTTATTCCTATTACAGCGCTCTGATGTCCTATTTGGGCTACGAACAATTCCTAGTCGACGACGATCAGTTCGCATTTAGACCTGCCGATAACAAAACTGGTACATACATTTTCTTCTATCCCGTTGAAGACTCCTACCGTCCTACATATGCAGGGTTACAGCATCTTGCATTCATGGTGCCAACAAAAGCCGGGGTAGAAGAAGCCACTTTGGCTGCTCTGCGACTTGGATCGGAAATCGTTCATACGCCCCAAGAATGGCCAGATTATCCGCCACCCTATTACGCCTCTTTTTGGAAAGATCCAGACGGAATAATGCTCGAAGCCGTTTGCCACAAATAACACGAAGGGAGTCGCCATGAGCGCACAGAAACAGGTCGCCTTTATTGGTTTAGGCGTCATGGGCTATCCAATGGCGCGGCACCTGATTAATGCTGGTCACGGGGTGACTGTGTACAACCGGACTCCATCTAAGTCCGAACAATGGGTCGCAGAAAACGGCGGGACAAGGCAGTTAACCGCCCGACAGGCTGCATTCGAAGCTGAGATCGTTTTTCTTTGTGTCGGGAACGACGACGACGTCCGCTCGGTAGTGCTGGGCGCTGAGGGCGTTCTCGCAGCTATGGCTTCAGGCACACTGATCATTGACCACACAACGGCTTCCGCGAAGCTCGCCAGGGAACTGGAAGCTACTTGTATGAAGAAAAGCGTCGGTTTTTTAGACGCACCGATCTCGGGTGGTCAAGCGGGCGCCGAAAGTGGCACTTTGACCGTCATGTGCGGCGGCAAAGAAAAGTGGTTTGAACTGTCCAAACCCGTGATCGAGGCCTACAGCCAAACTTGCAACCTCATAGGCCCATCTGGGTCAGGGCAATTAACCAAAATGATGAATCAAATCTGTATTGCCGGAGTGTTACAAGGCCTCTCCGAAGCGCTTGAGTTCGGAAGGCGTAGCGACCTGGACTTAGAACTTGTTCTCCAAACTATTAGTAGCGGAGCAGCAGGTTCATGGCAGATGGAAAACCGGGGAACAACGATGACCCGCGACGAATTCGAATTCGGTTTCGCCGTCGACTGGATGCGCAAAGACTTGGACATCGTCATACAAGAGGCTCAACGTATTGGTGCGCCCGTAGAAATCACCAAACTTGTTGACGCGTTTTACGCCGAACTCCAGGCGAATGGAGGCGGACGTCTCGACACCAGCAGCCTCATTACCAGATTACGACCTGTTCCTGAATGAACGGAGGTGCACACGCCTTCCTATCTAGGTACGGTGCCCACGTGATTCACAGCGACCGCGTACTTATGGGCCCTGGCCCGTGTAATCCATACCCAGAGGTAATAGAGGCGTTCACCCGGCCGGTTCTAGGCCATCTCGACCCGGATTTCCTCTCTCTCCTAGATGAGACAAACGAACGTTTGCGAACCGTTTGGCAAACAAACAACCTCCTTACTTTCCCCATAAGCGCTACAGGCTCAGCGGGAATGGAAGCCGCTTTCGTCAATTTCGTCAAACCGGGCGATGTGGTGGTCGTAGGGGTGAACGGGGTCTTTGGAAATCGCATGTGCGACGTTGCAGCAAGGGCTGGAGCAACGGTGATAGCTGTTGAAGAGGAGTGGGGTCGAGCGATAGATCCCCAACGACTTCTCGACGCTCATCCAGACCCACAGATGATTGCTGTCGTACATGCCGAGACATCTACCGGCGTGCGCAACGAGATTGCCCCCCTCGGTGCCAACAAAGGCGACGCTTTGCTACTCGTCGATTGTGTTACTTCACTAGGTGGCATACCTGTATTAGTTGACGAATGGAATATTGATATCGCCTACAGCGGTACACAAAAATGTCTAGGAGTTCCTCCGGGCTTATCTCCAATGACTGTTAGCGAACGAGCTATGGAGCGCGTATTAGCAAAGCCGCAAAGTTGGTATCTCGACCTCAACATGATTAAGGAATACGTGACAGGCGAAGGAGCTCGCGCGTATCACCACACAGCTCCCATTTCTATGCTTTATGGGCTTCACGCCGGTCTGGGCGTGGTCTTAGCAGAAGGCCTAGAAGAAGCTTGGAAACGTCACCAAGCCTGTGGAGACGAGTTACACCGACGTTTGCCGGAACTTGGATTCGAGTTATGGGCCCAGGAAGGCCACCGTCTCCCGGAGCTAACTACCGTAACTTTGCCCCGGGGGTTGGATGACAAAGCGGGCCGGCAAACGCTTCTTGAGCGCTACGGCATTGAAGTGGGCGGTGGGCTTGGGCCAGTTGTCGGCAAAGTCTGGAGGATCGGATGCATGGGCCACACCGCGCGCTTACGTAACGTGAAAATGTTGCTCGGTGCTCTCGAGGAACTAGTTGTTCCCAACCGATAGCGGCACGTGGTGCACAAATGATGACTCGAGACTGATCGCGTGTCTCGTGTCGTCTACCGGTCACGTCATCGGTAATTCATTCTGAGTCAGGTTCCCATGGAGCCGGCCCATCCATAGAAGGTTCAGTTCGGCCTTCCAGCCACCCATTGAACTGGGCTTCGCGTTTTTCGATAAACGCGCTGGCGCCCTCACGCGCGTCTGGAAGATGGTCAGTAACGGCAGTTTTAGCGGCTATCTCGTCAAGAGACTGACCCCAAGTCAGTTCAGCCGCGAGATGTATGGAACGCTTTAGCATCCTCATCGCCACTTGAGGTCCTCCAGCAAGCTCACGTGCAAGCTCGAGAGCAGCATCCATCAAGCGATCATCGGGAACGACTTCGTGCACGAGACCGAGGTCATGTGCGGTCTCACCGTCAACGATGCGTTTCCGCATCATGAAATCCATTGCCTTTGCCACTCCGAGGTGTTGCACCAGCAACCATTGCCCACCTTCATCAGGCAGCAAGCCAAACCGGAGCGTAGCGCTCCCCATCTTTGCTGATTGCGAAGCAATTCGAAAGTCACACGCAAGAGCGAGAGAGAAGCCTGTTTGGATGGCGAATCCGTTGATCGCAGCGATGGAAAGTTTATCCAAGTTTCGAACGGCGGTATTCAGAGCCTGGGATATGGCCCGCAAGCCGTTGTAGGTGCCGGAAGGGTTGTGATGCCCGTGATGGATCTGCGGAACCTGAGTACTCTCCCCGCTGTAGCCTTTTAGGTCATCGCCGGCCCAAAACGCGGAACCTTCCCCGGTAAAGATCACTACCCGAATCGCGTCATCCATCTGGGTTTGGGTGAGAACCTCAACCAAATCACGTTTCATCGGGGCTGTTGAAGCGTTAAGACTCTCGGGACGGTTGAAGGTGACTATCAAAACTCCCGGTTCTTCGATCAAGGTTTGAAATCCGCAGTACACGCCTTCTTTGACTGACATCTTCTCCTCCATCTTGCGTTACCTGGTGCTGAGGTAAAGAAGTTACCTCGCCACTCCCGACAGAGTGTCTCGGTTGATACCGTCACCGTTTGTGAAGGACGACTCTGATGCACCATTTGCGCCATTCGAAGACTCGCTCATGCTTAGGTTCGATATAAGCGGATCCGAGGGCAACCGAACCCATTACGTAACACCGTTCGTTACTGACGGTCAGCGACTCTATGTGTTCGATGAACCCAGCCACGATCCGGAGGCATTCATGAAAATGCTGCTAGAGCAAAATGTGGAGGTCAGTAGCCGCTCGACCGGAAAGTTACGCGTACACGCAACGGGACGGCTCCCCCTCGACACCGAAGAGCAATGGGCCCGATCGGCATGTACCGCAAAGTTTCTCTACGACCAGGCGTTGCAAGACCTTGCCCAGTTAGGGCCTTTAGTAGTTCTTGGAGACCAGCAACGCTGATCAATATCTAACTAGGCTTTTCTCCAGCCAAGGTGATGCGATACATCTCGCGTCGACTTCCCCAGTAATCGTTGATGACAAAGTGTTGTGCGACACCGTTACCCCACATGGTCAAGGTGCCCGGTCTCCAACGAACACGACATGTGAATCGGATTTGTCGACTGTGTTCGAAAAGAAACTTGAGCAGTGCAGAGCTTTCCGCGCCAAACACTCCAGTGAGGGGGTTTATGCGCATCTCCAGAAACTAGCGGTGCATCGTTTGCTTCGGTGCGCTAGGCAAGAGGGCATGAAGGTTTCTATTGCATATGGCGGACCAGCCTCTGGCAAAAAGCGAGACTGGGACCAACAAGTTGAATTTCTGCGGGAAGCAGAACAGATGGGCGTCGACATCATCTGGTCAGCCGAAGCATGGGGTATGGATGGGGTGAGCACTCTGGCTTACCTCGCAGCGGTAACAAACCGCGTGCAGTTAGGAACGGGCATTCTTCAAATTTCAGCGCGCACCCCTGTGATGACAGCGATGACAGCACTTTCTTTAGCGGCGATAAGCGACGACCGATTTATCTTGGGGTTAGGAGTGAGCGGCCCACAAGTTGTCGAAGGTCTCCACGGAGTGAGGTTCAAACAACCACTCGCTCGCCTCCGTGAAACCGTGGACATAGTGAAACAAGCATTCGCTGGAGAAAAAATCACGTACGAGGGTTTCCATCACGTTCTACCTCTGCCGGGGGGCGAAGGTAAGGCTCTCCGCTTAGCTCAACCCGCAAATGAACAAATTCCAATATGGCTCGCCACCCTGGGACCAAAATCTCTCGAATACACAGGCGAAGTTGCAGATGGTTGGGTGGGGACTTCATTTGTCCCATCGGCTTCGCACGCCACAATTGGGCGCATAAAGGTGGGGGCCGACCTGGCCGGGCGAGATCCCAACAGCCTCGACTATCAAGCTGGGGGTGCAGTCCAATTTGGGGAAGACATCGATCAACTCATCGCTCCCCGGCGCTCCGGGGTGGCATTCACCTTGGGGGCTATGGGTTCGCCGACCACCAACTTCTACAACGACGCATACAAGCGAGGGGGGTTTGAGGAAGAAGCACTAGAGGTTCAAAGATTGTGGATTAGCGGAGATCGTGAGAAAGCAGCGCAACGAGTCCCAACCGACCTCATACTCCAAACCAACTTTCTTGGCTCCACCGTGCAAGTCACCGAACGAGTTCGTTCTTACCGTGACGCTGGAGTAACAGTTCTTCGTGTACAACCCGAAGGCGCTGACAACCAAGAACGACTCGACAGCCTCGGTGGAATCGTTGACATCGTTAGAACCATCAACCAAGAACAAATCAACATGTGAACCAACAAGTTTCGCTGACTTTGTTCATCCCTCTACTACATGTTCAAGAACATCGAGTCGGCGCACACGCGCGACATCTATAGTTCGAAAACTAGCCACCCGTGACGACCAGGAGTCGACATATCGGCGACCCTCGGAATGAAAGAACGTCGTCATTGGCCCCTCCTGCTCATAAGTGTCAGCACCTGCAATGATTTCAGCACGTCCGTCAATAAAAGTGAGTTCAAAGGTCATGCCCAAAAAATAGATGATCTTCCCTGTGGCCAACTAGTACGCAAAAGTTGTGAATTTTCGGTGGGTAAGTCAATCACTGTCCACAGTGAAGATTTCCGCGGGCTACCTGCAATAACCTGTCTATTGTCCACAGGCCTCATCAAACACCAACTGAAGGTTGACCCATGAGCGAACATTCGAAAACCTTTAGCGAGGACGAGCTACGCGAGCGTCTGAGCCCTCTGCAGTACCACGTCACCCAGGAGTCAGGTACTGAGCAAGCCTTCACCGGGGAAACTTGGGACCAGAAGCAGAGCGGCACCTATTACTGCGTAGTTTGTAGTGCCGCTCTTTTCTCAAGCGAGAGCAAATTCGAATCAGGGTCAGGCTGGCCAAGTTTTTGGCAACCGCTTTCTGGTGAAGCCGTAGACACTGAAACCGACAACTCTCACGGAATGGTGCGGGTCGAAGCCTTGTGTCACACATGCGGCGCACATTTGGGACATATCTTTCCAGACGGACCGCAACCCACAGGCGACCGCTACTGCATGAATTCAGCTTCCATGCAGTTCAGTTCACAGAATCCCACAGATTAAATACACCTGAGCAACAGGTTCAGCCCGTCAACCTCACCCGGTCCTCAGCTGACGGGAACAGGTCGATAATTGCGTCGTCCAGTTCTTGCTTGACTCCGGCTAACGGGAGCACATTCAAGACACCCTGGCCTTGACGGATGAGATCGATGATCTCCTCGCCCGAAACGAGCAACGGGGAAGCACCGCTGATGACCAGATTCGCGGAAGCGACATCAGTTCCAAGATTCTCTCGGAGGTACGAAAAGACATTACGCACCATCTCAAGTCGTATGCCCGCATCGAGCAGCGTCTTAACAACTTTCAATTCCAACAAATCTTGGTAGGAGTAAGTGCGCCTGCTCCCACTTCCTTCTGCGTCTGCTATGGAGGGACGAATGAGGTCAGTTCGCGCCCAATAATCCAACTGCCGGTATGTGATGCCTACCAACTCTGCCGTTCGCTTACCGGAGAAGCCCGATTCTACTACGCGCTCTGTCACCGCTTCTGCCCCCGTCCTAGTTCGTCAACGATGCGATTACATCGATGGAACTACGTCCGTGTCATGCAACAGTACGGCCTAAACCAACATTCAGCAACCACTCTACGCGCGATACTTCGCGCGCTATGCGCGAAAACCAATGTGGATGGCGACTAGTTAGCCTTGAAAATCGTCGGGACTCACATCGTCCAAGAACTGTTTGAATTCATCCAGTAGTTCGTCAGGGTCGTTTCCCGAAGATTCGTCTGCTGGGTGTGCCTCGAGAATTTGGCCCGCTTCGGTTAGGACTTCTTCAGTGGCGTAGATAGGGGTGGCTGTGCGCACAGCAAGAGCAATGGCATCACTTGGGCGGGCCGAAATTGTGTGATTTTTGCCCGCCAAGCTCAGTTCAATTTCGGCGAAGAACGTCCGTTCGCGCAATTCTGTCACCACCACTCTGGCGATCGTTGCCTGAACCTCTTCAAGCATCTGCACCAACAAATCATGGGTCAAGGGCCGAGCTAGCCGAATGCCCTCAATTCCTCGATGGATAGCGTGGGCTTCAGGAGTGTCGATCACAACAGGCAGAACTCGGCCCTGTCCCGACGTCTCTCTCAAGAGAAGAAGCGGACTATTTGAGGGCAACTCCACTTGCACCCCGAGCAACTCCATCTCGATCATGAACCGACCCTAGCCGGGCTCAGCAGCAAACCGCGACCTTCAAGTCGTCGACGAAACGAGATATAGCAACTTGAACTTCCCGATCTGTAGATCATCTCCGTTGGTCAGAATCGCCTCAGTCGCTTCTAAGCGTTCGCCGTTCAAATAAGTGCCATTCAAAGAACCGACGTCACTAAGTACATATCCGGTACTGCCGATCTTTAACTCCACGTGACGCCGGGAAACTGTTATGTCGTCAAGAAAGATGTCACTATCAGGATGTCGACCAACAGTGAGTTGTTCCCCAGCTATCGCGTACCGAGTCCCCGCTTGATGCCCACTAGTAACAATTAAAACAGCGCCACTCGACGGCGGGTGCATACCGACTGTTCCCTCTATACCGCCAAGCGTCTCAAGGGCTTCTGTGCTTACTTCAGATTCTCGACTCAACTGTCGCCCACAACTCGAACAGAATCTTGAACCTACGAGATTAGTGTGCCCACATTCAGTACATGATTCACTCATCCGCTACTCCGAACTTTCGTCGGCAACAAAGGAGTCGTATCCCTCTGCGTCCATCAGGTCTTCAAGCTCAGAGATGTCGTCTGGCCTGATAACGCATAGCCAGCCGTCACCATAAGGGTCTTCATTCACGAGTTCTGGCTGGTCTTCGAGCATGTCGTTAGCCTCCAACACCTCACCGGACACGGGCGCAAAGACATCTGAAACTGACTTCGTTGACTCGATCTCGGCAAAGGGCGAGTTTGCCGACACTTTCAACCCAATTTCAGGTAGTTCCACGTACACAACGTCGCCAAGCGCATCCTGTGCAAAGTCACTAATCCCCACCCGAACTAAGGCACCTTCTAGGCGCACCCACTCGTGGTCAGTTGAATATCGAAGCTCAGCGGGGGTGTTCATGCCCCAAACCTATCCCACAGCACTCGTAACCGAACCTACCCATGAGCGCCGGCATCTCTTCCCGCCCTGCCCTCACGTAACGCGTCGCGAGCAGCGGGCACGTAACCCAGAGCAGACCAGTAGTGGATGGGTAGACCCACAAGAGCACACACCCAAGCACCAGCGGCAAAAAACGACGCGACCACCACCTCGCTCTCACCCGCTAGGAAGAACGGGAACGCGAACATCATCAAAAAGGTTCCAGTTTTCCCCCACCACGTCACTTCAATTTTACGTGCGCCTAATGCCCCGAGAACTAGTGCGATCACGGCGACTAAACCCTCTCGTATTAAAGCCAACCACGCGATCCAACCAGGCACCGACCCGTCAAGCCAAATAGCAAATACACCTACCAACAGCATCAGTCGATCTGCCGTCGGATCAAGGATTTTTCCTAATTCGCTGATTTGATTGAAACGCCGTGCGATATAGCCATCTACCCAATCGCTCGCCCCAAGAGCTCCAAGTAAAAGCGCTGCACCCCAACGGTCTTCTTTAGAGAAAAGAAGCCAAAGAAATAGAGGGATGCAACACAACCGAAGGAGACTAATCAAATTAGGCACCGTGAAGGGTCGCCAACCAAGCTGCTGTTCAGACATCAATTGCATCGTAGGCTCCAACTCATGCCATCCGTTTTCACGATGATCATCCAAGGCGATTTACCCGGGACCTTTGTCTGGCGAGATGACCGGTGTGCAGCCTTCATGTCGATCAATCCCATAGCCCACGGGCACACCTTGGTAGTTCCAATAGACGAGATTGATCACTGGCTCGATGTGCCCCTAGACCTACAGCAACATCTATTTGGAATCGCTCGCCGCGTAGGGCAAGCCCAGCAGCAGGCCTTCAGAACAGACAGAGTAGGACTGATCGTTGCTGGCTTCGAAGTGCCCCACATGCACATCCACGTGATTCCAGCACAAGAAATGTCCGACCTGGATTTCGCGAACGCGGCCACCTCAGTAGAACAATCTGAACTTGAGGATGCAGCTACTGCCATTAAAACTGAGCTGAAATCATCGTGACCCCCAGTTAGAACATTGAGTCCTGGACCAACGGAGCTGTGAGCTCCGGGCCGTTGTACCGCGGATTTCCAACTTTAGGGTTGACACGGTGAGCTTCAAAAAGCGCGCTGGGCGCTGGGCGCAGTATCTGTTTCAAACCTGCGATATCCGAATTCTGAGGATCTAACCATTCAACCCAGGTGGATTTCGGCAAAACAACGGGCATCCGATGATGAATGTTCGATAGGAACCCATTCGCTTCTGTAGTCAAAATCGTAAATGAAAGCTCGTATCTGTGAGTTCCCTCAACGCGCCGGCTTTCCCACACGCCAGCCATACACAAAAGCTCTTGATCTGAACGGAAGATGAACATCGGCTGCTTCTTGCGTTTCTTTTCTCCCGGTGAATTCAGAACCTTCCACTCATAAAAACCGCTCGCAGGAATAATGCATCTGCGAGACGCAAATGCCTCGGCAAAGCTCGCTTTGGTGTCAACAGTCTCAGCTCGAGCATTAATCAATCGCTTCTGGGAGGATTTCGACTGCGCCCATTTGGGAAAAAATCCCCAGGAAAAGACCTCGATGCGGCGGCCGTCTTTTCGGTCGCTCGCCCCATCATCGACAAATGTCGCGTAGACCTCAGCAGATGGTGCCACGTTGTAATTTGGAGCGAGATCTTCAGCTGAAATATCAGCCTCAAATAAACCGGCTAACTCGTGAGCGGAAGCCGCAGCGACAAATCGGCCACACACCTCTCAGACGTCCCGATTGTCATCAGACATAGGTTGACCCCTTCATTTCGCCGCGGTCTTGACGAATCTCAACATTCACTAAAGCCGGCTTGCCTGATGCGAACGCTCGAGCGATGGCCGGCGCGATGTTCTCAGGTTCAGTGACATGTTCTCCATGACCACCGAGTGCCTCGACGACTTTGTCGTATCGGGTTCGATTCAATTCAACTGCAATTAGGCGATCCTCCCCGTACAACATTCCCTGTGGTCTCATCATCTGACCCCAAGCTGCATCATTCCCAACGACTCCGACGATAGGAAGGCCAAAACGCACTGCAGTGTCGTATTCGAATCCGTTAAGTCCAAAGGATCCATCCCCATACACAATGAGCACACGCTTATCTGGGTGCGCCTTCTGAGCCGCTAACGCAAAGGGCATACCAACTCCAAGAGTCCCCAGAGGACCAGGATCCATCCAGGCACCTTCTCGCGGAACGTTGATGACCTTTGACGCCTGCGCGACGATATCTCCCCCATCACCGATCACGATCATGTCATCGGTGACCGCGTTTGCGATTTCTTTACACAAACGAAGGGGATCAATCGGCACCTCTTCACTATCCATTCGAGAGCGCCGCTCGGCGTCAAGCTCTGCCTCTCTTTCGCGTAACTGATCGCGATACGAAAAGACATCAATAGCGATGCCACGTTCTTTTACGTCAAGACACATCGATTCAAAGTTCAAGCCGAGATTACCAGCGAGACCTATATCGACGGCACGGTTGTTACCGATCAAAGTTTCTTCCAGATCCATTTGCACGATGGATGCCGAAGCGGGAATCGAACGCCCAAATTTCATGCGAAAGTCCAGAGGGGTGCCCGCTAGGACCACCAGATCCGCTTGCGCAAGGGCTTC
>Ga0315318_10000028_pt1 | contig 53398 bp, 51 predicted proteins | sample M1200m3416metaG_FD_203703 | JGI IMG/M metagenome (GOLD analysis project Ga0315318, IMG submission 203703) | Ammonia-oxidizing marine archaeal communities from Monterey Bay, California, United States - M1 200m 3416 | ecosystem: Environmental > Aquatic > Marine > Coastal | place: USA: California... | reverse complement strand
GAGCCATATCTATTATAAGAACGGCAGCGTCAGCCAAGTCGGGACTACACCCAATCCTTGCCTTCATCTCTACTTTTCGCTCTACAAGAATCTTCCTCTTCTCGTCATCAAATAACCGCTGGCAAAACTCAATGATGGTGTCCTTATCCATTCCTTTTATCTGATCCCTAAGCACCCACTCCCTTATCGAGAACCACAACTCGGTCACTCTATTAGCATAAACCTCATGGCTCTTCCTTCCATCTTCTGTAGAAACAGGCATATCAGAGGCTTTCCCGCCAAATTCAACCCTGTTGATAAGGGGAGACCATTCCCTCATAAGGATGTCAGCCAGCCCGCCGCCTTCTCCGGTGGAATCAATGGCGAACATGTTGGGTCTCACGTTCCTAGAGATGCAGTGCTGCTTCACTTGCCTTGCTATCTGATAGTGGACGGGGTCTTTAGCTCCAGCGTCTATGTGGATGTTTATGGTGTCAGTGAACTCAACGCCCATCAGCTTATTCTCCAAGTCACCATACTTAGCGAAGCGCAATATGCACCTATCCCCACCGAAAGCAGGGTCAAGCCCTGCCACCATATCGTACTCGGTCATAAAGACATGGGAACCACGGACATCGTGTTTTGTGCACATAGCCTCAGACAGCACTGTTCTGACCACACCCTGTGGAGCCCACCAGCCACGGGTGAACTTCCAAAACCTTGGGGAAGCCTCTCCTTCAAACTCTATTGATTGTCGGACTTGATTAGGGGTTATTAAATAAGGCCACTTGGCCTCCCCTGCCTTCATGTTGGGGCTATGCATCCCGTCGAACCGCACGCATACACCTCTTCTCGTCTTCCACTCCTGCGTTTCCACGTCCACAGAGTCCCACCCGTCCTCGGGTTCCGAGAACCTGCCGTGCTCGTCCAGTATGCTGTGGGGGTTCCCGATGGCTACGAACTGGAACTCTCGACAGCCCTTGGCAAGGTTGGATGTGGCCTCAAATGCTGCCTCGGGAGTGTCTGTGGCCTCGTCAACTATGCATAATATGCGTTCTGAGTGTATTCCTTGGATATTTGCCACCGCTTTGGAGGTTGACCCATCAAGCACAGCTATTGAGAACATCGCGTTCTTGTCATCGCCCTTGGTCGCTTGAAGACAGGTCTTAGAATCCACCATGTTTCCGGGCAGTTGACCATTCGCGGTGTGGTATAGGTGCTGAAGATTAGCCCAAGCCCTCTTCCGAATCATCTTGGCAGTGGTAGAGGTGAACAGGCAGGTGGAGTGCTCGGGGTCTGTGAGCCACCAAGTCAGAGCGTAAAGGGTGCTGGCGAAGGTCTTGCCTGATGCGGCACAGCCCGTCCAAGAGACCCAGTCATTCTCACACAGGGATTCGGTCTGCTTCTCCAGCCACGGGTTCCAATCCATCCGAGGCCAAATTAGGTTAACCGCCTTTCTGAAGTGCTCGTATCTACCGAGACCTCCCTGTTCGGGGGTTCGTCCTTCCCTGAAGCAATAAAGCTCCAGTTCAATTTCGCTCAAGGGGTGGTCAAATTTTAATCCATACTGCTCGTCATCCACTTGACGCGATACTAATATCACCCTTAAACTACTGTCAATAGTGAGTCTGGGGTATCAATGTCTAAAACACTAGGAAGATCAAGTAGCGGCAGCGGAAGCTGGACGGCAGCAACAACGGCGGGAGGCACTTCATTGCACTTCCCAAACTGGACGAGCGGGAGCGGGGTGATAGCCGACTCAAGCGGGGTTGATGGTGATTTCTATTTAGATAACGATACGCATAAAATATATAAGAGGGTTAGCGGCGTTTGGACTGAGCAGGCTTCTTTGTCGGGCTTTGGGGGTGTCGTAAGTTACAGCACAACTTGGCCTTCTTCGCTGGGGAGCAGCGGTCAGGCTTTAAGAACTACTGACGGGGCTGGTACACTTGAATGGTTTACACCGGAAGTGGGAGATATTACTTCTGTAACTGCTGGAACGAATCTCTCCGGAGGGGGAACCAGTGGGGATATTACCCTTAATCTGGGCACCACAATTACTGGATTAACTTCAGTAACCTCCACAGGTTTTACTGGTGACGTAACGGGCAATGTGAGCGGCACGGCAGCAACCGTAACGGGGGCAGCACAGACTGCCATCACCTCAGTCGGCACACTGTCAAGCCTTGTAGTCACGGGTGATCTCACTGTTGATACAGATACACTTTACGTTGATTCGGGTGATGATAGGGTCGGCATCGGGACGACTTCGCCGGATAAACTTCTACATCTAGCAGGTGATCAGATCATGCTGCGGATGACAGATGATACTGAAGGGACAGGTAGCGATACTTATTTAGACCTTCACCAAGGTGCTAATTCTTACCTCACATCAACAGCCAAGCTCGGCCTTGGCTCTGGTGGTACATACAATCAGATGATTCTCATGGAGGACGGTAAGATTGGCATCGGGACGACTGCGCCAACTCAACAGCTTCATGTAAACGGTACTAACGCCTCTTCTGCTCTATTTGAATCTTCTGCGTCCAGTACATGGATTCAAATAAAATCAGGCACACCGAGCTGGCAAATTGGAGCAGCCGTTAATGGGCTTCAGTTCTATAGTGACGAGACAGCAACTTATCCATTAACCCTCAACAAAAATGGCAACTTAGGTCTCGGCATCGGCAACAATGAGCCTTCCCATCTACTGACTCTTGAATCAGACAGCAGCCCGAATCATCTCAAGATTCTAAACACCAGTGCCAGCACCGCGATTCAGGGTGCTGGCATAATGCTTGCACATGATGACGGGGCAGCTATGGGTGACGGTCATCGTCTTGGCCTCATACAATTTCAAGGAGCAGAAGATGCGTCCTCTACTATGAAGGTGGGGGGTAGCATTTCATGTCTTACCGAAGCTGCGTGGTCTGACACAGTTAATGATGCTTCGTTAGTATTCAAAACGAATGCTGGCAATGACGTTCTTACTGAGAGGATGCGGATTCAAAATGATGGCACAATACATCTACCAAATGACAAACCTATATCATGGGGAGATGCGGGCGACCATATTTTAGGCAACAGCACAAGTCATCATGTTCAGCTTTGGGCTAATAACTCTCCTGTATTAACAGCTACCTCCACTGGTGTCGGCATCGGGACGGCTGCGCCAGCCAAAGCTCTGGACGTAAGAACAGGTGACATCATTGTCTGGGGCGAAGATGGATTCAATGCTACTGACGAAACGGCGCGGATATATTTCGGTGATGCTGGTTTTTATATAGGCTCACAGCATGGAAAGGGCTTGAGGTTCGGTACTTATGGTGTTGGTGATGCAATGGTTATTGAACAAACAACAGGCAATGTCGGCATCGGGACGATTTCGCCAGCTCAGAAGTTACATGTATCTGGTACCGCTACAAAAATTCGTATAGAAGACACAAGCGAAGTCGGTGACCATTGGATGGATATATATCAAGCCTATAACTCCTACATCTACTCAAAAAACGCTTTATATTTTGATGTAAACGGTAATGACGCTGGAACTGCACTTTCAATTCTAACTGACGGCAGCGTCGGCATCGGGACTAGTACGCCTACTCAGTTACTACATCTAGTTAGCAGTGGCGATGGACATATCCTTCTTGAAGGTACGAACTCGACAACAGGTGTAGGATTCATCGTCAAGAATAATCAAGCTACCACCGGAAGACAATGGAGGATGGATTCCAATGGCAATGGGAATTTTGATATTCGTGACGACACGGCAGGAGCAATCCGGCTTAGTGTCGACTCGGGTGGGCTCATTGATTTGGCAGCAGGAAAACTAACGATTGCTGGTGATGATGGAGACGATGGGGATGTGCTAACCTCCGATGGTGCGGGTGGAATCGCTTGGGTAGCTGCTGGTGCTGCCAGCCAACTGTGGACTGAAGATGGTAGTGATGTCTACCGCAGCTCGGGCAAAGTCGGAATAGGAGAGGCTGCGCCCGAACATGCACTAACTGTTGTTTCAGCTAATAATGACTCATACGATGCTGTAGCGGGTTTTTACACTAATAATAAATCTGTTGGTGTTGAGATACATAATCAAGGTATTGGAATTACCAATGAAACTGCCGATGGCTCAACTGCCCTAGATGCAAATACAAATTTTAGAATAGATGCAAGGGGAACAGGTCATGTAATAATCAATACATCGGACGGGGCAAATGTCGGCATAGGCACGACTGCGCCAGCCTATCCTCTTGACTGCTACAAGGCAGGAGTTGAGGTGTCGGGGAATTGGTATGATGTTGCTCGATTTATAGAACCCGCCGCAAGCAAGGGAATACATCTCGGTTACGACAACGGTGAAGCGGGGGTGGGAATCATAGCACCGTCAGGAGCAACCAGCAGTTTGGCCTTTTGGACTCATGGTGGTTCGTGGGCCGAACGGATGCGAATTGATTCTAGTGGCGCGGTCGGCATCGGCACGACTGACGTAGAGATAGCTGGAGAATCAGCCAGAAGTAAACTGGTAGTCTCAAACTCGACAGGTGCTTACATGATGATGCACCGTGCTGAAGCCGCAGCATCAGTAGCAGCAGATGATATACTAGGAGGTTATATGTTCGGTGGTGATACGGCATCCAACGAGATTGGAGCAATGATTACTGCTGAAGCAGACGCAGCTTGGACTGCTGCTGATTATGATTACCCTTCCAGACTCAAGTTTTGGACTCAGAGTGATGGCACGGGTAATCAGTTTTCTGGAGCTAATAAGTGTAGAATGTTAATTGATTCTAGTGGCAATGTCGCCATCGGGACGGATGCGCCAGTAAAAAAACTCCACATCCACGGCACTGACGATACTTACATTAAAATAACCAACGATGACACTGGAGCAACCGTAGACGATGGACTTGAAATTGGGTTAACTGGTGACGAAGATGGTATGATAAGGCTTCGGGAAGCTGGCACACTTCAGCTTGCCACGGGAGGTGGTGCGGCAGCATTGACTGTCGATTCTTCCCAGAACGTCGGCATCGGGACGACTGCGCCATCCTCTCCCCTTCATGTGCATGGTGATCCGGGTACGAGTAATTACCTCACCTACCTATACAACTCTGGTGGCTCTGGAGCAAAGCATGGTCTTAACACGCAAATAGCGAGCAGCGATGCGACAGCGTATGGTCTACGGGTTAACACTGGAGGAGACTCCAACGCACTGGCTGTAATGGGTGACGGCAAAGTCGGCATCGGGACGGCTGCGCCTCAATTGGTGACATTGGATGTTGTTGGAGCAATAGCGCAATCTGGTGCTGTATGGACAACTGGTGCACGAGCAAATTCATTAGTCATTGATAACAACGCAGGAAACGCACGGCTCCATGCGGTTGGTGCAGATGCAACGACTCAAGGTTCATTTGAATTTTTCACGGCAGAGACTGATGGAGGTGCTACTAGCCGGATGGTTATCGCCTCTGACGGCGCGGTGCAAATTGCTGACGGAGCTAGACTGTCTTTACGTACCACCGATAAGACTACATTTATATCAGCACCAGAAGCAAACAAGATGCAGTTTGTTACAGGTGATGTCGTTCGTGCGATCATCGACTCGGCAGGCAAGGTCGGCATCGGGACGACTGCGCCATCTTCTAAGCTTCACATAGGTGGGTCAGGCACATCTACCGTGAGAGTGGAACGAGCAGCTATCTCCGACGATGCAGGCATTCGACTTTGCACTGGAAGCACTCAAGACTGGTATATTGGAACGGGGGCTTTAGCTAATGACAAGTCTTTGGAGTTTTATTATGACAATAGTGTTGGTGCGTCCCGACTCAGTATTTCGGAAGCTGGCAACGTAGGCATCGGGACGGCTGCGCCATCTCAGGTGCTAGAGGTAAGAAAAGACCAAAACGGGGGAACAGTTGCTCAAGTAACTAACGACACTGCTGGCACAGCCGCACAAGCCCAATTAAGGGTCAGGTCCAACTCTGCACTCGGACTCATTACTGTCCAAGATGACGGTTACACTTCGTCCGGTGTTTATCAAGCAGACGCACTTTCGGTTTTCTCCGCAAGCTCGGCATCTGGAGGGTTGGTTCTCGGCACTGAAGGGGATCACAATGTTTCGTTCTACCAGAATAACGCAGTTAAAATGACCCTCGATGGCACAGGGCTCGGCATCGGAGGTACGCCTTCACAACCGTTACACGTAACGAGTGCAGAAAATCAAGTTGCGCTGATTGAGTCAACAGATGCTTACGCTGAACTCGGACTTAAAGATAACACCACTTCTTCGGGAGGAGTTCAGCTTGGTGCAGTAGGTGATGCTTTTTACGCAATTGCGGGTTCAGCAGAACGGATGCGGATTGACTCATCTGGCAACGTCGGCATCGGGACGGCTGCGCCAGCGCAAAAACTAGATATAGCTACAGGTTTCGTCAAGTGTGACACTGGTTATGGTTATGGTTGGGGTGATTTGAACACAGGAATGTTTGGTCGCGGTACAGCAGATGCAAGCAGTTATTTAGGATTGAGAGTCAACGGGGGGACAAATGCGCTACATATAGACTCAGCCGGACTCGTAGGCATCGGGACGGCTGCGCCAACTGCTAAATTAGAGATAAACCAAACAGCAGCAACCCGTGGATTCCAAGTCATCCGTAATGTTGACCAAGTTAACACTGAGGCTCTTGCTTACTTTACAGATGAGCACCCAACCAGCACTCAAGCTACTGTTCGCATAAGAAACGATGGTACTGGTGATGCATTGCAGGTCATGGATGCGTCCAGCCCCGCACTCATAGTAGATGGTTCCGGCTTTGTAGGCATCGGGACGGCTGCGCCAACCTCTCCCCTGCACGTTGCTGGAACGACGACTGACGGAAGCACCTTGGCTCAGTTCACTCAGGCAGGATCGGGAAGGGCATTTCAAGTTTCAAGGAATGTTACGGGCGCGACAAGGCAAATGGTCGCCTTCGCTCAAACTGCGCCAGCCGCAGGAACATGTCCTGCTGTTCTCATTCAGCAAGCCGATGTGGGTGAGGTTGCGTTGGGAATAAATTCCGATGGGTCTATATCGGTAGGTTCATATGGCTTTAGTGTGACTGACGGCGGTGATGTGTATGCGGCAGGGCAAATCCAGCAAGCCGTTGAAACCCTCACCACTGGTGACACTGTTAACATAGATTTCAGTAAGAGCAACCTTCAGACCTTTACGTTGGACGGCAATGAGTCACAAACAGCTCTGACAGGTTCTAATTACGCCGCAGGGCGCACCGTTAGGTTGATGATTGATATGACCAACGACAGTCACATGGTGGGAATTGAGCAACCTTCAGAGTGGAATAACGTCGGAGACGACCCATCGAGTGCATCGACTATGGGGCTTGTGATTTGTGACTTAACTTGTTGGACAGGCGCGGATACTGGTGTGACCGCGAACTGGACTATATCAGGGATATAACCTAAACCAATAACAACAAACTAATACTATTATGCCAAATACATATGCATACACTCGTCTGGAACCCTTGGTAACGACACAAGAGGTTAACGGCCAGCAAGAAAAAGTCGTGGAAACCCTAGTAGCTGGAATGACAGCAGTTAGCGATGACGGCTATTCGGCGTTTATTGACGCTGCTATCGCCTGCCCGCTCGACCCCGACAACTTCATTTCATTTGATGAAATCGACGAGGCTTGGGCGATTGCGAAGGCAGAAGCTACTGCTGAAGAGAAGGGCTGGAAGGCGTCTTTGGACAAGCAGATTGAAGCTGCGCGTACACGGCCACTACCAGCTAAGTTCAAGTTTCAGGAGCCTGCACCGGAGCCTGCTGAATAACTTATACGGTATAGAATCGGGGAGAGTCCCGAGAGACCGGAGCAATGGGAGCACCTTACCACAATATATCTCCAGTAATGCACACCGCGCCTCCGTCGTGGATTGAGCAGCAGACTGTACGGGGTGTTGGCACTCAGAGGACTAGGCTTTATGTTGATAACAATGGCGACCTTTGGGGGCAATTTGAGAATAATGTACCAAAGAAGATAGCGGGGCTTGGAGGCACAAGTGCCGCTTCTTCTGTTGAGGTTCCTGTTGGTGCAGTTTTCCAATGGGTGGGTACAGTTGCTCCGGATGGCTATCTGCTTTGTGATGGGCAATCCGCCAGCGGTTTCCCTAAGCTACAAGCTATACTCTCTGCGTTTAACGGTAAGACACCTGACTTCAGAGGCAGGGTTACTGTTGGCTCGGGAACCCTCCCCGGAGGGAGGGCTAGTTTCCCCGGCCCATTAGCTCTTGGCTCGGTTGGGGGCAACCATAGGGTGACCCTAGACCTAGAGCAGATGCCTCCTCACATACACGAACTGGAGATAGAGGATGTGTCCATCGAGTTAGCGGAGCACTCCCATACCTTCAGTGTACCGAGCCACGCGCACACTGTCTCCGTCACTGAAGAGAGTGGACACAGTCATGCGATTGATCTCGATGGCTACAGTGGTGATGCGGTGGTTGCTCAAGACAACAGTGCTGCGGCTTGGGTTCCCGCCATAGCCGACCCTAACTGGACTGACACAACTGCCGCCATGACTGCGGCTAATTATGACAACGCGACAGCAGCCATTAGTGACCCAAGTTACACCAATACAACTGCTGCCATTGGTGTTCCGAGTTACACTAATGATGACGTTGACACTGACGAGACCAGCTCTGTTGAGTACACCACCGATTCTGTTGCTTTAGACACATCGACACACAATGGTGAAAGCATTTTATCCACCCCAACGGATGTAGTTATCAACGATTCGGGAGTGCTGGAAACTGACGAGTTAGCGGCGGCGGATTACACCACGTCAAGTGAAGCCCTAACCCCAAGCACCTTAGCTGAGGCCACCTACGATACTTCTGATGTAGCTTTAGATACTTCAACTTATGGAGGTGAAAGTGTTCCAACCACACCAACGGATGTGGTTATTAACGATACCGCCCTAACAACCAGCATACTTGCTGCCGCTGAATATGACACCTCTGATGTAGCTTTAGATACCTCAACTTATGGAGGTGAAAGTGTTCCAACCACACCAACGGATGTAACAATTAACGACTCAGGAATCTTAGAAACTGAAGGTGTTGATGCAGAGATTGACACTCACGGCGGCTGGAGCATAGCAGCTGACCCTACCGATGTAACAATTAACGACACGGCCCTAACAACTGCTGCTAATGCGGATGTTGGGTATACCACTGACGAGGTGGACGTAACAACGAATGCTTCTTCCGGAACAACTGGAGCAGGTGGAGCGGAGGACATCACATCAGACTCGGTTGATGTAACAATCAATGCAGGTGGAGCAATCGAACAAAATACAGCTAGTGGCGGTAGTCAGTCCTACACCACGGACGCAGTAGCACTAGATACCTCAACTTATGGGGGTGAAAGCGTTCCAACCACATCAACGGATGTAACAATTAACGACTCAGGAATCTTAGAAACTGAAGGTGTTGATGCAGCGATTGACACTCACACAGGCTGGAGCTTAGCCGTAGATGATGATGTCTTAACCGCCTCCACTCACACAGGCTGGAGCATAAACGCTGATGATACGGCTGTGACAGTTAACTCCGGGGGCGGCGGAACCACAGGCCAGTCTGCTGAGTTGACCACGGGTGCGCTTGCACAACAAAATTGGGATGTTACATCCTCCACCAGTGGTGCACACGACCACCTAGTAGCAGATACCATAGACGATGACGATGATGCAGGCTTTAACACCGGAGGAGACGGCACTGCGGCTGATTTAGGAATAGATGTTGGAGGCCCGTCGGGTGAAGGGGGCTACAATGCTCCGCTGGGAATACACTGGACATCTGAAACTGCGGAAATTCCAGTCAGCGCAGACTACACGGTCACATCCGGTGCCTCAGACTATGCCAGCACAGGTGCTGGCACTGCTCACTCACATGATTATGACGTTACCTCCGGAGGGACGAGCGGCACCACTGGTACTGCTGGGTCACACAGTCACGATATGTCTTTTAACGAACGCTCTTCCACAATGGAGGACACAGGACTCGCTACAGACCACCAAGCAGCCGAGATTTTCCAGTACATCGCCGATTCGTATGTAGACTATGGAGCAGTTAATGTGTGGTCTGCGGGAGGTGCGGGTGACTCTTGGGCGGCTCCTGCTGGGAGGTCGGTGGACTGGACGCTTGGCGAAGACTGGGGTGCAAACGACGTAGATTTGAACTGGTATTACGGAAATATCATCGAGCACAACCATGATACTCATATTGACGGCAGCACTGACACATATGCTGCACACTCACACTCTTTTGGGGATCACACCCACGCTGTCACTGGCAACACTGCCACCGAAGCGGCTCACACACACAACATGACGCACACCCATGAAGTGGATGTTGGCAACCACACACACACGGTTAACACTGATTTATTTGATCACACTCACTCGTTTGATCTCCCACACGCACATCATGCTGGCCACAGTCACGATTTTGACTTTGACCTACCATCCCACACGCACACTGTTCCGGCTCATGGCCACTCTGTATCTGCCCACACGCATACCTCCCCGGCTCACGATCATACAGTAACGATTGGCGACCACGTGCATGACATTGATGGAACGATAACGATCCCCGAGCACACGCATGACCTTACTGCCCACTCCCATGATATAGCAGCACACGATCACGATTCACCGGGACACACGCATACCGTCACAACCAGCGAACACGATCACTCGATAGCGGCACACAGCCACACCTTTACTACCCTACAGCACGCCCACGACATTGACGTAGCTGCTCACACCCACGATGCCGTTGCTCACACCCACGATGTTGACATCCCTACACACACGCACACTTTAGGGTCACACACCCACGACCTGCCAACCCACTCACATGATTTTACGATCCCCGGACACACCCACGGTATAGCTGCTCACGATCACGATTCACCGGAACACAGCCACACTGTAACTGTTCCGAGTCACACCCACGACATTAGCTCCCACTCCCATGATATAGCTGCACACGATCACGATTCACCGGGACACACTCACACTGTTACAATCAGTGAACATGACCACACGATAGCGGCACATGAACACGACTTTGAGTTGGCTGCACACAGCCACACAATAGCTGCACACGATCACGATTCACCGGGACACACTCACACTGTTACAATCAGTGAACATGATCACACAATAGCGGCACACGAGCATACAGTCACAGTCCCTGAGCACACCCATACAATCGCCGCGCATGACCATGATTTCACGATGGCTGCACACAGCCATGACATAGCAGCACACGATCACGATTCACCGGGACACACTCACACTGTTACAACCAGTGAACATGATCACGCAATAGCAGCACACGACCATGACTTTGATATTCCCGGCCACGGGCACACCTTCCAAACCTCAGAACTGGATCACGACCACACCGTGGCAACTGCCGCACTGGATCACGACCACACCGTGGCAACCAGCGGGCTGACCCATGACCACACCTTCGAGACTTCAGAACTAGATCACGATCACACTATAGATGCGAGCGAGGCGGGACATTACCACGCCGTTGACATCGACTACGCAGCAAGCGATTCCGACTCAACTGACGGGGTCGCATGGATAGCAGCGCAGAGCTCGACTGGAGCCACCAACCAAGCTGGCAGTCACAGTGGCACCACTGGAACAGAGGTTGGCCTTGGGATTGGTCACACACACGCTGGTCTAACCAGTGAGGTCGGAGGGAGAGAGGCTTTACTCGGGGCTGAGGTAGACCCAGTAGAGATTTGTCCTCCTTACCTAGCTATAAACTTTATTATTAAGCATGATTAACGACCAGCATAGAGTGTCTGATGGTTTCCACGCCCTTCCCGGCGGCATGGATTCGGGGAAGAGCCCTGCCCTGCTCGGCCCGACTGAGTGTTCTTATGCTGAGAATGTTTCCTTTAGAGGCGGGTACGCCAAGACAAGACCAGCATTTAAGAAGGTAACCCTTGAGGCTTCTGCAGCTACCACTGCATTTGTTGAGGCCAAGTTCCAAGGTGCATCATGGTTTACTGAGGATGACAACGAGGGGCACATCATAGCGGTTGCTGGAGGTAATGTTTACAGGATAGACCCGCCCATTGTTGAGGGCAACGACTGGACTGTTGCTGATGAAACCAATGGGGCACCCCTAGCCGACTGGGTTGAGCAGGTTTATTTCGCACAGGCAAAAGAGAACCCGTTAAAGAATTATCTAATCATTCAAGACGGGGTTAATCGTCCCTTTATATATGACACCGTAGGAGCCAACAGATACTCTGACTCTGAAGAGAACGAGGTTCCCAAGGGCACTGGCCCTATGGCTTACGGTCACGGCAGGCTGTGGGTTGCACAAGGAAGCAACTTCGTGGCAGGCGACATAGCTAATGGCCCTACTGGTACGCTGAAGTTTACTGAGAATGAGTACATAGCAGGTGGCGGCTCCTTCCGAGTCCCCCTCGGCGCAGGAGACATCACTGCTATGGTGTTTACACACGCACCAAACTCGGCTCTCGGCCAAGGAGAGCTGGTCGTATTCACTCAGAACGGGGCGGTTAGCGTTACTGTACCTGCTGACAGGTACGACTGGTTTGCCTCCTCTGACCCCGCTCAGCGGGTTGTGTTGATTAACAATGGTTCCATGTCACAGAACTCCACGGCCTTGGCGAATGGTGATGTTATGTTTAGGTCTAAGGATGGGATACGTTCCCTCATCATGGCTGTTAGGGATTTCAGTCAATACGGCAACACCCCTATAAGCCGTGAGGTTAACGGAATTTTAGAGGACGACGACCCTGCCTACTTCAAGAGGGCCAGCGGAGTATTGTTCGACAACCGATACCTACTAACGACACATTCCTCCCCCGACCAAACGAAGGGAGTGGGATTCAAGGGGATCGTCGTTCTCGATTTTGATTTAATATCCGGCATGGGCGAAGCGAGCCAGCCTGCCTATGACGGGTACTGGCAGCTAGACGTGTCTCGCAGCAGCATAACGAGGAACATAGAATGGATGCAGCTCATTACTGGCATGGTTAACTCTGTTGAGAACTGCATCTGCTTCGGCAGGGAAGGTCGGTATGATTCTGACAACCCTGCAGGGGACACTGAGATGTGGGTGCTTAGGCGTGGTGATGACTCTGCTATATTTGATGAGGACGGTACTGTTGATAACAAGATAACCTCCGTTGTTGAGTCGGGTTCATATAGCTTTGGCTCCAAGGGCAGTGCCATAAAGCTGGAAGGCGCAGACCTTTGGGTTGATAACGCCACAGGCGGGGTGGTCAGCTTCAGCACTTATTTCCACCCCGACCAGTACCCCGTATGGGTTGGCTGGCAGGACTGGGACATTAACGCTGCCTACAAGGATTGCACTGATGACATGACGGAACCGGGAGGAGGATGGGCCAGCTTGCCATGTATCACCACTGGGACTGAGGGGGTTAAGACCTACCTGCCCCAGTACAGGCCGAGGATGTCCATCGGTGCCCCGTCGGACGGGATCGTTGACTCGGTGGGTAAACCCTTTAATTATGGATTTGAGTTCGCAGCTAGGATTAAATGGACTGGCAGGGCTCGACTGAAAATGTTTAGGCTCAATGCACGGAACGTGCCCGAGGAGACCTACGCAGAAGTGGATGCTATTGATAGCACTGAGAAAGAAATACTAGCAACGTGTGATAAACAACCGGAAACATAAGATATGGCTTGTACAAACATAACAACGGGAGGAAGTGTATCTCTTGTAGCTGGTTCACTTGGCGGGAGCTTCTGCCATAAGAGCTGGCAGAAGACTTACGAAGACTTCATTAACGCCACTGAGTCCAGCTTTACTGGCGGGGCATTATTTAGTGCGGGTGATTCTGCGCCAGCCACCAACCATGTGTGGTTCAAACAGCAAACAGACCCTGACTGCAGTTCCCTTGGGTGGCACTATTACAAAGACGCAGCGTGGACTCCGGTGCCAATACCCGCCGCAGCTCTGCCAAGCGGAGTGGTAACAGCAGGCACCAAGGGCTCATCTACCATGAACGCAGTGGTGACAGTAGACACCTATGGGCGCGTAACGGCCTTGACCGAGATTGCCCCTGCAGCTGAGACAACTGATGGACACGCCAAGGCGTGGGTTAAATTTAATAGCACCACTGGGGGAGCGGTTGAGGTAGGTACAAACTACAATGTTGCATCGGTAAACCGCACTGGCATTGGCCAGTTCACTATAACCACCAGCGATGTGAGCTATTCAAACGTGTGCCTAGCCATTGCAAGCAGCCCCGGTTTTGGTGCGGAAGATCAAGCAGCTGGCTCATACACAGGTGCTGACCACGTTAGAATTACAGCAACAACAATAAGCGGAGGTGCTGGAACAGCAACAGTTGAACTGCCTAGAATGGTGGCAGGTGCAGAGAACGCCACAGATGGAGACGTAGATTGGGACAACGACAAAGGTGAAGCACCAACAGCTGGTGTAAGTGTCGTGTTCTTTGGTAATTAAAGGAAAAAATGACGACTAACTATATGTATAAACAGAAGCACCCTGAAACAGGGGTGGAACTAGGTCGGGTTGGCATGGTGACCATCTTCGATGAGGCAGAAAAACACAGGTTACCGGAAGGGTCTGTCGAGGTTGGGGAACACCCATCTGAAGAAGACCCCGGCGGTGCTTTCTTTGATGCTTGGCAAATGGACGATGACGGCAACGTCACAGTAGACATTGAGAAGGCCAAGGAAATAAGGATGGAGTGGCTTAGGAAAAGGAGAGATGAACTTCTTGCTCACCTAGATTCGGTGCAGTTTAGGTATCTCTGCTCTAAGAACCAAGAGGCGGTTGATAGCGTGGAAGAAGCCAAGAACGAACTGAGGGATTTCCCAGACCATATAGACTGGGATGTCATAAACACTCTTCACGATGTGCGACACATCTTACCCCCCTGCTTAATATGAAAGAACAAATACAATTACCGTTAAGGCCGACACCCGGACAGACTGATGATCATATGGCCCCAACTGGGCCGGGGCTAGTACCCATCAACCCTGACAAGGAGTTACAGATGATTGAAAGCCTCACCCCGGAGGCGGAACACATTGAGTGGGAACAGGAACGTGACAGGATGAGGATCACAACCACTGTGCCCGATAACATGCAGAAGTTAATGGATGGAAAATGGAACACACACGAGAACGAACGTGTTGCTGAGCCTGACGTAGAGCGGGCCGCATCCTGTTGTGCCCCTGTCTTTCTAGAGAAAATGACAGACGACCTAGATAAGGCAGAACTAAAATGCCTTAGAAGACTGAAGGTTCCAAGGAGTAGGCTTGTCCCTATGATACGTGAGCTGGCCAAGTATTACCCCAAGTCGAGCATTCAAATGTCCGGCATGTTTCTCTACCCGGAAGAGGGTGGGTTCATGGGGTGGCACACAAACAGCGGTGATCCGTGCACTAGGATATACATATCGCATGTAAAAGAGGGTGACAAATCATTCTTCCGCTATCGTTTGAACGGCGAATATGTTACAAGTTGGGATAAGGCAGGGTGGAATATGAGGGAGTTTGAAGTAACGAAGGAGAACCCAATGTGGCACTGCGTCTATGCCGAGGAGCAACGAATGTCCATAGGGTTTAGAATAAATAGAAATCTACTATGAAGCTACTACTTAAAGACGTTAAACCAGTTTGTGCCAAGATGCTGTCAATGGCCAGCACGGATACCCGTGTTGTGGATTACATTAACGAGGCACAGGAACGTCTTATGTATAAGGGTAAGTGGCCGGGAACATATGTAAGGTACGAGTTAATTGAGAGTAATGGAGCCATCACGTGGCCAAGGCAGCTAGAGACGATTGAGGCCGTGGCAATTTCGGGGGCATCCGGAAAGGTACGTGACAGCTGGTATGAGTTCCTTGAGTCAGGGCCGGGTTTGCTGGACACAGCAAATAACGATGCCCTCACCCTTATAGACAGGGGGGAGGCACCCAGCTTCCAAGACATACTGATTGAGGATGACAAGGAGAAGTTGCTTAGGGTTAAGTACACTGACGGGGAGACAGCCACTGCAACCATCATACTGCAGGGCTACGATGAGAATGGTGACTGGGTTAGAAGCGTAGATGGCGGCAACGTCATTGACGGGGTCAAGGTAACGCTTACTGGTGGTGCTCTTCAGTCCACTACAGGGCTGTACATTCTTGATACCACTCAGAAGTTCACTGAGCTGTCAGCCGTAATAAAGGACGTTACCAAGTACCCAGTTAAACTGTTCGAGATTGAGTCGGAAGGCACCGTAACCGAGAGGGCTTTGGGACACTACGAGCCCGACGAGACCAAGCCTCACTATAGGCGTTCCCTTATCCCCGGCTTACCGGACACCAACACAAGCACCACGGTGACCGTGGTTGGTAAGGCTCGGTTTATACCCGCTATAAACGACAACGATTGGCTCTTCATTAACATCAAGCCAGCTGTTAAGGAAATGGTTATGAGTATTTCCTTAGCTGAAAAGAACATGTTGGAGGAGGCAATCGCCTTCGAGCAACGAGCGGTTGGGATGTTGCAAGATTACTTAATGCATTACATAGGAGACGGCACGGTTGTCGTGCCCCGCATACATGGCTCAGCAGCAGACACCGCTGCTGGAGTACAAAACATACAATAGGATAAAGAATGTTAGATTACACCAACATGCCCCATCCCAACACGGGGCCGTATCAATCAGTGTTGAATGTTAATCCGTTCCAACCGCGAGACCAAGGGCAGGACTACACCAACTACTTAGAGATGATGAAGGACACCGAGGGTTCACGTGCCGAGCTTGCGGGGAAGAAGATGGATACATTGCAAGGTATCCTTGGCCGCATACCGGGGTTCACGGACATGATGTCCTCAGCCCAAGATGTTATTAGCAGTGCGCTGGGTGGTAAGTTAACCAAAACACACGAGCAGATTCTTAACCAACAGTACGCAGCGCAGATGCAGACCCAAGGAATACAAGGCGGTGCGGGTGCTGGAGTTAACATGTCCCTTGCCAGCTTTGGCAGGGCTGGGTTGCAGGCTCAACAGAATGCACTGGCCCAAGTGCCACAGTTTATGGCGTTCCAACAGAACGCATTCATGGGCAACATAGCTAATGACCCCGCAGTGCAAGGCCCGAGCTGGGATGCTTGGTCGGGCCAGCAGCAGGCTGACACACGTGACGTGTACGAATCTAAGCTGGCTCAATCCAAGGCGTTGCATCAAGTGCAGCAGATAAACGAACAGTTCTATGTCCAAGAATGGCAGAGACAACAAGCAGAAAACAGGCTGGATGCAAGGCATAGGGAACAGCAAGCATTTGAATATGATAAGTGGTATGAAACATCATCAAAGGGTAGGTACGAACAGGCTGTGTGGCGGAGGCAGCAGGATGCAGCTAATACTCGCGTAGGCATGAGAGGCTACGGCGGCGCAACAGGCGGAGGCTTCAGTTAGGATTAACTTATGGCACAAAGATTAAATGCAATTAACGTGGGCTACCGCCCGCTGAACCCCGCCGATGATGTAGCAGGATTGGCTGGTCAGAAGCAGGCAGTGGTGGAGTTCGAGGCCAAGTCAGCAGACGCAGCAAGGCGTGCGGCAGCAGACAATGCACGTGCAGCCAATGCCATCAAGTCAGCGCAGGTATCGGCATCTGCCATGAACGGGATGATTACCGCTCAGAACAATCTAAAGAAGGCAGAGATGCAGGCTGAGACGATGAGACAAGAGATGTCCCAGCGTGCGTGGATAAGCGAGATGGAGCTTAACCAAAGCCAGCAGCAACTAAATCAGAAGGCAGCGTTGATGCCCCTTGAGATGGAAGGGATGCTGCTGGATCAAGAGGCTAAGAGAATAGACATCAAGTACGCATCTGCTGAAGCTGAGGCATCCATAGAATCGAAGAGAGCTGACACTGACTACAAGAGGAATCAAGCAGATAAGTTTAGACAAGAGCAACTAGACCTTGTAGCAGTTGATTCATACAGGAAAGCCACTACGGATGCTGTCTTGAGAGGGGAGAACCCGTGGAACGTAACGCCTCCGAGCGCGAGGAGCCTGACAGGGAATGCCCAAATTAAAGCAGTCCAAGGTTCTTTTGAGAATGCCAGCAAAGCCAAGGAGAACATGGCTATTGCTGAAAAGGTGGGGAAAGTTTTCTCTGATGTTCTTGATGAAGGAGAGCGGAATGATTTGGAAGCCAAGTCTGCGCTGGGTGGCTGGAAGTACAGGAACGATAGCGGAATGGGGTGGAACACTAACGGGAGAAAGATGCTCCAACGATTAGACATTCAGAAGACAGAGGTTAAACTGACAGACGAGGAAGAGCAATGGTTGATAGACAAGCATAAGGATAAGGGTTGGTATGAGGTGCTGCCGAAGGGTACGTTTATTCTTACTGAGGACGGCATCAGTGAGATGAGGGGCAACCGAGAGATGGCTAAACCGGAGTACGTCATCCAAAAGATGGTGATGAAATCAGACGGTACTTATACGATAGAGAAGGTACCCCTTGATAAGATACGAAGAGACGCACTTAAGGAGAAGGTTAAGGACTTTAAGGAAAGCGAGGAGTATGAGCTGAAACCGTCTGGCGAAAAGCCAGAGATTCCATATCAAAAGTTTTATCAGGAGGTTAGGACAGAGAATGGAACACCTATGGGGGGTCGCCCAATAGGTGACATGTTGCAGGAAGGTGCGGTGATTGATCCGTACAGTTTAGATGAAGACGGCAATGTTAAGTTTTGGAATAGCACGCCTCCAGCTACAAGCGAGGCACCCGCTGGAGTAACCTACGATCAGATCGCGGCTGGCCAAGGGAACAGTCTTAAGCCCATTCCCGCCCGTGGCCAGAGGCCCACGCAGGGCAGTGAGGCAGTCAGCGGCGACATTAAGACCGTGACCACTCCGACGGATAACAGAATCCACCCAGTTGACGCTGCCTTTCTTACCGGGGTCACCCCTCTTCTTGGCCCTCTCGCACCGATGGCTTTGTTGGCTACGTCCATCGGTGGATCATCACAAACCCACCTCACCGACGCCACACAGTCTCTCACTAAGAACGTGCCATGGTCTAAGGATGTCACCACCATGAGTAAGCCCCAATGGGACAAGGGGCCGTTCCCTTACACTGAGATCATAAGAGGTCAGATAACAAGGGCGGAAGGGGAGCAAGGGGGTGCGTACTCTGATTATCGTGGAGATGACGGTGGACTTGGGGGAACCGAAGAAGAAGCAGACATTCTAATAGGAGCAATTAAAGAATACTCACTAAACAACAGTATGCAGGGTGGCTCGGATGCTAGGCAGCAAGTTAACAATGGCATAAGACACATAAACGATACTGAGGTTCAGCCTCATAAGGAGACTTTTGCTGAACTTACTGGAATGACAAACTATTTCGGCAAGCACTCTAACCGTGAGGCTGATGAACTTATAGCCACTGAATTTCTAGACGCTAGAGTGGCGAAAGTCGAGACGGTGATGACTGGCAGAGAGTCGGGGCCAAGGATTAAATGGACTGGCGAGGAGCGTTCACTGAACTACCATAAGCCTATATATGAGCAGAGAGAAGGCAAGGAGATCACCATGGAAGAGTTCGCCGCACTACCTGCTAAAGATATGGTGGGCTGGACTCTCATGCTGCCCCTTGCTCACGAGCGGCACAGGCAAGGCGCAGTCCCGAATGCGCCAACCATGGGGAGCATACATGACCCAGCAAGGGAGCGGTTCGATAAGCCGTACCCACTTAAGATTACCCCCGAGATGGCAACAGGCGCATTCAAGTTGAATCTTGAGCAGCTATTGGCAGGGTCGAGAAAGCTCAGAAAGCTAGAGAAGTTTATAGATAGGAGCAAGAATTGATGATTACCTCAAAGCAAGGGAAGGAAATAATATCATCGGACTACGCCACGGCGGTGAAGCAGATGGCGAAGCATGGCTTCTACCCTGAAGAGGTTCCGGACTGGGTTGAGAAAGAGAAGAGGGAGCAGGAGCAAAAGGAAGAGGAGCAACCCAAGTACGAAGATCACTGGTATGATTATTTAACTGTCCCACTCAAGCAGCTTAGTAGTGGCACAGCACAGGGCTATACGGAGCTTGCCTCATCGGCTGGTGTGCTTGGTTCACGTGCCACTGGCACCGACCCCGATGACAGCTTGGTGTATAGGTTTGGAACTAAGGCCACCGAGATGGCAGAGATAGATTACCTGCCCAACAGATTTAAGGGCGGGGCGACTGGTCTTTTCTTTAGCGACCTACCTAAGGGTGTGGGCTCTGCCCTTAGCTTCCTTGGGCTGGGCGGTATTGGTGGCATCATAGGCAAGGGGGCTGCGAAGCTGGGAATGAAGGCGGGTGCCAAGAAGCTAACCTCAAAGGAGGCAATGGACACAGCTCTCAAGGCTGAGACAGAGGCATTGACCAAGCTATCTTACCGCACCAGACAACCGGGGCCATTCTCTGTGCCCCAGCAAAGGATTGCAGAAGAGGCAGGGAAGAAGGTAACCAAGAAATTTGATGCCAAGGTAGCAAAATATGAAGGGATGTACGGCGCGAAGGCTGCTGCTTCCGGAAGGAAATGGGGTGAGCGTGGAGGTGTCGCAGCTGGAGGTGTTGGGCTTTCCTCAATGGAGGGCTGGCGAGATGCTGTAGCTACCATGAGGGCTGACGCAATTAAGCGTGGCGAAGACCCCGACAACATAGACTGGGATGTGGCGTGGGATGCGTACTGGAAGAACGCACCAGCTGGCTTGATTGAGGTCATAGGTGCTGCGCCTCATGTGCTTAGAGCTATGAGGGGTGCTTCAACTATAGATGACATAGCCAAGCATGGAGCAGACAGCCTAGCTAGACAGGCTGCTGCAACTGGCAGAGCTACACAGCTTTGGAAGAACTTGGATAAAGTTTCTAACGGCAGGTTCAGTAAGGGGCTCACCGCATTCCAAAGCGCGAGCAACAACAAGTGGATACATGGAGCCACCCAAACAGCCGCAGCAGCAGCAGCTGAGCTGACGCAGGAGAGTGCACAAGGGTTGTGGCTCAACCAAGTGGCCAGCGATATAGCTGGGTACGATAAGAACAGGCAACTCTTTGATGGGATAGTACACCAAGGTGGAGTAGGCGGATTGGTTGGTGGCGTGTTCGGCCTTGTGACGATGGCGTTCACGAAGAGAGCACGCCGAGTAGAGAGGGTTAAGAATTTAGAATCCCAAGCTGATAAAGCACAGGCAAGAGGTGACACGGAGGGAGCGGAAAGACTTAAGGGAGAGGCCAGTGCTATAAGGGAGGAGCTTAAGGCTGCTGCCGTCAAGGACTACACCGCCTCAGACGTAGGGGTACAGGAAGCACAAGACTCTGTGGTTAATGCCGAGGCACCCAAGGTGACAGTGAGCGAGACTCTCGACCTTGCACCAGCCGCAGAGGCAGCACCAGTGGCACCAGTGGCACCAGCCGCAGAGGCAGCACCAGCTACTGAGGGTGCAGTGCCACTAACTAGGGTGGACGCTGAAGGGAATGAGCAGGTAGTTACAAGCGTCACCCAGACCGCAGGCCCAGCAGAAGAGGAACCCAGCTGGGTCAACATGGATTTTGCTGGCAAGGAGAAGCTGGACATCGAGCTACTTCAAGAAGCAGACACCGAGGGTGTGCTGCACAGCACTGTTGAGACCAACACGAAGGGGGAGGTTACCAATGCTAAGCTAGTAAAAGCGGTCAAGCTGCAGAAATCTCGCAATGAATTTGAGGTGGCAACAACTGAGACTCAGACAGACGATGAGATAGCTGGAGCCATGAACACCAAGGCTGTTGAGATCGCTACAGTTAAAAGGAAGAGACCATCACCGGACAACAAGGGCGGTGAGGTTTATCAAGTTGTAGGGATAGACAAGAAGGGCAACGAAGTGGCCATACTGTCTCCAGTTATGGTACGTGACCAAGCGGTGGCATTCATGGAAGGGGCAGTGCACCCAGCGTGGTCTAACCTAAAGGCTAGGGCAGAAGGCAAGAGGGGTGGCCCCGGTAAGTTGAGGAAGTTTGATGAGGAGTCATTCTCACGAGCGATACAGCTTCCGGAAGAGACAGGAACCAAGGCGACTGAGATACCCACACAGAGATCAGAGTTTGCTGCGAGGTTCAGAGGTAAGGCTGACCCTAAGAATTGGAGAGAGCAGGAGACTAGGTTCTCACCGGAGATAGCTGCGGAAGTAGCCGAACGTCAAGCTGCTGAGGAAGAGGCAGTTACCGAGGAAGCACCAGCACCAGCCGAGAAGCCAGCTAAGAGAGCTAGGTCTACTAAAGCTAAGGCAGCAGCGAAGAAGGTGGTGGCAGAAAAGAATGAAGAGGATGATTTTATAGCTGCCACAAACGAGGAGCTAGAGGCGGGAGGGGGTCTGCCCTTAACCGCAGAGGAAGAGCAGCAACGGCGGCAAGAATGGAGGGAAGGGCAAACAACAGTTGAGGCTGAGCCAGTAGCAGCAGAGGAGGAGGTTGTCGAAGAGCCATCCGCAACAGCGAGCTTAGAAGATCAAGCTGCAGCACTAGAGGCAGAGGTAAAGAAGAATCTAGATGACCTAATAGACCCGTCAGCAACGTCGATGATGGGTGTTGGGGCAGTTAACGCTGAGGCTGCAGCCAAGCTAACCGTTAACGGTGCCAAGCTGGGTGTGGTGTATGCTAGGATGGGCATTGTCTCGTTCAAGAAGTGGTCAAAGAAAATGCTCGACACTTTTGGTGAAAGCATTCGCCCATACCTAAAGAGAATTTACAAAGCAACAGACCAGCAAGCTCAAGACGAGGGCATTGAAGGCACTGAAGAGCTGACCAGTAAGCAGATGGATGCCCAGCTCAAGCAGCTGGCAGCTAAGCCAGCCAAGAAGAAGCCAGCGAAGAAGAATGCTAAAGGGCAGGCCAAGGCAAAGCAGGCTAGGAAGGCGAAGACGGTTGCCAAGAAGATGGGGGTAGCAGGCAAGTCCCCAAGGCAGGCGGTCAGCAAGGACAAGGATGCCACGGTGTCTGATGTTAAGGTTGTTGCTGGGGTTAAGCCCACCATAATGGACAACGAGACCGCCGAGCCAGTTGAGGCTGGGGATGTGGAGAACGTAGGGCCGTGGCCAAATAAAGGGCTGGCTCAGTCATGGGTTAACAGGAAAAACAAGAAGAGCGAAGGCAAAGATTACTGGGTGTTCAAGAATGAGGAGAGGAAATATGAAGTACACTCCAAGGTAAGGCCACCCGCTGTAGAGTTAATAACAGCTGACAGCCTTAGCCCGCTTGATGCGGCACTGAAGAAGAGGCAGGCAGAGGAGCATGAGGAAGCTCTGCAAAAGTTCGAGCCAGCTGAGATGTCGGTTGGCAGAGCGGGTCAGCCTGTTAGGACAGAGGAGGAGCTTGAAGCAGACACTGAGGAAGAGCTAAGGCTAACTAAGGAGAAGCAAAAGATTCTAGGCAAGCTAAAGGTTGCTAGGAGCAGGAAGCAACGAGTCAGTGGAGAGGACGTGGTTGCTAGGAGGGGGATACTTGATGCCAAAGTAAAAGAACTCGAAGGCCAGCTCAGTAATGTAACAGCACAGCTGAAGGGTTTAGTAAGAGATGTCGGCCCCGGATACAGAGGGTCTGGAGTTAAGAATGACACCATCTTCCGTGGCGACCTGCAGTCTACTGAGGAGCCAGTTAACCCTGAGCTAACTGAGGACAAACTTAACGACAGGATTAGTACGGCCAACGAAAGCCAGTCGGGAACCATACAAACCATCGGCCCGGATAAGAGGTTCGATCAAGAAACAATAAGACTGTTCAAAGACACTCACACTAAGCCTGAAGAGATAGCCCCTGACCATACAGAAATAAGCACACGTGGCCTTCGGGCTGTGTTAAAGGACAGGCTAATTAAGTTAATAAGAAACGGTGGCCCATTTGAGGGACTGCCAGTTGACCGCATAGAATTTAGAACAAGCAAGGCTGGTGCCCCCATGTTTGTTTCAACCGCCACAGGTGACACCACTATCAATGTTGATGTTGATAAGCTGGCTTACTATATGTCTGGCCCCCAAGAGACTGTTAGTTACGAGGGCGGCACAAGAAAGACAACAAGCAGAAAGCCTAAGTCTCTTGAGAAGATGATTAAGCATGAGCTATATCATGTTCTAATGAACAGGGCGTTAACTAAGGGATACGTAAAGCACAACAAGAAGGGTGAGGCTGTAGACCATACACCAGCTGACCTCAACACTTTCTTTGGCCGCATAGCCAAGAGGAATGTGGAGGTTCTTGAGCTGATGATGTCACGTGGTGAGGGTCAGTATATGTTTGATAAGTGGAGGGCACATTACGCTATCAACTTTGGGCAAGAGCTTGCGGAGCAGCTTGTGTGGTTGCCCGATGTTCAGCGGGAGGGTAAGAGCTACAAGGGTAAGATTTCATTTGGAAAGGTTCAGAGCAAGACGCAGGAGGGGCAGGAATGGTTAGTGTTCTTATTGGAAGAGGCTGGTAACCATGAAAAGCTAGACAAGGCAGGACTTGAGACGCTCAAGTATTCCACTAAGAAAATGCTCACGTATCTAACCCGCCTCCAAGATGCAGACGTTGGTGGTTGGGATTACATACCCCCAGCCATACAACAGATCATAAAGAATGCCGAGCTACTTGTCGCAAGGAACAACGTGTTCGCTCAAAGGGCTTCGTATCTAGAGGGTTTAAGCAGTGAGGCTGGCACTGGCATGGACAGAGTGGAAGAGGCATGGCTTGAGATGCAGAACGAGAAGACTGGTGGCGATAGAAGGATCACTGAGTGGAAGTCCGTAGCAGGCACCATGTCCTATGTGTGGGACTACATGGTTGATGATGCGTACCACTTAGGCCAGCTGCTGGATGGTGTTGATGGCATGGTCTACGTCCCCGGTGCGGGTAAGACTAGGAAGGTAACCATGCCTTCCGGTCTGACTTACACAGAAGAAGTTGTTGGCAGGTCTAGGAAGGTTCCAGTGAGCGTGCAGTCTGACTGGTACGTGCTCAAGAAGGAGAGGGACAATGGCCGTGAAGGTAGCGTCATGGTGGTTACTGCCAAAACAAATAATTCTTGGAGCAGGATGCTGTCAGGAATAGCCAAGCACACTGGCAACAAGCTGACTGACCTTAAGAGAAACAACCCACACCTTGGGGCTGGCAAGATAGAGGTGGGCGAAAAGATACTTGTCTACCCCACTAAGAATTTTAAGTACAACGCAAACGCATTGAAGGGTGAATGGTATAAGCACGCCGCCGACAAGGAGATACGAAAGAAAAAGAGGGACAGGTCGCCTGAGATGGACATCAACATCGACCTCATAATGCACCGCCTGTCTAATGATGCCACCTATCAGAGCCTATCGACACGGCTGGGTGACATCAACTTTAAGACAGAGGTTGAGGAATCAGAGAGGTCGGGTGAAAAGGTTATAAAGGCTGGTCTCTTAACAGAGGCAGCGGAAGAGACCACACGATTGGATGATCTTGGTAAGCTAGATGATGTAACAGTGGGTGATGAGTTCTCGGTGAGGCCGGGAATGGACAGTGCCTCACAGGCTGAAGAGAACAACACTACCCTAGGTCAGATAGCGGCAACCGACACTGTTGCTGACATGATAATGGAGAGTAACGAAGACGGCGTCATTCCATTTGATGAGGTAGCAAACCTTGACCTAGGCATATCACCTAACGAGGTGGTCATCGGTATGCAAGCGGTGATGAATAATATGCAGGGCGATGGTCTTGCGAGTGTCAGCTGGGATAGGGCAGCGGCACAGCTGCAGGCGTACCATAACACCAGAGCTACAGAGTTCATGGCGGGTGAAGAACTTATCCAAGACTATGAGAGAGAAATACAGCGAACTGAAGGCAATAAGCCACGGGGATACAAGGCACAACTGGCTATACTTAATGAGCTTCTTGATGAAGCTAAGGCAAGTCAACAAGAGCGTGGCAACAAGTATCAATCACATCTACTTGAAGGGCAGAAGCCAAGGAAGCTAGAGATAAACGGCAAAGACCTTGAGTTGACTATCATGCCAGCGTTTAGAAAGGCATTCAGATCAAGCTCACACACTGGTCAGAGCCTGCGTATAGCGTGGAGATACAACGAGATGAAGCGACGGGGCGAGCTTGATGAAGCTAACTTCCCGTCTGCTGCTGCACCACCCGATAGTGTTGAGGCTCTGTTCGAGATGATAACTGACGACATGGATAGCCCGACCAAGGTGTCAAGGAGCGGTGAGAACACGTACCTAGCAACAACCAAGGAAGAGCAGGAGGGAATAGTTTATTCAATATCTAACTACATTAAGACGGGTGACCCACAGTCCACAGAATCCGTTAATGATGTTAGTGCATCAATAGACAGAGCCACACGGGTGCTGGGGTTGTTAAGTAATCGAGGGAACAGGGCTGAGTTCATGGCTGATCTGAACTTAAGGGCAGCTGATGACTGGAGCATTGCTATGGGCGGGCAACGGGGGCTCATAGATATAAAGAGGGAGTTGATGTCAAAGCCCAACATAACAAACAGAGACAGGGCACGCATCAGTGACATCAATAACTGGTTCAGCCAACACAAGGGTAGGATCATATCCAACAGTGCTCAATCAATGAGGATGAAGCAGCTCAACAGCGACCTGCTTGGCCACCACGATGCCTCGCATGGGTATGAAGAGTCCATCAGACGCAGGCATCTTAAGGACTTTGGCAACACGGTTGCCCACGAGTGGCACTCTTGGGTTAAAGACTTGATGTCAACAGCTGGGCGAGAAGCTGCACTGAATGCAATCAACGACCACGTTGGTGGTGGTGGTGTCAACCCAGTTAAGACACTGGTAGATAGTGGGCTAATAACTGCACCGGATGAGGTCAACGCATATGACTCTGTGCTGGTGGCAGTTCAGAAGGCATTAGCTAGGTCAGCGTCCGATGAGGTTATTGATGACCAGTCTTTCATAAATAACTTTAGAGCTGAGCTAGACTTAGCAGGTATCGGCAATGCGTTAACAACAGCGCAAGAGAAGCAGGTTGCATCCCTTATGATGAGGATATGGAAGCAGTCAAGGCTGGCCTCATTCAAGCGTGGCATACAAGAGAACCACGCCCCCTTCACAGGAGGGAAGGTCACCTTGGATACCATGCTTGGTTCTGCCCAAAGATTACTTGATGCCAATGACATCGGAGTGCTGTCACTTGAGGATGAGACGATGGTGAAGATAGATGGCGTGGATGTTCCGTTACCACACACTGCACTATGGGACGCCCTTGCACCATCAGCATACGGTGTTGATGCTGGATACTTTGGTGACCACATCAGCAGGAAGCTGATGGAGCTGGCTGAGAAGATAGAGCAAGAAGGGCTAGAGGGTGTGCGTGCTGCTCAGGTTAGGGAAGAGATGGTTCAGTACGTACTGGCTAACACACCTGTTGACCCTGAGAGTTTAATCAGAGACCTGTGGTTTGCTGGTGCTCTATCCGGTACTAGAACATGGGTTGATATAGGTACTGGCTCAGTCATTCATGGTGCAGTGAGCACCATTCTCCTTTCTACTGAGGTTGCCGTCTTTAACACAGGCACCAGTAGGATGGATTCACTGACCATAATAAATAACTTTATCAAGGGACTTTGGCAGGGAGGAGATGGGCTTGCCCACATCCTTAGAACGGGAGACACAAGCAAGCTGCCTGATGCCAATGAGAGATTGAAGAAGATGCTGGATACTCAGACGGATTACTATGGTGGTTCTGAGTTGGAGAAGCTGGCATTACAGAAGGAGAAGTGGGGCTCAAGCTACGCAAACATAATGAAGTTCGTAAGGCGCATGGTCATCGGCCTTGATTATGTTGGGGCTACCGCTGGTCGCAGGGCTATGCTGGTGTACGGTGCAACAACAAGAAACGCTGCCATCGGACAAGAGATAGCAACCGAGACCAATCCAAAGCGTAAGGCTCAGCTTGTTAAGGAGGCAGATAAACTTAAGAAAGCATACAACTCAGGCATGGCAATGGCTGACAAGAGAGAGCAAGAGAAGGCACTTGAGAGATCAGTGAGAGACATACACGGGAGCAAGTACAACGATCAACTAGCACCCGCTGACATAGCGAGACACAAAGGGGAGCCGTTGGTTAAGGCTAGGTCTAGAGAGATAATGGAAGCTGACCTTGATGAGCTGGAGAACCTAACCCAATCAGCATCGGAAATGGGGAGGGTGTTTGCGTTGAACGCTGAGCCTATAGGTCTTGGCGGTGTGATGCACAGGATGCTGCAGAAAGCTGGGCCTTTCAAGTACCCGCTAGGGTTTACGTTCTCACGTGCTGCCATGAATATAGTCAGCAACGCAAGTAACTTTATTCCTATATTTAGTTTGTTTAATTTTGCTAGGTCACAGAACACAGTGGTCACTGATTATTTGCGTAGCACTAGATGGTATAAGGCTTCGGGTCTTGACATCGCACCGAGTAAAGGGGTGCACAAGAACGTGACCAGCGCAACCGAGTACGGTGAGACTGAGGTGATGAGTAAGGAGAGGCAGTCCTTGATAAGGGCACAAGCAATAACTTCTACTGCACTTGGTATCGCTGTGCTTGCATGGCTGTGGGAAGAGGACGAGAAGGATGATGAGGAAGGGTCTGTAAGTATCATTGGTTCCCTTAAGACGTTGTCCATCTCTAGGCAGAGACAGCTTAGGTCTCAAGGAGTTAAGCCTCACTCAATTAGGCTTGGTAAACACTATGTCAGCTACAAGAACACCCCGTTCGCTGCTTGGTTCGCAGGCATAGGAAACCTGCATGACGGCAGAAAGTGGGGGGACTTTGATGACAAGGAGGTGGCTGATAAGTTTATCAACATGACACTCGGCGGCTTTGCGTTCCTTCAAGAGATGGACATGACATCACAGGCGGTATCACTGATGCAGTCCGTGTCAAGGAGCGGCGACATGTATGAGGGGTCTAAGAAAATCGCGTCACAGTTTGCACAGGGATGGGTTGGCCCGATAGTGTCACCCACCTTGATGCGGGAGGTTGATTCATGGGTAGACCCAACATACTACAAGCCCGGAAAGGATCAGTTCATGGCCCACCTAGTGTCGCAGCTCACTGCCATTCCGGGGCTACCGGACAGGCGCATGGGTAGGCCGATGCTTAATGCCTTCGGTGAAGAGGTTGAGGTAGCTAGGGTACCGTGGCACAGGTGGTACGAGGGCAAGAGTGATATAGCTAATGGACTTAAGAAGTACCCTCATCCATCCGAGAGGAGAGAGTGGCTGCTTGCTGCTAAGTGGGCAAGGCAGGGTACCTTCCTTCAAACTGGAGGTAACACTGGCAGAAAGGTGGTCGGTGCTGACCTTAAGAAGAGGGACATGACAGCTGGTGAGATATGGCTGTATCAAAAGAATGTTGGTGAAGAACTTAAGAAGCACATCATTGGTAACATAGATGCGTTAGAAAAAGCCACGCCCCGTGCCGCAGAGCGGTGGCTTGATAAGGTTACCAGCAGGATTAAGTCGAAGGTGGCTCGTCAGATTTCAAGGTCGAACCTTCGAGCAGATCAATAGCTTTGAATAGTTCTTCCGTTGTCATCGTACACTCACCGTCCTTCAAGTCGGCACGCATCTCCAGCTTGGCAGCGTGTATCATCGGGTGCTTAGCCAGCTCAAACCCATCACCTACAAGGTCGGGTGCTCCATCCATTGCATAGAATGAGTGGAAGAACCGAGCCTTGTTGGGTGTGAGTGCTGTCATCCATCCGGATAACGGGACAGCTTGGGGTATGTACCCGTAGTTATCCACTAATAGCTGGCACCGAGAGGTGGTATCACTGGGGGTATCCATGTTTCTTAAAGATATGCCTACCATACAGCGACTTAACGCTTACTACAACAGTCATCTCGTCTCCTTTTGTACCCTTCAGACGCAGCTCAAGGCAGGCACCGCCCATCATCCTGCATTTATGCAGCTTAACCACGATGGGCCTTGCCTTTCCCTTGTCTCTGAAGGTTGCTTCGGTTTCCCTAATTACATCAGTTGTGAGCTTGGTCATTAGCCTCCTCCATTAGGTCGAGGTTGTGTCCTTGGACTGTGGCAACCTTGTCGTGGTTCTCGATCAACTCGTCGATCAGTTCAACTCCCCGTGAGTCGAAGGCTCCAACATTCCATTCTGTTATCAGAGGGGTTGCCGTGCCTCGGTGTCCAAGGAAGTTCATCCCGTTCTTCCAGTTGTATATGCAAGCAACGGTGCCGTCCTCGAACTCGACCTGCCACTCGGCATCAGACTTGTAGTCTACACGGCCAGCCCAAGGTTGACCGAACAGGGTACATAGCAAGTCGTAGCTTACATGTATCCTGCCGCAACCATGAGTCCCGTGGGTGCTTATGTTCATATCATTATGTGTTATGTATTTCATTCGCCTATCTCCTTTACCTTATTTCTATATGCACCATGTGCTGGTGCGTATATGTTCTTTGCTTTTATTGCTGATCCCATGCACAGCTTACAGTTAACACACTGCACTCCGTGTGTGTAGTGAGGGCACATGATCTCATCTTTGGTTATTGGCTCCGGGCCTACACGGTAGGTGCGGTAGCCTAGCTTGTTTGCTTTCTTCATCTCATGGACAGTGTGCACGCTCGCCATACAGAATGTCCTGTATGGTAGGTTGCCTGCTGATGCCCACTTGTGTGTGTACCCAGTCCATGACCCAGCTACCTTTAAGTAGGGTTGCCAAGCATGGGCTGGCATCTCGGTTGGCTCACCAGCTGAACCAACTCTCATTGGCTTGCCGTTGAGCAGCGTCACGTCGTTTGATTCAAAGTCAAACGGTTCGTATGCTCCCCTCTTGTATGCTTTATACACAGAGAGAGGTGCCTGCTCCCACCTAATGTAACAGAACGGATCAGCTGGGCATCCCTTACACCCAGCTCCCTTGTTCCTCACGCTCGGGGGTGATCGTCTTCTTAGTATCCATGTTTGCGGCATCGGCCCTGTCTTTGAGTTGATTGATGGCCGAAGTAGTCCAGTCATTAAGACAACTGTCTTAAGACTAGACCACAGGATATAACTTCCTTTGATATGTGCCATTGTTTATCTCCTTTTGTTGTGTTGTTATATGTCTCCTGCCTTGGGTAGTTGTGTACCGACAGAAGGGCTAGTTAATCTCCTTTCCAGCTCTTCGCGGCAGGTTACGGATTATGGAAGAGTGGGGTACCGTCACCGTCCCAATCTTCTGTTCTTAGCTCTCCCCCGTGTGATGTAGGTGCGTGCACATATGCATGTGCATACAGGTTACATCCCTCGGGTTGAGGGCCAACCAATTCGAGCTGCCATGCCCACCCACGTATGACAGCGTGGGGTTGGGAGTTGCGCTCGTGTGTTTCAGTCCATGCACGCACGGTGATGTTGTATGCTTGGTAGCACACATCCTTCCAGTGTATTGTCCACACTGGCACCTCTGTCTTGCGTGACATGGGCTTGTTATAGTGGAGCCAAAATCTCCACGGTTTCTTAGGTCTCTTCATGTTCTCCTTCTTTTATATGATTGTGCCTTCCCCTTTACAGGTCTTGCACTCTTCGTTGATAGGCCAAGCACCGAACTCAACCTCGTCGCCCCATTGGTTTGGCACTGGTTCTTTCCAGCACTTGTCGCACCCGTGGGTGTCCTTCCATATCTCGTTGGCTTGGTCTTCGACTGCCTTCACCGCCTTCCAAAACTCATCCATTTCAAACGGATAAGTAACGGTGACAGGGTCGCAGTCATAGTCCACGCCTTCGACAATGGAACCAACTGTCAGTCCGGTGTGATGTTTGTAGGTTGGGGCATCGTTGAACTCCTCTATATGCGGAGACTCATAGTCAACCCTGTCCTCTGTCTTCTCCTGTATCCAAGCACCACAGTCGGTGTACTTGTAGGTGTTGCGCTCGATGTCCTTGAACGATTCTTCACCGAAGCTCCTCGCTTCCATGAAGTCCTTTAGGTTGTGTATCATTTAGCCCTCCTTACTCTTTCTTCTTCTAGTTCGGGGTAGATATTCTCTACCCATCTGCTCACATCCTCGAACGTGTCGAAGATGTACTCATCGATGCTGAGTGTTCCCTCGTTCACCTTGTAATATACCCACCACTGATCTAGGTGGTGGTATATGATTAGTCTTGGATCAGTTCCCAGTAGCACCCTGCTCATACCTCCTCCTCATTAGGGTTGAAGCCAACCTTCACAACTATCCAGCTATCCGCTTGAGTCCATGTGTTGAACTTGCCGCGAGCGTGCTCGGTTGCTGCTTCCTCAGTGAGGAATCGGGCTGATGATGTGTACCACAACGGGTCGTTGTGAACCTTGAACCATGCTTTCCATTTATCCATATTTCTCCTTCTTGTTTGTTGTTTATGTTGACCTCACCTTGTACCGCCATTCCATGTACCCTGCCCAACCGTTTCGGGCCGAGACCAGCCCTGCCCAACCGTTTACCGCCGAGCCTTGCCTGTCCGAATCCAGCCTTGCCTAACCACGTACCGCCACGCCACGCCAAGCTGCACCTCGCCTGTCCGGGCCGCGCCTTACCTCTCCATGTACCGCCTCTCCCAGCCTGTCCTAGCCAGTTCACGCTTCGCCTTACCACGTACCGCCGAACCATACCTTGCCATGCCAAACCACACGGGGTCTCGCCTTTCCACGTACCGCCCCTCCAAACCATGTCCGACCCGGCCGAGCCTTACCTTGTACCGCCTCACCGCGCCCGTCTCTGCCATTCCGAGCCCAACCCCTCCGAACCTTGTCTGCCTTGCCGTGTCCATTCCACACCAATACTGGGTCTGTCCTGCTCTGCCTTGTCATACCATGTACCGCCACGCCCGTCCGTGCCTAGCCTTGCCTGTCCTCGTCAGATTTTGCCATGTACCGCCCGACCAATCCACGCACTGCCATGTCACAGCTCGCCTCACCTCGTCTAGCCGTGTACCGCCCTGCCTTGCACCACCTTGCCTTACCGTTGCGCTCCCCACCTCACCGCTCCCCTCTATGTCAGCCACGCCACGTACAAGGAGCCCCACCTTAAGACAAGCGTCTTAAGATGGGGATGAAGGTGACCGTTATTCAACAGTCACAATAAGCGTCTCTCTCACATCAGCGACAGTCTCGAAGATGGTAGCCAACTCATTGAGTGCACCATACTTGCGTTCGAGATTCTTGAAGTCAGCCATAGCCTGCTTAAGCATTAGCTCTCGCTGTTCTTCATCTTCCATCGCCCTAACAGTGGGGACATACGTCCTCTCCACTGACTCGTTGCCATCGTCATCCACCACATTGCGTGTGATGTTAACGAATGCACGGATACGACCATCACTATCAACACGAGGGTCGTCCTTCCTAACTATATCTACTGATCCAATGAGATCACGGGCCTGCTTCAGCCTGTGCATACGCGCTGCCGCGCTGTCATCCCACTCGAACCATTCATGGAAGGGACTATCACTGTCCTCTGCCTCAGTGACTATGTCCTCTGCACGAAGGGACTCACCGTTCTCTTCGTACATCTCGGCTAGTCTCTTGTACATTTCACCTGCGTTGCCTTCGTCGAGGCGTTGACCGCCGCGACCCTCTCTTCTTACTACATCGAACTTCATAATATATGTTTCCTTTATTGTTGTTGTTACTTGGTTACTAACTGGAATGTTCCCCAGTTATCTCCGGATTTCTCCGGCCTATTCTCACAGAGTCCTACCTCCATGCCCGCCCTATCAATGGCGTTGACCAGTATCTCTTCACTGACCCAGTCCTTGTTGAAGCTGACAACAAATGGAATCTTCCATGTGTTGAACTCCATCCTGTACCTAGGGATAGATGCACCCGATTGGATGCGTACTATATCGTCACGCATATTGGCACCATACTTGTGCGCCTCATGCATGGCCTCTTCCATCTCCTTCGTTGTCATGTCCAGCATCTTGGCTACCTCCCTCTCGGTGTAGCTGAGTTGCTTGACTGGGTCAGCGATGATAGGGATGAGGTCGTCCTTGCCTCTCCAACACTTAGCTGCTCCCTCAATATGGAAGCCACCCTTTGCATCTTGCATTGAGTATTTATCTATCGTCTTGAAGGGGCGAACGATTGCCTTCTTGAGTGCCACTGCCTTGATACCATAGATGGTACCCTCGCAAGGTGCTCCCATTGTTATCTCCTCACCAGTGTCCTCATCGGTGATGGTCTTCTCGAATCTATACAACCCACTGTATGCTTCATCAATGAAGTCACGTGCCGTGTCCTTCGTTGACTTGGTTGCTACCTTAGCCTGCTTCTTAGCTATGTCGTCAGATACCTTCTGATCCATAGCGCGAGGCACGAGGCGTACCCTGCCTGCTACAGTGGCATTCAAGTCCCACCACGTGCGGTTAAGGATGTTGATTCGTTTATCCGGTGTGCTATTCTTCTTACTGTTCTTAGTTGCTGTTGCCATGATATGTTTCTCCTATTGTTTGTTTGTTTGTTTAGTATAGAAAAGGGGGAGCACTCGCTCCCCCCTATCTTAAGACACTCGTCTTAAGAATTAGTTGTTGGCACTGACTAGCTCGCCCTTGCCTGCTGTGAACTCAAGTGCTAGGTCGAACGCATCTTGACTGATGCGGGGACTAGCCTCGAAGTATTGAAACGCAGCACGATCCTTCGCACTCTTGGTTGATGTCGGAGAAACCTTGCGCTTCTCTTCCACCATGTCGTGGTCTTGCACTGCTGTTACTGCATTGTACGCACCCCACAGTGTGCCTCTGCCTATGTGTGCACCATGCCTGTCACCGTGGTACGTAGTCATGTACCTATCATACATAGAGGCTGGCCTGCCTATCAGCACGCCGTCCTTGTAGTGTTTGGGTTCCACCTTTGCGATGGTCTTGAAGTATCGCTCCACTGTTGGCTGCTTGATGGTAGTGGTTGCGAATTTTTGAAAGATACCAACGGTATCGTTGAAGAATATGCGGTGCTTCTCAAGCAAAGCAGATGCCACCTTAGCCTTGGCATCAGTGTCACCACTGTGCCTGATGGTTCCACTCTGCTTAGTCTGCCCTCTGAGCGCAGCATATAGTGTGTTCTTACACACCACCCTAATGGTAGTCATCTTATAGGTGAGGCTTCGGTTGCCTGTGTGTCCGGTCACTATCAGCAGGTAAGGCATGACAGTGTCACCATTGACCACGTCTGCTGGTTCAATAGGCATCTTAACCTGCACCCATGCCAGTGCACCGTACTCATACTCACCACACCCCATGAACTCACCGCCTTGAGCGATGATAGGGTCTGCTATTCCAAACGCTACGATGTTATCTATCTCCGTGAATGACGGGCCTACCATGCCCAACGGTACACGTGTGTCACTGCGTAGCACCATGCGCTGGCTCTCATACTCCAGCCACTCACCACAAGGCTCATCGTTATGGTGCGTCTCGCCCCACTGATCCGTGCTATGAGTGTCACTGTTGTAGTATCCTACCTTCTCAAAGTAGGTACGCCAGTTCATGTTGGAGTTGCTAATGAGATCACGTGCTGTCTTGATCTCACTGTTCTTAGGCTTCTCGCCCAGTGTAGTTGCTATCGTTTCTAACATATCTATTCTCCTTCTATGTTTGTTTGTTGTTGTTGTTACCTTAAGACACTCGTCTTAAGAAAAGTCACTCACCTATTACAGGTTCTCCTCAATGGCATCTGCTATGTCATTGAATGAGCCGTGCCCCGTATGGCCTCTTTTGTAGTTGTCATTGACGGCTGAAGCAGTGGAGTGGTCAAGCGCACCCTTCAGTTCATCTGCCTCAGGGCATATGACTACGTCAACGCCATCCGTACCGTGTAGGTCTAGCTCTCCATCAGTGAACTCAACTGCAGTTGACACCTCGTAAGGCAGATACGCCACGGTGTGCACGCTGCGGTCACCAAGGACTTCCTCCCACGTTCTGCCAGTTTCCTTACAGTACACGTCAGTCAGAACACCAAGGCAACAGTGCCCTCCAACTACATCTCCAGCAGGCTTAACGTGTAGCCTGCCTTCAGCTTGTTCGTATTCACCGGAGCGCAGTGCTTCAGTCCATTTAGTTTTCCAATCTTTATTCATGTTTATATCTCCTTATTTCGTTGTTGTTCCCTTAAGACACCCGTCTTAAGAAATTCTTGACGAGCATGTGCACCCACCCTCAGCTCAAGCGTGGCCTCATCGTTAAGCTCACCGTCTATCACTCGGCAGAAGTCCCCGCCTTTACGCACTTTATTCAGCCACATAGCAGCCATGAGCTTGTCGAATGACTGCCTAATGTTTTCCTCGGTTGGTTCCATGCTTCCTAGTTGTATTCTTATTTCTACTATCATCACTTATCCTTTCGATAGAACTTATGGTTGCCTACTGTCCCCACGTGCTTGAGCTTGCGAGTCCAGTAATTATCTACACTCTCATGTGCATAGTGATCTGCGTGCCCGACATATGACCTGTCTAGTGCGTGCAAATGTACTGCGATCAGCTTCGCCTTGCGTGCTAGTGGGTGTGTCTTGAGTAGAATGTGAAGTTGTTTGAAGTTTGGATCAGCTGGATTCCAACAGGAAAATTGCCACACTTTCCCGTTGTTCTTAAGACATATGTCTTTAGGTTTCTTACCTATGCTGCGAGCTGCTATGACACAGCCGACTGCATACATACCTGCGTAGCCTTCGCCACGTGCCTCACCTAGCAGAGTCTTAGCCACTATGGCCTGCTCCTCTGTCAGTGCCTGTGCCTGTGATACTGCTGCCAGTGCCAGTGTGCACAGTATTAAGACAGCCGTCTTAAGGTCACGGTGTATTACACCACGATCATTCCTCAGTCTAATGTTCATCGCTGCCTCCATACTTTGAGCGGGTTGCGTGTGGCATCCCATACTGTGTGAGATATGGACAGCCTTTGCCATTCCATGTATCTCCAGCTCCATTGCCACGTGGTATATACAAGCGTGTTTTGGCACGCCATTCTTATGTATTTCATATGCTCTCCTATGTTTGTTGTTGTTGTTGCCTTAAGACACTCGTCTTAAGAAATAGTCCCCGACGGCTCATCAGTTTCTGTGATGGCATCACTCCACTGATGCGGGGTGCGGGCAGCTCGTTCATACATGTCACGCACTAGTCTCAACGTCTGCCATGTTCGCTAGTGTCGTGTCGGTGCAGTTACACTCCTGTGTGCATACTTAACACCGATGCCTTTCTTTTTGTTTGTTGTTGTCATCCTTAAGACAGGTGTCTTAAGAAATTGGCAAGGGAGAGGTGAAGGTGTTGCTTACCCGCTACACCAACCACGCAACTCCAGCATCCAAGGGTAATCGGATGATGGCTAGGCTCTCGCCTCGATACACGTGGCCCTCTCCCTAAATTGTGATTACTTGAGACACTTCCTTAAGACAGGTGTCTTAAGATCGAGTTCAATGCCTACCTTAAAGTGAATCGGCTTGCCTGTCTTGCTGTCCAGTCCACCGTACACGGTGCCGTGCTTACCTTTGCGCTTCGGAAGCGGGAATCGCCCCTTGTTAACGCCCGCACCGTTAACGACTCTGTCGAACTCCTCATCTCCAACTAGCCTCATCTCGCCTGTGTATAGATCAATGATGTATTTCATATGTTCTCCTATTGTTAGTCTTAAGACACTCGTCTTAAGAAGTTGTGTAAATCCTCAGCACGTACCGCACTAATCCTCTAACTATTTTAAGCTCCTCTTTGTCCCCGCTTTTGCGTGCGGTTCGCAGGCATTTTGCCATCTCATCCCTGACTTCCTTCTCGGTTGCGTTCTTCATTGTACTCATATCTATTCCTTTTGTTGTTGTTAGCCTTAAGACAGCTGTCTTAAGAAAGTCTTTTTTTTTGAAAGTGAAATGGGAGGCCGCTTGCGCGACCTCCCAACGAATTAGGCTGTTTCAAGCTCTAACCCGAACCGTTTTTCTGCGAGTTCATCGAAGTACGTGATTGCAGCTTTACCCGCATCGGACTCCTCGCCGCCTAGGTAAGCGACGACCTCATCAAAATCAACATCAGTGATTTTGTTGTCCTTGTCACGTGTGGCGCATTTGTTCATCGCCATCTCAACAACCGCCTTGTCCCAATCTTTTTGCACTTTGCTTTCGCGGGATATAAACCCGGCTGCATTTAGCGCACGATTGGCCGCGCGATCTGCGGACTTGTCATCCGAGAATCCAACGCCCTTGCCCTCAGCCTGTGCCTTGATTGCACGTGACAGCTGAGCGCGAGCTTTCGCCCACAAGCTGCCTTTGCCGCTCGCGTTTTTACCCACGGTCAAACCTTCGTTTAGGCCGTACTGCTTAACAACGCGGTTTTGCTCGGTTTGGAGCTTTTCGCGCAGCAGCTTGCCGACGACGACGGTTTGAACAACGGCCAAGCCTGCGTTGGATGCGCTGACTTTGTTGTTTGCTTTGATGGACTCGGTATCTAGGTTAATCTCGATCTTCATATTACTTTACCTTTTTTGTTAGTGGTTTAGTATTCTTAAGACACTCGTCTTAAGAAAGTCAGTTCGATTAACCTTTCGACCTATCCAATACTATACGGCAACTGTTATGTTAGGCTATTGGCCTAACCAGTAACTATTAGACCAGCGTGTGCGCCCACGCCCACCCCCCCTTTGGGTAGGGGTGCGTTATATTATATGGTGTTTGTGATTTTTTGGGGTTTTCCCTATATTGTTGACCTATGGCGAATAGGAAGAAATACGACTGGGATGAGATTCATAGTGAGTTCACTCGTAGCAATGTATCGTTACGCGACATAGCGAAGAAGCATGACATGAGTTATGCCTATCTAGCTAAGAGGTCATCGAAGGAAAACTGGTTCCAGCAAAGAGAGAAGCTGCAATCGGAAGCTCGTGAGGCTGTGGCGGCTGAGATAACGAAACAGGCTGAGAAGCAGAACAGTGAGTTATCGAAGATCGTGGTGAAGACAGGGGAAGAGCATGTAAAGAGGTCTATGGAGACTGGTGACAAGCTGTATACGCTGTTTCAATCTGCGGTGTCTGCTATGACGCAGGGGAACCTGCAGGCGATGAGAGGGGCTATTGAGGCATGGGTTAAGCTGGATGATCAGATGCGGAAGATACACAAGGTGGAGGAGACATCGAACAAGCCGTTGATCAACATCAATGTCATGGCTGCGTTGCCCTCGAACCGTAAGACCGCTGAGATAGTTGAGGTAGACTAGAGAAGCTCTATTTTGGTGATCATGCCTTTGGGTAGGGCTGTAAAGTCTCCCTCACGCTCATCCTCGTCCTTAACTGGTTCGATGAAGTATGAGGAGGCTATGACGATATAATCATCAAACTCCTTGTGCATGTATCCCACGGTGATGGCGGGTGCGGGTTTGGCCTTCTTAGCTACCTCGTTGATGTGCCCTGTGACATCTGTCCAATACACCTTGCATAGCTTGCCCTCTTTCGGAAATCTCTTTACCCCCATTCACAGAGGTTAGCGATCCATTCGAGACCGCGCAAGTGCCCTGCGTCTTTTGTATTCGATTTGGCATTTCTCGGCCAGTTCGGGCTCATCTATGCGTAGAGCTATGTAGGCGGTTTCGAGCATGGAAGAGTCGGCGTGCTTGTCCAATAGCCACTCATTGGCAATCTTGACCCACTCTTGTCGGTCATATGGTCGCACGTTGTCGGTCATGTGTTATACTGTTGCTAGTCGGTACACGTAGTACAGGAAGAAGGCTACTAGGGAAAGGTCTATGATGAGATAGAAGGTTCTCAAATCACGATCTCGTCCACCCCGTTCATATCTATGTAGGCGTTTTCTCTTAATGCTGAGCCTCCGTTGATGTTCTTTTGAGTCTCAGTTTCCATCACCTTGAACGGCACCACCCATTCTAGTCCTCCGGTTTCCTCGTTGTATTCGGCCAAAATCCTGTGGTAACACACTTTATCCGGTATAAGCACTAGGAGGCCATAGAAGTTTGTCCTTAGAGAGAAGGCTGTATCGAAGCATCTCTTCAGTTTATCGTATGTAACCAGCCATGTGCCCTTGTATTCCCCGAAGAACTTCTCCTTTGTCATGTCTCTAGCCTTTGCTTCCAGCACATGATCCACCTCGGCACTGACGTAGAGCATATGGGCAGCGACGTTTGTGTCTACGTCTTTAGGGAAGCAGACACTGGGAATCCCTATGACAGCGTCTAAATCGGCGTAGGTCTCCTCATTCGTCTGCATATAACAGTATCGTGGGTTGTCTCGTGCCCAAGCCCTGAGACCTCGTCGAGCCCACTTGAGAGCATTTTTACCACGTGGCGTTTGCGCGTCTAGCTTCATAGTAATATAATAGGGACAAGGCGGGAGGGATAAGACCCGCTTTCGCGGGAAAGGAGGACTCCCTGTAGGTTCCCACCCTGCCCCAAAGTGTTTAGGTTATTAACATCGTCTAACAAGTATGAGTATGGATATGATTTCAATGTTGTTCTTAGCAATGGCTGTTGTTCAGTGCTTCGCTACTGTCATCGCTGCTATTGCCGCTTCTGTGATTGTTTACCGGATGAAGTAGGCTTATGAGCCCGCTTCCGCCGCCCCCAATCAATAGCGTCATAGTTTTTGTCGTATTGCTGCTTGCCAGCATGGCGTTGCTTGCTGCCTTTACCACTGGCTGATATTGGCTTTCCATCGTACCCGATCATTTCCATTTCCTTATAGGTTTACCAAGCGGGTCTAAGGTGGTGCCTCTGTTTACCTTGACTGACTTCTTCTCGCCCAACCACCCTCTGATGGCTCTAGAGAACGTCCTGTCCCAGCATACATAGGTTTTACCGCCTCCAATGGCCCAGTCCATAAAGTCCTGTGCGGCCCTAAGCACATCCACGTTTAAGTCTTCACAGGCTTTAACATGGTTGTCGTTAGGTTTCCACGTGTCTGGAATCAAATGGGCCTTTTTACTTGCCTTGGTTTTTGGTTTAATATCGTCTTCGTCTTCGACTTCGTCTTCGTCTTCCACCGTCAACTGACGGGCATCTGTAATACGCTTGCAGGATTTGCCCAAATTTTCGGGAAATTTTGAAGGTGTTCTAGTTCTTTGGTTGAACTGTTGAATCTCTAACAATGGCTTACCGTTTGAGCACTGGTAAAGTACGATTAAGTTTTGTTTGGTACATAAATTTAACCAAGCACTAACCTGATCTGTGGTGACCTTATTCACCTGAAGCGGGTAACAGCGACTGACCAGAAGTTGCGGCAGCGAGCTATACCGACCATAATCGTCTACTACAGACATTAAGCGTCGATAGAATAGCTCCGCCTCCCAAGGTAGGTTGTTGACGGCCACCGACTCGATTATTCCATCTCGGATGATTCTCGACGGCATAGCTTGGCCTTTCCTTCTTTTTCTTCGATTAAGTCATGCAGACAAGTATTGACCGCCTTAGCGGCATCGCCATATCCCATCTCCCCATATTGCTGCACCTGCTTATTGAGCTTAGGAAGCGATATGGAGACGCTTTGCATCAATCCGCTCTCTGATACCACGCCCTCGCTTAAAAGCCTCTCAGCAGCCAGCTGGGGCTCTTTAATGGCCCTTGTGGTTCTGCCTGCGACTAATTCGTAGGTTGGTACAGCTTGAGGGTGATCTGACAGCAGCTCTTTGACGTGCTCCTCGATGGAGGTGCACATGGCTCTGAGGGCTGGAATAACGTCCATAGCCTCGGATAGCTGGTATGGTGTGAGGGCTTCAACGTCCTTAACTCGTGTGATAGCGGTGGCCTTGGATTGCAATGCTGGACAAAGCTCCTTGGCCTTGCAGTATTTGCATTGCTTCTCGCCAGCCCGCAGGAATGCGGCACCCTCATTCATTCGCCTTAGAACGGCGTTGACCCTGTTGCGAGCCTTGGTCAGTGCTCTCTTGTCGTATGTGTAAGATGTAGCTGGCCCGACTGTGGGCTGTATGACGCTGGTGGTGATTTCCTTGACTCTGAATTTATTGTTGACCAGCACGGCCAACCACAATAGCTGACGGTTCTCAGCGGCGTTGGCGACCTTGATGTTTCCGGTCTTGTAGTCAGCGATGAGGCAGATGCCGTCACGTATGGCTACGAAGTCGGGTACGCCGCTGAACTTCTCGTTCCTATACCACAGTCGCTCCTCTTGAACGATCTTGGGAGGGTTAGTCCTCCAGTCGTCCCACATTAAATCTAGTAGTGCCTCGCGTTGTTGCAGGCATTTCCTTCCGATGACCAAGTCGTACCCGTCAAGCTCAACGCTTGTTGGGTCGAATAGCCACTGGTGAATTTTGTCCCCTGTCATGGACTGCGGAGTCGGCTGGTCTTTCATCCCTAAAGACATCGCGTGTCTTCCGGGGCAAAGCTCATTTGATTCTGCGTCCGATGCTGAGGGCTTACCCTTTCTCACATCTATCATATGGTTCATTACTTATCCTCCTTATTTCTTCCAACGGCAACCCGAATCCAGCCACGTCGGCTACTGTTTCCAGTCCTCCTCCCTGTTCAAAGAAGGGCTTCAGACTTGAGACCATCTCAGTCTCTCGACAGCCGAGTGACCGGATTGGGTTACAATTATCGTCGATTAAGCGTTCGGTAACCGCCTTTCGGCGGTCGTGTACAGCCTGCTCAATTATGCAAGCTATCAGCTCCCTAACGCCATATTCGTCCATTCATTAGAATGGCGAGTCCTCAGTCGTTGTAGCGGGTTCCTGAGTGTAGCCCCCTTCAACCTCCTCAAACATACCAGTTGCGGAGTATTCAACAAGCTCCACAATCTGCACTGCTTGCAGCCCGCATCCAGTACCCTTACCACCAGTTGGGTGGTCGTAGTCGAATGCGTTAATGGAGACGTTGCCAATACTCCCGTTACCAATAACGGATGCATCACCAATCGTGTTCTTTCCTGCGTCCACCACCATCACGGGGCGAGATGCCTTTGCGACGATATACATACCCATCTCGGGTTTGCCTTTTTCTTTTCCGTCCTGCACTTTGCAGCCAAGAGCCTTCAGTGCCTTCTCGTCGTCCTTGGACAGGTTCGTACAGTTAACTTGATATTTCTCACTGTACTTATTTACTTCGTGTAGGTTCGCCCAATATATGGTCGTACCCTTTATTACGTGTTGTTTGTTATTTTCTTTAGCCATTTTCTTATTTGGTTTAATTATGCTGGGTGCCCGATTTCTACTCGCCACGGTCTTAACCAGTGGTCGGGAGAGCCCAGCGTCTCTTAAATTTTAGTCAGCTTAATGTTTGCCCCCTCTTCCCCTTTTCTTACCACTTTCACTGTTACCGTTATCTTCGGTATAAATTTCCATGCGTCGTCTTGCGGTAACAATGCAATCGCAGATTGTTGCCAAGGCTCCGTCGAGGTCGCGCCTCCTTCTGTCTGACACAAGTATTTCAACTGAGAGATGATACTGTTGATCGCTTCCTCCATCCACTTTTTGCATTTTGGGTGTGTTATCAGTCGCTTTCCAGCGATTATCTTTTTGTTCTTGAACGCTGGCACGTGGCCTATTCCACGGATGAGGATGTCCAGTGAGTCGCTCATAGTTTATAAAATCACTTTGCGTCCACCCCATATACCGGAACCTTGAATCGTGTGAGGTGCGGGACAAACTCAAGCTCGACGGCACCGCATGGCCCGTTGCGATGCTTTGCAACAATCACCTCCACTATATTATCCTCGTTTGTTTTATGCAGCAGGGCGACCACGTCAGCGTCCTGCTCGATGCTTCCGCTATCGCGCAAATCGCTGAGGCGTGGACTCCTGTCCTGCTCTTCCACCCGACGAGACAGTTGGCTTAACACCAACACTGGAATGTCCAGCTCCTTTGCAACCGCCTTCACGGCAGCAGAAATTTTAGTTACCTCCTGCACACGAGAGTCAGCCTTCGCGTGCATTAGCTGGAGGTAATCTATTATTAGAAATTTTATGTTGTGCTTGTACTTCAAGTGTCGCGCCTTCGCCATCATCTGCACGACTGACAGGTTTCCGGACTGGTCAATGTAAAGTGGCGAGCTGGCTATTTTTGCCGCCTCACTCGACAGCCTTGTTATCTCGTGAGCTGATAGCTTGCCGCTCATAAGGTTATGGCCATCAACGCCAGCGCGAGAGCCCATCATCCTCTTGACCAACGCACGTGAAGTCATTTCAAGCGAGAGGATTCCGGTGCTAATTTTATTTTCGATTGCTGCGTTTTCAGCAATGGTTAGCGCAAGGCTGGTCTTCCCTTGAGAGGGTCGAGCAGCGAGGACAATCATGTCGCCATCCTTGAGCCCAGTGGTAAGGCGGTCGAGGGAGGAAAACCCCGTTGGGATGCCCATTAGCTTGCCTTGATTGGCAAAAGCATCTTCAATGTCGCCAATAGCTTGCTTGACTACATCTTTCAACGGGATCAACCCTCCCTCCCTGTCCGTGGACAACAGGGCCATGAGCTTGCCCTGCGCTTCGTCCAGCAGGTCTTCGTCATCACCTTTTTGGCCTGCTATGGACAGGACTTGCTGCGCGGTGTGCACAAGGGAACGCAGCTTGGACTTCTTGGTTACGGTAGCCACATACGCTGGAAGCCCAGCAGCGGATGGGGTTTGGTTGGTCAGAGAACTGACGTAGGCTATGCCGCCAAGGGCGTCAACGCCTCCGTCCACTGCATCTTTCGCCTCTTGAAAAATTGTTATTGCATCAACGATAGACCCATCGTTTCTCAGCTTAACGATTAGGTCGAAAAGATTTTGGTGACGAATCTCCCAAAAGTCAGTTCGTGTTAACGCCGCCGCAGCATCGTCAATGCATCCGTTTTCCAGCAGGCAGCAACCGAGGACAGCAGCCTCGGCCTGCACTGAATGCGGAACATCAATCTCCCTTAGTGTCGATTCCATATTGCTTAGCCAGCTTTGAGGTTTCAGTGAGAAGGCAGTGTCTGATTAAAGATGACACTGGTATTCCGGATGCCTCAGAAATCTTTTTAAGCAACTCATCAAGTTGATCAGTGTTTCTGAAACAGGTGGTTTTTTCCATGCGCCTTGGCATGTTGATATTAGTAGTTGCAATACTCATGTCTGTCAATGTTATTACGCAGAGAAATATGTCTCTGCTTCGTCGGGGTGGACGAGTGTTCGGTAGTGTTGGAATAGCATATCGTAGCTTCCGTGCCCCAGTGCCTCCTTGGTTGGGTCAGCACCAAACTTGGCGAGGTTGTACGATGCAAACGTGTGTCGGGTACAGCTGTTCGGCCATTGCCCTAGCAGCCCAACTGAGTTCTTTATCGCACTCCACTTGCTGTCCCAGTTCGCTGCTTGAAGGTTCAAATTATTGCCCTTGGCCCACTTAACTATGCCCACCAGCTTGTCGCTCATCTTAACAAACCTTTCCTTGCGATCCTTTGCCTTTGATGCAGGCACATGGAGCAGGCCGTCATCCAAGTAGATATTTCCCATTTCGATTGAAGCAGACTCACGTTCCGGGCGTGTACCGCTATAAAGCTGGATAGCCATTCGCGGCATAGCGTCAGGGCAGTTGTCCATCACGTACTTGGTCATCGTATCGACCTCGGCCACGGTAAGAATCTCCTTAGCCTCCTCCTTGGCCTCAAGCTCCTCGACAGACGGGCGGTACGTGGCAATACGGGTGGTTGGATTAACCTCAGCGTAGCCCTCTTGAATAGACCAGTTGTATAGGTTTTTGACCTCCTTCACGTACCCGTTCTTGGTTCTAGTGGCAAGGCCAAGGCCGCTAATCCATTGCTTGATCTCGTTATGTGTAACTTCGTCCAGCAGCCGCCCGTCAAATACTAAGGCGAAACGTGATATGATTGACCTCAAGGTTTTCATTGAGGTGGCTGCGTTTCCCGTATCTGCTTTATCCTTCAAGAAAAGTTCAACGGCTGGGGAAACCTCAGCCATCCTCTTCCTCTTGGCCTCGATCTCAACCTGCTCTTTCACCGCATCTAATAGGCTTAGTTTATTGGCCCTAACTAGCCCTATTGCAAGGGCGACCTCATGCTGCTCTGTATTAGTTAGTTCTGTCATATGTCGGGCAAATGTAGCACACAAGTAATACAATGCCTAGCAATAGTTATTAACAAAAAACACCCCTTCTCAAGAAACTTGGTTAGACATTGAATGTCCAACCCCTTTGCCGCTCACTGGTGATTGACAAAAAAGTTTGCCGATCACTTGACGCAAATTATGATTGTCTAGTATATTTCATTTGCGGATGGAACCCGCCTAAAAGTTTCACTTGCCTAATGCAGCGTGGCAACCTGTGCGGCCTAACCGGAAAGCGAGCCAACCGGATAATAGGGGAAGTGTGTCCGTCCCTGTTGGCCGGACTTCTATCTTCTCTTACGTTAACCTTAAAAAAAGGAAACTATCATGGCTTGTGCAACAATTTTTCAAGCACTGAAAACAGTGGCCGAATCGCTTGGGCAAGATGTCCATCGCAAGGCACTGAACCGTAGTGTTTGGTTGAATGCCGTACCAGTTGGAGCATATCCACTAGGTAAGGGGCTCACCCAAACTACTCACACAATCGAGAACTCAATGCCAACCAACGATGAGTTGGAATGGGTTAAATTAAACAGTGGAAGCTCCGCCAACTCAGCGAGCAATCTTTACCTCGACCAAGCCACAGGCGGCTTCTGCGAAAAAGATTGGCAAGACGTAGAGTGGGGATACAGCGAGCAGACTTACAGCCCGGAGCGTATATCCGTTCGTGGCCCACAAATCTGCCAAAGCAACCTCAAGTACCAGTACAACGTGGACACCTTCATGCGTGCGTATCTCGAAGAGATTACGAAGCACTCGAAGCGTATCTTGGAAAACAAGATTCAGAACGAGTACATGAAGAAAGCTCGCAAGGTCACAATCAGCGGAGCAAGCGGTGCGGAAGCACTGAATGACATAGCCGTTGATTCCACCAAGGAGTTCTCCGCAGACACGCTGGCTGACACTGTTGCCCTTCTCCCCGGTCACCTAGACCAGCTTGCTATCAAGCTGATTGAGTCAGGTGCAACTGAAGGAGACAGCAATGGATGGATCGAGCTTGGCTCTAATGGCCCAGTGTTCCCGCTGATCATCGGAATGGAAGCATCTAACCTTCTACTGAAGCAAGACGCTAACGTCCGTACTGATTACCGCGAATCTTCCAAGTCTAACGAGCTTCTTGCTCGTATTGGAGCTGACCGTGTGACCGGAAACTTCCGCCACATTGTTGTCACCAATCCTGCCCGCTTTAAGCGTAATGGTGGAGACACCGGATATGATCGCGTTAGCGAGCATTCAGCTGGCTCCCCAACTGCTGGGACGAGCACGAAGCTGAGTGAGGAATACACAGGTAAAGACATCTCCGATGGAGACGGTGTTTACGAAGCAGCTATCGCACTCACACCAAGTGTGATGAAGCGGCTCGTTGTTCCAACTCAGGTGCCCGGTGGGCTTGCTTTCTCACCCGAAAACTATTCGGGAGATTGGCAGTTCATTACTGGCGCGTACAAAAACGATGATTCGTGCGCTGATCCGCTTGAGTTATACGGGCGTCACTACGGTCAATACGAAATGGCTTTCGAGCCAGTGTTCGGTGACCACGGTGCTACCCTACTCTTCAAGCGCGACAATGTAGTGGCCTAATTTGCCTCAGTCGTCATCACCAATGGGGTGCCCCTTTCGGGGGGCATCCCACCTTTACCATGAATGATACTCTTGACTGGATTAGGACACTGGGTATAAATGGAGGTGTATTCGCTGCCGTGTCACTAGCTGAAATTGAGATGGTTCTAAAGATCATCATGCTGCTAGTCACGATAGCGTGGACTGCAGTAAAAATCGTAAAACTACTAAAAGATGGCGACAACAAAACAAGCTAAACCGGGTTGGAAAACTACTGAATTTTGGATCACAGTCTGCGTGGCTGGCTGTTCCTTGTTATGGGGAGCAGGGGTCGTAGACCCTTCGGCTGGCCTCACAGGAGCAGATAAGGTCTTTGGGTTCGTGGTATCCAGCCTTACAGCCTTGGGCTACACCGTATCTCGCGGGTTGGCCAAGCAGAATTAAATGTTAGCGGCCTTACTAAAGGCTGTCTTAGATTGGCTGACCGGGTTGGTTAAGTCAGAGATTAAACAGGATGTTAAGGCGAGTGATGTCGTTACGGATAAAGAGACTACTAATAATTTCCGCGATGCTATTCGGCGCAAGCTGCGGAACAACAAGGGTTGTGTTTGTGTCGGAAAGTGTGAGTGCGGGAAATGTGGTGAGGATGGGGCCAAGTGTAAAAGGTAGGGTGTACTTTCAAAACTCTGAGGGCGAATGGGTGCTTTCCAAGAACAAAGTGACCTTGCCCGAAGGCTGGTACGCTGGTTCTTTGGATGGGGAAGAAGACAGACAACCACTCAGCAGACCAAATCCGTAAGGCCAATGGAAAGATTGGCGAACTATTAGTTGCTGTTGAGTTGCTAAGGCATGGGTTCCAAGTTAGCTGGCCCATGATAGACAAGGGCTATGACCTCATCTCCGATAGCCAAGAAGGGTCACTCAAGAGAGTCCAAGTCAAAACCGCCCGCCCCAATAAGTATGGTACATACGATGTAAACTTTATCCACGGACACAGGGCAAGTAAGTCGTACACATCAGATGACTGCGACGCCTTCGTGGTGGCCTTATCATTCAATTCATACACAGGATTTTACGTTATCCCACTGTCTGAAGTTGATGTCTACAAGGGTGTGTTTTGGCCGTCCGGCCAACACCCTAGATACCCTGATAAATGGAAGACCTGCAAGTGGGAGGACTATTTGTACCGCTGGGACTTGCTTCGCTGAACCTTAACACCCTTGGCCTTGGCAGCACGCTTCGCCGCCTTTACGCCCTTCTTAGTGTACGCATAATGTGTTTTTCCAACTTTTGGCATTACTGTAACCCGCCTCCCATCTCGTTGTTTAACGCTTCCAAGAAGCCCACCTCCTTGGCTGGCTCTGTCGTAGATGATTGTGGCTGCATGGATGGAGTTGCGCCAGTCAAATCCTTGATTTGCTGCTGCAGCCTTCTGTTAACCTCAACCTGTGCGCCATAGGCTTCACGATACGATGGGCCTGCCGCAGCCCACAGGGATGCCAGTGCCAAATCTTCTTGATTAGATGCCCCAGTGAATATGCTTCGAGCAACATTCATCCTAGAATCAACTTCCTTATTCCAGTCATCATCACCCTCCTTTGTGCGGTACATCTCTAGGTTAGAAGCACGCTGAGCAACCTCGTCAAAGGTCTTGTTGGTCATGTTCAGCCTGTCTTGAAGCTGACCCCTATCCTGCTCCTGCAGGGCGTCGTATGTGGCGTTAGAGTTGTTAAGCTCCTCAATTCTGTCAGTCTGAAGTTTGTCCATTTCAGAGATTAAGCTGGCCAAACGAGCCTGCTTGCTTACCGGAAGCTCAGAGAATACGTCGTCCAGCTGCTCTGTTCTGCCCTCTGATTCAGCCATAAAGAGAAGCTGCGTGATCTTTTCGTCCATTCCGACGCCGACCATTTCCTTGGCCTGAGTTACCAGCTGACCAGCACGCTCTTCGTATTTTCTACGAAACTCGGGATGCCTCTCAATGGAGGCAATCTTTAGCTCATCTGACAGTTGGTCACGTTCAGCCCTTATCTTATCCAAGTCCCCGCTGTTAGTGTTCGCCTTGGCGGATTCCAGTTCTTTCTTTAGGTTGTCAATCTCAGACCTAGCATTATCGCGGTCTTCCTTGATCTTCTTAAAGTTTTTAGCCGAGGGACTAAGGCTCTCCTCCTCCACCGTCTCACCCTTATCACCAACTGGCTCAGGGGTTTCCGGCTCCTTAACGGCCTCCTCAACAGGCTCTTCGCCCATTGCTTTATTTAGGTCTGCCAAGAAATTTGAGGGTTCACCCCCCTCTTCCACGGCCTCCGTTGTTGTTGCGGTTTCTTCGGTTGGTTCCGCTTCCGCCGTAGCGGTTTCCTCAGTTGATATTTCGTCGAGGTTCTCCAGTGATAGTTCTTCTTTAGCCATAATCAGTCGTTTCTGTTTTCGTCAGAGAACGTAGCCATTATCTGCTCTGAAGCAGGCAACGGTTCCGCCAGTGACTTTAGTGTTTCTATAGCAGCACGCCATCCGGTTTCAAGACCATTCGCATAGGCGTGGTCTGTTCCTTGGGCTCCTACTGTGGGTAAAGGGCGAGTGCTTGGTCGTTCATCAACAAGCACATCTAGCATCGCCTTCATCGTTTTATTCTTGAGAACACGATCCGCATCGCTAGTTAAGCTCGGGTCGGCTCTCCATTCCATCATCTTCATCAATTCTCTCCAGTGTGTCTGAAAACGCTGCGAGCAGCTTCATTGCCGTCTTCTCTCTCTGCTTGGAGACTGCAGCTTGTGTTAGGTACTTTGCGTTTCTTTGCTCCATCTTGCACCTCATAACCTCTTCGGCGCAAAGCACGTTCAGAAATTCTATATCGAACTCATTAAGTTGTAATCTACTGTCTGACATCGCTCACGGCCTTTGCCCTCTTAATCTCTAAATCCGCCTGCGCTTGCATCTGTTTACGCTGTATATCTGCAGCAGCTTCAGCGTCCTTGCGCGTCATATCCCTTTCGGCACGCATCTGAAGAACTTGATCCTTAGCGTCACCGCCCTGCTCTATTGCCTGTGCTTCCTGCTGGGCCTGCTGTTGAGACTCTTGCTCTGCCTTGGCTTGTTGCCCAATGTTCTTAAAGGAGTTAACCAGTTGCTGGAACGCTTGGTTAAGCTCTTTAGCCTTCTCTTTCCTGCTGCTGTCTTGGCTTAAGGAATCCATATGACCGGACGTGTGGTTGAGCAGGAGCTGTAAATAACCTGCCACTTGCGTCTTGTCACCCTCCGGTGCCTGCTTGTTAAGCACATTAAATCCAGCCGTTAAATGCGACTCGGCATGTATGGCGTGATTGTCATTCTCAGACGTTGGGAATGGTTCCCCCAGCTTGAACAAGGCGTTCTCGCGTGCGGCCTCTTGCTCGTGCTCGTCTTGTAGTGGGTCTTTCTCCGGAACCGGGAAGTATCTCTCAAGGCTGTTAAATCCTGTCATGCTTGCAATGGTATCCTCAATGACGTGCTGTCGGCCAGTCTCGGGCAGCATGGTAGACATGCCCATTAGCTGATGCATTGTGTTCCTGCGCTCAAGGGCAGAACCGCGACCATTGGTTCTAGTTGCAGTCACTGAATCATAGGCAGGCATCGCACCCTTGGGAACACCTCTTTCCCTGCATTTCTTCTGAAACTCCAAAGCCTCTGCACCGCCGGGAGCGTCTTCTGTCAAATCCGGGTTGATAGCCCTGCGGTAACGCTCAGTGAATAGTGCGTCCAACTGGGAGTAATATCTGTTAAGTTGCGTCTTACCCAAGATACTCTGCTGTGCCACAAGTGCCTCAATCTCTGTGGCTGTTCTCGGGTTGCCATCCTTCTCAAGTCTCTGCCTGTACTGGGTTAGGTTTGCCTGCAGTGTTCCCTCAAGAGATTCCTCCACCTTCAGAGGGGCATCTAGAACGCCAGCTGAGTTGGTTTGCTGTATCTGCATCCCCGGTGGGATAACGGTATACGGCCCCATCTGCACAACGCTGGTTCTATTAAGATCGCTTGGGGTGGTGGGCTGGAAGTGGATAGCAGTACGTGCCACGGCGGCGTCGATTAGTGAGCACTTCAGCCTGTTCTTCAGTTCAAGTGCTGAGAACATCTTAATGCCCATGCCTTTAACAGAGTGATGCTGGCCGTCCCCCTTGTCGTAATATAAACAATGTATGCACTCATTCCAGTCCTCAAATTGCTTCAGATTACGGAACAGGAACTGACGGCCATCACCTCTCTCATCCACCATGCAATGCGTGATGGAACCTTTTGGGTTCTCGTCATCGGGAAATTCCCTGTAATAAACGTGAGCTACACGGATAACGTCACATTCAGACGAGTACGATAAATCGTTATTTCTTATTTTCTGCTGATAGTATTCCCATTGCTGCTTGCCGCTCTTGCCTTCCTGCTCCGGAACAGACTGCATGATTGCCTTCTTAACAGCTCCCACATCCCACCCCATAGCTTCAGCTGCCTCGGTGTTCTTGATGTAGCCATACAGCTCGTGCACTTGGTACACCGACCTTACCACGGCCACAACCCATTCGTTTACGTTTGATTTCGTCTTCTCGGGGACAAGCAGGTCACCCGCCTTGACTGGTTTACAACGCCAGTCGAGGGTATCTTCAAATACCATAGGCCCGTTCCCGTACAGCACCATCTCATGTTGGGATAGCTGCATGAGATAATCAAAGTTGCCATCCTTCTTCTGCATCCTGTCGAACTCTTCGGTGATAATCTTGCTATAGGATTCATCTACATTTGCGTTGGTGTGATTGATACGGACGGTTGCATATGTTGGAACCTCTGAGAATACGTCGTAGAAGGCAGACATACCCATGTTGAGAAACGATTCTGCTTCTCTAAAATTCACGTTACAACGATAGGACTGTGCATTCTTCCGAAGCTCTGCCTTGTTGTATGGTGGGTTGCCGTCAATAAGCCCCTTCACCCTCGCTCTAACCTGTGACCTAGCCTCGTCTGAGCGGGCCATGTTGAGAACCATCTCCTGTACTTCTCTAGCATCAGTAAGACGTGATTCTGCTGAGTTGGTTTTATCTAAGTAGTTGTTCATCTTTTCTTCCAGCAATTATTGGGAAGCTCCCCGTTCACCCTGTCGCTTGTATGTTTTTGTAACAGTTCTAACTGAAACCAAATCTGTGCCTTGTTTAGGCATCCGCAATGTTTGCACGAATTGAGCTTATTGTCATGCGTCGTTTGCCTTGCTCCAACGAAATGGCTTAACATAGCAGCCACGCCCTTAATCCCGCAACCCTCACATCCTACGGGTTCTATGTTGGACGGGCAAGACGCACATATAGCAGCCCTCTCCTCGGCCTCCTCCTTTTCAATTATCTTGTTCCCTTTGATAATTGCCTCACCAAGTATCTGAGTGAACTGGAGAACTCCCTGTATGCTTATTGGTTCAGCCTTTGTTGGCTCCCTATTCACACACTCAACCCCCTCCTGTGAGCACATATAGTCGAGCAATTCCTGCTCGAAGCCCGGTTCCATAGGCAGGTTATTCGCAACCCTGTGTTTTGATACATTTTGAATTAAGTTCTGCCAGTGAGCCCCTTTAATGAGAACATTGGTTTCCTTTTGGAAATACCTCCAGCCACCACGCTTACCTTTCTGAGTATCAATATCCCACATACATGTTGTCGTCTAGGTACATGTTATTGTTTTCAGCGGCCACCTTATCCCAGTCAGCATCCTTGCTAATGGCACTGGATAGCTCACCCGCCCCTAGCCTGCGAGCCAT
>Ga0315318_10000027_pt1 | contig 53789 bp, 47 predicted proteins | sample M1200m3416metaG_FD_203703 | JGI IMG/M metagenome (GOLD analysis project Ga0315318, IMG submission 203703) | Ammonia-oxidizing marine archaeal communities from Monterey Bay, California, United States - M1 200m 3416 | ecosystem: Environmental > Aquatic > Marine > Coastal | place: USA: California... | reverse complement strand
CCGTGCTTGGGGTCGAACTGGACCGCATCGGGTACCGGGGGATCTCACCGTGCCCCGGCCCCTCACCCCGGGCGTTCGTGGAACTCCACGTCGAGCAGGGTCCGGTTTTGGAGGCCGAGGGCGTGACCATCGGAGCGGTGACCGGCGTCCAGGGGATCTCGTGGACCGAATTGACCATCACGGGCCAGTCCAATCACGCTGGGACCACGCCCATGGACCTGCGACACGACCCTGGCTACGTGGCCGCTGCCGTAGCCACTCACGTTCGGGAGCTAGCCCTCCGCATGGGGTCGCGACAGGTGGGAACCGTCGGTCGAGTGGAGTTGCACCCGAACCTGGTCAACGTGGTGGCCGCATCGGCGACGATGACCGTGGACCTGCGCAACACCGATGAGGCCCTATTGCAGGAGGCCGAGGCTAACCTGGCCCGCTTCGTTGCCGATGCAGCGACGGCCGAGGGCGTAACAGTGGCTGAACGAATCCTGGCTCGCTTCGAGCCGGTGGACTTCGATGATCGGGTGGTCGACACGGTGGCCGCGGCGGCCTCTGACCTGGGCCACACGGTGCGTCGCATGCCCTCGGGCGCCGGCCATGATGCACAGATGCTGGCTCGGGTCTGCCCGACGGGCATGGTGTTCGTCCCCAGCCACGACGGCATCAGCCACAATCCGGCCGAACACACCGACCCCGATGACCTGGTGGCCGGCGCCGACGTGCTTTTGCAGACCATCATCACCCTCGACCGGATGCTCCTCGACAGCGACGAGTAGGACCGATGACCCGCACCGTCACCATTGGGGCCGCTCAGGTTGGCCCGATCCAACTGGCCGACACGCGGCCGATGGTCGTCGAACGACTCATCTCCCTACTCCACCAGGGGGCCGACGTGGGATGCGAACTGGTCGTCTTCCCCGAACTCGCCCTGACGACCTTCTTCCCGAGGTGGTGGGTCGACGACCTGGCCGAGGCTGACCAGTTCTACGAGACAGAGATGCCCGGGCCCGAAACTCAGCCCCTGTTCGACGAGGCTCGACGCCTCGGCGTGGGCTTCCACCTCGGGTATGCCGAACTCACCCCCGACGGGCATCGCTACAACACGGCGATCCTCGTGGAGCGCGACGGCTCGGTGGTCGGTCGCTATCGCAAGGTCCACCTGCCCGGCCACGAGGATCACGAGCCGTGGCGGGCCTTTCAGCACCTGGAGCGCTACTACTTCGAGCCCGGAGACGGCTTCCAGGTGCACGCCGGCTTTGGCGGGGTGGTGGGCATGGCAATCTGCAATGACCGACGGTGGCCCGAGACCTACCGCAGTCTCGGCTTGCAGGGCTGCGAGTTGGCCCTCATCGGCTACAACACGCCCATCCACTACGCCCCCGACCCTGACCAGGATCGCCTACAGGGCTTCCACAACGGACTGGTGCTGCAGTCGGGCGCCTATCAGAACGGAATGTGGGTGGTCGGCGTGGCCAAGGCGGGTGCCGAGGAGGGCTGTGACCTGCTAGGTGAGAGCGCCATCATCGCCCCTTCGGGAGAGGTCCGGGCCGTGACGGCCACCGTGGGCGACGAGTTGGTGGTGGCCAGCGCCGACCTGGATCTGTGCGCCAGATACAAGGAGACCCTCTTCGACTTCGACCGGTACCGTCGACCTGAGGTCTACGGCCGGATCACCGGCCAACGGGGACCGGAGGTGCCCCCCGAGGTGCAGGCCGCCCTGGCCGACCTCGGGGAACGGGACGACCGGACCGGAACATGACGACCTTCGAGCTAAACGGCAGTCCGGTCGAGGCCTCGGCCGTCCACCCGCACCTGCTGGCGGCCCTACGCGACGAGCTGGGCGTGACGTCGCCCAAGGACGGATGTTCGCCTTCGGGCCAGTGTGGTTGCTGCACTGTGCTGTTGGACGGCAAGGCCCGGGTGGCCTGCCAGATGTCGATGGAAAAGGCCGAGGGGTCCGTGGTCACCACGATGGAGGGCCTTTCCGACGACGAGCGTGTCAGGTATGCCGAGGCATTCGCCGCCCACGGCGCCCTGCAGTGCGGTTTCTGCATCCCGGGCATCCTCATGCGGACCAAGGCGCTGCTGGACAAGGCGGCTGATCGGGGCAAGGTGCTTGAGCGGGGCGACGCGGCCCGCCACCTGGGGGCCCACCTGTGCCGGTGCACCGGCTACGTGAAGATCCTCGACGCCGTTGAGGCCCTGGCCACCGGTGAGGTGGCGGTGGCGCTGCCCCAGGGTGGAATCGGCACCAGCGGTATCAAGGTGGAGGCCCACCAACTGGCCCTCGGTGACCGCGCCTACGTCGACGACCTATTTCCTGATGGGCTCCTCCACGCAGCATTGCGACTGGCCGACCACGCCCGAGCCGAAGTGGTCCGGATCGACGCCACAGCGGCCGAGGCGGTCGACGGAGTCCATCGGGTGCTGACGGCGGCAGACATCCCCGGGGCTCGTCGGGTAGGCATCATCCACACCGACTGGCCGGTGATGATCCCTGAGGGAGGTCGCACCTCGTATTTGGGCGACGTGCTGGCCGTGGTGGTGGCCGATGACCGGGAGACGGCCCGCCGGGCCGCCGCCTTGGTGGAAATGGAGTACGTGCCGCTGACCGTCTACAGCGATCCGGTGGTCGCTGTGACCGCCGACGAGGACGCCGTCTGGGAGCTGGACGGCAACGTGTTGTCGGTGTCGACCTATGCCCGTGGCGATGCCGCGGGCGCACTGGCCGCGTCGACCCACGTGGTCGAGGAGGTCTTCCAGACCCAACGCATCGAACACGCCTTCGTGGAACCCGAGTCGACGCTGGCCGTACCGGTTGTCGCCGACGATGGTTCGCCCGGGTTGCACGTCTACTCGGGTGGCCAGGGCGTGTGGGACGACAGGAACCAGATCGCCGCGGTGCTGGACGTCGATGCATCGAGGGTCACCGTCGAGTTGGTGTCCAATGGCGGGGCCTTCGGTGGCAAGGAGGACATGTCGAACCAGGCCCATGCCGCGCTGGCCGCCTGGGTGACAGGCCGACCGGTCAAGTGCACGTTGTCGCGCGAGGAGTCGCTCCTCATGCACCCCAAGCGACACCCCATCCGTATGGCCTACCGGGCCGGTTGCGACGACGAGGGCCGCCTCACCGCCCTGTGGATACGGATGATCGGCGACTCGGGGCCCTACGCCTCAGTGGGCATGAAGGTCCTGGAGCGGGCTGCCGGCCATGCCAGCGGCCCCTACGTAGTGTCCACCATCGACGTGGAGGCCACCGCGGTCCGTACCAACAACCCCGTCTGCGGTGCGTTCCGGGGCTTCGGGGCCAACCAGGCCCAGTTCGCCATGGAGGGCGTGATGGACCGGCTCGCCGAGCGGGTTGGCATCTCGGGTTGGGAGATCCGCAGCCGAAACGTCGTCTCTCCGGGTGCGGTGTGGGGTCCGGGGCAGGTCATGGACGATGGCTGTCTGGGCGCCCGGGCCTGCCTCGACGAGGTGAAGGAGGCCCACGACGAAGCGGTGGCTGCCGGACTGCCCATCGGGGTGGGCCTTGGTCTGAAGAACTCGGGCCTAGGCAACGGATTCAAGGAGGTGGCCCGGGCCGTGGTGCACTTCCGTGCCGACGGTCGGGTCGAGGTGCGGCACTGCTGGACCGAGATGGGCCAGGGCATCCATACCGTGGCGCTGCAGGTAGCCGTCGAGGAACTGGGCGTCGACCCGGATCTGGTCGACGTCATCGTGGACACCACCCGCGAGTTGGGTGCCGGCCAGACCACGGGGAGCCGGGGCACCCTCATGGGTGCCGGTTCGGTGGCCGACGCCTGCCGCAACGCTATGGCCGATGGCTGTCGACTTGGCATCGACTATGAGGGTGAGTACCGGGTCGACTGGACGAACTCTCTCAGCGACGAAGTAGAGCACCCGATCATCCACTCGACCTTCGGCTACGCCGCTCAACTGGTCGTCTTGGACCCGGACACCGGCGACGTGAACCGAGTGGTGGCGGTCCACGACGTGGGTCGGGCCGTGAACCCGATGCTCTGTGAGGGCCAGGTGGAGGGTTCGGTGCACATGGGGCTGGGCTACGCCCTCACCGAAGGCTTCCCGGCCGACGAGGACGCCCGCCCCAGGAACGACACCCTCCGGAGCCTCGGGATCATCCGACCCAAGGACATGCCTGACGTCGAGGTACGCCTCGTTGAATCGCCACAGCCCGATTCGCCTTACGGGATCAAAGGGGTGGGGGAGATCGGCCTGGTTCCGACCGCCGGTGCGGTGGCCGCTGCCCTGCACGCCTACGACGGCCAGTGGCGACATTCCCTGCCCATGGCCGCCCCCGACCAGCAGGAGCACTGGGCCGACTGGGACGGGCGTTGACCCCGATGGACGTCGTCACCGGTCCAACCACGCCGGGCCTGGTCTGTGCCCATCACCACCTGTACTCGGCGTTGGCCCGGGGGATGCCGGCACCGCCGCGTACCCCGGCGGGCTTCACCGACATACTGGAGCTGGTCTGGTGGCGGCTGGACCGGGCACTGGACCTGGAGACCATCCGGTGGTCAGCGATGTTGGGGGCCCTGGAGGCCCTCGAGCGGGGTTGCACGGCGATCATCGACCACCATGAGTCGCCAGAGGCCATTGAGGGGTCGCTGGACGTCATCGCCGAGGCGTGCGCCACGGTTGGCATACGGGTGTCGTGCGCCTACGGGATCACCGACCGTCATGGCCCTGACGGTGCCCGACGAGGGTTGGCCGAGAACGAGCGGTTCCTACGCGCCGGGGGCCGGGGCATGGTCGGCGTGCACGCTGCCTTTACTTGCACCGACGACAGCCTCGAGGCGGCGGCCGGTTTAGCCGCCGACCTGGGTGTCGGGGTCCACGTGCACGTGGCCGAGGGGAAGGCTGATGTCGGGGCGGCCGACCGGCTGCGTCCGCTGGCCACCGACGACTGGCTGCTCATCCACGGTGTGCACCTCGACGACGACCACGGGCTGGCCGGCACCGTCGTGCACAACCCTCGGTCCAACATGAACAACTCGGTGGGCTATGCCCGCCCGACTCGGTTCGCCAACCCGGTGGCTCTGGGTACCGACGGCATCGGTGCCGACATGCTCGACGAGTTTCGCCTCGCCTACGTCCGACACCGTGAGGATGACGTGACCGCCTCGCCCGAGGACGCCTGGGGTTGGCTGGCGGCAGGCTGGGACCTCTTCCCGGAAGCCCACCATGACCGGGTGGTCTGGGACCCGGTCGCTCCTGTCGAGGCGCCCATGGACCCGTGGCGACTCGCTTTCACCACCGGGGTCGCCCCCCTCACCGTGGAGGTCGGCGGGGAGGTGGTGCTGGCTGACGGTCGAGCCACGCGTGTGGATGCCGACGAGATCCGGGCCCGGGCTACCGAACAGGCGGCCCGGTTGCATCGACGCCTGGAAGAGATCTGAGTTCCGAGAGAGGAAGCAACTATGACTCGACTAGCCATATACCTCCAGGACGCCCATTCCATCGGTGAAGCGATGGAGTACGCCACCTACGCCGAACAGCGTGGCTTCGAGGCCGTCTGGCAGGCTGATTCCCGTCTGGTCCGCGACGCCGTCGTGCCCATGGCGGCGTTTGCCACCTGCACCGACACCATCAAGATCGGTTCGGGGGTGGTCGACTGCTGGACCCGCAACCCAGCCCGCCTGGCTTCGACCTTCTCGACGTTGGATGACCTGGCTCCAGGGCGGGTGATCCTGGGCATCGGTGCCTGGTGGGAGCCGTTGGCCTCCAAGGTGGGGGTGCAGCGACGCCGACCCCTGAAGGCCATGCGGGAGATCGTCGAGGCATGCCGGGCCCTGCTGGCCGACGAGACGGTCACCTACGACGGGGAGTTCGTGCAGCTTGACGGCGTGGAGCTGGACTACGTGTACCAGGAGCGTCGTCCCAAGGATGTGCCCATCTACATCGGCGCCACCGGTGACCGGATGCTGGAGCTGACCGGCGAGATCGCCGACGGCGTGGTGTTGAACTACCTGGTGTCACCTGAGTACAACCGTCGGGCCATGGACCACCTGGCCGACGGTGCGGCACGAGCGGGCCGGTCGGTGGATGACCTGGACCGACCGCAGCTGGTGGTGTGCTCGGTGGCCGAGACCCGGGCCGAGGCCCTCGACAGCGCACGCCTCATGGTCACCCAGTACCTCGGCCAGCAACCCCACATCATGAAGGCCTCCGGCGTGCCCGAGTCACTACTCGAGGAGATCGGACGGGTGCTGACCTGGCCGGCCACCCATGAGCAGGTGGTGGAGGCCTCCCGGTTAGTGCCCGACGACGTCGTGCAGATGATCTGCGCGGCGGGCACGGCCGACGAGGTCCGGGAGAAGGTGGCCCAGTACATGGCCGACGGGTGCACCTGTCCGATCTTGTACCCGCTGGGCCCTGACGTCCGGTTGATGGTTGATACGTTCGCCGACTGGACGCCGTGAGCGCGCCGCACGCTCTGGACCGGATCGTTCTCCGGGGGGCACGCCATCCCGGCGACGTGGCCGTCGTCGATGGTCGGATCGTCGCGGTGGGCACGGTGCCCCCGGAACCGGGCGACGCGGTCATGCGGTGCGATGGTGACGTGGTCACGGCGGGCCTTGTCAACACTCACCACCACCTCTACCAGTGGATCACCCGGGGTCGGGCCACCGGCTGCGACCTGTTCCAGTGGCTAGTGGAGCTCTATCCGGTATGGGGCCGGTTGTCGGTCGAGGACGTGCGAGCCGCCGCACTCGTCGGACTGGCTGAACTGGCGGCCACGGGTTGCACCACTGCCTCGGACCACCACTACCTAGTGCCCGGCGGTGACGACACGGTGTTCGACGCCATTGTGGACGCGGCCCAGACAGTAGGAATTCGCCTCCACCTGTCGCGTGGGTCCATGGACCTCGGGGAGAGTCTGGGGGGCCTGCCACCGGACCACGTGGTGGAGGACCGCGACGACATCCTGACCTCCACGGAGTCGGTGATCGCCCGCCACCACGACGGCGACATGGTGCAGGTGACCGTCGCACCGTGCAGTCCCTTCTCGGTGACCACCGAACTCATGGTGGAGTCCGCCGAGTTGGCCCGGAGGCACGGCCTACGTCTGCACACCCACCTGTGCGAAACGGTCGACGAACAACACCACTGCGTCGAACGATTCGGCCGTCGCCCGGTAGAGATGCTCGACGAGTGGGGCTGGGTGGGCGACGACGTCTGGTTGGCCCATGGGATCCACATCGACGATGCCGAGATGGCTCGCCTGGGCGCGGCCGGTACGGGGATCGCCCACTGTCCATCGTCCAACGCACGCCTGGCCGCAGGCCTGTGCAAGGTCACCGACCTGCGGGCCGCCGGGTGCCCGGTGGGTCTGGGGGTGGACGGCGTGGCGTCCAACGAGGTCGGGGGTCTTTTCCCGGAGTTGCGCCAGGCGCTCTACACGGCCCGACTGCGCGAGTTGCGGCCCGATGCCCTGATGCCCGCAGAGGTGGTGGAGATCGCCACGGCCGGTGGGGCCGACTGCCTTGGCATGCCCGACGCCGGTCGCCTGGCGGTCGGCATGCGGGCAGATCTCGCGGTCTGGCCCGGTGACGACCTGGGCGACATGGCCGACCCGGTGGCCGGTCTAGTACTCGGGCCCGATCGGCGGGTGCGCCATCTGTTGGTCGGAGGCCGCCTTGTGGTGGCCGACGGGCTGGTCGGCGGCGTCGACCTCCCAGGCGCCCATCGGGATCTTGCTCGGCGAGCGACCCGCCTCTGGGACTGACAGCCCCCTCGACTGACGGCACGACGATCTTGGGCCATGATGGGTCGATGTCGACAGTCGCCGAGTTCACCATCGAGCCCTTCGTGGAGGGCGACCCGGGTCCGCACGTCCGCGCGGCTGTTGCCGTGGCGGAGGCAGCCGGTCTGGACGTGGATGTCGGCCCCTTCGGAACCGCTATCGAGGGTGGGTCGGCTGACGTGCTGGACGCCGTGGACGCCGTAGTTCGGGCTGCAGTGGCCAACGGCGCCACCAGGGTCAGTCTGCAATTGACGGTGGGTCGCTGACCCGGTGGTCCACTCGTGGCCTGTGACGGCGCGGGTGGATCGCCGTGGCCCTGGTGATCTTCGGTGCTTGGCGTCCCGGTCGGGTGGCGATCGGAGCGCTCTTGTTCGGCCTGACCCTGACGCTGAAGACGCGCCTCCAGACCTTCGGCGTGGACTTCTCGCCCATCCTCTTGTCGATGTTGCCCTACCTGCTGACCGTAGGGGTCCTGGTGGTCATCTCGATCCGTTCCCGGAATCGACCCTCACCGTCGCCCGCCGAGCTGGGAAGCGCCTACCGCCGCGAGGAACGCTGAGCCACCCGTCTCCCGTCTTGGATCCTCGACAGTGGAGGTCAGGCTCGTTCCACCCCCGTAAGGAGGACCACGACCTCCTCGTCGGCGTCGATGCAACCGTCCCGCCGGGCGGCCAGCAGGCCGGCCAACCCTGCCGTTCCGGTCGGGTCGGCAGGCACCGAGGTGTGGGCCCGGACTAGACGGTGGGCCTCGATCACGTCGGCCTCAGAAGCCACCACTGGGCCACCTGGCGTCGGACCGAGCAACATGTCGTGGACCACGGGCCGCCAGTCGTAGGTGACGTCGTCGAGGATCCCGGTGGCCGCCGATCCCGGATCGTCCCAGGACCACATGTATCTGCCATCCGGTTCGGCGATGGCCGCCTCGGTGTCGTCCGATGCGGCCACGAGGTTGAAGGCCCGGGCCAGCGGGGCACATCCTTCGGTTTGGACGGCGACCAGTGGGGGTCGGCCACCCGGCAGTATTGACGGGCCGCCGAGTTCCACGGCGTCGGTCAGCGCCGAAACGGTGCTGGTGGCCAGAGCGGCGCCACCCACCTGGACGAGGAGCCGAGTGGGGGAGCGACCATGGTCTGTGAGTTCGGCGGCTAACTCGAAGCCCAGCGTGCGGCCGCCGTCGATAGTCCACGGTGCCTCGATCCCCTGACAGGTGAACGGCATGGCTCCGGTGGCCAGTAGTTCCCGGAAGCGGAGGATGCACGGATCTCCGGCTTCGCCGTCGCGCCTCTCGCAGACCCGGACGTCGGCCCCGAGGTCGTCGAGGCGATCCAAAATCGTTCTGTCAGCCCACGTGGGGACGTGCACGGCCAATGGGCGGCCAGCGGCTCTGGCCACCACCGCAGCGGCCAGAGCGGCGTTGCCGCACGACGAGATGGCCAGCGTCGTGTTGTCGGGAACCTCGTCGACTGCCAGGTGGAGGGCTAGGCCGAACAGATGGCGGGCCTTGTGGGTGCCCGACACGTTGCCCGTCTCATCCTTGGCCCAGATGCCACCGCCTTGGCCCATGGCGTCGGCTAGGGCGGTCTGGCTGACCAGCGGGGTGGTCCGGAAGCCGTGGCCGTCCACCTCTGCCACCGCCTCGTCGAGGCGTCGGACCACGTCCACGAACCGGGCGTCGGTCCATCCGATGGCTAGGGCCCGGTGGTGCGACCAGAGCAGCGTCCGAAAGGCTACGAACGGGTTGGAGTCGGCGCCGAGGCGGGCTCCTGGGCCAGGCCAGGTCGCTCCCGGAGGGGCTTCGAGCCAGCCCGGAGGGCGGCCCGGGCTAGTGGCACTGGTCGGCGTGGTCACCCGTCGGGCCTCAGCTGGCTAGCACGCCGGTCCGGCCGTTGAACTCTTCGATCATGAGGTCCCAACCCGGGGCGAAAGTCTGGATGTGGCGCCAGAAGTCTTGGCTACGTCGCACCTCGAAGTCGGCGAACTCGGTGCCGTGCTGCTCCACCCAGGTGTAATAGGCGAGGTTGAAGATGCGGTTGCGCCCCAGTTCGGTAAGAACCTCGACGTGTTCGGCGTCAGCCCCCAGAAGGTGGGTGGTGACCGCCGCGTTGGCGTCGACGTCGGAGAATCCGGTGGCGTAGCGGCCGGCCATCATGGACTCTCGCTCGCTGCCATACATCTCGCTTCCGTCGGTAGCCAGGGTGATCAGGGCATCGTCGGGGCCCAGGTCGAGTTCCCGCGACACCTTGATGGCCGCGATGACGTTGCAGATGCTGGACAGGCCGAAGTGGTCGAGGGCGTCCAGCACGGCGTCGTCCACACCGGCGGCCGACAAACGGGCCCGCCCCTCGTTGGTTCCGAAGGCCACGCCCAGTTCGTCGCACGCCCGGTCCGAGACACCTACCACCACATCGGTGTTGGTGACGTTGTGAATGAACGGGATGTGCTTGTCGCCGATGCCCTGGATGTTGTGCTCGCCGTAGCCGTTGTAGAGCATCGTGGGGCACTCGACGGCCTCAACGGCAGCGATCCGGGCACCGTGATCGGCCTTGAGCCGTTCACCGGCGGCCAGCGTTCCAGACGACCCGGAGGCAGCCACGAAGGCAGCCAGTCGAAGCCCGGGTCGCTGGGCCTCATGGTGGAGGTACAAATGTTCGAGAGCCCGACCAGTCACCTCGTGGTGTCCGACGTGGTTGGCGAACTCGGTGAACTGGTTGAGGATGAAATTGCTGGGATCCTTGGCCAACTCGTCACAGGCGTCGTAGATCTCCTTGACGTTGCTTTCTGATCCGGTAGTCCGGATTACGTCGCCAGGGTCGGCGATCCACTCCTCCAGCCATTCGAACCGCTCGCGGCTCATGTTCTCGGGGAGGACGGCGACACCGCGGCAACCCATGATGCGAGAGATGGCCACGCCTCCCCTGGCGTAGTTGCCAGTCGAGGGCCAGATGGCCCGATGGAGGGTGGGGTCGTACTCGCCACTAACGATCCGCGGCACAAGGCAGGCGTAGGCGGCCAGCACTTTGTGGGCGCCGATCATCGGGAACCGGTTGCCGAAGGCCACGATGATGGGTGACGGCACGCCGGTGAACTCCGGCGGCAGGACGACGTGTTCGGGGAGGTCGACCATCCCGCCGTGCAGATCGTTATACCAGTGGACCCGGTAGAGGTTGCGGGCGTCGGCGGCGTTGCGATCCACACCCGCCAACGACTCCCGAACGCTCCCGGGGATAGTCGAAGGGTCGGCCATTTGGCCGAAGGTGGGTAGCGCAATGCCCTGGGTGCGGAAGCGTTCAATGCTTCGCCCGTAGCCGACTTCGTCGACGATGCCGGTGGTCAGGCCGAACCGGGACGGGTCGAAGGTCGAGGGATCGAAGTCGACGGCCTCAAACGAGCCGATGCCCACGTTGGACTTGGCGCTGGAGGTGGAGTTGGCGCTCATGGGCGCAGGCTAGCCAGTTGCCGACCCGGGCTTGACAAAATGTCAAGCTTCGAGCGGGGGGTCTAAGCCCGGGGTTCGTGCTGGATGTGACCGATGCCGTAGGCCGGGTCGGGTGGGGTGCCGCGTGTCGGCAGGGGCGTGATGCAAGGCTGGTGGCATGATCCGCCGGGTGCTCAATCTCGTGGTCGCGCTCGCCCTAGTGGGGGGCGGTGTGGTGGTTGCGGCGCGCATTGCCGAACCGTCGGTACGCCCCGTCCGCTACCCGCCGTCGGCTTCGCCGACCTCGGCGCCGCCCACCATCGCGCTGGCCACCGATCCGTCAGCGTCCACCACGACGGCTGCCCCGGCGACCACCACCACGACGGTGCCTGTGGTGGCCACGACGGTGCCTGCCACTACCACCACGACGACCACGGTGCTGGTGGACGAAGTCGAGGTCCTCACCGCGGTCTACGTGTGGGGGCCCAGTCGAGCCGCTGTACTGCTCCAGACCGTGCTGGGTGTCGAGGCCGACGGTTGGTACGGGCCGGGCACCAGGCAGGCCCATGTGGCAGAGAACGAGGCCCGTGGGCTGTCCATCGATGCCGTCCCCTCGCCTCCGACCACGACCACGACCACGGTCGCACCGGTCACTGCAGCCGCACCGGTCACTGCAGCCGCACCGACCACCACGGCTGCACCGACCACCACGGCTGCACCGACCACCACGGCTGCACCGACCACGACCGTGCCACCGCCCAGTACTACCGCGGGGATGTTCGGTGGTCTGGGCGCCAAGCTGGTGGCCCAACTCCTTGGACAGCCGTGCATCGCCGACGGTGACCTAAGCGACTGCGGGCCGGAGGTCGACGCCCTGATCAAGGGCCTCGTCAACTAGGACCCATAACGCGATCTGCCGCGGAGACCGGAGCGAGGATGGGTTGAGTATCGAACATATGTTCGATACTGTCTAGAGGTGGGTCGAACCGGTTCCCGAACGACGGGCCGGTCGTACGCGGAGCTCCACTGTCACTCCCACTTCAGCTTCCTCGACGGCGCATCGTCACCCGAAGAACTGGTGGTCGAGGCGGTGCACCTGGGGTTGACCTCGTTGGCTCTGACCGACCACGACGGCTTCTACGGGGTGGTCCGGTTCGCTGAGGCGGCCCGGACATACGGCCTGCCCACGGTCTTCGGTAGCGAACTCTCCCTGGATGCCCCGCCCGTCTTCGGATCGGCCCGTGGGGCTGCCCGTACCGGGACTCCTGACCCGCCGGCCACTCACCTCGTGGTCCTGGCCGCTGACCCGGTCGGCTACGCCCGGCTGGGGACGGCCATCGCCGAGTCGCAACTGGCGGGAGCGAAGGGGCGTCCCCGGCTCTCGTCAGACCGCCTGGCCGAGCTGGCCGGTACAGATTCCCGCTGGACGGTCCTCACCGGCTGCCGTAAGGGAGCCGTTCCCGCTGCGTTGGCCGCTGACGGCCCGATGGCGGCCCGTCGGGCGCTGGACGACCTGGTGGACAGATTCGGCCGGCAACGGGTGGTAGTCGAGCTTTGGGACCACGGCCATCCATCAGACGTCGAGCGCAACGATGCTCTGGCCGTCTTGGCGGCGGAGGCCGCCGTCGGCCTGGTGGCCACCAACAACGTTCACTACCACCGCCCGACCCGTCGACGTCTGGCCACCACCATGGCTGCCGTCCGGGCCCGCCGACCGTTGGAGGAACTGGACGGGTGGCTCCCAGCGGCCGGGATGGCCCACTTGCGTTCGGGTGCCGAGCAGGCTCGTCGCTTCGACCGATGGCCGGGGGCGGTGGAGGCCGCCGACGAATTGGGGAGGCGGTGTGCCTTTGACCTCCGGCTGGTGGCTCCCGGGTTGCCGCCGTATCCGTGCCCCGACGGTCTTGACGAGATGGGTTTGTTGCGGCGGTTGGCTACTGAGGGGGCCGTCGACCGGTACGGACCTCGTAGTGCCGAGCGTGTGGCAGGGGCGTGGACCCAGATAGACCGGGAATTGGGCGTGATCGACGACCTCGGGTTCTCGGGGTACTTCCTGGTGGTGCACGACATCGTGGCCTTCTGCCATCGGTCGGGGATCTACTGTCAGGGGCGGGGATCGGCGGCCAACTCGGCGGTCTGCTACGCGCTGGGTGTTACCAACGCCGATGCCGTGGGCCTGGGCCTGCTCTTCGAGCGCTTCCTCTCTCCAGAACGTGAGGGTCCGCCGGACATCGACCTGGACATCGAGAGCGGCCGTCGAGAGGAGGTCATCCAGTACGTGTACGACCGTCACGGTCGCCACCACGCCGCCCAGGTAGCCAACGTCATCACCTACCGGCCCCGATCCGCGGTGCGCGACGTAGCCCGGGCGTTGGGTTATGACCCGGGCCAGCAGGATGCCTTTGCTCGGGGTTTGGACCGTCGGGCACCGATTCGGTCGATGCCTGCCGGCTTGAGTGGAACCGGGTCGGCCCTGCCGGACGACGTGGCGGTCCTAGCTGACGAACTGTGCGACGCCCCCCGGCACCTCGGTATCCACTCGGGGGGCATGGTGGTCTGTGACCGGCCTATGGCCGAGGTGTGCCCTGTGGAGTGGGGGCGCATGGTCGGTCGCAGCGTGCTCCAGTGGGATAAGGACGACTGTGCGGCGGTCGGCTTGGTCAAGTTCGACCTCTTGGGACTGGGGATGCTCAGTGCCCTGCATCACACCGTGGACTTGGTGACCACCTACGAGGGGGTCGAGGTCGACCTGGCCCGCCTGCCCCAGGACGACGACGTCTACGACATGATCTGCGCCGCGGACACCATCGGTGTGTTCCAGATCGAGAGTCGGGCCCAGATGGCCACCCTGCCCCGGCTGCGTCCCCGCTGCTTCTACGACCTGGTGGTGGAGATCGCCCTGATCCGCCCGGGTCCGATCCAGGGTGGCTCGGTCCACCCCTACATCCGTCGTCGGAACGGTCTGGAGCCGATCACTTACCTACACCCCCTGTGCGAGAACTCTCTATCCAAGACGCTGGGCATCCCGTTGTTCCAGGAACAGCTCATGCAGCTGGCCATTGACGTGGCCGGGTTCACGGCCGCCGAGGCTGATTGCCTGCGTCAGGCCATGGGCTCCAAACGAAGCCACGACAGAATGGAGGCCCTCCACCAGCGCTTCCTGGACGGGGCGGGTAGCCGGGAGGTCCCGACTGACGTGGCCGAACGGGTCTGGTTGAAGTTGGCCGCCTTTGCCGACTTCGGATTCCCGGAGAGCCACGCTGTGTCGTTCGCCCATCTCGTCTACGCCAGTTGCTGGCTGAAGTACCACCACCCGGCGGCGTTCTGCGCCGGCCTCCTGAATGCTCAGCCCATGGGCTTCTATTCGCCTCACTCGTTGGTCCAGGACGCCCGCCGTCACGGGGTTCGGGTCCGCACCCCGGACCTGAACCGATCCGGGGTACTTGCGTCCCTGGAAGGGGACTCCTCGGCTGCCGGTGGGTCGGGTCCGGCGCTACGGATGGGGATTGGTTCGGTGCGGACCATCGGCACGGACCTGGCCGAGGCCATCGCCGCGGGTCGCCCATACGAGTCGATCGAGGACCTCCAGCGCCGCGTCGATCCGGGCCGTCCGGCCATGGAGGCGCTGGCCACGGCAGGGGCCTTCGGCTGCTTTGACGCCGCCCGACGGGAGGCCCTGTGGACGGCGGGTGCATTGGCAGCCACTGGCCCGGACCGCCTTGCCGGGGTGGTCACCGGCACCGTCCCGCCGGCTCTTCCCGCTATGGACAAGCCCACCGAGGCCCGGGCTGACCTGTGGGCCATCGGGGTCTCACCGGACGGCCATCCGACCCGCTTTCTGCGGGACCGTCTGGCTGCGGACGGGGTGGTCACCGCGGTGGATCTCCGGATGGCGGCCGACGGGACCCGGGTGAGGGTGGCCGGGGTGGTCACCCACCGCCAGCGGCCCCTCACGGCCGGAGGGGTCACCTTCGTGAATCTGGAGGACGAGACCGGCCTGGTCAACGTGGTTGTTTCACCGGGCTGTTGGGTGCGGTATAGCGACGTGGTGACTACTTCGGCGTTGGTCGTCCGGGGGCGAGTGGAGGCCGTCGAGGGGGTGGTCAACGTGGTGGCCGAGCGGATCGAGCCCCTCGGAGTGCGACCTCCGGCCCGGTCCCGGGACTTCCGCTGACCGGTCCCCTGGGCGACCGTAGGAAAGAGCCCGTCCGGGTGGTGGAGATCCAGCACACTGGTGGACATGCGTTCCGCACCCCGTGTGACTGTGACCGCGGGCGCTGTTGATGTCCGGCAGCGGTTCGTCGCGCTGACCGTCGGGGTGGTGGCCGCATCGGCGGGTGGTCTGGTGCTGGCGTCCGCCGAGGGGACTCTGATCGACCTGCCCGGCCTGCTGCTGCTGGTCCCGGGTGCCATCGCCTTGCGGGGCAACGTCTTCGGTGCTGTGGGGAGTCGTCTGGGGACCGCGGTGCACACTGGAACCTTTCGCCTCTCGGCCCGTCCCGACGGCGTGGTGGGCCAGAACATGCTGGGTGCGGCGGTTCTGTCTCTAGCGCTCAGTGCGGCCCTCGGGGTACTGGCTCGGGGAACCGCGGTGGTGTTCGGCATAGCACCGACCATGTCGTTGGCCGATTTCGTGGTTGTGTCGACGCTCGGTGGCCTACTGGCTTCCATGATCGTGGGCGTGGTCACCGTTGGGTTGGCCGCCGGGTCGGTGCGCTTTGATTGGGATCTCGACAACGTGATGGCGCCGCTGGTGTCCACTCTGGGCGACTTGGCCACCGTGCCCGCCCTCGTGGTGGCCGCCCTGCTGGCCGATCGGGCGGGATTGACCGACGCTCTCGGGCTGGGAGTGGTCGCGGCGGCGTTCGTGGTGCTGGTGGCGGCGTGGCGCACGCCGCTCGACGAGGTCCGACGGATCGTCCGTCAGTCGGTACCGGTGCTGGCTGTGGCCGGCGTATTGGACCTTGTGGCCGGAGTGACCGTCGAAAAGCGTCTCGATGACCTTTTAGCCGCCGAGGCGGTCCTCGTGCTACTGCCGGCCTTCTTGGGAACGGCTGGTGCCCTGGGCGGGATTCTATCCAGTCGCTTATCCACCCACTTCCACCTGGGTCTCGACGACGCCACGCCACTCCCCAGCCGATCCAGCCTCCGGGAGGCCCGGTCGGTTGGGCTGGTCGCTGTGCCGGTCTTCGTGCTGTGCTCGGTCCTCGCCCATTGGGCTTCGGTGGCTACCGGGCAGACCACTCCTGGTCTGGGCGATCTGCTGCTGGTGATGCTCCTGGCCGGGGCGGTAGCCACACTCCTGGTGCTCTTGGTGGCCTACTACACCACGATGGCCGCCTTCCGGTACGGACTCGATCCCGACACCTATGGCATTCCCATGGTGTTGTCGGTGCTGGACCTGGTGGGCGCCTTTACCTTGGTCCTGGCGTTGCTCGCCGTAGGAGTGGCATGAATCGCGTGCCGATCTCTCCGGTCCGAAGGGGCTAGAAGAAAGCCAAAAGTAGAATGACCCTCGACATCGAATGAGGAACTGATGGACGACAGACCACGTACCTTGCGGGCCATGCTGGCCGAGGCCAAGGACACCTCGGAGTTGATGGTCGACCTCGCCTACGCCGCGGTCTACTTCGGCGACCCCGATATGGCGGAGGAGGTCGACGAACTCGAAGAGCAGATGAGCGAGCTGGTCCACGACATGCGCGCCGTTTGTGTCCTGGCCGCTCGCAGCCCTCGCGACGCGGAAGGGATGTCCTCGGTCCTGCAGGTGGTGTCGGCCATCGAGCGCATGGCCAACGACGCGGTGGATATCGCCCGGATCGTGACCCACCGTCTGGGCATCCCGAGGCAGTTGGTGGCTGACCTGTCCGATGCCGAAGAGGTGTCGCATCGGGTACTGGTCAGCGATGGCTCCCACATGGCCCACCGGCCGCTCTCGGCCCTCGAGTTGACCGTGCAGGCCGGCATGCGGGTCATGGCGGTTCGTCGCGGGCGTCAGTGGATCACCGACGTGGACGGCGACACCGTGTTGGTGCCTGGTGACGTGCTGTTCCTGCACGGGTCGCCCGACGGGATAACCCGTTTGCGGGAACTGGCCGCCGCTCCGGTCTGGGAGCCACTTCGCCCTGATGACGGTGAGGCACTGACCGACCTGGACCGGGCGGTTGACGTACTGGTCGAGATGAAGAACCTGTCGGAGGCTGCGGTAGGGCTGGCTTACAGCACCCTGGTGTTGGGAGACCGAGGGCTGGCTGCCGAAGTGGGCCACCTCGAGGAACGTCTCGACGAGATGAAGGACCATCTGGAGTTGTGGGTACTAGCCGCCGCCGGTGCGGGCTTGGACCCGGCGACGCTCCGCGGCCTGCTACACCTCGCCGAGGCCGCCGAGGATCTAGGCGACCAGGCTCGGGCCATGGTCTGGTTGGTCGAGGAGGGAGAGGAGCTCCATCCGATACTGGGTATCGCCCTCGGAGAGGCAGACGAGGTGGTGGTGCGCTTTCCGGTGGCTGGTGAGAGCGCAGTGGATGGTTCGACCCTCAAGGATCTGCAACTCAACATCGAGCCCGGATTCACCGTGCTAGCCGTCAGGCGTGGTGGCGGCTACCTCTACCGCCCGAGGGGGCAGGTGCGACTGTCGGTGGGCGACGAACTGATTGCCAGCGGTCCCGACGAGGGCCAGGCTCTGCTGGCAGCCCTGTGTGGGTGGGAGCTCGTCGAGGACGATGAGGGCGAGGACGAGTTGGTGCCCACTTCCTGAGGACGGCGCAAGGAAATCGCCGACTGGTTCCCGACCGGTAGCCGGTCAGCCTGCCGGCGCCTCGCCGGCCTCCTCGGTGGGGGCGGACATGGCCACCGGGGTCACTGCTTCACCATGGTTGGTGCCGTCACCGGTGAATAACTCGGCGATGGCACCGATAGATCCCAGGGTCGCGCCGAGGTCGGTGGGCAGGAAGATCTTGGTGGCCTGGCCGTCGGCGATCGTGCCGAGGGCCTCGAGGTACTTGATGGCCAGCAGGTCCGGTGTGGGATCGCCTTCGTGGATGGCGCCGTAGACGCTGCGTACCGCCTCGGCCTCACCTTCCGCGACCGTGAGTTGCCGGTAGCGCTCGGCATCGGCCACGGCCCGGATGGCCTGGGCCTCACCCTCGGCCTCGAGCATGGCCTGTTGGCGGACGGCCTCGGAAGCCAGGATCACCGACTGCTTCTCGCCCTCGGCTCGCGTGATGGCGGCTTCCCGGGTGCCGTCGGCCTCCAGTACGACGGCCCGGCGGTTTCGCTCGGCCTTCATCTGCTCGTGCATGGCGTTCATTACGTCGGCCGGCGGGTCGATCCGCTGGATTTCGACTCGGACGACCTTCACGCCCCACTTGTCGGTGGCGTCGTCGAGCACCTCGCGGAGGGCCACGTTGACGTTGTCACGTGACGTCAGGGCGTTGTCCAGGGTCATGTCTCCGATCACGTTCCGGAGGTTGGTCTGGGCCAACTTGGTGACGGCCAGCATGAAGTTGGCCACGTTGTAGATGAGGCGCTGGGCGTCGGTCGGCTCGTAGTAGATGACGGCGTCCACGGTGACCGTCACGTTGTCCTTGGTGATGACCTCTTGCGGGGGGACGTCGATGACCTGCTCGCGCATGTCCACCCGGGTGAGCTGCTGGATGACCGGAATGATGATCTTGAGGCCGGGCTCCACGGTGGCCTTGTAGCGACCCAATTGCTCGACGATGCCCTTTTGGTACGGGCGGACGATCTTGACGCTGGCCGCGGCGAAGGCGAACAGCACGACGGCAACGACGGCAAGCACGACGACGGATATAGCCATGGGTGATCCTTTCGGTTATCGGGTTGGGTCAGTCGGTGGGTCGGACCACGGCTCGGGTGCCCTCGATACGGACGACTTCGACGGCGGTACCGGTGGGTAACAGTGCACCGTCGGCGGATTCTGCGTGCCAGTCTTCACGGCCGATTCGCACCGTGCCCAGACGGGTGCCAGCCTTGTCTGGTTCGCTGGTCACAATGCCGGTCTCACCCACCAGTCGGTCGGCGCCTACTCCTACCGGGTTGCCCCCTCGGGCCATGCGTCGGGCCATGGGGCGGAGTCCGGCGAAGCTGGCGGCCGAGACGGCCACGAAGGCCAGCCACGACCAGGGCTCGCTGGCGCCAGCGAAGGCCACGATGGTGGCCGCGGTGGCCCCCACACCGAACGGGAGGAGGAAGAACGCCCCGGTCATGGCGATCTCGCCCATGACGAACAGCGCAGCGGCACCAAGCCAGATCCAGCGCCAGGCCTCAGGATCCATCGGGTTGCTCCTGTCGCTCCTCGTGGGGATCGGGGTTCACCGACCAACGTACCGGACCCCGATACCGGATCCTGCGGAGTATCCCCGGGGGCTGGGAAGCGGGCGCTACCGTCATGCGCCGTGTCCCCGTTCGTTCCAGTCCCCGCCGACGCGCCGCTGCGTCTTTTGACCGTGCACGCCCATCCTGACGATGAGGCGTCGAAGGGGGCCTCCACTGTGGCCCAGTTGCACTCCGAGGGGGTGCACTGCGTCCTGGTGTGTTGTACGGGCGGTGAGGCGGGCGACGTCTTGAACCCGGCCATGGACGTGCCCGAAGTCCACGCCGACCTGCCGGGGGTCCGGGAGGCCGAGTTAGCCCGCGCGGCAGAGATCGTCGGCTACGACGAGGTGGTTATGTTGGGCTACCGCGACTCGGGCATGAAGGACTCCGAGCACAACGTCCGCTCCGACGCCTTCGCCAACGCTGATCTCGACGAGGCCGTGGGTCGACTGGTGGCGATCATCCGGCGGGTCAGGCCTCAGGTGGTGGTGACCTATCCTGATGCCCGCGGCGAGTACGACCATCCCGACCACGTCCAGGTCCACGATATTTCGGTACCCGCCTTCCACGTAGCCGGCGACCCGGGTCGCTACCCGGAAGCCGGTCCGGCATGGCAGCCGAGCAAGCTGTACTACACGATGTGGTCCCGGGCCCGTATCGCCGGCCTGCACGAGAAGTTCCTGGAACTCGGTATTGAGTCGCCGTATGACGAGTGGTGGTTCAAGCGGCCGTCCAGAGATCACCTCATCACCACCCAGGTGCCCATCGGTGAACACTGGGACGTGCGCGGTGATGCCCTGAGGGCCCACGCCACCCAGATCGACCCCGCGTCGCCATTCTGGTTCGGCCTGCCCGACGATGTAGCCCGCACCGTGCACCCGTTCGACGACTATCGCCTGGCGGCCTGTTGTGTGGATGGCCGGCCCGTCGATTCGTCCACCTACCTGCCCGCCGGCGCCTTGGAGGAGGACTTATTCGCCGGTCTCCGGGCCGAGGTTTCCGCCTGATGGCCGAGTTCTCTTTCCTGTCGGAGGAGTGGATAGACGCCCTGGCCGACGGCGGTGGGGCGCTGCCTGAGCGGGCTGGAGTGTGTGGGGTGGTGCGGTTCGTCATGACCAGTACTCCTCACGGCAAGGTGCAGTTCCGTCTGGTGGTGGTTGACGGTCGGATCAGCGAGGTACTGGTGGGTCGAGACGGTGAGGCTGAGGCCTCGGTGACCTGGAAGTACGCCGATGCGGTAGCTCAGTTCTCCGGCGAGCTAGACGCCGACGTGGCCTTCATGACGGGCCGGTGCAAGGTCGAAGACGCCTACGCCCGGTACGTCTTCGACCTGCGTCCCGTGTTCGGATCAGCCGAGTGGGGCGACCTGCTGGCCGACCTGGCTGGCCGTAGCGACTTCTGACGCAACTCGGACTCGCTCCCGGGCCAGTTCCTGCGCCTGTGCTGCGGCGATGGACCAACTCGTGGCCCATCCCGTTGGTGGGGTCGATTTGGAGCAACCCACACGCCGGGGTCGACTAGAGGAGCGCAACTGACAGCAGCAGCGATGTCGACTTAACGAAGGGTCAGGCTGCCGCGGGAAGCCCCGCACTGGGGCTGTCGATCGCCCCCTCGTCCAGGCGACTGTTCTGCTTCTCGCCCTGTCTCTCATCCGGTGCCGCTTCTACCCCCGTTCGCAGCGGGTCGTGACAACCGGAGGTCTCGCTGCCTTCGCCAAGGACCGTCGGCGCGCATGCGGCGAGGATGGCCCTTGCGTCAGCCACACCGGCTCGCCCAATCTCCCGGGTGTGCTCGTCGAGGTGGATCACCGAGGTGGGCCTCGGATGATGAACGGTACGGGACCCAGTGGGGAACTGAAGTTGCTCGGTCATGGTTCCATCATGCAGATGGGGTGTGACAGCCCTAAGGGAAGTACTCCTGAGCAGCGGTTTTGTGCCGGGTGCACGGTTGACGGCCGAGTGGCGGCATCATCCATAGATGTCGCGGAGGCCGTACCTGAGTGAAGAACTAGCGCGGGGTGACCAGCCGGGGACCTGGGTGCTCCCGCTGACCGAGGACGAATGCTCCGGAGCGGGGCGACTGTTTGGCGGCACGGGGCTGGGCGCCGCAGTCCGGGTTCTCGAGGTAGACGCTGGTCGTCCCCTGGTGTGGGCCACCGGGCAGTTCATCTCTCATGCGCTGCCCGGCGAACTACTGGCCATCGAGGTCGAGATGCTGGCCGAGGGGAGGGCCACCACCCAGGCCCGAGCCCGAGGACACGTCGACGGTCGTGACGTCATCGCCGTGGTCGCCACCCTCGGGAGGCGCGAGGTGGACCGTTCAGGCGTTTGGGTCACGCCACCGGCGGCACCACCACCCCTCGACTGCCCACCGTTTACCAGTCGCAGTGCCACACGGTCAGTGTCGGCAAACCTGGAACGCCGTCTCGTACGGGGTCGGACCGAGGACCACGAACCGGCCATGGACGACGGCCGGGTCGCCATGTGGGTCCGGGTACCCGAGCACCTGGTGGTCGATCCGGCCTTCCTCGCCGTGCTCGGCGACTACGTCCCATGGGGCGGCCGTGACGCCGTTGGTGGTGGCCTAGGCGGCGGGCAGAGCCTCGACAACACCCTCCGAGTGGTGGACCCCGTCGACACCGAATGGATCCTCGTGGACGTTCGGATCGGCAGCCTCGTGCACGGTTACGCCCACGGCATCGTTCACCTCTGGTCAGAGGACGGCCACTTGCTGGCTACGGCCAGTCAGACCTGCCAGTACCGCAACCCGCGGTCGCTCAGGGACGCCTGATGGCCGGGCACTCCGAAGCGATCCGTTATGGCATGACGGTGCCGTTCGGTGGCCCGTTAGGAGATCAGGCCGACCGGTTCCGCGCTCTGGTCCGGCTCGGGTACACCGATGCGTGGACCGCTGAGGCCGACGGCCACGACGGGCTTACCCCGTTGGCACTCGCCTCGACATGGGCCCCCGAGCTTCGCCTTGGCACAGCGATTCTTCCAGCGTTTACCCGTGGACCGGCCCTTCTGGCCCAGAGCGCGGCGTCCATGGCGGCAGCTGCTCCTGGTCGCTTCGTCCTCGGCCTGGGTACCTCGTCCAACGTGATCGTCGAACGCTGGAACGGCATCGGGTTCGAGGCACCGTACGCCCGGGTCCGCGACACCGTGTGGTTTCTGCGCGAGGCATTCAGCGGAGAGAAGGTCACCCGGTCCTACGAGAGTTTCGACGTGGCCGGGTTCCGGTTGGCTAACGCTCCCGGGGCCACGCCTGATGGGGCACCACCCATCGTGGTGGCCGCTCTGCGCGAGGGGATGCTCCGACTGGCCGGACGCGAGGCCGATGGGGCGGTCGTGAACTGGTTGTCGGTAGACGACACCACCACGGTGACGGCCATCGTCCGGGATGCGGCAGCCGCCGCCGGACGACCCGAACCCGAGTTGGTGGCCCGCCTGTTCGTTTGCCCGTCGACTGAGCATGACCTCGTGGTGGCCCAGGCCAAGCGGTTGGTCGCCGCCTATGTGAACGTGCCCGTCTACCGGGCATTCCACGAGTGGATGGGGCGGACCGAGGTGCTGGGCGAGCATTGGGAGCGGTGGGACGCCGGCGACCGGGCCGGGTCGCTGGAGGCCATGCCCGACGAGGTGGTCGATGACCTGTTGGTGCACGGCAACCCCGACGAGTGCCGGGAGCATCTCGACCGGTACGTGGCCGCCGGCATTACCACACCGGTGCTTAGCATTGTGCCGTTGGCCGGGATCGACGTGGACGCCGCGGTACGTGACTTGGCGCCTGCCGGGAACAGGTGAGGGGCTACACGTGAAGTCGCGTCTAGGGTTGGGATCACCGAACGACGATGAGAGGATGTGGCCGTGACCGAGATGCTCGATACCACGACGATCGACGAGATCCGCGCCATCATCGACCGAGGCTTGGGAACCACCCAGAGTCGCGAGTTGATCGCCGCTTCTGAAGTCGCCGACCTCCTGTTAGACCTCCGCCTGCTGCTCGCCACGAGCGACGCCGAACTCGAGGCCGCCCCCACCAACTGACCGCCGGTTCGGCCTTGGCGCCGCCCAGGCCACGGTTCAGCGCAGCGGAAACACCTTCCGGATAGCGCGTCCCAGCGCCAGTCCGACCCCTGCACCCACCAAGACGTCACTGGCGTGGTGGATCCGCACGTGGATCCGCGAGGCGGCCACGATGGCGGCCAGCCCGTACCAGGCCGGCTTCACCCGGGATCGTTCCGAGAGCAGAGTGGCAGCCATGAAGGCCGCCGAGGCGTGGCCCGACGGGAAGCTGCTGGTCAGCGGCTGGCGCAGCCCGTGGGGGCGTTCATCCTCGTGGATCGGGCGTTCGCGACGGAATGCTGATTTGACGGCGCCATTGACCAGGGCCGACTCGGCGCCCAGAGCCAGGGCCAGCCGTGTTGTCTCCCAGGTACCCCGACGGCTGGTCACCCCCTTGGCGGTGCCCAGTAGGTGCCAGATGAGGCTGAAGTCACCCAACTCGCTGGCTGTGTAGAAGACCCTGTCAAGCGTGGGGTTGCCGCGCAGGCGGTCCCAGGCCCGGTCGACGGCCTCGTCGAGGGACACCCCGATCGGCCCCAGCGGGTGGCGATCGATCTCTTCCGGCGGCTCGTCGGCCCACCCGTCGAGGTCGTCGACGGGCCCGACGTCGGCGGGATCCACAGAGCAAGTCTAGAGGCGTGGTCGGTCGACTGGATCCGGTGCTCAGAGGGCTGCGTACGCGCCGGGAGCGGACATCACGCCTCTACTCCAGCGACGCGGTGTGGCCAGCAGGGCCCGTGGATAGTCCTCGAACATCCATCGGGCGAAGTTCCGCCGGGTCCACGGGGTGGCGCCGGCCAAGCGGACAGCGGCCCGGGCGCCAGCCTGCCGGGCCAACATCGCCTGCAGAGCCATCGACATCCGGTGGTCGGCCACTAGCTCGCGCCGGACGGATCGACGGTAAATCTCAGCCACATCGGCGGGCGGACCGTCGGCCAGTACGGCCTCGCCAGCAAGGATCCCGGTGAGCAGCGCCTGTCCGATGCCCTCGCCGGTCAGAGCGTCGGTGGCCGCCGCCGCATCGCCCACGAAAAGGACGGGTCCGTGGTCGAGCACTGCCCGGTCCACCTTGGCCGGGATTGGCCATGCCGTTCGTCGGCCCTCGGGTAGGGCGTGGTCGCCCAAGACGGACCGGATCGCCGGTCGATCTATGAGCTCGTCCCAGATTTGGCCTGTGGCACCCACGGCCACTGGGCCGCCGCGCAGTATGCCGAAGCCCACGTTGGCCCGACCACCGGGCAGTGGAAACGACCAGGCGTAGCCGGGCAGCAGGTCGGCCTCAAACCACACGTGCAGGTCAGCGGCTGCTGGTCCGACGTTTGACACGTACTGGCGGAAAGCGTGCCACTGGCCCCGGTCATCGTCAGTAGACAGGCCGAGGATCCGTCGGACGGGCGACCACATGCCATCGGCGGCGACCACCGTGGCGGCCCGGATCCGGCCCATCCCGTCAACGGTCACCGTCGCCCCGGCGTCGTCGACGTCGATCCCGGTGACAGCCTGACCCTCGGTGACCTCGGTGCCGGCCGTTCGGGCCAGGCTCAGGAGGGCAGCGTCGTATTCGCGGCGGGGTACCACTACGGCGTAGCGGCCCTCACCGCGGGGGAGCGGGAAGCGGACCGACCGCCCCGATGGCGAGTGGATCACTGCGTCTTCTACCGGTTGCCAGCCGCCGATGGGGGTCGGGTCCAGTCCCAGTTGCTCGCCGAGTCGGAGGGCCAGGGTAGTCAGGCCGTCACCACAGCACTTGTCACGGGGGAAAGTCGCCTTGTCCACTAGTAGCACAGACCGGCCGGCCCGTGTCGCGGTGATGGCAGCCGCGCTGCCAGCTGGGCCACCGCCCACTACCAGGACGTCCACCGTCCGAACCGCGTCGCCCACCATCAGAACAGCTTCAGATCGTTGGATTCGATACCCCGGAGGTCGTCGTAGTCGACGACCACGCAGCCGATGCCCCGGTCGGTTGCCAGGACCCGCGCCTGAGGCTTGATCTCCTGGGCCACGAAAATGCCGCGGACGGGTCGCAACATCGGGTCGCGGTTTAGAAAGTCCAGGTACCGGGTTAGTTGTTCCACCCCGTCGATCTCTCCTCGGCGCTTGACCTCGATGGCCACCGCCTTGCCGTCGGCGTCCCGACATAGCAGGTCGACTGGTCCGATATCGGTCGGAAACTCCCGACGCACCAGTCGGAGGCCATCATCGATAGTCGTCGGGTCGGCGGCCAGCAGTTCCTGGAGGTGAGCCTCCACGCCATCCTTGACTAGGCCCGGATCGATGCCCATCTCGTGGTCCAGTTCATCGATTACCTCGTGGATGGTGATGGTGAGCTGTTCGCCCTTGGGGCTGCGGACGCGCCAGATCTCGATCACCTCGTCGTCCGTTGACTCGTCCAACGACAGGGTGTTTGGAGCGTTCATCCAGTTCAGCGGCTTATAGGCCCCGCCGTCGGCATGCACCGCCACGCAGCCGTCGGCCTTGACCATGAGCAGGCGAACCGCCTCGGGAAGATGGGCGGTCAGGCGACCGTCGTAGTCGACGGTGCAGCGGGCGATGACAACGCGCATGGCTCCGACCCGGCTCAGGCTCCGGCCAGGGCGGCCAGCACAGGCTCGACCAGTTCGATCCGGCAGATGACCAGGTCGGGCAGGAACGGGTCGGGGTGGTCGTAGGTGAGTGGTGATCCGTCGATCCGCGAGGCGTGCAGACCGGCGGCCAGAGCCACGGCGGCCGGCGCACAGTTGTCCCACTCGAACTGTCCGCCTGAGTGGACGTAGCAGTCCACCTCGCCGCGCACCACGGCCATGGCCTTGGCTCCTGCCGATCCCATTTCCACCAGCTCGCCACCCAGGGCGTGGCACACGGCCAGTGCCTCAGCGGGTGGGCGGGAACGACTTACCGCTATCCGGGGTCGTTCGGGAACCGGCGGGAGGTCGGCGACTGGTACGGGCTCGGCGGTGGACAGGGTGCAACCCAGTGCCGGGAGGGCCACCGCGCCCACCACCGGCTCCCCGGAGACAGCCAGGGCAACGTGGACCGCCCAGTCAGTGCGAGGCGGTTCTGAGTACTCGCGGGTCCCGTCGACCGGGTCGATGATCCATGTGCGGTCCGTGGTTCCCCGGTCGGGATGGCGGGCGTGCGGCGTGCCCTCTTCGGAGAGCACAGCGTCGCCCGGTCGGGCCGCGACCAACGCCTCCATGAGGAACTCGTGGGACCTCTGGTCCCCCTCATGCTTGAGTAGCGATGTCGGCACCTCTTCGGCGGTCAGGCGCGCCCGGATCTCCAGCAGGACGGCACCGGCCCGGGTGGCCAGTTCCGCGGCCAGCCGATGGTCGTCGGAGAGCGACATAGCCGGTCAGTCGCCAGCCGACCGGCGGCCCAACTCGACAGCGGTCCGCACCGTGGCTCGCAGGTCGCCCTCGTCGGCGCCAGCGTCCACCAGGCGCCGTATCCCGGCCTCGACCTCGGCGGCCCGCTCCTCGTCCAGCGAGGTCGCCGCCTCGACTGCGGGCACCAGAATCCCGACCAGAAGGAGGGAGAGCGCCCCCACGGCGCCGACGAAACCGAAGGTCAGGGCGGCGTCGATCCGGTCGGCAATCGAGGTCACGATCATCCCGATGATGCCACTGGCGCACAGCACCAACGCCACGCCACGCACCGTGGAAGGGGTCAACAAGTGGGTGCGTGCATCGGACGCGCTCATGCGGAGGGCCTCATCAGTTGTCGGTCTCCCAGGTCGATTGTCGCCTTCGGCGCGACGGACTCAGCGCTCCTCACGCGAATAGGGAACTGCGAGACCACCGGGAGCGCTGGTAGAGCGGATCCGACGCCCGAACCTGGCCGCACCGGCTGGGATGAGGATTGCCACGATCGTGACTAGGTAGGGGATCATGGACAGGAAGAAGCTCAGGTCTCTCGGCCCCAGGAACGGAAGGTTCCAGTTTCTGGCCTGTGCCGTCATCCCCAGCGAGATCATGGCCCCGTACAGCAGTGCACCGGCGACCACCCGGAAGGGTCGCCATGCGCCGAAGATCACGACTGCCAGCGCAACCCAACCCCGGCCGCGAGCAATGTCGGGTGCCCACGTGGGTGTGAACGACAGGACCATGTATGCGCCACCGGCGCCAGCCAACGCTGATCCCGCCACCGTGTACCCGAACCGCGCCCACAGGACGCTGACCCCAGCGGCATCGGCTGCGGCGGGGTTCTCGCCGACCGCCCGCATGTTCATCCCGTGCCGCGTCCGGAACAGGAGGAACCAGAACGCAGCTGGCAGGACGATGTAGGCGATGTACACGACGGGGTCATGGAACAAGAAGGTTTCCAAGACCGCGTTTGAGGTGAACTTGCCACCCGGATTGACCTCCGAGAACAGGGTCGTGACCGGTGTCCCGTTACGGTTCGTCCCCAACTGGTTGGACAATCCGATACCGCCGATTGCCATGGCAAGTCCCGCCAGGACTTGGTTCGCGCGAAATACCACGACAACGACCGCGAAGATAGCGCCGGCTAGCGCTGCTGCGATTATCCCCACCAGCATTGAAACCCAGGGGCTGGTGACCCCCCACTCCGTCGCAGCGATTACTGCATAGACGGCTCCGATCCCGATCAGGCCCTCCTGACCGAGATTGAGTACGCCTACTCGCTCGCTGAGCATGACACCCAGCGCGGCTAGGACTACGACGGTGCTAGCCGGTATCGCCACCTTGACGAGGCTCAACAGTGCACTTTCGACCAGTGCGAAGATCATGGCGACTCCGGTGGTGCTATATCGAGATCGGCGCGGACCAACCGGAACCGAGCCGCAATCTCGCCCACGGCAACGCCAATGAGGATGATTCCGTAGAGAGCAAGAATGATGTAGACCGACAGTCCTCGGGTCTGGAGGATCAGGCCCGCGAAGAACATGGCCGCTATCAGGAATCCTGCGACGACCAGGCCTAGAAACGACCCGGCGGCGATAGTCGCGACGATGAACCCGGAGAGTCCGTATTGGGCTCCAAACCCGGCGTTGAGCTGCTGTGCACCCGGTGAACCCGCCAGTTGGATCATCCCTCCCAATCCTGCAATAGCACCGGTTACCAACATCACCGCGACCATCCGCCGGGGGACGTTGATTCCGGCGAACGCTGCCGCCTTCGGATTCCCACCGATCATGTCGATCTCGTAGCCGGCCCTCGTCGACCGAAATACCCACCAGAGCACGCCGGCGATGACCAGCGGGAAGAACAACGCGATGCTCAGCGACTCCGTTCCCGGGATCCCCGGAAGGGTGTCTTCGATCGATTTGGTGGACTGGATAGCGAATGCCTCTTCATCCCGCCAGAAGCCCAAGGCTGCCCAGGCGGCGAGCTGTACGGCCACGAAGTTCAGCAGGAGTGTGGTGATGATCTCGTTGACACCCCAATAGGCGCGTGCCAACGCCGGGACGAGGATCCATGCTGCCCCCGCCAACGTGCCGGCAGCCGCCATTGCAAACAACACCACCCACCCTGGTGCGTCCAGGTTGATTCCGACACCCACCGCGGCGAAGGCTCCCGCCAGGAACTGGCCACCAGCGCCGATGTTCCAGATGCGCAACCGCAAGCAAAGCGCAACGGACAAGGCGGTCATGAGGATGGGTGTGGCCCGCAGTGCGACGCCCTCAATCCCCCGTTGTCGGCTGAAGATGGCGTCAATCGCCTGCCCGAGGATCCACACCGGATTGCGCCCGGTGGCCACGAGGACCAGCGCGCCTAGTAGTAGCGCACAGAGCGCTCCGAGGATGCGATAGAGGGCGGCACGACGAGGATCAAGGTCCAGTTGCCGCTCGAGCCGGAAGGCCTTCATCGCCGACCATCCGTGTCCAGCTGTCCACCCATCAGGATGCCGATCCTGTCCCGGTCGGCCTCCGCACTCTCGAAGAGGCCCACCACCTCGCCCTCGTACATCACGGCGACCCGGTCGCTCATCAGAAGGATTTCGTCGAGGTCATCGGAGATCAGCAGGATTGCACACCCCGCATCGCGCAGATCTATCAGCGTGGACTGAACCTCCTGAGCGGCGAGCACGTCCAAACCGCGGGAGGGGTGCGATGCGACCATTACCCGGTCGGCGACGGCGGCCTCGCGGTGGGCCAGCAGTCGCTGCTGGTTGCCACCCGAAAGTTCTCCGACGGTGCCATCCAGAGAACGGGTCTGAACCCGGGCTGACGTTACAAGTTGTTCAGCGAAGGCCGCCACAGCGGTTCGGTCGAGGCCCAACCCGGTCGAGAGTTCGTCGCGGCGGTAGTGACGCAGGACTGCGTTGTCCGCTACGGAGGCGGGCAACACCATCCCCATGCCGATCCGGTCCTCCGGTATGTGGCCCACACCGTGATCGATTATCTCTCGCGGCGAGGCATTCGTGATGTCCTGATCACCGACATGGACGCTGCCGTGCTCAGCCGTGCGCATCCCGGCCAGCACCTCGGCCAGTTCCGTCTGGCCGTTTCCGGAGACGCCGGCGATTCCGACGATCTCTCCCTCGCGCACCGAGAGGTCCACGCCATTGACTGCCACGAGATTGCGGTCGTTGCGGGCCGTCAGCCCGGACACGCCCAACGCCACCTTGCCGGCGACCTTTCGATGCTCCACCTTGATCTCGCCTGCTTCTCCAGTCATCAGCACCGCCAGTTCGCGAACCGTCGCCCCTTCCGCTTCGCGCGTGACCTTGCGGACGCCGTCCCTCAACACGGTGACCCGGTCGGAGACGTCGAGCACCTCTTTGAGCTTGTGGCTGATGAACACCACGGACCGGCCGCCCCGGACAAGGCGCCGCAGGACTTCGAATAGGTCCACTGCCTCGTGTGCGGTCAGAACGGCCGTCGGCTCGTCGAGGATGAGGATGCGTGCCCCGCGGGCCAGAACGCGCAGGATCTCAACCCGTTGCTGTTCCCCAACTGACAGTTGCCAGATGTAGGCCATTGGGTCGACGTGGAGCCCGATCTCCTCCATGAACTGTTCTGCCCGTGCGGCGAGGACCCGGCGGGCGCAGACTCTGGGCGTGTCCATCCATCCGAGGTGGATGTTCTCGGCAACCGTCATAGGTTCCACGAGCCTGAAGTGCTGGTGGACCATCCCGACCCCAGCGGCGATGGCCTGCGAAGGGGTGTGGAATTCGCAGTGGGTGCCGTCCACGAGGACCCGGCCAGCGTCGGCACGGTAGAGGCCGGCAAGGATGTTCGACAGCGTCGTCTTCCCGGCGCCGTTCTCGCCCAGCAGGGCGTGCACTTCGCCCTGGGCTACCTCAAAATCGACTGCGTCAAGGGCTGTGATGCCCCCGAACGATTTGGATATGCCCAGCGCCTCGAGCGCTGGCTGTGAAGGGCCCTCCGCCACGGAACGATCAGTGTCCGTGGGAAGGGCCCGTCACCAGAAGTTGCTTTGGGATCAGATCCCTGAGACGCCTTCGACCGCGAAGTCGATCAAGTAGGCGTCCTGCTCGGTTAGGTGCTCGCCGGCGGGAAGACGCTCTACCCCGGTGTTGTCGACCAGCGGACCTTCGTAGACGTGCAGGTCGCCGCTCAGGATCTTCTTGTCGATCTCGGCAACGGCGTCCTGGACCTCCTGGGGAACCTGGGGGCCCCACTCACCGAGTGGACAGTCGAGAAGGACCGGTTCGGGCTTGGCTGGGGGTGCCCAAGTTCCGTTCAAGACGGCCTCGCACTGAGAAGTGTAGAAGGGCCCGAACCCGTCGAGGTTGAAGTTGTTGACGTACTTGGTGGGCGCTGCCGACCGGAAGTCGAGGTTCCAGTAGCCGGTCCAGACGCCTGCCGCCTCGGCCTTCTGAAGGAAGGTCGGTTCATCCATGACGCCGAAGAGGAACTCGACGCCCTGGCTGAGCAGTGCATCCGCTGCGATCGCGGCATTCTGCGGATCGAAGTAGCTGCTGATCAGAACACTCTGCATCGTGGCCTTCGGGTTGACCGAGCGGGCCCCCAAGAGCATCGGGTTGACGTCGTTGAAGAACGTCGCGCTCGGGAAGGCACCGATGTAACCCATCGTCCCATTCGGGGTGAGCAGACCCGCAGCGACACCCAGCAGATAGGCGGTCCTCTCATGGGCCATGTAGTAGTTCACCGTGTTCGCCGTGTAGTTGTGACCGTTGCACTCCACGTACTTGGTGCCGGGATTGGCGGCCGCAACGTCGCTGAGCAACTGCGAGTACTCGGTGTTCGCGAAAATGATGTCGTTCCCGTCATCAGTCAACTGCTGGAACAACTGGTTGGTGGATGCATCAAAGCCGATGTTTGGGGTGAACGATGTCTCGACCTTGTTCCCGAGGGCGGCTTCGACCGCCTTGCGGCCGTCGTCGTGGGCCTGTGTCCAGCCGTTGTCGTCGGGTGGTCCGATGTAGACCCAGTGGGCCTTGACCTTGTCTAGCTTTGCGGCGCCGGAGCCCCCACTGTCAGAGCCACATGCGGCCAGAATCGAGGGGCCGACTATGGCGCCGGCCACGCCGAGTCCCGACAGTTGCAACATGCGTCGACGGCTTATAGATCCGCTGGGTGGTAGGACCAGTCGATCCGTGTGGTTGTTGTCCATCTTCATCTCCCCCGGGTGTTTCCCATAGTGCTGATCGTGATGACCCTTGAGATTTTCAAGCCAGCCAGCCAGCCAGATCAGGGTCGGGAGCGAACATAGTCGCGTCAGTCAACGGGCGCCAAGCATTGCCACCGGCATGGCAGATCTCTAGGCGATCTCGGTGGCGAGCTCGTCGAACTCCCGAGTCCACTCCAGGCGCATCTCTCGCTTGGTTGACTCGTCCAACCAGGATCCGTCGATCCCATTGATCATGCAATCTCGAAAGTCGTTGACGGTGAATCCCAGGTGCTCGGCAGCGACGATGTAGTCCTTGGTGGGGTCGGTCTTAAACATCGGCGGGTCGTCACAGTCGAGTGAGATCTTGAGTCCGAACTCGCGCATCCTGCCAAGCGGATGGTTGGCGAAGTCGTCGTCGAAGTAGACCCATGCCGTCGATACCGGGGTGCAGGTGAACACGACGCCCTCGTCCCGGCAACGGGTCATGATCTCGGTGCTCTCGACGACGTGGTACCCGTGGTCGACGCGCTCACAGCCCAATAGATCTAAACAAGTCTCGATGTTGCGAGGTGGTTCAGCCTCAGATGCGTGTGCTGTCAACCGGTATCCGGCGCGGCGTGCCATCCCATAGGCCTTCCAGAACCTCTCAGGTGAGGTCCCTGGGTCCTCCGCGTAGTCCAAGCCAATTCCGATTACTTCGTCCCGGGGATTTGCCAGCATTGTCTCGACCATCTCGACGGCGAGTTCGGGACTTTCCATCCGGTTCACTGCAGCGACTAGGCGACACTCGATGCCATAATCGGTCCGAGCCGCGTTGATGCCATCAATGAGACCGTCGACGCAAGTCCCATAATCCACGCCGGCCGCCATATGCGTGGTGGGGTTAAAGGACATTTCGCGGTAGCGAACGTTGTGGTCCGCCGCTTCGCTTAGCGTCTCGTAGCAAATTCGCTCAAAATCTTCTCTATCGACCACACCAAGAGCAGTGTTGTCATACATGTGGAGAAACTTGTAAATGTCTGGATAGTCGTAGAGATCCTCTGGCTCCTCAAAATCCGGCAGTACCACCCCATGTTTCTGACACAATTCCACAGCGGTACGCGCCTGCACCGAACCCATCAGGTGTAGGTGGAGACTGACCTTCGGAATTGCCTTAAGGAACTCATTCAGGTCCATGTTGTCTCCCCTTGATCATGAAAAGGCTGCCCGCTGATGGCCGGAGCCGACACTCGCTGTCAAGTTGTATCCGGTGGTACCAACGCGGGCAAGTCGGCGCCGCTTTAGCTGTTTCCGATCTTGGGCAGCCCGTGGGCTTCACGCAGCTGGTCAAATTCGGTGGTGAAACGTGATCGGAGTTGTCCCTTTTCGTCGTCGGGTGCCCAGCAGGCCTCGATGCCGGCAAGGCTGATCGCCTCCATGTCCTCGAGGCTGTAGTCGAATGCCCGGGCCACAGCGACGTATTCGTCGGCGATGTCGAACTGCATCATTCCCGGGTCGTCTGAGTTGACGGTGACCAGCACGCCCATCTCACGCTGTTTCGCGAACGGATGCTGAGAGACCTCAGAAACAACGTTGGCGATCATGACGTTGGAGGTTGGGCACACGGTCAGAGGGATCTGTTCGTCGACCAGCCGTCGGGTCAATTCCGGTTCATCGAGCAGCCGGTAGCCGTGGTCGATCCGCTCGCAGCCACAGTCCTCGAGCGCAATCTCGATGTGCTCTGCTGGCCCATCCTCACCTGCATGCATCGTCCGTCGGAGTCCAAGTCTGGCTGCTTCCATGAATGCCGGCGCGAACACTCGGTGGTCGATGCCGCGCTCAACCGAATCCGCCCCCACCCCGATTAGGAGATCTCGGTCTGGTTCCGCTGATGCGAACTGAACCATCTCCATGGCGTGCGAGGCTCCACTGGGCTTGTCGACGTCAAGGATCATCCGGCATCCGATGTCGAGGTCGTGTCGGGCGTCCTTCACGCCTGCCGACACCCCGGCCCAGACAGTCTCCATCGAGACGCCAAGCCTGAGGGCGAATCCGGGCGAGAAGAACATCTCGCGGTACCGAACACCAGCCCGCACGCCGTCCTCTAACGCCTCGTAGGTGATCCTCCGGAAGTCATCGGCGGTACGAAGGCAGCGGCAGACCATGTCGTAGATCTCGAGGAACTGGTTGAGGCTCGTAAAGCGGAACAGGTCCGCCGGATCATCGACGGGCAGGTCGACGTCGTTGATGGCAGCCAGGTCCTTGACCGTTGCCGCACGGGTTGATCCCTCGACATGGCAGTGGAGTTCGACCTTTGGCAGGGCACGCAGGTGATCGTCGGTGGCGTTTGTCATTGTTGGTTTCCCTTCGGTGGAGGGTCGGGTGGGGCACCGTGGGTCCGGCCGGAGGCCTGAGGGTGTTGGCGGTAGGTCGCTGGTGCCTTGTCTCGCCTCTGGTTACATCTCGGAACTCGGATCGATTTGGAATCCACTGTGGTCGCAGTGACCCTAGGATTGGAATGTCTTCCTTGCAGGGCCGGCGGAAATCACCGCAGTCTGGATGGACGGAAGGTTAGGTCATCGACCGCGCGGGGGCGCACGAGGAGGCAATCGGTGACGACTGAACACGTGGGCCTCCTAATTGCCAACGCCGACCTTGTCGTAACCATGGATGACGACCGCCGCGAGATCCCGGGCGGGTGGGTCGCTGTTAACGATGGCTTCGTAGTGGGTGTTGGAGGTCCCGGCGAGGAGCCTGCAGCCCACGACGTGGTGGCTGCCAATGGATGCGTGGTGACTCCCGGGCTGGTCAACACCCACCATCACATGTACCAGAACCTGACCCGCTCGTTTGCTCCGGCACTGTCCGGCAACCTCTTCCACTGGCTGCGCACGCTGTATCCGGTGTGGAGCCGCCTGGACGAGGAGGCTGCCTACGTTTCGGCCTGGATCGGCCTCTGCGAGTTGGCCCTGGGTGGATGCACGACGACCACTGACCACCTCTATGTGCACCCGCGCAACAGCGGCGACCTCATTTCAGCTGAGATCCGGGCCGCGACCGAACTCGGCTTTCGATTCCATCCCACGCGTGGCTCGATGAGCCTGTCGCAAAAGGACGGTGGCCTTCCTCCGGATTCAGTGGTCCAGAGCGACGACGAGATCTTGGCGGACTCGGAGCGGCTGGTCGGGCTGCACCACGATCCACGACCTGGTGCGATGACCCGCGTCGCCCTTGCACCGTGCTCTCCGTTTTCAGTGACGCCAGACCTGATGCGGGAGACGGCGGTGCTCGCCGAACGGCTCGACGTGCGCCTCCATACCCACCTCGCTGAGGATGCCGACGAGGACTCCTTCTGTCTTGAGACGTTCGGCTGCCGGCCTATCGAGCACTTTGAGGAGGTGGGCTGGGCATCAGATCGGGCGTGGGTAGCCCACTGCATCTTCCCAGACGAAACCGAGATCGGAAAGTTGTCGCAATGGGGAACGAGCATCGCCCACTGCCCCAGTTCGAACCAGCTCATCGGTGCCGGGCTGGCCCCGGTGCGTGAATTGCGGGACGCAGGCATTCCGGTCGGCATCGGTTGTGATGGCTCAGCCTCGACCGACTGCGCTTCATTGTGGCTTGAGACCCGTGGTGCGTTGCTGTTGGCGAGGCTCCGAGGTGGCGCCGACGCGATGATGGCTCGAGAGGCACTCGAGATGGCGACGCTGGGCGGGGCAGCGTGCCTGGGGCGCGACGACATTGGCTCCTTGTCGGTAGGCAAGGCCGGAGACCTCGTCGTCTGGCCGGTGAACGGGGTGGCCTTTGCCGGGGCGCTGACCGACCCCGTCGAAGCACTGCTGCGCTGCGGCCCGGTTGTCGCTAAGCACACAGTTGTCCGAGGTCAGCTGCTGGTCAAGGACGGGGTCCTCACACATCCTGGCGTCGACGAGATGCTTGGACGCCACCGCGGCATCGCTCGGGAGTGGCTCGACGCAGCCACTGCCTGATACCAGCGGGACCTCAGGCCGTTGCCAGCGAACACCACGGCGTGAGATGGAGGAAATGGGCCGCCTATTGTCCTCCTCGTGACCGGAGGTGTTCGTTGTGCGGCATTTAAAGGGTGTGTTGTAGCCGTGGACGCAGTCGAAGAAATCGCCGGAGGTAATCGGACTCTCCCAGTGGTGCCGTTACCCGCATGAAGCCACAGTCATTCGACTATGTCGCCCCGGAGACGCTCGACGGAGCCCTCGACCTCCTAGCCCGGGTCGGAGACGACGCTGCCATCATTGCAGGAGGACAGAGCCTGGTGCCGATCCTCAACCTCCGATTAGCTCGACCGGAGTGGATCATTGACCTCCGCCACGTTACAGAACTGACCGGGTTCGATATCAGCGAGAAGGGCCTGCGGGCCGGTGCGATGGCTAATGCCCTCAACGTCGAGGAACATCCTGACATCCACCTGGTGCCGGGCCTCCACGAAGCGCTGTGCCAGATCGCTCACCCGCAGATCCGCTCCCGCACGACCATTGGGGGTTCGGTAGCCCATGCCGATCCGACCGCCGAACTTCCAGCGCTGCTGGTGGCCCTTGGTGGCGACATCGTTCTGCAGAGCATGGCCCGTGGCGAACGGACCGTTAGTGCTGACGAGTTCTTCACAGGTCCGATGATGACGGTGCGCGAACCGGATGAGTTGCTCACTTCGGTGTTGTTTCCGGCACATCCTGGACCGGTTGCGGTGCTCGAGGTCGCGAAGCGCCCAAACGATCGCGCAATAGTTGGCGTCGTCGTTGGGTATGCAATGGTCGACGGAGTTATCTCCAGCCCGAGCATCACCCTGTTCGGCGTGGCCGGTCGCCCGGTGAGGATGGCGTCGGCCGAGGCCGCCTTGCGAGGCGCCATCCCCGGTACCGACTCGTTTCTGACGGCAGTTGAACTAGTGCGAGACGAGATCGACCCCCGAGCTGACACGCAAGCATCCAGGGAGTACCGCCGCCAGGTTGCTGCAGCCCTGGTCGGACGTGCACTGGTTTCTCTCTCATGAAAGAACACAGGATCCGACTCAAGGTTAACGGCGACGATTCCGAGGTGATAGTGGAGTCGCGCATGCTCCTGTCAGACCTCATCCGCCACCAACTTGGTCTCACCGGCACGCACGTGGGCTGTGAGCAGGGGGCGTGTGGAGCATGCACGGTAATCATCGATGGCCGTCCCCAGCGCTCCTGCCTCGTGCTTGCCGTTCAGGCCGACGGATCAACAGTTGAAACAGTCGAAGGCGTGGCGGACGACGGCATCGAGCACGTCGTCCAGACGGCCCTCCACGAGCAGCATGGCCTCCAGTGCGGGTTCTGCACGCCGGGCATCGTCATGTCACTTGTAGCTGCCTGCCGTTCCGGAACAGATGCCGCAACTGCGAAGAAGGAGGTACTAGATGGCCACCTTTGCCGGTGCACGGGATACGTGAACATCCGTGCTGCGATCGATGCGGCATGGCAGGCGACTGGTGGCGAACGAGGTTGCAACGATCGGGGTGGCGGTAGATGAGGCCACGCCACGTTGGCCAGCGGGCCCCGAGAGTCAACGACCGTGGGCCGTTGCACGGAACTGGTCGTTACGTCGACGACATCGATCATCTCGACATGCTCCACGCGGCAATCGTAAGAAGCCCCGTGGCCCATGGGATTCTCACCTCATTCGACCCCCCGCCACTAGAGGAAGGCATATCTGTATTCGGCCTCGAACGGCTCAGGGCGCACATCCATGCCGAACTACCGGTGCTCTGGAAGGTTGGCGACCAGGAACAACTCTCGACGCCGGTTGTCGACGAGCATCTCCGCTACGTAGGACAGCCAATAGGCGTGGTCGTAGCCGGCTCTCGATACCTGGCCGAGGATGCTGCCGAAGCAGTGGATCTCGCCATAGACGAACTCGGACCCGTCGTCGACATCGACCAGGCAATGGCCCCTGATGCACCCTTGCTCTACCCGGGCTCCGGGACCAACGTCATTGCTACTTTCGAAGTGGGCGATAGCGCTGAACACGACGATGCGGTCTTTACTGCGGCAGACCGGACGCTCAGGACCACGTTGCGGATCGGCCGGGTCCACGGGCTCGCTATCGAAGGCAGGGGGATCGTGGCGGTACCGGGCCCTCAAGGAAAGCTCACGATCTACACCTCAACTCAGACACCACATGGTGTTCGCGATTCGATCTGTGAGGTGTTGGGCCTGAGGCAGAAGGATGTGCGGGTGATAGCGCCCGACGTGGGGGGCGCATTCGGGCTCAAGGACCACGTCTATGAGGACGAACTCATGGTCGTGATCGCCGCATTGGAACTTGGCCGACCAGTGAAGTGGGTCGAGGACCGCTTCGAATCGCTACTCACTACAACCCATGGACGAGACGAGATACACGAGGTCGCGGTCGCCTTCGACGACGATGGGACCCTCAAGGGCCTGCGTATCGAGGGGCGTCGTAATGTGGGAGCCCGACTGGCCGTCTTCGGAGGGGGTCCGCTGTTCACCGCCTTTGGCGTCGTACCAGGTCCATACAGGTGGGAGTCCGTGCGTGGTGTCGGCCGACTCGTTGCAACTACCACGATGTCCACAGGCGCCTATCGCGGCTTCGGCCAAACTCAGGCCGCCCTGATCAGGGAACGTGCCGTCGACCTCGTGGCACGAGAGCTCGATATCGATCCAGTGCGACTGAGGGAGATGAATATGATCTCCGCCGACGAACAGCCGTATCAGATGAGGACGCTGATCCAGTTCGACAACGGCGACTACGCGGCAGCGCTGCGACGGGCGAGTGAGTTGATCACCGCAGCCCCCGAGTCTCCCGACGACGGCCGGGTTCGCGGCATCGGCTACTGCAGTTACGTGGAGATGGCGGGGATCGGACCTAGTGATGCCAACGAGGCAATCGGGATAAAGATCGGAGGCTTCGAGAGCGCGACCGTTCGTGTCGAACCCGACGGATCAGTCCGAGTTGAAACAGGTGTTTCGCCCCATGGGCAGGGACTGGAGACCACCATTCCGCAGTTGGTCGCCGACGAGCTCGGCATCGATCCTGAATCCATCGAGTTGATCCATGGTGACACCGACACCGCCCCCTATTCGGCCTACGGGACTGCCGCCTCCCGGTCGATCGCCGTTGGTGGCGGGGCCGCAGTCGTGGCGGCGCAACGGTTGGCTGAGAGCATCAGAATTATCGCCGCCGAGATGCTTGAAGCCAGCCCCGCTGATATCGAGCTGGGCGGAGGTCGAGCCACGGTTGCCAGTACCCGCGGCGACGTGGCTATTGCCGACGTTGCCCGCAGGGCTTGGCAGGGATTTCGACTTCCGGAGGGCACCAGTCCCGGCCTGGTGGAGTCGTTCTGCTACGAACCAACCAGCGCAACCTTCTCCTATGCGACACATGCCTGTCGTGTTGCCGTAGACACTGACACTGGAGTGGTCGACGTGGAGGAATACGTGGTGGTGCACGACTGCGGGACGATTGTCAATCCCACAATCGTTGAGGGCCAGATCCACGGTGGCGTGGCCCAAGGCCTTGGCGCTGCGCTCATGGAGGAGGTCTCCCACGACGACCAGGGGCAACCGTTGTCATCAACGCTGCTCGACTATCACGTGCCCATCAGCGCTTCAATGCCGGAGATACGTATCGAGCATCTCGAGACCCCAAGCCCCTTCACGCCGGGTGGGATGAAGGGCATGGGCGAGGGGGGCACAAACGGCTCCTATGCCGCGATCGTCAACGCCGTCTGTGCCGCTCTACCCGAGGTCGACTGGACGGATCTTACGACCCCCCTGTCGCCGACCCGGATCTGGACGGCGCTCCACCGGCATGCCTGATTGTCGACGGGTCGGGAGACCTACGGTCATGATCGAAGAAGGTGGACCTGCTACTACTTTCTGTTCCACCCGGCGGAGGACCATTAGCCACCTCCCCGCAGACACATGCTCAAGAGAGGTACAGGTGCCATGGAATCGGTTCTAGGAGTTCGATCGGGAACCGCTTATGGGGAGGACTGGGTCCGTACCTCATGTTCGATCTGCATGAACCGTTGTGGGATTCTTGCCCACGTCAACGACGATGAGGTGGTCGACAAGATCTTGGGAGATCCGGCCAATCCCCACAACCACGGCCGGACATGCGCCAAGGGTGATTCTGGCTTCGAAGGACTGACCGACCCCGATCGGATTACGACCCCACTCAAGCGCACGAACCCCGATCGGGGGGTCGGCGTGGATCCCCAGTGGGTTCCGATCAGTTGGGACGAGGCTCTCGACATGGTCGCGGAAAGGATCCGCGACACGATTGCCGACGATCCCGAAAAGATCCTGTACACCAGCTTTGACACTTTCCACCTCCGGGGAGCCCTAGCCGCCAGTTGGGTCACGGGAATGGGGATGCCGGGGTACTCCACGTGGTCGGCCGCCATCTTCTGCGGAAACAACGTGCATGGCATCGCCTACATGAACCAGAACGCCTTCGAGGGCACACCCGACCCCAGGTACAGCAACTACATCCTGAACTTTGGCTCGCAGTACGGGTCGGTCGTCCATTACGACACGATGAACGCCACCAACGAGATTTCGCAGCGTAGGTCCGACGTCAAGCTGGTCTCGATCGACCCGGTTTGCAGCCCAGCTGCCTCAACCGCCGACGAGTGGGTCCCCATCCGACCGGGCACCGATGCCGCGCTGATCCTCGGAATGGTTGACCAGCTCATCAACGAACTGGACATCTACGACGCCGACTTCCTAAAGAACTTCACCAACGCCGCCTATCTGGTCGGACCGGACGGTCGATACGTGCGCGAACCGGGCGGCGAAAAACCGCTGGTCTGGGACCAGCACGACGGCGCCCAGCCCTTCGACGCCGGCACCACCGACGCCGCGCTGACCGGCACCTTCGAGGTCGACGGCGTCAAGGTCAGTCCGGGTTTCCAGCTGCTCAAGGATCACGTCCGCACCTACACACCGGACTATGTCGAGTCCATTACCACTGTCCCGGCCGAAACCGTTCGACGACTGGCCCGGGAATTCGGAGAGGCCGCCCGCATTGGGGAGACGATCCAGATCGACGGCGTGGACCTTCCCTATCGGCCAGCCACCGCCATCTGGTACCGAGGCCTCTCGGCTCACAAACACTCGATGCTGAACGGTCTCGCAATTATTCTGCTGCCGACTCTGATGGGCGCACTGGACGTGCCGGGTGGCCTACTCGGCGACCCCTGGGGCCTCATGGGGAAGGTGAAGGACCGGACCTATGGGGCGACTGCGAGTCCCGAGGGGCTCATCTCGCAGGGGTTCATCGGTGGCGGACGCGTGGGAGGCCTCTATCCGCCGCGCAAGGCTCGCGCCCCCCAGACCACCGAGATGTTCGAACTGATGCCGTGTGCCCCTTACGGGACCGTTTTCTCCCTGCTGAACTCCGAGGAACCCGAACTCTTCGGGGCACCACCGTTCCCATCGATGATGATCAACTTTCAGTCAAACATGATGAAGACATCGGGTCCCCCTGAGATTGTCGAACGCTTCCTTAAGCGAATCCCCTTCATCGTCTCGATCAGTAGGCGATTCGAGGAGACAACGGAGATGGCGGACATCATCCTGCCCGATCTGCACTACCTCGAGCGGTTGACCCCCTTCGTGTTCCAGCACCTCACTGCCGGCGACGGTCAACATGCCGTTTACGGATCCAAGCCAGTGGTTTCGCCACCCATGGAGGGTCCGGTGGCGGGCGAGCCGTATGTCGATGCAATGCAGATCTATCTCGAGTTGTCGCGCCGCAGCGGCACCCTCGGCGACGTTTACGAGGCGTTCAATACCATCGCCAAGCTCAAGGAGGAGTACCGACTCGACCCGGATGCCCACTACACGTACTTTGAGATCTGTGACCGATGGCTGAAGAACACCTTCGGACCGGATAAGGGCCTCGACTGGCACCTCGAGGACGGATTGTGGACCGACGATAAGACGGTCCAGGAGAAGTATCCACGCCCGTTCTTCGAGGCGCGGGCACAGGTCTACTTCGAATTCATGCTGCGAGCGAAAGCCGATCTGGAAAGCAAGGTAGAAGAACTCGGTATTCCCTGGGAGACCGCGGACTACCAGCCGATCCCCGACTGGAAGCCTGGGCCGGCCTATGAGCGCACCGCCCCCTACGACCTATTCGTAACCAACATGAAGGTCCCCAATCACGCTCTGTCCCACACGCACAAGAACCCAATTCTGCGGAGCCTCTCCAACCGCCACAATGACCTCCGATCCGTGTGGATCCACCCCCAGACCGCGGAGGGTCGGGGCATCACCAACGGCGACCGGGTCGAGATTGAGACCGCAAAGGGTCGGCGTCAGACGGCAACCGCCCGAGTCACCCAACTGGTCCACCCCGAGGTCCTGGCCACCCAGGGTTGCGGCGGCGGTTGGACCAAGGGCAGCGACAGCGACGAGGTCAATTTCAACGCCCTGCTGAACATCGACATCGACCACATCGACTTCGTCTCGGGTGCGCTCGACTCTTGCATAGCGGCCAATGTGCGGAGGATCCCTGACCAGGGGGGTACGACATGACCCGCTGGGGGATGTTGATAGACGTTGGTCGCTGCGTCGGTTGTCAGGCTTGCACCGTTGCCTGCAAGACCGAGAACCAGTCGCCTTACGACGCGTGGTACGCCCCAGTCATCGAATGGGAGTCCGGCGTCTTCCCAGACGCCACGCTCAACTATCTGCCGACACTGTGCAACCACTGTGAAGACGCTCCCTGTGTGGATGCATGCCCATCGGGGGCGATCACGCGCCGCGACGACGGCATCGTGATCGCCGACGAGGACATCTGCATAGGGTCGCGGGCCTGCATGGCGGCCTGCCCCTATGGCGCCATCAACTTCTTCGAGGACAGCGGCACCGTTTCGCCACCAGTGGCCTCGACTGCAATACCGGAAAGCGTCCCAGAACGCTATGCAAGCGAGAAACACGTCTCTGGTGCGATCTCCAAGTGCACCTACTGCGCGCATCGCATTGACTACGGAATCGAACACGGCCTCGAAGTCGGCGTCCATCCACTCGCCACACCGGCATGTGTCGTCACCTGTCCCGCCGAGTGCCGGATCTTCGGAGACCTGGACGATGCGGAGAGCAACATCAACCGGTACCTGGCGGAGAAGGGACCCGGCGAGGTGCTGAGACCGGATGCCGAGACCAACCCGAAGACCACTTACGTAGGGCTGCCATGAACAGCGTGGACTCTTCGACTGGTCGCGGGGGGACGCCAGTCCCTCAAAACGCCTTCATGGACCATTTCAACCTCGAAGCCCGCACCCAGAGGGTCTGGGACCTCAACCATGCCGTCTGGTTCACGCTCATGGGGCTGGGCGGCGGCGTATTTCTGGTCGGACGGATCCTCAACCTGACCGAGGGACTCGGCCACTGTCTCGGCATACCGATGGTCGACATCGTCAGCTTTGTGGCAATCGCCATCGGCGGCCTGATCCTGGTCGCCGACCTAGGGCGGCCACTCCAGTTCTGGAGGGCCTTCGCGAACATTCGTACGAGTTGGATTAGCTGGGGCGCATGGGCCGACCTCGTCTTTCTGACGGTGGCTGGCCTGCTCGTACTCCCGGCGCTGACCTTTGGTGACCTACAGCCGTTCGACGGGCTGGGTTGGGAACCCGACGGGAGTGACGCAACCGGGTTGGCCATGGAGATTCTCGCCGGGGTCGCCGCCATTGTCGTCATGACCTATGCGGGCGCCGTGCTGGCCAGACCTCGCTCGATCCCCTACTGGAACTCACCCGCCGTGCCTATCCAGTTCTTCTTGTCATCCTCCGCTATGTCCGTGGCAGCGGTGCTGTTGCTAACGGCCATTCACGACGAACCGATTAGCGGCGGACAGATGCTCCTCCTGGGGGGGCTGACAACCGGCCTGCTGACCTCGGTGATCGTTCACTTGTCGACCCACCAGAACGCACCGGGCAAGCAGCAGAGTCTGGACAGTCTGTTGCGGGGAATCCATCGGAGAGTCTTCGTCGGGGGGGTAATGGTGCTTGGAACGGCTGTGCCTGCACTGCTGGCCTTCGTCGGAGCGACAACATCGGGAATCCGGGAGGTGGCGGCGATGATCTCGTTCGCCCTGCTCCTACCTGGCGGGCTAATGCTCCGACTGACAACGCTGAGGGTCGGGATCTTCCCTCCGGTCCACATCCAATCGAAATGACAATGGACGCTCAGGCCGGTACCACCACGGACATCTCATTCTTCGGAACGTTGAGAAGACGTATCGGGTGCCGTGAGATCCACCTCGAGTTCGATTCGCCGAGTATCACGATTAGGTCGATCCTGGAACGACTGATCGAGATCCAGGGTGAGGACCTCCGGGAGTGGTTGATCAACGACTATGGCTGGGTTGACTCGCGCTGCATGATATTCGTTGACGGTGAGCACCTCCCCAGCGTTGGTTGCATCGACCGGGACGTCACAGGAGCAAAGCATCTGCAGCTCGCCCTAGCGACGCCAATGGCTGGGGGTTAGGGCGGTAGTCGAACCCGGGGCACTTGTGTGAATGGCTACCATCCGCTAGTAGGAAGTAGGCAGGAGTCAGACCTCTACTGGGAGAAGCTGGAACGTGCTGCAACATGCTGCCGTGGAAGCTGTCCGTGGCCTCGAGGACGCTGGGATTGACTTTGTCTCCGGGTTACCCGACGGCTGGCAACGCAACGTCCACGAATTAGTCGAGGGGAACGACAAGTTCCGGTACGCCCCGGTATGCAACGAGGGTGTGGGCTTTTCGATGTGTGCCGGTGCGTGGCTCGGTGGCAAGAAGCCAGCGCTCATTATGGAGAACAGCGGCCTACGAGTGGCCTCGGAGTACATCGCCCGAATCTCGCTGGGGACGGGCGTTCCGGTCACCCTTCTCTGCTCGTACCGGGGTGATGTTGGAGAGACAGAGCACTGGGGGATCCCCCACGGCATCGTGGCTGAGCCGCTGCTGCAGGCGCTACGCGTCAAGTATCTCGTCGTCCGGCGGGTTGACGAACTACGTCAGGCGATAGTGCGAGCCCACCGTATCTCCGAGGCCCAACTGCACCCGGCCGCCGTGCTTATCTCCGGCGACTGCGTTTGGGACGACGGAGGTGGTCGTTGATGGCTCTCGGCCGCAGCGACTGGCTCACACGGCTTGCGACAGCGCTGCCCGACGACTGCCTGGTCATGTCCACCTACGTCGGTGCTGTCTCCTTTGAATGGGCCCACCACACCGGCGAGCATCCACGTACCGGGCATCTCGGTCAGATGGGCGATGTGATCGGCCTCGCGGTGGGATTAGCGCTGGCCCTCCCACATCGCAAGGTGGTCTGCCTGGATGGTGACGGCTCGGTGCTTATGGAGTTGGGCCAGCTCGTCGCCATGGGGCAGCACACTCCAGACAACCTCGTAGTGTTCGTGGTGGACAACGGCGTCTACGAGTCCATCGGGTGGGGAGAATCGGGACGCCGTGCAACCGCTACGGCAGGCTGGGCCGACCTGGCTTCGATCGCAGCGTCCTGCGGCGTGCCCTATACCGCTGACATCTCCACGCAGGACCAACTCGACACCGAGATTGAGTTGGCCTTCTCCCGCAATATGTGCAGCTTCCTCAACGTTCGCACCGAACCCGGTCACTCACGGGTAGCACCCCGACGTACCGACGGCATTGAGGACAAGTACCGATTCGTTCGCTACGTGGAACAACTCGAAGGCATTTGGATTACCGGCGTGCCGCCCCAGGACCTAGGCCTCATGGAAGACCAACATCCCGACTAACTGCGCACCGTCGCTCAGCACACGAACGAGACGAGCTTCTTCTCCAGGAACGCCTCTAGGCCATCGTGACCGCCCTCGCGGCCGAGCCCCGACTCCTTGAACCCACCGAAAGGTGCTGTAGGCGAGGCGGGCATCGGGTCGTTCACCCCCACCATGCCGAACTCCAGCCTCTCTGATGCCCTCATCGCTCGACCAAGGTCCTGGGTGTAGACGTACGCGGCTAGCCCGTATCGGGTGTCATTGGCACGCGCGATTACCTCTGCTTCGGTCTGGAACGTCAGCACGGGTGCCACCGGTCCGAAGGTCTCCTCACGGGCGCACATCATCTCGTCTGTACAACCGGACATGACAGTTGGTTCGAAGAAGAATCCGTCCGGATAGGCCTCCACTCTGCCTCCACCGGTCTCTATGGTGGCCCCCTTGTTCACGGCGTCGGCGACGTGGGCCTCGACCTTCTCGAGGCCTGCACCGTCGATGAGGGGGCCGACGTCCACGCCTTCTTCGGTGCCAGCTCCAACCTCAAGCCTTGTTACTGCCTTGGTGAGGCGAGCGGTGAAATCCTGGGCAATAGCGTCTTGCACGAAGATTCGGTTGGCACAGAGGCAAGACTGGCCGTTGACCTGGAACTTGGACATCAGCACGCCTTCAACCGCAGCGTCCAGGTCGGCATCGTCGAACACGATGAACGGCGCCTGTCCGCCAAGTTCCAATGACACCCGGGCGAGGTTGGTGGCGGATGCCCTCACCAGGAGTTTTCCGACTTCGGTGGAGCCCGTGAAGGTGATCTTGCGAACCCTGGGGTCCTCGAGCAATGGCGCTGCTAGGGGTTCGGGGTTGGAGGAGGTCACGAGGTTGCAGATTCCTGGCGGGACCCCGGATCGGTCTATGGCCTCGAACAGGGCGACCGCTGACAAGGGGGTCTGCTCTGCAGGCTTGACCACGATGGTGCAGCCGGCAGCCATCGCCGGGGCGAGCTTGCGGACGATCATGGCTACCGGGAAGTTCCATGGCGTGATGGCAACCGCAACGCCGAGGGGTTTCTGCTGAACAACGAGGCGCTTGCCGGGGATGTGGGAGGGTATGACCTCGCCGTAGGACCGACGGCCCTCTTCTGCGAACCAATCGAGCCACTGGGTCGCATACCTCACCTCGAACACGGCCTGGGCATGAGGCTTGCCCTGTTCGGAAACGATGACGTCAGCGATGTGGTCGAGGCTGGCGAGCAGTTCGGCAGAGATGCGCCGTATCACCTCAGCCCGAGCCTGAGCCGTGCAGTCGGCCCACTCCCCGAAGGCACTGTGGGCCGCGTCGACCGCTGCCGAGGCCAGATCCGGTCCGGCGTCTGAGGCAACACCCACGACGTCGCCAGTAGCAGGGTCGGTCACTGTGAACGTCGCAGCGGTTGCCACCCACGCTCCGCCTATGAAGCAACCCGCTGGCATCCCTGCCCCTCCTGTTGGGTTAACCATCCTTCTGGAGATCCGTTGCGGGGCTTGGGGTACGACTCTGTAGGGCAGCTCGGCGGGTGAAAAGTTCCTCTGCCGCAGCCTGTGACCGCTCAGCTACCGCCTTGACGTCGACTGACTTGACTTCTCCGTCTTCGACGAGGTGTTTCCCCTGGACCCAAACATCTGAGACGTCGTTTGAACTAGCCGTGAACACGAGGTGGGCTGGCGCGTTGAAATCTCGACCATGGAGGACTGGTACGAAGTGCAGGCCGCTGACATCCACCATCACGATGTCAGCGTCCTTGCCCTTTTCTAGCGTTCCCGTCACGTCGTCTAGGCCAAGCGCCACCGCACCGGCACGGGTGGCCATGTCGAGGATGTCCCACGGATCTCCGACGGTGGGGTCAAGGGTGCTGACCTTCTGGAGGAGTGACGCGAACTTCATCTCCTCGAGCATGTCCAAGTTGTTGTTTTCCTTCTCGCCATCGGTGCCCAGCGCGACCGTCATACCCTGGTCTCGATAGAAGCCGATGCGTGCCGGTCCCGACGAGAGCTTCATATTCGAACAAGGGCAATGCGTGACCGCGCTTCCTGTCTGAACCATGAGCTGCACCTCCCGGTCATCGAGCCACACGCCGTGGGCGACCACCGTCCGCTCGCCGAGGATGCCGCGGTTGTAAAATTCTTCGATTGGCCGCCGTCCGAACTGGCGGAGGCACTCCTGTACCTCCCAGATCGACTCGGACGAATGGCTGTGGATCCCCGTGTCGAACTCGTCGGCCAGCGCCGCAGCACCTCTGAACATCTCTGGAGAGCAGTAGAAGATGTGCTCCAGTCCAACCCATGACCGCACCCGCCCCTCCGCAGCCGTGCGATGTGTCTCTAGCAGGCGACGGTTGCTCTCGAGGGTCTCGAAGTAGTCGTAGCGGTCAGCGGTGTACGGGGCCAGCGTGGCGCGAATTCCAACCTCTTCGGCTGCCTCGGCTGAGCCCTCCATGAAGCGCCACATGTCGAGCACCGAGGTCGTTCCACCACGTAGTCCCTCCGTATACGCCATGTACGAAGCTGCCCGGGCGATCTCAGGCGTGAGTGCCCGGTGTGCAGGATCCACATGGTTCTCAAGCCACTCCCACAGGGCCATGGACTCCGCCGTACCCCTGAGAAGGCCCGAATGGAGATGGCAGTTGTGCATGCCAGGCATGACAACATGGTTTCTTGCGTCGACGGTCGTTGCCGTTGCAGCGGCAGGGTGGCTTGCCACATCGTTAGGAGTGCCGACTGCAGCGATCACACCGTCGATCACCAGAACCGACCCCGGGTCGTAACTGACCCCGCGTCCCTCGAGCGGCAACACGATGCCCTCCTTGATAAGGAAGGTTGTTTCGGTAGTCACACGTCGCTCCTAGAGGTCTGTTGACGCTCGCCTATGTTCCCAATGATGCTCCACAGTCGGTTCGTACGCTGTCACGGGAGAGATCCTCTCCCAATTTGTGCGAACTTCTCGTTCGGCCAGGATTATTGGGTGGTCGGGTCGGGGATCTGAATCCTCAATCTTCGGCTCTAGCGGACCAGGGGCTTGTATTTCATGCGGTGGGGCTGGTCGTCGAGCCCCAGTTCCTTCTTCCGGTACGCCTCGTACTCGGTGAAGTTGCCCTCGAACCACCGGACCTGTGAGTCGCCCTCGAAGGCCAGGACGTGGGTGGCCACCCGGTCCAGGAACCACCGGTCGTGGCTGATGATCACCGCGCAGCCTGCGTAGGCGTCCAGGCCGGACTCCAACGCCCGCAGCGTGTCCACGTCCAGGTCGTTGGTGGGCTCGTCGAGCAGCAGCACGTTGGCGCCACTTCGCAGCACCTTGGCCAGGTGCACCCGGTTCCGTTCGCCGCCGGACAGGTCGCCGACCCTCTTCTGCTGGTCTGACCCTTTGAAGTTGAACGATGCTACGTAGGCTCGACCGTTGACCTCCCGGCGACCCACCTCGATGAACTCCCGATCGTCGGTGATCTCCTGGTACACGGTCCGCTCGGCGTCGAGGCTGTCACGGGACTGGTCCACGTAGCCGACCTCGACTGTCGGGCCGATGCGAATCTCTCCACCGTCGGGTGCCGTTTCCCCCGCTGCAGAACCGTCGGCCGCCGCGGTGAGCATCCGAAACAGGGTGGTCTTGCCAGCACCGTTGCCTCCGATCACCCCGACGATGCCCGCCGGCGGCAGCGAGAACGAGAGGTCGTCTATGAGCAGTCGATCGTCAAAGCCCTTGGACAGGTGGTCGACCTCGATTACCTGATCACCGAGCCGCTGGTTGGCCGGGATGTCGATCTGGAGTTCGCGGGCCCGGGTCTCGACCTCAGCCGCCTCGGCTACCAACCGGTCGTAGGCTGAGAGGCGTGCCTTGCCCTTGGACTGGCGAGCCTTGGGTGCCATACGGACCCATTCCAACTCCCGATCGATGGTCCGCTTGCGAGCCGAGTCGACCTTCTCCTCGGCCGATAGGCGCGCCTGTTTCTGCTCCAGCCAACCTGAATAGTTGCCCTCGTAGGGAATGCCCCGACCTCGGTCCAACTCGAGGATCCAACCGGCCACGTTGTCCAAAAAGTAGCGATCGTGGGTGATGGCCACCACGGTTCCCTGGTAGTCGCGCAGCGTGCGCTCCAGCCATGCCACTGACTCGGCGTCGAGGTGGTTGGTGGGCTCGTCGAGCAGCAGCAGGTCGGGACGCGACAGCAGGAGTCTGCACAGGGCTACCCGTCGGCGCTCGCCGCCCGAAAGCGATTCGATTGCTGCATCGCCTGGCGGGAGGCGCAGCGCGTCCATGGCAATCTCGATGGTGCGTTGCAGGTCCCAAGCGCCGGCGGCCTCGATCTTCTTCTCAAGGTCGGCCTGGTCGGCACCCAGCTGGTCGTAGTCGGCGTCTGGATCACTCCAGCCAGCCAGGACCCCCTCGTAGCGGGTGAGGAGGTCGGCTATCGCACCCACACCGTCCATCACGTTGCCCTGGACGTCCCGGGAGGCATCCAACGTGGGCTCCTGCTCGAGGAATCCGACGGTGAAGCCGTCGGTCAGCCGTGCTTCGCCGGTGAAGCCATCGTCGACACCGGCCATGATCCGCAGCAGCGAGGACTTGCCGGCCCCGTTCGCCCCCAGAACACCGATCTTGGCTCCCGGGTAGAACGACAGGGAGATGTCCTTGAGGACGTCGCGGTCCGGCGGGTGGAACCGGCCGACGCGGTGCATGGTGAAGATGAACTGGGCACTCATGGGCGCCGAGGCTACCGGCGGTCCCGGCATGGCCCCGTGGCCAGTTCGTCCCTACGCTCGCTCGATGCCTCCACCCCAGTCGGCCGACATCGAAGTCGTGCTATTCGACTTCGGCGGTGTCATCCTCACCAGCCCGTTCGACGCCTTTGCCGCCTACGAGGCTGAGGTGGGCCTCCCCCCGGGGACAGTGCGACGCATCAACTCGACCAATGCGGACGACAACGCCTGGGCCCGCTTCGAGCGTCGCCAGGTTGACGCCGAGCAGTTCGGCCGACTGTTCGAGGCCGAGGCCGCATCCCAGGGCTACATCGTGGACGCCGCCCGGATCCTGAAAGGGCTTCACGGGACGTTGCGTCCGACCATGGTGGAGGCCCTCCGACGGTGCTCTGACCGACTTAGGACCGGGATGCTGACCAACAACATCATCCCGATCAACTCCCAACCGTTCTCCGATGCCGTCCTGGAGGTAGTGGGTCTGTTCGACGAGGTGATCCAGTCGAGCGTCGAGGGCTGCCGCAAGCCCGAGCCGCGGATCTACGAGATCGCCTGTGAACGCCTGGGAGTGGAACCCGTCGCATGCGTCTTCCTCGACGACCTCGGTATCAACCTCAAGCCAGCTCGGGCCATGGGGATGACCACGATCAAGGTCGTGGACCCGGAGGAGGCCATCGGCGAACTTGAGGCAGTCGTCGGCTTCCCACTCGGCTGACCACTACCGTCGCCCAGATGCGCATCGTCACCTGGAATGTCAATTCGCTGAAGGCCCGCATCGACCGTGTCGAAGCCTGGATCCGGGCCGTAGGGCCAGACGTTCTCTGCCTCCAGGAGACCAAAATGGCTGACCCTGCGTTCCCTCACGAGCGGTTTGAGGCGCTGGGCTACGAGTCGGCCCACCACGGCCAGGGACAGTGGAACGGGGTGGCCGTCATTTCCCGGGTGGGCCTCGATGACGTCCGTCCGGGTTTCGACGACAGTCGGAAAGATCCCGATCCGGATGCGCGGATCCTCTGGGCGACATGCAGCGGCGTGCGGGTGGCGAGTTGCTACGTACCCAATGGACGAGAGGTCGACCACGACCACTACCGCTACAAGCTGGACTGGCTGAGCCGCCTGCACGACGACCTGGCGGCTAATACCGATCCGTCGACTGATCCGGTGGTGGTGGTGGGGGACTTCAACGTGGCTCCTGACGACCGCGACGTCTGGAAGCCGGAGGCCTTCGAGGGGATGACCCACGTGACCGAGCCGGAACGGTCGGCCCTGCAGCGGCTCGAGGCCCTCGGCTTCACCGACGCGTTCCGGGAGCGCTTCGACGAGGCCGGCCTGCACTCCTGGTGGGACTATCGGGGCGGGGCGTTCTACAAGCGGATGGGCATGCGGATCGACCTCGTATACGCCTCGGCGCCGGCCGCCGCCGCGCTTGACTTCGTGGTGGTTGATCGCAACGAACGCAAGGGCGAGAAGCCCAGCGACCACGCTCCCGTAGTGGCCGACTTCGCGTTCGCCCAGTCGTAGACCGGCGGCGATGTCGACGTAGGTAGCCGATGTGGCCGTTCAGTCGCCGGCGACGAGTGACAGTAGGTCGGCGCCGAATGCCTCGACCGTCTTCGGCCCGATGCCGGGGACGGCCAGGAGTGACGTGGTGTCGTCGGGTCGCAACACCACGAGGGCGTCGATGGCCGCGTTGGTCAGTACTCGGTAGGCCGGGACGTCCCGCTCGGCAGCCACCTCCCTGCGCCAGGCCCGTAACCGGTCGTGTAGCGGTCCCGAGCCGGGGGTCGGTGACGGGGTATCGACCATCGTGGGTGTGGTGGCCGATGTCTCGGCTGCCGGTGGCGTTGGTGAGGGACCTGAGCCCTCGGGTCGTTCATGGCCGGCCAGAACGGCGAGGATGGCGATGCCGTGCCGCTCAGCCTTGGTCGGCCCGATGCCGTGAACGGCCAGCAGCTCGGTGGGCGTGGTGGGCCACGAGGCCACGAGGTCAGCCAACGTGGCGTCGTTGAACACGACGTACGGGGGCACCGAGGCGGCCCGGGCGGCCGTCGTCCGGTACTCCTTCAGGGCGGTCACCGCAGGTTCATCGGGCAGGGTGGGCCGCCTGGTGCGGGCGTTCAGCTCGGCGGCCCGGCGGGCGCCCTCGGGGCGACCCACCGGTCGGTCTAGGCCGGCGATGGCCGCCTCGAGGTCGGCCAGCCACGGTGACGGTCGTCGCTTGACGTTCCGCTGTCCGAACGTCCGCTCGGCGGCCCACGTCAGCGAGAGGTGCTCCTCGGCACGGCTGAGGGCCACGTAGAGGAGGCGGCGTTCCTCGGCGATAGCGGCGGGTTCGCGGGCATGGTTGATGGGAACTAGGCCATGTTCCAGGCCGCCCAGATGGACCGACGGCCATTCCAGCCCCTTAGCGGAGTGGAAGGTGGCCACCTCGACGGCGTCGACGGATTCGTCAACCGCCGCCAAGGCTTGGGACCGCACCGAGGCCACGAATCCTGGGCCGGTTCCGGCCGGCTCCAAGGCCAGGAACTCGTCGGCCATCCTGCCGAGTTCGGCGAAGGCGGTGGCGCGTCCGGTCTCGTCACCGGCCGCGCCGGTGTTCTCGTCGAACTCGGGCGCAGCCCCGTCGGCCAGCGGTCCGTCGGCAGCCACCCTGAGGTCTCCCAGATGGTCGGCCAGCGGTCCGTCGACACGGCTGAGAGTCTGCAACTGGGCTTTCACGTCGGCCCGGTCCAGTAAGCCGCTGCCGCTGCGGGTGCGCACCGGGATGCCGGCGGAGCGGAGGGCCTGGGCCACTGGTTCGGTTTGGGCGTTGGTACGGACCAGCACCGCCTGGTCTCGCCAGCGACCATTCGGGCCCCGGCGGTCGCGGACGTTTCGGGCGATGGCCTCCGCCTCGGCCGTCTGGTCGGCATGACCGCTCACAACCGGCTCCGGCCCGCCGTCCCGATTGGCCGACATGGGCTGACGACCGACCAGAGCCCGCGCGGCCACCCGGAGGACCTGAGGGGTACTGCGGTAGTTCTGGCGTAGTTCCAGCACCGTGGCCCCCGGGAAGTGGGCATCGAAGCGGTTGAGGTGGTCGGCATCGGCCCCGTTCCAGCCGTAGATGGCCTGGTCTGGGTCGCCAACCACGCACAGTTCGGTCCGACCACCCAGCCAGGCGGCCAGCAGGTCGAACTGCAGAGGA